>Ga0209923_1000015_pt1 | contig 79365 bp, 78 predicted proteins | sample SalPon1_A_H2O_MG_FD_185696 | JGI IMG/M metagenome (GOLD analysis project Ga0209923, IMG submission 185696) | Salt pond water microbial communities from South San Francisco under conditions of wetland restoration - Salt Pond MetaG R1_A_H2O_MG... | ecosystem: Environmental > Aquatic > Non-marine... | reverse complement strand
AATGATCCGTGTCTTCTGTAGAGATTGTAGCCATACATAAAGTTCATTAGATCTAAGCTCATTTCTTGATCATCCTTATAATCATTTTTAAGGATCGTGCTATTCTTAATTGTACCATTGGCTCTTTCAACCATTCCATTGGTCTTAGGATTGGATGGTTTAGTAAGTCTGTGTTCTATATTTTCTTCTTGGCATTTAATATCCATTTTAGAGGGTTTAGAGCAAGAGTTACCTTTTTTAGAGATCAACAACCTGTTGGTGAATTCTAAACCGTTATCAGTTAGAATATGGGTGATCTTGAAAGGAAAGAACTCAAGGGATTTATCCATAAGATATTCTGTATTGTTAGCCGTTTTACGATCATAAATACAATAGAACATACTTCTAGTAGCTCTGTCTATAGCTACATATAAATAAGATTTTTTACCGTTGAACTTAGGGAGATAAGTGACATCGACATGAAGAAAGCCTGGACTTTATGCTTTGAATTTTTTAGCTTTTTCTCTTTTCTCTTCAGGAACTTTATTGATGTGTTCTCTTACAAAACAGCGATAAACGGAACTTCTAGAGATGTTTGGATTTTGATTTAAGATCATCTCATGAATTTCATCAAGAGGTAACCAAGTTGATTTACGTAAAGCAATTATCAAAGATCGTTCAGTTTCAGATAAAGCATAGTAGATTTTCAAAGGAACGCAAGAAGCGTCAGTTAAAGAAGCTTTATGCTTCCATTTAGAAACAGTTTGTGTCGATATATTATATTTTTCTGCTAGATCTTTAATAGAGCAATTAGCGTTTTTTTGGATTTGCTGTAGAATGTTTATATTCATGCTGGCATTGGAATGGTAGATTTGCATGTTTATTTGAGTTATTGATCATACAATAATAATCAACTTTTCTACCTTCCATCAACAATCTTATGAAACTATACAATTTAATGTTGAAACTTCAAATAATTCCAGTGTTGTAGCATCTTATGCGGCAAACTTACAGTCACTTGGTTTAGCTGAAGAAGCAATAACCTTTGTTGCCAGCGATTTCTTAGATCCATCAGCTAATCAGAACAGTGAGGCTTTTGGATTATGGGCAGCTTTAACTGCTGGTGGCCCATTAGTTGAACTAACTGAAACTATTGGAACTAATGCTTTTACAGACAGTAATTTCAGCTATTACCCTAATCCTGTCAAGGAAAGATTGAACATCAACTCTAATGGAATTGTAGAATCTGTGCAAATCTTTAATATGTTAGGACAAGAAATTATTCAGGTAGAGTCAAATACGGAAAACCCTCAAATTAACATGAGCGGTCTACAGTCTGGTGCTTATATGGTGAAAATAAGCATTAATGGAAGTGTTCGAACTTTCCGTATCATTAAAAAATAACTTGATAAATGTTGATTTAGTCCCGGAGTTACAGCTTCGGGATTTTTTTATAGCTAAACTAAAAATCATTTTCTTATTAATGTTACATGGACGCAACCATTTAAATTTTCTATCATCTAATCTACATAATAATTATAATTATGCTTTATATTTTAGGAATCCTAATAACTTTACTTGTACTAAATGTCCTACTATTAAAGTTCAGCTGTAATGGCTGTGAAAAAATCAGCGATAAGACCAGTACTTTTACTTACAAAAAGCAAAGTCGCAGTATCAGTTCACAACATCAGGTCGCTTTTGATAAATAATCACCATTTAATTTCATTTGACCCCAGAGATGCAAGATATTCATTGGTCTTACTAAAATGCTTATTACCAAACCAGTAGCCTTTGTTAGCACTTAAAGGCGAGGGATGACCTGATGTTAATATCAAATGTTTTTTTTCATCAATTAGACTTTTTTTTCTTTTAGCAGATCCGCCCCAAAGTAAAAAAACCAGGTTCTCTTTTTGAGATGACAGAATTTCGATAACCTTATTTGTAAACTTTTCCCAACCTTTTCCCTGATGACTTCCTGCTTGATGGGCGCGAACGGTCAATGTGGCATTGAGCAAAAGTATGCCCTGGTCTGCCCAACGCGTCAGGTCGCCAGATGCAGGTCTAGGCCTGCCAATATCCTGCTCGATCTCTTTAAAGATGTTCTCTAAGGAAGGTGGCTGCGGAATTCTTTCCGGTACGGAGAAGCACAGTCCCTGCGCCTGACCTTTGCCATGGTAAGGGTCCTGACCCAGAATGACCACTTTCGTCGTATCGAACGGGCAATGGTCAAATGCATTAAAAATGAGGTTTCCCGTCGGATAACAGGTGGTCGTTAGATATTCTTGCTTGACAAATTGAACTAATTCCTTAAAATAATCTTTATCAAACTCTTCTTGAAGAACTTTTTGCCAACTTTGATTAATATTAATCTTCATGCTTAGCTATTTTTGTAATATTTTTGAATAGATGGGAAAAATAACAAATAAAGTGCTGACGGACCTGGAATATCCTCAGGTTTGTCAACAATTGAGCGAATATTGCGTAACCGACTCCGGCAAGGAAAAAGCCCTTAATTATCAACCATTTGATAAGAAAAAATCGCTTTTTTTTCATTTAGATATGGTAGAAGAATATAGATCTTCACAATATCAAGACCATACTATCCCTAACCACGGATTTGATAATATCGATCATGCTTTAGATCAGCTTAGTATTGAAAATAACCGTTTAGAGTTGATCAGTTTTAGAAAGATCAAGACCTTATCTGAAACCGCCAATGAGCATATCCGGTTCTTTATAAAGCATAAAGAGCTTTATCCCAGATTACATCAACTAACCGATCAGGTCGAGCTGACTGATGACATTGTAAATACCATAGAGCTGGTCATTGACAAGTTCGGCGAAATAAAGAACAATTCCAGCGACCGATTAGCTGATATCAGAGCCCAACTGAACGATGTCAGAAGTAAAATAGGTTCGAGCTTTTCCAGAGCGCTTCAAAAGTATCTACAAGATGATGTTCTGGCCGATATTAAGGAGTCTACTTTAGAAAATAGGCGTGTGTTAGCGGTACGTTCTATGTATAAAAGACGTGTAGACGGAAAAGTAATGGGTCATTCTAAAACTGGGAGCATCGTTTTTATGCAACCGTCCAGTACGCAAAAGTATGACAGGGAGTTTAATCATTTGCTATATGAAGAAGATGAGGAGATCAAACGGATATTGCTCTGGCTAACGGATTTCATAAGACCTTATAAAGAACTTCTGGAAAGCTACACCAGGCTGTTGACCCAGATGGACATCGTATCGGCTAAAGTGAAATATGCTGAGCTATACGAAGGTATCAAGCCGCAGATAACGAAAGAGCAACAATTAGCGCTCGTAGATGCCTATCATCCTTTGCTTTTGATAGAAAACAACAAAAAACAGGAAAAAACCTATCCTCAGGATATTAATCTGGATGAAGATCAGCAGGTCATCGTGATTTCCGGACCTAATGCCGGCGGAAAAAGTATCACTTTAAAGACCGTAGGTTTGTTGCAATTGATGCTGCAAAGCGCCATGTTGATACCGGTACATGAATACAGCCGTATGAGCATTTTTGACCAATTGTTGACTGATATAGGTGATAATCAAAGCATTGCTGATCATTTGAGCACGTATAGTTATCGGCTGAAAAATATGCGCAATTTTATCAATAGATGTAATGACAACACCTTGTTCCTTATCGATGAATTTGGTACAGGAACCGACCCTGAGCTGGGAGGCGCATTGGCAGAAGCCTGTTTAGAAGAATTCTATGATAAGAAAGCTTATGGCATCATCACAACGCATTATGCAAATCTCAAGATGCTGGCCAATGACACGCCGGGAATCGTTAATGCCAATATGATGTTTGACCGGAAAACCCTTCTACCAACCTTTCAATTGCAATTAGGCGAGGCCGGAAGTTCCTTTACCTTTGAAGTCGCGCAGAAGAACGGCATTCCTTATCGATTGATCAATCGGGCGAAGAAGAAAGTAGAGCGCGGAAAGGTCAGATTTGATAAAAGCATAGCCAAGCTACAAACGGAAAGACATAAACTATCTCGTGAAACAGAAACCTATCAAAAGAAAAGACGCGATATAAACCAAAAAGAGCGCGAATACAAGGACATCAACGAGAAGATGAAAGATAAATTAGAGCGTTATCAGGAACTTTATGATGCTAATCAGCAGTTGATCAGGTTAGGTGAAAAAATCAATCAACTTATTGAAGTATTTGTATCTCAACAAAACAAAAAGTCCTTGATGAGCAATTTTATGAAGATCGTAGAAAAGGAAAAAGCCAAAAAACTGCAAAACAGTAAAAAAGAAAGGAAAAAGCAACAAAATAAGCAAAAACAAACCCAGCAAGAAGTCAGCAAAAAGGTGGATAAGATAAGGGAAAAGAAGAAGACCAAAGAAAAATCAGCACCTGAGAAGCCAGAAAAACCTAAGCCGATCATTAAGGTGAAAGACCGTGTAAAGATGGAAGATGGCAAAGCGGTTGGAACCGTAGAAGCTTTTAAAAAGGACAAAGCGGTGGTTAATTATGGCGCGTTCACAACCACCGTTTCCCCTAATCAGTTAGAAAAGGTGAGTTGATGGGAAACAACACGCAAATACCCCAGGGAAAGCTGATCGTTCTATTCGATGGTGTGTGTAATTTCTGTAATGACTCCGTTCAACGTATCATGAAAAACGATAAAAAGGAGAGGTTCCGGTTTGCGTCCTTACAAAGTGATATCGGTCAAGAATTGACGCAAGAACGTGGAATTGATACCGCACAGGTAGATTCCATCATACTCATCGATACTGGGAATGCATACTATATCAAATCCACGGCCGCACTAGAGATCGCTAAGCGAATGGACGGCTTCTACCCTATTTTGCAAATTTTTCTAATCTTGCCGGTTAGCTTACGCGACCGTATCTATGATATTATCGCGAGGAACAGATATAAATGGTTCGGTAAGCGTGAAGAATGTAAGATCCCATCGCAGGAAGAGAAAAAGAGGTTCATCGAATAAAGCAGAATATAGTTCAGATACTACCAATTATACACTAGATCATGCCATTGATACATTAGCTGTAACGAAAGTATTTTTTTATTTAACAAACCATTTATGTTTGTAGTGTGTTTATTGGAATAGTCTTCATTGAAGCTATCTAACTAACTTATTTTTTATGAGTAAGAATCCGCCTTATTTCTGAATTTGTAGGGCGGATTTTTTTTTTGATATCCCCATTGGATTGTCGATCCTAAGGGATTGCTCATAAATTTGATCCATTGAACATTCTGCAGCCGGTTTTTTAGTTTGAGTCCTTATCGATCCCTGGCTTTCAAAAGCAACTGCTAAAAAACATCAATACTTCTCCTTAGGAATGCTCAACAGGAATGCTCATCGGTCAAAATAGATCATTCAATTATAGAATCGGTACCATGGTTTTTTCAAAATCGGTTTCAGTCAAACAAACTAAATATTACAAGATGTAAACTTTATCCTACATTCTGAACAATAACCGTTGTCAGGATACTTTAGACTTTTACATTCGTTTTACTAAAAAAGTACAAGATATGATTGTAAAAAAGGAAGTTAAATGAACCCTTGTTCTGATATGTTTTTTTTTATTGTCAGTGCCTGTAGCGATGATGATAGTATGTCAAACGGCCTTACAGATGAACTATCAGGTGAAATATCATTTACGATTAATGGAGAAACAAAGAGCTTTGAAGGTGATGCGTTGCACATTATCACAGATGATGATACACCTAATGCAACCACGATCAATATAGATGACCCGGGAACAACACTTCAAATTATAGTAAGAGCAAGTCCCGGAGATAATGTAACTTATGAAGCGTCTAATTTAGAAGATGATGACAATAACACTATAGTAAGTGTTATTTATTCTGAAGGTGACGGTACTTTTTTTAATACTGAAACATCAAGCGGTGAAGTTAGTATCACTAATTATACGGATAATGAATTGAACGGAAGTTTTAACTTTAGCTTAGAGGATTCGGTAAGCGATGAGACCATTACTATTGAAAATGGATCGTTCAATGAACTTCCGGTCACCGAAAATGTTGAATAAGTTTAATTAGCCGATATATATGAAGATCCAAAAGGCAGTATTTTGTTTACTGCCTTTGTTAATAGACGCAATTTTTTCTCAAAAAACTGTTTATAAAAAAATTTTAGCTATATATAAAATAAATCTAACTGCTCGTACAATCAAAAGGTTAGACATGATTTAAAATTCTAAGTTTGTTAAAAAATTATTATGAAAAAGATTAATTTCAATTGTAGCATTTTATTTATTATTTACGATCGTCTCAGCAGGATGTACTGATGATGATAGTGATTCAGCATCAGCGGTAGCAAACGGAAAGATCACCGCTACTATTGATGGAGAAGATTATGAAACGGATGCCTTCTCCTCCTATGTAGCAAGTGATAACATGACCCTTATCTCATCTACTAATGAAAATAGCTCTTTAGGCGACTTAACGATCAGTGTTCCTTTAGCTCCGGGTGAAACAGGTTCATTTAATACGTTAGATAATCCGACTGAAGGTATATTCGTCACCTACTCAATTGGTGAAACGGATTATTCTACCTTTACACAAGAAGCGTTCACGGTAGAAGTGACAGAATATACGGATAGTAGTATTAGTGGTACCTTTTCAGGAAATCTAGCTGATATTCAATCTGGTGGGAACACAACTATACAGGTTAGCAATGGTTCATTCACCAACATTAATGTTGTAGAACAATAATGACCTATCTATTATGATAAAAAAGGATAGCCATTAAGTTTGCTATCCTTTTTTTTCGGATTTTTCAGAACCACACAGGCGTTCACATCACCAAAACCAAAACTGGCTTTCGCTAGGTAATTAATATTATGCTTAAAGCTTTTTTCAGATATCTTATCGGCTGGAATACAACGTTCTAGATTTTCACAAAGCGGATTTGCGTTCAAATTTCCATGAACAAGATCATGTTGCATTTGTATAACAGATGCAACCAATTCAATGCTACCCGAAGCAGCCAGCGCATGACCTATCATTCCTTTAGTTGAATTGAAATAAGGCATTTTATCAGCTTTTAGGTCGAGAGCTTTTTGCCAATTTTCCGCTTCTTTTACATCACCTTTTGTTCCTGTGAAATGGCCGTTCACTAAATTGATTGCTGAAGGTGGGATTTCAGCCGCTTGGATCGAGTTTTGTATACATTCAATTACAGCAGCAGAATTAGCCGCGGTCATACTGCCATCACCGGTCATTCCGCCGGAGTTGATAGAAGTTCCGATAATTTCAGCTAAAATAGGTGCATTTCTTTTTTCAGCCGATTCTATACTTTCCAATAACAAAGCACCACTTCCACTCGACGGTACAAAACCCTTTGCTCGATCTGAAAAAGGAGCAGCCGCTAATTCGGGTTGACTATTATAGCGATATTCCAAAATCCGCATCGCATCAAATCCGCCCCAAACATAAGGTCCATGATCGCTGCAACTTCCTACCAGCATTTGTTGGGCTTTTCGACTTTTAATGCGCTCATAACCTTGAATCAACGCTTCAGTTCCCGTGATACAAGCCGATGAATTGGTCGTTACCTGATTCCCGGCATGGAGTTTCTGATTAAGAAAGGCACTAATGCCGCTGGCCATGGTTTGAATGACTGATGTTGAACCTAATCTTCTTACGTCACCGGCGTCGATCCTTTGAATAGCTTCCCTGAATTTATCAACGCCCAGAATTCCGGTTCCAAAACAAATTCCCAGTTTAGGGTCCCGCGAATCCGTAAGTTCAAGCCCAGCATTTTTATAAGCTTCCAAACCTGCGATAACCCCATAGTGGATACCACTGGCCGTTAAGCCTTTTTGTTCCGTACTGGTGAAGTTGTCATCCATTAGTTGCTGTGAAAGCTCTGGTTTCCCACCGATGCGACAGTTGAAGTTCAGGTCAGCTAGTTCCTGAAAGTAACGGATACCGCTTTTTGTATCCCTCAATGCCTTATAAAATCGTTCTATACCTATCGCATTAGGAGCAACTACTCCAATTCCAGAGATCACTACACGCTGTTCCTTCATAGCTTAATATTGATGTGATTTTTATCGTTCTCTCTTATTCCTGACCTGATATCAGCAGAAGAATAATTGCCTTCTTTGGTCAGACCACCATTGGACATTCGTAGCGTAACCGGTTCAAAAACATAGCCAAATATATCGGAAAATGCACCTGGTGACCATGTTTTTTGCTTATTTTCTTCTATTTTTCTCATTGCTTGTAGTTTATCAATATTATCTTGAAATCCTTCATGTTAGATCTTGTTTTGCATAACTCGCACTTTTTATAAGGTTGATGCTTTTGGAATACAATAGATAATTGATATGGTCAATTAGCTCAAGAGCCGAGCTTATAAGATGACCGGAACGAACTATGCAGAAAGCATGATCGAGCCCATATAAAGAAATCTGGATACGATACCGTAGGATCAGTAATATATATCTTAACAGTTTGTTTTCCATAAAGTACCAAAGTTAGATAGAATCCTGAGAAATAACCTTTGAATTTCTTAAGTATCAACTTCATTCTTAAACCAGCTATACGATTAAAAGGTCCATTGCTAATGAGCGAGTTTTCTGGCCGGATTCTTCGTGACCATGAAAACACCTGCGAACACGGCAATACCGGCTAATAGCTTTGTAAGTGACAGCTGGTCCGCTCCGGACAAAATAGCATAGAATATAGCTATGACCGGCTGTAAATATACAAAAACCCCGATCGTGGAAGCTGATAAATGCCGAAGTGCGTAAGTGTTCAGCAGATAGGTCAGACAAGTCGTCCCAAGAACTACAAAACCCATTCGCCAGACAGCGGAAAATGGTAAGTTAGTCCATTCTACTTGTGAAAATTCATTGAAAGTAATCGGAAAATTGATAATGAATGCCGTTAGAAAAAGCCACTTCATCAAGGTGATGGTCTTGTACTTCCTGGTCAGTGGTCTCACAACGATCAGGTACATCCCAAAGGACAAAGCATTGACGATGATAAAAGTGTTACCTAAGGGAATGTTTGGCGCGTTGAAGGTGGTCGGTTGGCCAAATATGATCAAAGAAACCGCTCCGCCCAGACCGATCAACACGCCTAAGGCCTTTAACCAGGTGATCTTTTCCCGTATCAAAATAGCCGATAACACGAAAACCAACAAGGGAGAAAGCGTAACAATGACTGAGCTATTGATAGGTGTGGTCAGGCTCAAACCTTTAAAGAAAAGAAGCATATTGATCACCATCCCGAATACTGATGCGGCTATAAGCCTAACGATATCTTCTCTTTGTATCATTCTATCGTTTTGAAATAGACCTATCAGCCAGAATATGATGGCAGCTCCGCCTACTCGTAACATAATAAAACCGAACGGCTGTATGTGATCCGGCATCAATCCTTTTGCTAAGGTATGATTGATCCCGTAAATGCTTGTCGCTGCTGTAGCCGCTAGCAAAGCAGGAGCTCTATTGCTCATTAAAATAGCTTAGGATATCAGATTGCGTTTTTGAGGAGTTGCCGATGAAGACTTGTTCACCATCTATGAAGATCGGCCTTTTCAATAATGTGTATTCATTGAGCAATATCTCTTTTAGTTGATTCTCAGATAGATGTTTACTCTTCAGGTCGAGTTCCTGATATCTTCTTGCTCGCTTATTGATCAGCTCTTCATAACTGGAAACATGCTCTCTTAAAAATTCAAGCGTATGCTCATCAATAGGTTGATTCTTCAAGTCATGGAACTTATAGTTCATTAATTGCAAGGGGCTTGTCATTCTTTTACAGGTAGAACATGTAGATAGGTAGATAACTTTTTTCATGATAACTGAATGAGATGGTAAAGATAAAGTTCAAAAAACATTTGTATCGATATGAAATCTCAATTGTTTTATAAAATTTATTGCTCCATATCGCTCAACTGTATGTTCAAGGCTTTTACGCTGATCTGTATCTCGATCATGGAAAGTGTTAGGGACAACATGAGCATAACGAGAGAAACACCAAAGGTGACGCTACCTATGATCTGCCATTCCTGATAGATGAGAAACATGCTACATACGCAAAGCAATAAGGAAAATATTCCGAATACCTGCATATTCCTTATCAAATTCACCCTTTTCTTAAGATTGCGTATCTGTTCTTTCACTTTTGATGATGGTTTGGACTGGTAGGTTTCATGCAGTTTCCGTATCAAACCCGCGATGGTCAGGAATCTATTAGTATAGGCCAACAGCAACAAAGAAATGGCAGGAAAAAGCAAGGCTGGCGTAGTAAGTGAAACTTCCATAAAGCAAATTTTTGTAATGATAGCTAATTTTTTTAAAAAGAAAAAAGGCCAGCTTTTGCTGACCTTTATCACCTAATTGAACAATAACCACAAATCAAATTATTGCACATTCAAAATATTGGTAAATGATTGCTCACCTACATTTATTCTTAAGCTATATTTCCCTGATGGGAGTCTTGATAGGTCATAAGACCGCTTGATGATCAGCTCTTCATCAAAATTGGATGAGCTCAGTATCTCACCAGAATCATCCGTGATCCGCAGTTCCACATCCTTTAAGTCAGCATTGGTAAAGAAGATGTGTGCCATTTCACCATTACGCTTTACAATAGGTTCAAAACGATTCAGGTTTTTGTTTACCTCGATCAATTTTATTCCTTTATTCTTCTTGATAACATTATAATGAGTTACCTTTTCATCATTTTCAAAGCTGATGATGTAAACGCCATTATCAAATAAGGAGAATTGAAATATCTTCTTGTAAGATCTGCTGGCGTCCAATTGCTCACGGTAGATGATATCTCCTCGCTGATTCCTTATCATCACCTCATCACCCTGACTGGTCTCAGTTGCTTCTATGACAACACTTGTTCTGTTGTTCTTGGCAACTTCTACTTTATCGGCTGCCTGTAATGAGATACTTATGAGCAGGGTTAATAAAGTAAGCATTCCTTTCTGAATTAAGTTCATTCTGTTCGTTTTCATGGTATTCTATTTTTATAGATTAAATACAATGCAAAAGTATGCGCATTATCACCTGATGTCTATCGCCTAAATAACCAATTACTATACTATATTAACTATTTAATACATTTAACTTTATATTAAAGATAATATATCCAATAATAGTTCTTATTTGATTTTTAAATATCTATAATAGTATTAAACAGGGTTAATATAAAATATATTTAATTGCCTCATCTGATTTTAATACATTTGGGTAAAATTGAGAAGTTGAACCTACCTTCGATCAAACAAATAGGACCAGGTATACTTTTGGCCGGTGCGGCCATTGGTGTTGCCCATCTGGTACAATCCACAAGAGCCGGAGCAGAATACGGGTATATTTTACTTCCCGCCTTATTACTAGCTTGTTTGAGCAAGTTGCCTTTCATGATGTTCGCCGCAAAATACACCTCTGTGGAGCAAAAAGACCTTTTAGAAGGTTATGCTCAACTAGGAAAATGGCCTCTTAGGCTTTTCTATTTGATCCATTTTGGAAGTATGTGGATAATAACAGCAGCCGTAAGTCTGGTAACGGCAGGAATAGTAGCTTTCCTAACCGGATTAGATGTTGACATGAGTGCTGCACTGGTACTATCATTGATTACACTATTATTATGGATAGGGGATTACGCCGGGCTGGACCTTTTTATGAAGTTTATTATCACTATCCTTACGATCTTGACCTTTATCGCTGTCCTTCTAGCTACTGGTGCTGAAAAGGAAACTTATATAAAAGGCATTGAAAATCAGGGGTTGTTCACTGCATCAGGACTTACGTTCCTAATAGCTTTCATGGGGTGGATGCCCATACCTATAGACGCTTCTGTATGGCATTCGGTCTGGTCAACGAAAAAGAAAAACATAAGCATTCCGAGCGCAATAGAAAAAAACAATGCGATCGTATGGGATTTTAAGATAGGCTATATCGCCGCTTCCTTAATAGCGGTCTTCTTTTTCCTTTTAGGAACGCTCGTTTTATATGGTACAACTGAAGAGCTATCGGATAGCAGTGTAGTTTTCGTACAACAGTTCGTTCAGTTATATGCCAGCGTATTTGGCGATTGGAGCCGATATGTTGTTAGTATCGCAGCCTTGTTTACCATGATAAGTACAACGCTTGCTGTAGCTGATGCTTATCCAAGGGTCAGCGCTAAGATATTCATCCATGAGTTCCGTCCTAAAAAATTGAACGAAAGAAGCATTTATCTAGTAGCCTTGTTAGTCGTATTGTTAGGATCAATGACCTTATTGTACATACTACCTGACTCTTTAGGAAAGTTGGTAGATCTCGCCGCAGGTTTATCCTTTACGACTTCTCCTGTTCTGGCTTATTTTAATTATCGGCTGGTTAAGAATTTACAAAGTAAAGGGAAATATGACCTATCATGCTCGCTTGAGCTATTTAGCTTTATGAGCTTAGGCGTTCTGGTAGTTCTTACATCGGTTTATCTTTTCCTTTTATTCAATGGATAGTTTTCAGGCAGATATGATATTGAATAAAGAAATGTCATAGGACGTAATGAATTGCTTATATTTCGACCTTATAATTAAAATCGATTTGAATGAGATCTAAGACCATAACTTTCAAGAACAAGAACAACGAATCATTAAAAGGCAAAATAGAACTTCCCGTAGACCAATATGCGCACTCATTTGCCCTATTTGCCCATTGTTTCACCTGTAGCAAAAACCTTAAAGCAGTAAAGAACATAAGTAAAGCATTAACCGCTGAGGGGTTTGGTGTTCTACGATTTGATTTCACAGGACTGGGGCAGAGCGATGGTGAGTTTGAGGATACTAATTTCTCTCATAATGTATCAGACCTGGTGGATGCTGCGGAATATTTAAGAAAGAACTATCAGACACCCAGTTTGCTCATTGGTCATTCCCTGGGCGGTGCAGCGGTTATACAGGCAGCTTCCATGCTTGATGACGTAAAAGCCATCGCTACAGTAGGAAGCCCCTATGAACCAAAGCACGTACAAAGATTGTTGAAAGATGACCTGGAGAGCATAAAAGAGAATGGCGTGGCCAATGTAGACCTTGGCGGAAGACAATTTACCATAAAAAAACAGTTCCTTGATGACCTGGAGCAGCAGACCAATGCAGAAATCATCAAGAACTTAAAGAAACCTTTCCTAATTTTACATTCACCGCAGGATAACACAGTAAGCATCGATAATGCTGAAAAACTATATAGAGATGCTTTTCACCCAAAGAGCTTCATTTCCCTGGACGGCGCAGACCATTTGTTGATGCAGAACGAAGCGGATGCCACTTATGTAGGAAAGACCGTTGCGGCGTGGGCGGTTCGTTATCTAAGCATTGAGGAAAGGGAGAAGATCCCTAAAGCGCATGAAAAGGTCATAGGTGTTCTGGATGCTGATGATACTTTTACTACTGACCTGAAATTAGGTAATCATTACCTTAAGGCAGACGAGCCGGAAGACGTAGGTGGAAACGATTTTGGCCCAAATCCTTATGAGTATGTGTCCGGTGGATTGGCCGCCTGTACGGCAATGACGATCAAAATGTATGCGAACAGAAAAGAATGGGATGTTCAGCAGATTAAAGTATACATTGATCACGAAAAAGAGTCGAGAAAAGGCGAAGATGGAAAAACACTAAAGGTGGACATCTTCCAGCGGGATGTTAAACTGGAAGGTCAGCTTGATGAAAAGCAAAGGAAAAGGCTCCTTGAGATTGCGGATAAATGTCCGGTCCACAGAACTTTACATGGTAAAGTAGAAGTGAAGACCCAGGAGCGCAAGTAATCATTATGTTAATTTTTCTAAAATGCCCACATGTTCATCCATCAGATTGTAATTTTACCCTCTAACAACAAACAGATAATTATGAAACGCACTTACAACATTTTACCCTTATTATTAGCACTGATCGTCATTAGCTGTGCAAATCCAAAAAAAGATAAAGAAAAGGAGGAAACGAGTACAGAGAAAGAGAAAAACGATGAGCAAGAAGCATCAAAAGAATCAGCGATCACTTTATCAAAGATCGATTCTTTTGCTCAGTTCCCTAATGCTAAATTGAGCATGGTCAAGCCTGAAAGTATGGAAGTACCTGCAGGTGAAAACACTTTCCAGTTCAAGGTGGAGAACTATGAACTGAGCAACCAGACCAGCGATGCAGAAATGCAAGGTCTTGCCAATTCGGCTAAAGGGCAACACGTTCATTTCATATTGAACAATGGTCCTTACGATGCTGAATATGACAATGAGTTCAATAAAGAACTACCAGTAGGCGATCACGTTATGTTAGCATTCCTTTCTCGTTCTTACCACATGTCCGTTAAGAACGAAAATTCCTATGTGATCAAAAAACTCCGCGTAGGCGAGCCGTCTAAAGAAAAACAACTGGATGTTGACTTTACAGCTCCTCATTTGTTCTACAGCAGACCTAAAGGTACTTACTCTGGTGATGGTGCTAAAAAAGTACTGCTCGACTTTTTCCTATTGAACACAAAGCTTGAAAAAGGTGGAAATTACGTTCATGTGACCATCAATGGAAACGAAGAGTTTAAAGTAACGGAATGGGCACCCTACGCCATAAAGGGGATGCCAATGGGTGAAAACACTATCGAACTAGAACTTAAGGACAAAGAGGGTAATTTCATAGAAGGACCCTTCAATAAAGTAAAAAGAACGGTCACCTTAGAAGAATAGACCTTATTTACTTTTCATAATATTATTTATCAAGGAAGCTGTTTGTATAAAGCAGCTTCTTTTTTTACTTCTATCAGCCCTTATTATGACCATAGGTGTCGATTACATTCATACATAAGGGATCAAAGGTCCAATCGATCTTTTAAGTTTAGGAAAATCGGAGCGATTCGTTTAAAATAATCTGTACTATTCAAATTTTATAGCCTCTACTGGCGATATTTTCCTTATCAAATAAGAGGGAATGATCATAATAAGGATACAGCAGATGATCACGCCAAGATTTACGCCCAGAATGTAGTCCAAACTTAGATAGACCGGAGCCTGACTAACATAATAGGTTGATTTGTCCAATTTAATTAACCCAAAATATTTCTGAACGAACAATAAACCTAATCCGATAAGATTACCCCAAAAGAGACCTTTAAGGATCAGGTAGCCCGCTTGCAGAATGAACATCTTACGAATTTGCAAGTTCGAAGCACCCAAGGCTTTAAAAATACCTACCATTTGGGTTCTTTCCAATATCAATACAAGTAATGCGGTGATCATATTAATACCGGATACCGCGATCATAACGATAAAAATGATCAATATGTTGAAGTCGAACATCTTTAACCATTCAAATATCGACGGATACTGATCAATGATCGTTTCTGCGTTGAGAAAAGAATCTATTGCCGCATAGATCTCTTCACCTGAACTTTCTATTGAACTGAAATCATCTAAGAACACCTCAAATTTTCCTACCTGGTCTTCATCCCATTTATTGATCCTTTGTACCTGTTCGATATCGATAAAAAGGAACTGATCATCAAAATCCTTAAAGCCAGAATCAAAGATCCCTACGATATTTAGTGCCAATAACCTGGGACGTTCAGAATTCTTATTGTTCAGGAAATAGATGATCAATTGGTCACCAAGCTGGAATTCTAATCTATCAGCAATATTATCCGATATCAAAACCTCTTGACTGTACTTTTTAGAAAGATCAGGCAACTTCCCTTCCACCAGATATTCGTCAAGATAATCCCATCTGTAATCCTCGCCTACTCCTTTAGCGATAACGCCTTCAAAGTTTTTTTCTGTTCTGATCACCCCATATTTAGAGGCCGTAGATTGTATGTGGTCAACGGATGGAACTGTATGAAAATCAGGATAGAACTCATTATCCCTGGATACAGGTTGAAAATCCTCGTACGTAGAATTACTGGTAAACTCAGATATGGTTACATGACCATTGAATGCGGCGATCTTATCCCTGATCTTGTGCTGCAATCCCAGCCCGGTCGCAAAGGCGATAAGCATCATGATCACACCTATGCTGATCGCGATCGATGCGATTTTCAATATCGGAGCAGAAATGCTATTTTTAAAGTCGCTTTTCTTGATCAAGCGTTTAACGACAAACCATTCAAACTTCATGAAGAACTATCTTTCAAAACATCTCAAAATTACAGCTTTTTTTGTTTTACTAATGCTTACTGCTTGTAATGCGCAACAAAAAGATGATATCATTATTGGAGCAAATAGGATGACCGAATATCTGCCTTTAGTCAAGGATAAGAACGTGGGTATAGTAAGTAATCAAACATCGCTTGTCAAAACTGATGAAGACGGTTATATCCATCTGGTCGATACCTTATTGAAAAGGGATATGAAGGTGAAGAAGGTTTTTGCTCCGGAGCATGGTTTTCGCGGTAAGGCTGATGCCGGTGAAGTCATAGAAGACGGTATCGACCGCAAGACCGGACTGCCGATCATCTCTTTGTATGGAAAGAATAAGATGCCTAAGCGAACTCAGCTAGAAGACATCGATATCATGCTTTTCGACATCCAGGATGTTGGTGTCAGGTTCTACACCTATATTAGCACATTACATTACATCATGAAGGCTTGTGCAAAATTTGAAATCCCACTTATCGTGCTAGACCGACCGAACCCTAATGCAGACCTGGTTGGTGGTCCAGTACTTAAGGAAGGTTTTGAAAGCTTTGTAGGTATGCATGCGATACCAGTCGCTCATGGTTTGACGATAGCGGAATATGCCAGGATGATCATGGGTGAAGGTTGGTTAGGAAAAAACTTAAGAACAGAGCTTCATCCTATTTACATGGAAAACTATAACAAGTCCATGAGATATGAACCACCAGTCCCGCCGTCGCCTAATCTTCCTAATTATAGGTCTATTCGTTATTATCCCAGTTTATGCTTTTTTGAGGGAACTAAGATAAGCGTAGGTCGTGGAACGGATATTCCTTTTCAGGTCTTTGGTGCGCCGTTTTTACCTCAGAAAAAATACACCTTCAACTTTACACCGCAGCCTAACGAAGGTGCTCAATATCCTAAGCATCAAGGTGAAAAATGCTATGGTGAAAAGTTCAGTGAACTACCAGCTTCTAAAGTCAATATCGCGCACCTGGTCCAGGTTTATAAGGACAGTCCGGAAAAGGCGGGTTTCTTTAATGACTTTTTCAATAAATTAGCTGGGAATAGTAGCTTAAAAAAGAAGATCAAAGATGGCTGGTCAGCGAAAGCTATCCATGCCTCATGGAAAAATGACCTCAAAAAATACAGGCTTAAAAGGTCAAAGTACGTGCATTATCCATCTGATTGATGAACGATTTTTAATGCGTATCAAACTAAAGAAGTAATTCTCTAATCGTTTATAAAAATAAGATCACCATGATAGATGGAGGTCACATCTATGCTGTCCGGTCGATTATAAGACAGGATATGCCCAGTGTTGATGATTTCAGCTCGAAGACTTTCCTGTGGGTTCACAAGTATATCATTCTGACCATTGTGGTATATTTGAACATCATCAGCAACTAAGGACTTCCCTTCAAATCTGCCTACTCCAGAATAAAATCCTACGAAAAGATTTCTCGCATTTCCATCGATATCAAATAAGGAAACTCCATTCGAGTATACATTCAGGACTTCACAATCAACGGTAAGGTTAAAATCACCCACACTGTAAACATCCGGTTTTTGATAATTTTCGGCAAAAATGGTCAATTTAGGATAGGTTAAGGTACCGATGGAACGAATAGGATATTCCGTAGAACATCGTATCTCCTCGATATCAGGTGAAGTCACATAGGCCTTCGTTATGTTGTCATCTCTCACAAAATTACAGTGATTGAGGTCGCTTATGATCAATTGACCTTCTATAACTTCTACTACGATATCACTGAGCAGGTTTTGACCGGTTTTCACCCTTACATTTTGACCTTCACCGTGCTGAAGCATTAATTCTACTCCTCTATTCACTCTAATTTTTGTAAATACGGCTAATTCATAGGTTTCTTCTACGATATCACCCCTTTTTTGGATACAATCCAGGGCGTCATTCCTATCACAAGAATAAAGAAAGATCATCAATATGTAGATCAGTATGGACTTTTTCATAATCTTATACCTAAGCCGAATTCTAAAGCCTCAGCATCAGCTACGTGGGTTTTTAATGTTAAAGCACCAAAGATACTTTTGCTAAAATAATACTTCATCCCTATTCTAAAATAATAAGGTTCAGCAAATTCAAAAGGATTGTAAATATAATAGCCTACCTGGGATATCACAGATAATTTATTGATATAAAGTTCGTGTCCGGCAAATATACTAGCGCGTTTAAAATCAGTATCTGCATCCGTTCGGCTTTCCTCCAGCAGAGCTTCATATTCGATACGTTCCTTAAGAAAGTAGGAAAGGAAAAGATCAGCACCTAGTTGCAAACCGCTTACATGCGTTAATTGCTTATCTACATAACCTGAGAAAACAAAAAAGGGGAATTGACCACTTCCAACTACATCATATTCATTAATTCCACCTCTAAGCACAAAGTTATACCTGACTTTTTTATCTAAAAGAGGTTTTTCCTTTAGAGGTATGAATTCCCGTTTATGGGCTGAAAGGTCATAGAACAAGCCAAAATTGAACAATACTGAGTTGATACCTTTATTAGGTGCTTTTATGCTTCCTAAAGAATTATGGGTAAAGGTCAAACCGGTTTGAAACCCGATATTATCCAGCAGTTTTCTCTTTTTGTAATTAAGCATGAGGTACGTGCTACTAGTAATATGAGTAGAAATAGCTATGTTCTTAGGATTGGTCTCTCTGTCAAATGGTCGGGAAGACCATCCTATTCCCTGACCTACTCTCAATAAAAGATGTCTTTTAAAAAAGTAAAAATTATAATGTCCGTTAAGTGAAGCGTTGTATCCCAGTAAGCTATTATCATAATCCTGATAGAGAATGGACAGACCGATATCGGGATAATTAAAACGTGCCTGCCATGTCTTTTCGCCATTAGTATGTTTATTCCAGCTTAGGATAAATCCTTTAGGGATACCGGTGGTCAAGTGATGTAGTGTATTATCGTGGGGTATGGCATTACCTCTAAAAACATTAGCTTCTAAAGTTGCATTATCTTGAGCGGAAATGCTCATAAAAAGGATTGCAAGTAGGATAAGAAGCAGGGTTCTTTTAGTTAACATCACGACAAATATAGTCTTTAAATCATTTCGAAAAAGCTATATTTGTGCTCAAATTTTGAAGAAGGTTTTGTTTCTGAGTACAACCTCTTATCAGTATTTTAGACTGACACTGAATGCTAAAGCCGTTCATCCTTATGCTTTTTTCAATATCTTCTTCAAATTTTTAGCGAATCGTTCAACCGTTAATGATATAAATAAAATAATAATATGGCTTATTTATTTACCTCAGAAAGTGTTTCTGAAGGTCATCCCGATAAAATTGCAGATCAGATCAGTGATGCACTATTAGATTATTTTCTGGCTTATGATAAGAACTCAAAAGTTGCTTGCGAAACGCTGGTAACGACTGGTCAAGTAATCCTTGCCGGCGAAGTCAAGAGTAAAGCCTACTTAGATGTTCAAAAGATCGCTCGAGAAGTTATTAATGATATAGGTTATACAAAAGGAGAATACCATTTCAGCGGAGATTCCTGTGGTGTGATCTCTCTTATCCATGAACAATCAGACGACATCAATCAAGGTGTGGACCGCGATGAAAAGGAAGAACAAGGTGCTGGCGATCAGGGAATGATGTTCGGATACGCCACAAAAGAGACCAAAGACTATATGCCTCTTGCCCTGGACATTTCCCATCGTATCCTAAAAGAGCTGGCCGTTGTTCGAAAAGAAAAAAAGGAAATGCTGTATCTGAGACCGGATGCTAAATGCCAGGTCACGATAAAGTATAATGATAATGATGAACCTATAAGTATTAAGACCATCGTCCTATCTACCCAACATGACGATTTTGATGAAGAAGCCAGAATGCAACAAAAGATCGATACGGATATCAAGAACATCCTGATGCCAAGGGTCATCCAGCAGTTCAAACCTGAGGTGAGAGCACTTTTTGATACTGCGATCGAGTATCATATCAACCCAACAGGAAAATTCGTTATTGGCGGACCTCATGGTGATGCTGGATTAACAGGCAGGAAGATCATTGTAGACACTTATGGTGGAAAAGGCGGTCATGGCGGTGGTGCATTCTCCGGAAAAGACCCAAGTAAAGTGGACCGCTCTGCCGCTTATGCTTCAAGACATATCGCGAAGAATCTTGTGGCGGCCGGTGTAGCTGATGAAGTCCTGGTGCAGGTTTCTTATGCCATAGGAAAAAGTCAACCTACTTCTATCTTTATCAATACCTATGGTACGGCTAATATTGATCTTACCGATCACGAAATTGCTGATAAGACTGAGAAAATATTCGACATGCGACCATCTGCCATAGAAAGTAGACTTAACCTAAGAAAACCTATGTATAAAGAAACAGCAGCCTACGGTCATATGGGGCGCCAATCTCAACTAGTAACCAAGACCTTTCATTCCGATCATCTCGGAGAACTAAAGAAAGATGTAGAGCTTTTCACCTGGGAAAAACTGGACTATGTTGATGAAATAAAAAAGGTCTTTAATCTTTAAACATTCCTCTAATTCGTTGATAATAAGATAATTATAAATTAAACGAATAAAACCTAAAAAGCTCTGTTTTTTTGGTATGTACTCTTTGAAAACGCGTCGTAGCCCATTGTATGAAAAATGATATCATTATCTATTAAGATAAATAATGGGTACTTTGATTTTCCTCGTAAATGGACAAATCATCATAAACTTAGTTCTACTCTTGTCAAAAGTGAAATTCCTTAAGCTATATCAAGTGACCTTTGATATTAATTGCTCTATGCTGATTCATTAGTACACGAACGTATAAACCCTTTTTCCTATTAGTGGATGATCTGAACCTGCAATATTATTAAGAACGAATTCATGCTGAGGCTGATTTATAGATTTCTTTACTGCTTTACGATGCAGTTGCTCATAAGTCTTAAAATCAATCGCTTGTCTATTCGCTAAGCGTTCTTCCAGGCGGAACTTATCAACCGTACACGCAAAACCATCTACTAAGTGTCCTTCAAACACTTTTGCTTTAGATCCACTACCGTAAGCTATAAAACCAAAGATATCACCCGATTTTAGATCATCTTTTTTGTAAAATAATTCTGATATCAGGCTCATAAAAATAGAAGCCGCATACATATTGCCAATTTGACCAGATGCTAATTGGGCAGATTTGATCTTATTATTAACAAATTCCCGATATTCATCTGATCTGGCCAAAACTTTTAAAGTGTCAAAATCATAAAATTCATCTGATGTCTCATCCGGTAAACGTTCATCTTTTTCCAGTTGATATATCTCTGTGAAGATTCGTTTGCCGTGGCTTGCATATGGCAAATGAAAGATAAGACTTGACCATCGCTCATGCAAGGTCTCATTTATCGAAGCTTTTTTCTTGTAATGAAAATAAGCTTCGCGAATACGGTCTTGATAGCATTGATTAGAGAACTGACCGTCAAAAACCGGTTCTTCACGGTAAACTTGTAAGAACTTATCTGTGGTATATTTTTGTGTCGCTTCATTAACAGCATATTGCCGGCGCGGTTTGAAGAAATCATTTTCTGACTTGAAGCTAATGCCAAATATAGAATTAAAGCTCATCAATTGAGGATCTGATTCTACCAATAAAGCTACCGCACCAGCACCTTGGGTGTATTCGCCAGGCGATCGTAGATCGTACTTGGCAACATCAGAAGCGATGACCACAACTTTATCTTGCGGATTGGCACGAACTTGAACCAATGCATTTTGAAGGGCATCCACCGCTCCGACACAAGCAAATGTCATATCGACAACGTCAGAATGCCTGAACACACGTTTGCCTAATTTTTGCTCCACCATGTCTACCGCATAAGTGGCCGTGGGTTTTGAGCTGTCAAGGGCACTTTCCGTTCCCAATAGGATGCGATCGATGTTCGATGGATCGATGGCATTCTTTTCTATCAAATTGTTGAGCGCGTTAGCTGCCATGGTCGCAGTATCTTCATGGACATCTAAAAATGCCATTTTTTCAATACCAAGCCCTTTTTTTAAACTTATCTCCATCAATATTTCTATTTATTGAGAATTCTTCAATATTCAGGTAGTTTTTTGGGAAATAAAAATCTATATAGCTTATACCTACATCCATATTACTAATTTTTTAGCAAATAAATTGATTTTTTTTGAAAAACGATAATAAACATTTACTTTATTTTCTTACGGTTTTTTTATGAATTAAAGTAAAAATAACAACTCTAGATGATTGATCATCAATGTCCGACACAATAGTCGCATTTTTTAACTAAATATTTAGTTTTAACTAATTTTTTAGTTATATTTGCTCTATCATTCAAATTTTCAACATGAAAGAATTAACTAAAGCTGAAGAAGAGATCATGCAAATACTATGGCGACTTAGAAAAGCCAGGGTGGCAGATGTACTGTATGAGATCGAAGACAAAGACCCATCTTACAATACGGTATCTACCATTGTGAGAATCCTTCAAAGTAAGGGTTTTGTAGACCATGAAAAACATGGTCGGGGCTATCTCTATTTTCCTATAATAGAAAAAGAGGCCTATCAAAGCACTCGTGTCCATTGCATCGTCAATGATTATTTCAATGGGTCTTTTAAGAACATGTTGTCATTCTTCGTGCAAAAGGAAGATCTGGACATTGATGATCTGGAGGAAATAAAACAACTTACAAAAAATAAAGAAGGATGATCAAATATATGGTCGATATCATAATACTTCAGTTTATTTTTTAACGGTTTATCAGCTGATAGCTAAAATGCCCTACTTTAAGTTCAACAGATGGTATCTACTTGGTAGTATGACCATATCGTTCTTGTTACCAGCATTTAATTTTCAAATGATTGCTTTAAGCTTTTGTCAAATACAGCTAATATGCTATATTTTTGGTAATTAACATTATAACTATGGAGGCAAGATACAAAAGCCTCTCGATTTTCGAGTTTCAAGAGCGTTTCCCAGATGAAAGGAGTTGCTACGCCTACCTGGCCAAACTGAAATGGCAAAGGGGCTTCAAGTGTAAGCATTGTGGCCATTCGCGCTATTGTTCCGGTAACCAGGAGTTTGACCGCCAATGCACTTCTTGCCATTATGTAGAGAGTGTTACGGCCGGAACGCTGTTTCATAAGATGAAATTCTCCATTCTGAAGGCTTTCTGGATAGTCTATTATGTCTCCACCTCCAAAAAGGGTATTGCTTCTACGGAACTAAGCCGTAAGCTTCAATTACGGCAAAAAACGGCCTGGCTTTTTAAGCAAAAGGTAATGCGGGCTATGAAAAGCTCAGGAAACCAACCACTTGAAGGGGATGTAGATGTAGATGAATTTGTCGTCGGCCAGCAAGAAGAAGGCTCTACGGGCCGCCAAAAAGGCCAAAAAAAGTTGGTGGCCATAGCTATCGAAAAGCACGGTGAGAGAAGGGGCTTCCAGGATGTATGCAAAAGAAATAGGGAAGGCATCGTCTTCAGAGCTAGCTCCTTTTGTTCGAGAAAAAGTATCCCCAACAGCTTCATTACGGACGGATGCCTGGCCAGCCTACAATTGCTTAAAACATGAATTTTAAAACTTTACGCAAGTTCTTTCTGGCGATAAGGGAAAAAACTTTAATACTATTCACCGGGTAATCATGGGCTTTAAAGCCTGGCTTAGAGGCATTCACTCTCATGCTGATCACCTGCAAGCCTATCTGGATGAATATGCTTACAGGTACAATCGGAGCTTCATGAAGGAGGGCATCTTCGATAACCTCCTAAACCGTATGGTTCAAGGGGTTCCATACGGCTATAAGCAGATTATTAGTTAAATGCCTAAAGCAAAGCTTTTAAAATACCTATCGCTATTATGTTTCAGTTGTCTGAGAAATATCAGAACGTAGAATATAGTTTAAAATTTGCATAATAACCGGTGCTCCACTAAAGTTTGTACTTTTGTTCATATCTTATTTTTTGGTGAAAAAATAAAGATATAAAAAGTGGGAAATCCTTTATAGGAAAACCCTCTTATAAAATGTTTTACCGGACACTAATGATAAACATTCAAAAACCTTATACAATTAACTAAGTCAGAGACTTGTTAAATAAAAATAATATTATACATTTGCAAATCTTAAATAATGGTTGTAGAACCTTTTAAAAACAAGGATTTGGATACATTAAGTTATAAAACAATAATGGCAAAAAAAACTACAATTGACAAAAAATGGGTCGTTGTAGATGCAAAAAATGAATCACTAGGTCGTGTTGCTTCTGTGGTTGCTAAACTTTTAAGAGGTAAATATGAACCAAATTTCACTCCTCATGTAGATTGCGGTAAGAATGTAATTATTATTAATGCAAAGCACGTTAACCTAACCGGTAAAAAGTGGAATCAAAAAGAATATATAAGATATACTGGATATCCGGGCGGTCAAAGAAGTGTACATGCCGTTGACTTACATCAGAAAAATTCTACTAAAGTAGTGGAAAATGCGGTTAAAGGAATGCTTCCTACTAATAAGTTAGGTAGTAAACTATTTAATAATATGCGTATTTTTGCTGATGAAAATCATAATTTAGAAAGCGTAAAACCAGAAACAATAACGATTAAGGATTTAGTTTAAATGGAAACAATTCATAAAATAGGCCGAAGAAAAAAGTCAGTTGCTCGCGTTTACTTAAGCGATGGTAAGGGAAATATAAGTGTCAATAATAAAAAACACGATGAATATTTTTCTACTGAACAACAAAATTACAAAATACAGCAAACATTTTTGTTGACCAATACAGATGGTCAATATGATGTAAAAGTTAATGTTTTAGGCGGCGGTAAAAGCGGTCAAGTTGAAGCTATTCGTTTAGCTTTAGCACGTGCGTTATGTGAGATCGACCCAGAAAACAGATCTGTTTTAAAACCAGAAGGTTTACTGATGCGTGATCCAAGACAAGTAGAACGTAAAAAATACGGAAAAAAGAAAGCGAGAAAACAATTCCAATTCTCAAAACGTTAATAAAATATTTATAGAGCAAACCAGTAGTTTAGTATCTAAATCGTAGAGGTCAATAATATTGCCACTTTGCGGTTGCAACTAATGAATGTAAACGAAACACAATGGAAAATAAAAAACAAGAAATTAAAGAGTTACTCGATGCCGGAGTTCACTTTGGCCACTTAACGAGAAGATGGAATCCTAATATGGCAGCATACATTTATATGGAGCGTAATGGAATTCACATTATCAATCTTTATAAAACCTTAGCTAAGCTTGGGGAAACGCAGGAAGCATTGAAAAAAATTGCTGCAAGCGGAAGAAAAATTATGTTTGTAGCTACTAAAAAACAAGCGAAAGAAATCGTAGCCAAATATGCATCAGAAGCTGATATGCCCTACATTACAGAAAGATGGCCTGGTGGAATGCTTACTAATTTTATCACGATCAGAAAATCTATCAAAAAAATGAAAGCGGTAGATAAAATGAAGCAGGATGGAAAATTTGATTCCCTATCGAAAAAAGAAAAGCTTCAAACAGATCGAATGCGGGATAAATTAGAAAAGAACTTAGGTTCAATAGCTGATATGAATCGTCTTCCGGGTGCTCTATTTGTTGTTGATACTTTAAAAGAACATATTGCGGTGAGCGAGGCCAACAAGCTTAACATTCCAATATTTGCCCTGAATGACACCAACTCGAACCCTAAAGAAGTTGACTTTCCCATTCCTGCAAACGATGATGCTTCGAAATCGATCGATGTCATGTTAAAACATGTAACCAGTGCTGTAAAAGAGGGTTTAACGGAACGTGAGGAAATGAAAACCCAGAAAAAGGCCGAAGAAGAAAAGCGAAAAGCGGAGCAGCAGGAGAAAAAAGCCAAGCAGGAAAAGGAAAAAGCAGAAGCTAAGCAAAATGAGACTAAAGCGCCAGAAGCTTCATCCGGAACAGAAAAAGACCAAGTCGAAAAATAACTTAAAACCACATTCATAAAAATGGGAAAAATAGCTGCAGCTGATGTTAAAAAACTAAGAAATCAAACCGGTGCTGGAATGATGGATTGCAAGAAAGCTCTCTCAGAAACAGATGGAGATTTTGATCAGGCCATTGAAGTATTAAGGAAAAAAGGCCAAAAAGTAGCCGCTAAACGTGCTGATAGAGAGTCATCAGAAGGTGTCACCATTGCAAGAGCAAGCGACGACCGAAAAAAAGGAATCGTACTTTCTTTGAATTGTGAGACAGATTTTGTTGCTAAGAACGAAGATTTCATAAAGCTATCTACACAATTAGCAGACCTTGCACTTAAGGTGAATTCCAGGGAAGAACTCCTAAAAAATAATTTCGATACGATTAGCGTTGAAGAAAAACTCACCGAACAGACAGGCGTTATAGGTGAAAAAATAGAAATTGGTGATTTTAGAGTCCTGGATGCAGAATACGTAGGTTATTACATACACGCTAATAGCAAGATCGCTGTTGTCGCTGGACTTTCTAAAGTTGTTGATGATGCCGAGGAAGCCGCGAAAGAAGTTGCGATGCAGGCCGCTGCGATGAATCCTTTAGCATTGAACGAGGACCAGATACCTCAGGATGTTGTAGAAAAGGAAATAGAGATCGCCAAAGATACGTTAAGACAAGAAGGTAAGCCTGAAGAAATGCTAGACAAGATCGCACAAGGTAAATTGAAAAGGTATTTCAAGGACAACACACTTGTGAACATGGCCTATATCAAAGATAACAAGAAAAGTTTAAGCGATTTTATCAAGACTTATGATAAAGAATTGAGCATTACAGGATTTGAACGTGTTTCTCTGGTATAGACCCTATGATGAAATGATACACGAATACCATCCTGAATAAGTATCAGGATGGTTTTTTTATGTCTATTCTTTAAATCGATAATATGGCTATATTTGTAAAACGACAAAAATACATCCATGCATTATAAGCGTATTCTCTTAAAACTATCTGGCGAGGCCCTTATGGGTAATAGAAAGTACGGTATCGACCCAGAAAGGTTGAGCGATTATGCTCAGGAGATAAAAAGAGTGGTCGATCAGGGAGTAGAAGTAGCCATAGTGATAGGTGGAGGAAATATATTCCGTGGTATTGCCGGAGCAAGTAAAGGTATGGACCGCGTTCAGGGTGATCATATGGGTATGTTAGCCACGGTCATCAATTCACTGGCATTACAAAGTGCCTGTGAGAACGAAGGAATACAAACCAGGGTGCAAACAGCCATTGACATAGATGAAGTAGCTGAACCTTTTATTAGAAGGAAGGCATTAAGGCATCTTGAAAAAGGTCGTGTTGTCATCTTTGGTGGTGGAACCGGTAATCCTTATTTCACAACGGATTCTGCTGCGGTACTTCGAGCCATAGAGATCCAGGCCGATGTTATTTTAAAAGGAACAAGAGTAGATGGTATCTATACCGATGATCCGGAAAGGAACCAGGAAGCCACAAAATTTGATTTCATTTCTTTTGATGATGTATTACAAAAAGGACTTAAGGTGATGGATACGACCGCATTCACTTTAAGCCATGAGAATGAACTGCCGATCATCGTTTTTGATATGAACAAAAAAGATAACCTCCAAAAGGTCGTTTTAGGAGAACAAATAGGAACAAAAGTAAATCTATAAATAAAAAGACATGAGCGAAGAAGTTGATATTATCCTGGAATCTACGGAGGAAGATATGAAAAAAGCATTGACCCATTTAGAGAAACAATTAAGGAACATCCGTGCCGGAAAAGCAAACCCTTCCATGTTAGAACCCGTAAAAGTAGAATATTACGGCATGATGACACCGCTGAACCAGGTAGCGAACGTGAGTGCACCAGATGGAAGAACACTTATTATCCAGCCTTTTGAAAAATCAATGATAGGTGGTATTGAAAAGGGGATAATGGATGCTAACTTAGGATTCAACCCTACAAATAATGGTGATAATGTAATCATTAACGTTCCACAGCTCACCGAAGATAGAAGAAAAGAACTGAGCAAACAAGTGAAATCAGAAGCTGAAGAAGCAAAAATAGGCGTGAGAAATAACAGACGATCCGCGAATAATGAACTCAAAGAACTCGATATTTCTGAAGATGAACTGAACGATGCGGAAGATAAGGTCCAAAAAATAACCGATAAATACACGGCTAAGGTCGATGATATCTTTGAACACAAAAAGGAAGAAATCATGACCGTTTGATATTGCTCGCTTATCTCCTGATCCAATTGAAAAACCTCTCTTATATCACATTGTTTTGCTTGTTGCTCTCTACAGGCAGATCATTTTCTTATGATTCCCCAAATCAAGTGAAGGATTCAACTGATGCAAAGGAGATCATCAGAATAGTGATACATAATGCTAGCGATAATCATCTTCCTGATAAGAGTAGGCCAATTTACTTCAAATCCCATTATAAGGTCAACATCAGCCCCAGATTTTCAGGTCAGGACATTGACCGGTCAAAGATCTTCTACTCGGAAAGAATTAGTGATCATCTATTTAAACATAAGTATCAATTGAACGAAAAGATAATCGACCAGCGTACCTTAGGCTTTGAACAGCCACTGAACGAGGTCCTGGCCACGAATATATTCAGCTTTAATTGGTTCAGGAGCGATTTTGTCTTCTTTAATGAAACCTATGCCAGTCCATTGTCGTTAAGCAATATGGGAAAATATACGTATCAACTTGTTGCATCAAGAAAGGATGTTTATACCATACGGTTTAGCTCAAATAGAAAAGGCAATTTCCTCAAGGGAAATTTGACCATCGATAAAAAAGACCATGCCATAAAGCACATATCCATTCATCATGATAAAAGAATCAAGATATTAGGTAGTTTTAGATATGAATACAAGACCTCCTTAGAAAAATGGATGCCAATAGATTATTTCTTACAGATGAAACCTGGGAAAGGAGGAAAACGGTTTGCTGTATTCAGCGGTCTTATCGATCTGGGGTTGCTTCAAAAGAAAAGTAGTCTATCCGATGAAAAGACCAGAAGTCTTACAGCATCCATCCGATATTTTGATCATCAGAAGAGACCGAATCAAGCGCAAGGTCAGGATTATCATATAAGTCTTACCGATAGCACGGATACGAAGAACTTTAAAAAGATAAGTAAGCTCAACTACACAGATGAAGAAGAAAAGTTGATAAGGGACTTTGATAGTGTGAACCTTAGCGAAAAAGTTAAAAATAACATCTATCGGGTAACAAGGGTGAATGATGGTTTTCTGCCCGTAAATTTATGGAACATTGACCTAAAGACACTTATCAAAGTCAACAATTTTGAAGGCTTAAGACTTGGTTTTGGCGGTCAGACCAACTCAAGGTTATCTAAACGGTTCAGGTTGGGCGGTTATACAGCCTATGGTACAAAAGATGAGAATATTAAGTTCGGCATTAATACCCAGTTCAAGGTAGATAAGGACAAGAATACCTGGTTAAAACTAAATTATACGGATGATGTGCGGGAAGTTGGGAACACTTCCTATTTGACAGATGAACGAGTTTATTCGCTATTCGAACCTCGACTGGTAAACATCATCTTTTTTTACAAAGAGCGATCTACCGCTATAAGACTACAAAGTAGATTACTTCCCAGGTTGATGTCAGACTTTAGGATATCTTACGATCAGATAGAGACCACATCTGATTATAGGTTCCTGTTAAACAATAGGTCCATCGCTTATTATAACCTGAACAAATATCAAACAAGTCTTAGATGGATGCCCAATAATAAATACCTTTTAGCTAATCAAAAGGTTAATGAGGTAAATAAGCGATCACCCTTCTTATCCCTACAGCTCACACAAGCTTTTGGCGGAGATGTTGGAATAGATGATTTCTCCTTCACGAAGATCAACTTTAAGGTGAACTATATCAAAAACTGGTATAGTGGAGCGAAAACCGATGTTCTACTAGAATCCAATTTAGCTTTGGGTGATGTTCCTTTAACCCACGCTTATCATGCTTTTCCTAATAATCCAGTTAAAGGTAAGCTCATAGAACGGTTTTCTGTTGCCGGCGTAAAGAGTTTTGAAACGATGTTCTTTAATGAGTTTTTCTCTACCCGATTAGCATTTCTACATTTCAAACATCAGCTGAGACCATTCCACATATCCGATGCCATCCAACCAGAACTGGTGTTCATTTCCCGGCATAGCATTGGGGATTTCAAGGACCGCGAGAACCATCAAGGTGTGGATTTTTCTACCATGGATAAAGGTTTTAATGAAGTTGGCCTGGAGCTTAATAAGATATATGCCGGATACGGTTTAAGCTTTGCCTATAGATATGGAGCATATCATCTACCCGACCTTAAGGATAATTTATCTTTCAAGTTCACTTTTTACTTTAACATTTAGGAACGAAAGGACATTATGCGATTGAGGTTTTTTACATTTGTAACTTTATAATTCCACATGAAAAAGTTCTTAAGTTTTGGCTTCTGGAACACCCTTGCCGGGTCAATTTTAAGAAATCGCATAATCGTTATAGCTTTTCTGGTCATTGTAACCATTCTATTGGCCTTACAATGGAAGAATATCAGGGTTTCTTACACAGAGGCTAACTTGATGCCAGAGGACCACCCTATCAACAAAAGCTACGATGAATTTGTAGAAGTCTTTGGAGAAGAAGGGAATGTTATCGTGATAGGAACGGCTGATAGCAAGTTGTTTACAACGGAAAAGTTTAAAGCATGGGATGAACTTAAACAAGATATTTCCAATTTTGAAGAAGTAGATTACAGCTTTGGTATTACAGACCTTGAGGTCCTCAAGAAGAACAAGAAAAAAAAGGAGTTCGAGTTCGAACGTATCTTAAAAGGAGCATCTGACCTGGAGCAAAAACAACTTGAACGACTGGAAGATAAGCTCTTTAATGAATTGCCGGTCTATGAAGGTCTGCTTTTTAATAAGGAACATCGAACGACCCAAACCGCAATATATTTAAAAAAGAAGATCGTCAACAAGAAAGCCCGGCGCGACCTTGTTTTAAATGATATCATTCCTCTGGTGGAGCAATTTGAAAAAGAGAACGATATCGAGGTCCATATTTCAGGTATGCCCTATGTAAGAACTTTAAATTCAAAATACATCGGCGATGAAATAGGTGTTTTTATTGTTGGAGCATTACTGGTCACCCTGATCATTTTCTACTTCTTTTTCCGTTCGTTCCGTGCGACCTTTATCGCGATGATCACCGTTAGCGTAGGCGTGATGTGGGCTTTTGGTTTTTTAGGCTTATTGGGCTATGAGATCACTATCCTCACTTCTATCATACCGCCGTTGACCATTGTCATAGGTATCCCTAATTGCGTTTTCCTTATTAATAAGTATCAACAGGAAATAAAAAAGCACGGGAATCAAGCTCGATCGTTACAAAGGGTCATCGCGAAGATCGGGAATGCTACTTTGATGACGAATCTTACAACAGCATCAGGATTTGCTACGTTCATCTTCATAAAGAGCCAGCTACTACAGGAATTCGGTATACTAGCATCATTGAATATCGTGGCCATTTTCATTTTAAGTCTTTTGATCATTCCGGTCGCCTATAGTTATATGGCATCGCCCAAGGAAAAACATCTTAAACATTTACGGAAGAGATGGATCAATAAGATCGTTCAAAAGATAGAAAATACAGTAAGACATCACAGACCTGCGGTCTATTTTTCAGCAGTTGGCATCCTGGTATTGAGCATCATTGGCATCAATCAGATCAGAATATCCGGCAGTACGCTGGAAGATATGCCCAAAAAAGCAGGTTTTTACGAAGACATACTTTTCTTTGAGAACTCGTTCAACGGAATACTGCCTTTGGAAATATTGATCGATGCCCAGAAAGAAAAACAGATCACCAGGCTTTCTACCTTAAAAAGAATGCAAAAACTAAAGGTAACCCTGGAGGACTTTGATGAGCTGTCGCCGCCAGTCTCCATTCTAAGACTGGCAAAATATAGCAAGCAGGCTTTTTATAATGGAAATCCTGATTATTATCAGCTTCCTAACAGACAGGAGCGGACATTCATTCTGCCTTATGTGAAAAGCCTTAAACAAAAATCCACCAAATTTGATAATTATATCAGCAAAGATGGTAGATATGCGCGAATGACGACCTATATGAAGGATGTAGGCACTGAAGAGATGGAAGCGATAGAATCTACATTGATCCCAAAGATCAACAAGATCTTCCCAAAGGATAAATATGAGGTAAAGCTTACTGGAAAAGCATTGATCTTCCAGAAAGGAACCCGTTATCTGGTCATCAATCTATTTATTTCGCTAGGTATTGCTATTCTGCTCATCGCCATCCTAATGGCCTGGATGTTCCGTTCATTCCGGATGATCCTCATATCGTTCATCCCTAATTTATTACCCTTACTAATAACCGCAGGTATGATGGGCTTCTTTTCTATTCCTATAAAACCTTCCACGATCCTGGTGTTTTCCATTGCCTTTGGCATCAGCGTGGATGATACCATACATTTCTTAGCCAAATACAGACAAGAACTTAAGGTAAGGAACTGGAGCATTAAACGTGCGGTCTATCCGGCACTGCGAGAGACAACGGTAAGTATGTTCTATACGTCCATTGTTTTGTTCTTTGGGTTCTCGGTCTTTATGATAAGTGGTTTTGGCGGAACGGTGGCTTTAGGCGGATTAGTATCAGCCACACTCTTGTTCGCCATGCTCGCTAATATCATCCTGCTTCCCTCCTTGCTGCTTTCACTTGAAAAAAGCGTCTCGAAAAAGGAAAGAATGCCTCGGCCACAGATCAATGTTATAGAAGAGAATGAAGATGATAATGAAGATAGGAAGCCTAAGAGAAGCAAATGGAAAAAATGAAAAAGACTGATGAACCTCAACTCGTGAGCGGTTGTATGCGCTGGGGAAAATGGGGAAAGCAACTTTCTAAGGAACAAATGGCTTCACTGATCAATGACCTTATTGAAAACGGCATCCACTTCTTTGACCATGCAGACATCTATGGAGAATATACAACGGAAGCTGAATTTGGAAATGCCGTAAAATATTTGGGAATGGCCAGACAAAATTATCATATATGTACAAAATTAGGTTTGCAGATACCCGGTGAAAAAAGAAGAACAAACATCAAACATTATCAATATGATCATGATCATATTATCAATTCAGTAAATAGCTCGATCAGCAAATTAGATTGTGAACATATAGATGCACTCTTGCTCCATAGACCAAGTCCATTGATGAACGAAATGAAGGTGATGCAGGCCATAAATGAAAAAAAAAAAAGCGGGTAGGATAAGGTTATTTGGTGTTTCTAATTGTAATGCTTTCCAGTTAGAGACCATACACTCTTATACAGATATCGCCCTCAATCAGATAGAGCTGTCCCTGACAAATTCAAATGCTTTAGAAGATGGCACTATCGATAAGATGAAAGAATTCGGAATAAAATTAATGGCGTGGAAACCATTAGGCGACCTTTATCAGCGCAATAAGGATGAAAAACCGGTGAAAGCAATTGACCTAATAGCCTACAAATACCAAGTGAGCTCATAGACCATTATGATCAATGGGTTAGTTCAATTACCGCTTCCGGTCTATCCAGTTTTTGGAAGTACCTACATCGAAAGGATAAAAGAAATGCAAAAGGCCCACACCTTTAATATTAATCGGGAAGAATGGTTCTATCTCTGGGAAATGGCAAGAGGAAAAGAAGTCGATTAGATCCTCATAGTTATGGTTCATAAAAGGCCTCTTGTATCAATCAAATAAGTTACCTTTGATCATTATGATAAATAAGCGATTGCTCATTAAGAACTTGCTCGCCCATAATGATGAGAATAGTTTTTATGATAAAAAGTTAAAATTGAACTTTACTTCAAGAGAGGGCAAAGCTAAGTTCTTAAAACATATTTGTGGATTATCGAACAGCAATCCAAAGAACAATTCATATCTGGTGATCGGCATAAAAGATACCACAAATGAGATCATTGGAGTAGACTTCTTTGATGATAGTAAGATACAGAACCTGGTGAACGCTTATCTGGACAACGCTCCGATCATCGCTTACGAGAACATCCCTTTTCCCCATTTACCAGAAGATAAAGTGGTAGGACTTGTTACCATAAGACCGAGGAACGATGATAATATCTGTGCACTACGTAAGAACATCTGGAAATATTATGGAGGCATGGTATTCTTCAGAGAAGGAAGCATCAGCAAACCCAAAGTTTTTGATATTAAGGTAAAGGATATAAATTCAAAAATAGTAAGGTCTTTAGAAGACCATTCCCAGAACAATATCAAAATGACCCTGGACGGAGTGTTTGATTTTATGGAACATAACAAGGATTATCAACCTAGATATCAGGTTTTTAAAGAATATTTTGTTCTATGCTATGCCGGCAAGAAGACAAGGTTGAACAATGAGGATTTTTACACAAGGGTGAACATCCAGTTGGTCAACGAACAGGTAAAACTCTTTTATTCAGACCAGGACCAGGTACAGATGCAGGTGATGGAAGATGAATTCCGCATACTGGAATACGTGCGGCTCTGCATAGGTAAGGATTATAAGAACTACCCGTTAGAAAAGGTATATATTATTTTCAATGATAATATGATGTACGATATCCGTAGTGAACTGGTCTTTGAACCGCCTAAGTTCAAAAAAGAATTCCTTCATCACATCTTTAATTCTGGACAACAATTATTAAAAAAGATTAAAAATAAGAAGCAAATTAACGGATCTGAGCTCGATGAGCTCAGAAATCTACCTTCTATCTATTTAATTTGTTATTTGAATGGTTTTAAGACGGCGATGGATGATCTATACGAAATGAAAGAATATATTAGATCAACGAATAGAACAACTTACAAAAACTATAAAGATAGCGTAAGGATACTCAGGAAAATAAAATACAATTAATGGGAAGAAGTTTAGTAGTAGGCGATATACACGGAGGTTATTATGCTTTAAAGGAGGTTATCGAAGATGTGCGTCCAGCTGAGGACGATTATCTGATATTTCTGGGAGATTATGTAGATGGCTGGAGCGATTCAGCAGATGTAGTTGCTTATTTGATAGCCCTGAAAAAAGAACACACCTGTATCTTCCTAAGAGGTAATCACGATGATCTGGCGACTCAATGGATGATATTCGGTAAATCCAATGAACAATGGCTGAACAGTGGCGGATTATCTACCATTGAATCCTACCATCGGTATGGTCAGGAAGATAAAGAACCTCATGTGGACTTCTTCCAGTCGCTGATCAATTATCATATAGATGAAAAGAACCGTTTGTTCGTTCACGGAGGTTTTTCTAACCTGAACGGACCTTCTTATGAATTCTATCCAAACGTAGTCTACTGGGATAGGAGCCTCTGGGAAATGGCATTGTCGCTGGACCATAACCTTGATGAAGAAAGCCCTTTCTACCCGGAACGATTAAAATTGTTCCATGAGATCTACATAGGACATACCCCAACCACACGCTATGGTCATTATCAGCCGATGAACGTAAAGAACCTATGGAATATTGATACTGGAGCGGCCTTCAAAGGATCCATAAGTATTATGGATATTGATACGAAAGAAATTTGGCAAAGCACGCCGGTACAGGACCTATATCCTGATGAAAACGGTCGGAACTAAAGATCACATCCTTTCTGGAACATTGATGCCTAAAAGATAAAAGGCGTTTTCAATGGTCTGACCGACGGATTTGGCCAATTGTACCCTAAAAACTTTGGCCGTATGGTCTTTATCTCCCAGTATTGGATGTTCCTGATAGAACGAGTTGAACTTTTTGACTAGTTCATAGCTAAAATTAGCGATTAGCGCAGGATTATGCTGCTTGCCGGCTTGCTGAACGGTCTCCGGGAACTCCATCATCGATTTCATGAGTTCGCGTTCTTTTGTATTCAGTTGGTGAACTGATACTTTTTCATCAATATTAAAAGTTGTCTTTCTAAGTATAGACTGTATCCTGGCATAGGTATACTGGATGAATGGTCCTGTATTGCCCTGAAAATCCACGGACTCCTTAGGGTTGAAGATGATGTTCTTCGTAGGTTCTACTTTTAATATGAAATACTTCAGGGCTGCTAGTCCTATTTCTCTAAAAAGTTTAAGTTTTTGAACCTCATCATAACCTTCTAACTTCCCAAGCTCTTCCCCGATCTCCTGGGCAGTATTGGTCATTTCTTTCATAAGGTCGTCAGCATCAACAACTTTTCCTTCCCTGCTTTTCATTTTACCCTCCGGGAGATTGACCATTCCGTAGCTTAAATGATATAATTGATCTGCCCAATCAAAACCCAACTTCCTCAGGATGAGGAACAATACCTTGAAATGATAATCTTGTTCATTACCAACGGTATAGACCATTTTATCGATATTATAGTCTTTTACTCGCTCTATGGCGGTACCGATGTCCTGCGTTATATACACAGCGGTTCCATCTGCTCTAAGCAGTAGTTTCTCATCAAGACCTTCATCAGATAGGTCTACCCAAACGCTTCCATCTTCCTTTTCAAAGAAGTATCCTTCTTTTAGCCCTTTTTTTACGAATGACCTACCAACAAGGTAAGTCTCACTTTCAAAATAGTTTTTATCAAAATGAACTCCCAGGTCTTGATAGGTAGCTCTAAAACCCGCATAAACCCAATTGTTCATCTTGTTCCATAAGCTCATTACCGCTTCATCTCCATCTTCCCATTTTTTGAGCATCTCCTGTGCTTCCTTAAGGATAGGTGCCTCCCTGGCAGCTTCCTTTCCCGAATGACCTATTTCCTTGAGGTTTTGCACTTCAGCTCTGTACATGTCATCGAACTTCACATAATATTTTCCTACAAGCTTATCTCCTTTTAAACCGCTGCTTTCAGGGGTTTCACCATCGCTATATTTCTGCCACGCTACCATAGACTTACAAATATGGATCCCACGATCATTTATGATCTGGGTCTTGACCACGGAATGTCCATTCGCTTCTAATATCCTGGATACAGAGAAACCTAGCAGATTATTCCTGATATGTCCTAAATGTAATGGTTTATTGGTATTAGGTGAAGAGAACTCTACGATAACCTCTTTAGCATGTTTTGTCTTTGAAAACCCGTATTTTTCATCTTTTCTTATCTCATCCAAATGGTCCAGAAAGTGGTCATTAGAGAAAATGAGGTTTAGAAATCCCTGTATTATAGCAAAATCTTCTACAAGGTCAGAATTCTTCTTCAGATGATCACCTATTATCAATCCCAGATCCTTAGGGTTCGTTCTTAGCTTTTTTAATAATGGAAAGAGTACGACCGTAAGATCGCCCCTGAACTCCTTTCTTGTAGCCTGGAACTCGAATTCCTGTATCGGAACATCATAGTTCTCCGCAATACACTTACTAATTTGATCGCTTAGGGATTGCTTTATTCGCATATGATTTTTTTGATAAATGCAAAGATAATTTAAAATTTAGGAGACATAATGCTAACATTCTTATTTAATAAGTATCTTTCGAACAAAAAAAATGTTGCTCAATATATCATACAATAGGAAGTCGATTACTGAAGATATCAACGAAAAGATAGGCAAACCCTTTTCACTCGTTGAACGTTTAAAGATGAGCGGTATAGGCTCTGGGAAGTTGAAAATTAGCTCAGCGAGCATTCAAATCCACAATTTGTTGATATTGGACAACAACCTCAACGTTTGTAGCATAGAACTCAGGCCAAAAGGTATATTAGTGTCCTTTAGATCAATATTAGAAACCTACGCATTAATCATCCCGTATTATAAATTAAAATTATATAAAGGGCAATCCAATATTTATTCCATATTCATGGATAATTACTTCATTAAAGTAGAGGTCAAAGAAAAACGAACCCACACGTTCATGAAGAAGATACTCCAATATCAGCAATCTGTTAAAGGGACGGACCAAAATTATTATTAGATGAAGATATTACTCACAGGAGCAAATGGCTATATAGGTATGCGTTTGCTACCTCAGTTATTGGGTGAAGGGCATGAAATAATTTGCGCGGTCAGAAGTACAGATAGGTTATCAATTGATAGCGAAACAAAAGAAAGAATAGAGATCGTAGAAATAGATTTCCTTAAACCAGAAGAGGCAGAAACCCTTCCTAATGATATTGACATCGCTTATTATCTCTTACATTCCATGTCGGGTTCAACCTCAGACTTTGATATCCTGGAACAAAAAATTGCGGAGAATTTCAATAAACTCGTAAAAGAACAACATAAATTACAGCAAGTCATATTCCTTAGCGGTATCGTAAACGAGGAAGAGCTTTCTAAACATCTGCAGTCCAGAAAGCAGGTTGAGCGCATTCTTTATAAAGGCAACTATAATTTAACGGTGCTAAGAGCCGGGATCATCGTTGGTTCTGGAAGTGCTTCCTTTGAGATACTTAGGGACCTTTGCGAAAAACTACCCGTGATGATTACGCCTAAATGGGTAAAGACGAAATGCCAACCGATCGCCATACGCGACGTTCTCAAATTCCTGACCGGTGTCATCAAAAGAAAAGAATGTTATAACCGATCATTTGATATCAGCGGACCAGACGTACTTTCCTATAAAGAGATGATGAAGATCTATGCAGATGTAAGAAGTTTAAAAATATTATTTATCACTGTTCCGCTCATGACGCCAAAGCTTTCCTCCTATTGGCTTTATTTTGTAACGGCAACTTCCTATAAATTGGCCATTAATCTGGTAGATAGCATGAAGGTAGAAGTCACGGCTAGGAACAATGAACTGAAGGAAATGCTGGAGATCAATACCATTTCCTATCGCAGAGCTATAGAATTAGCATTTGTGAAAATAGAGCAAAATCAGGTCATCTCCAGCTGGAAGGATTCTAAGATCGCTGGAAGATTTTCCGAGAAGAACCTGAATAAATATATACAAGTACCTTCTTATGGCTGCCTGTATGACCATCAAAAGAAGAAGATAAAGAGCAGAACAGGAACGACCGAAAAAATATGGGCCATAGGCGGGAATAATGGGTGGTATTATGCTGATCTCCTATGGAAGATACGCGGTTTCATAGATAAATTATTCGGTGGTGTAGGCCTACGAAGAGGTAGAACAAGCCCGGAAAGTATCTATCCTGGGGATGCATTGGATTTCTGGAGAGTTCTTTTAGCCAATAAGGAACAGCCGAGGTTGCTCCTTTTTGCTGAGATGAAAGTTCCTGGTGAAGCCTGGCTGGAATTCTATATCGATGAGGACAATTATCTTCATCAAAATGCCACTTTTAGACCTTTAGGCTTGAAAGGAAGGATATACTGGTATAGTATGCTACCTTTCCACTTCTTTATTTTTAAAGGGATGCTCAATAAAATAGCAAGCTGATCATTTTTTGGGTGGCATGGCACCAAAAACCCTACACCAGAACCTACCAGAAACCCCAAAAGCCTTATCCGGATATTTGAAATGATGTAAATTGTGGTGCAACCATAAATGCTTGAAACGTTTAGGAGGACGTTTCGTATGTATCGCTCTGTGAACAAAGGAATACATTAGAAATCCACTGAAGAAGCCCGGAAAAAATCCATAAGTTACCCAACTAATTCCAAACAAATAAAATATAGTATAGAACAAAAGGAATAGCAATGTAGCCATAATAAGTCCTGGGACCGGCGGCATTAGAAGTCTAGACTTGTCTCTAGGGAATTGATGATGAGAGCCGTGCATGATAAAATGAAACCGCTGCACGAAGCTGGATTTGCTCACCCAGTGGAATAAGAATCTGTGCAGAAGATATTCTGATAGAGTCCAAAATAGCATTCCCAAAAGGAACAAAACCACAAAGATAGAGGCCTGTAGCTCAACTTCTACAAGTGCATAGGCTATCAGCAAGGTATTAACAGTTCCATAAACGAAAATATTTTGTTCAGGGTTGGTCTTGGTCAGTCTTTCCAATAAAGGATTTTCAAATATTCTTGCTTCTCCATGTTTCGCATCAGTAGTTATTTTTGATTCCATGGTCAACAATTTTATTACTAAAATAATTGATAGAGGATCAAAATAAAAGCTATTTTATAATTTTTAAAAAAAACTATTCGATCATGGCCAGGAATTCTTTTTCACTTATAACAGGAACGTTGAGGTTTTCTGCCTTCTTGAGCTTAGATGGACCCATATTCTCGCCGGCGAGAAGATAATCCGTATTTTTTGACAAGGAACCGGTCTTTTTACCACCATATTCTTCTATCAGGTCTTGCATTTCTTTTCGTGAATGATCCTCAAAGACACCGGAAATGACGAATTTTTTATCAGCTAATACTTGCGGACTTTCAGAAGTTGTTTCTTCGATCTCCATGTTCAATCCCTGAGACCTTAGTCGATGTATGATCGATTGTTTTTTTGGATCTTGGAAAAATCTGACGATACTTTCTGCGATCTGCTTTCCTATATCATCTACTGCGGTCAACTCTTCTTCACTTGCATGAGCAATGGCATCGATGTTCTTAAAATATGCGGCTAATTTCTTCGCTACCGTCTCTCCTACATAACGGATACCCAATGCATAGAGAACGCGCTCAAAGGGAACTTCTTTAGACCGCATAATACTATTGACCATATTATTGGCCGATCGCTCTGCAATCCTTTCCAAAGGCAGAACATCATTCACGGTCAAATGATAGAAGTCCGCGTAATTTTGAGCCAGACCTTCCCGCACCAAAAGCGCAATGGTTTCTCCGCCCAGACCTTCTATATCCATCGCCTTACGGGAGATAAAATGCTGGATCCTACCGATGATCTGAGGTGGACAACCGTCTTCATTAGGACAGAAATGTACCGCTTCGTTTTTTTTCCTGATAAGCCTAGTACCACATTCCGGACAATCCTTAATGTATTGAGTAGGAGTTGAAGACGCATCGCGTTTTGAAAAATCTACTGCAATGATCTTCGGGATTATTTCGCCACCTTTCTCTACAAAAACATCATCGCCTTCCCTTACATCTAGTTTCTCTATCTGATCGGCGTTATGGAGGGAAGCTCTTTTTACAGTCGTACCGGCCAATTGCACCGGTTGCAAATTAGCTACCGGTGTGATCGCCCCTGTTCTGCCTACCTGATAGGTGATTTTATTCAAGGTGGTACTCACTTGCTCGGCCTTGAACTTATAGGCCATCGCCCAGCGTGGTGATTTAGAAGTATAACCAAGCTCTTCCTGGGTGGCCAGATCATTGATCTTAATAACCACACCATCAGTTTCATAGGGTAGTTTACGACGTTCTTCTTCCCAAAGATCTATGAATTGGAAGACCTCATCGATAGTGGCTGCCTTTCTAGATTCCTTGGGCACATAAAAACCCCATTTTCTGGCTTTCTCAAGCGACTCATATTGAGTTTTTACCTTCAGGTCATTTCCTGATAGATTGTATAGTAAACAAACCAGTGGTCTTCTTGCCACTTCTTCACTGTTCTGCAATTTTAAACTACCAGATGCCGTATTGCGCGGATTAGCATAAGGTTCTTCACCTCTTTCCACACGCTCAGCGTTCAGTTTAGCAAAACCTTCATGCGGCATGACGATCTCCCCACGAATATCAAATCTGGATGGATGATCATCTCCTTTAAGCTTCAACGGAACACTCGGAATGGTCTTAACGTTCGCAGAGATCTCATCGCCCTGAACACCATCGCCTCGAGTGACAGCTCTCAAGAATTCTCCGTTTTCATAGGTCAAACTTATAGACGCACCATCATATTTGAGCTCACAAACAAAATCTATATCATTATCGGTTAATTTTTTAATGCGTTTTAACCAATCCTGCATTTCTTCTTTGCTATATGAATTGGCTAACGAATACATCGGTTGATCATGTTTGACCGTAGGAAAGTCTCTGGTAACCTGACCACCAACTCTTTGCGTGGGTGAATTAGCATCCTTGTATTCTGGATGTTCTTCTTCTAGTTGCTGTAGTTTTTTAAGCAGCTCATCAAATTCCTGATCGGCTATTTCGGGCTTATCCAGCACGTAATAATTATAGTTGTGGTGATGCAGTTCTGCTCTAAGTTGCTCAATTTCTTCCTTAACTGATTTCATCGCAGCTCTATATTTGGTGTAAAATTAATAAATCTATTTTCTGTACCATTTTAAATATCGCTTGTAACCACGCATGTCTTTTCTGATTTGGCATCCATCATGATCCATGGAACGGAAAAGACCTGCTACCTGATCGGCGGTTAGGTGATTAAGCTCAAGGTAAACATATTTCACTTTTTTATGTCTTTTTACATATTTGAAGATCAATTCATAAAAATATAGCGGATCTTCGACGAACAATGCTATGTGCGGTTCATGGTCGGTGACATTAGTTTCTAATTGTTCTTTTTCTATGGTCATGACATAAGGTGGATTTGAAACGATGATGTCTGGTCTTCCTTTCATATCGTACAAATGCTCAAGGTCCAGCTCTTGCAGACCGATATTCACTTGATTTGATGCAGCGTTCTTTCTGGCTAATTTTATAGCATCTGGGGAAACATCTATCGCCGATACCGGATTTTGAAGTTGTGATGCCAGCGCGATCGCGATACAGCCGCTTCCGGTGCCCAGATCCGTGATCCTTAAGTCATCAGATACATGCATTTGCTGCACGTCCGATACGACCCAATCGACGAGGACCTCAGTTTCCGGCCTGGGAATCAGGACATCCTTATTCACCTGTATCCTGCAATTGAAGAATTCTGTGTAACCCAGGATATATTGTATAGGTTCGCCATGGATCAATCTGGATATCGCCTTTTGATATTTTAAAAAGGTATCAGTAGCAATACAAACACGTTTGTCCATCAAAAAGTCCTTAGAAGTCGCATGAAGATAATGCTCTATCAACCAAACAAATATCGTTTTTGCTTCATTATCTGAATATATATTCTGTGTTTTTTCCAGTAGTTCTTTTTTCAATTCGCTAAGTGATATTTCCATAGAGCTACAATTGTTTAAGTAAGAAGACCGTACATAAATAATGACCGGTGTTGCCCATTCTATGGTCTATTCGCTGAAAACCATTACGGTGATAGAGTTTTTGGGCCGCCTTCATCCACGGTAAGGTCTCGATATAACATCGCTTGTAGCCGTTTTCACGGGCAAAGTCCAAACATTTTGTGATCATCTTCTCTCCTGCTCCACGACCGCGAACTTCGGGTTGGAAATACATCTTTTGGAGCTCACAGGTCGTATCATCATCTTCAAAAGGTGCAATACCGGCACCGCCTACCACACTTCCTTCATTGATCAATAGAAAATATTCAAATCCAGGCTTATCGTAGAATTCATAAAGCTGGTCCAGCCAGGGATCAGCATAAGCCGTGCCGCTCCTTGGTGCCTTTTGTTCTAGTAATACCTGGCGGATCATCCTTGCGGTTGCCGCATTATCAGCTTGTTGTATAGGTCTGATCTGCATGGGATACATCTCGTATTTTTACGCTATTTTTGGCGCGTGAAGATACGTGAAAAATACATGAACCGCTGTTTATCCCTTGCTAAAAAAGGACTGGGAACTACCTTTCCTAATCCTATGGTAGGTTGTGTTATCGTTCATAATGACAAGGTCATTGGCGAAGGTTGGCATCGGCGTTCCGGTGAGTCCCACGCTGAAGTAAAGGCTATTAATAGCGTAGTAAATAAGGACCTTTTGTTATCATCTACATTATATGTGAGCTTAGAGCCGTGTAGTCATCATGGTAAAACGCCACCCTGTAGTGACTTGATCATAGAACATAAGATACCTGAGGTGGTTATCGCTAGCGCTGATGATTTTGAAGAAGTTAACGGAAAAGGGATCGCTAAACTGAAAAAGGCCGGGATCAATGTCCATTTAGATATAATGCAACGAGAAGCACGTGAGCTCAATAAAAGGTTCTTTACCTTCCATCAGCGCAAAAGACCTTATGTTATCCTGAAATGGGCACAGACCGCTGATGGATTTATCGGAACAATGAACCAAAGAACAGGTGAAGCGTTGAAGATATCAGATATGTTCAGTCATCAGATCGCGCATAAATGGCGAGCGGAAGAGCAAGCCATTCTGATAGGAAAAAATACAGCGCTCAAGGACAAACCTAGTCTGACAACAAGAAAATGGAAAGGCAGTTCACCAATCAAATTGATCATTGACCCAAATTTAGATATCCCTGAAAATGATAAATTATTCAAAGATAATGGATCAAGCCTTGTATTTGCCGATAAGAGATCATCAAAAGTAAGAGATACTGCGAATGTTTATTATACAGACCTCGACCGGAATATCATCCCACAGATCATGGAGGTTTGCCACAATAAGAATATCCAATCCATATTAGTAGAAGGCGGAGCAGAAACACATCAATCCTTTATAGATGACGGAACCTGGGATGAGGCACGTATCTTTACATCTGATAAGCTTCTTCATGAAGGTGTCAGGTCAGCTGAAAAGAAAGGAAAGATGCTCTACTCCAAACAATTACATCAAGATCGATTAGAAATATTTCAAAATGATCAAAACCCTATTATTTGATTTTGGTGGTGTTTTTCTGGAATTGGATAAGGCCGCCACGAAAAAACATCTTCAAACCTACTTCCCGAAAGGACTGCCTACAGCAATTCAAGCCTTGCATCATCAATATGAAAAAGGCGAGATAAGTACAGACGCTTTTATTCAGCGACATTTAAAGGAATCAAAAGCTTTGACAGAACATAAGTTCATCAATGCCTGGAATGCCATGCTTGGCGATCTGCCGGAGCACCGGATGCACTTCCTGAAGGAATTGAGCGCTAATGGGAAATATAAGCTCATCCTTTTATCCAATACCAATGAACTGCATATCGAATGGGTTCAGGCAAATCTTGCTACATTTGATGAATTCCGGGCTTGCTTTGATAAGTTCTATCTTTCTTATGCGATCGGTCGTAGAAAACCCGATGCAGACATTTTTCAATTCGTGGTGAACGAAGACGGATCAAATCCTGAAGAGACCTTGTTCATTGATGATACCATGGAACATACGCTAACCGCAGAAAAAATGGGCTTCAATATCTGGCACCTTAACGAGCAAAAGCAAGATGTGACCGATCTTTTTTCTATTAAAAATGACATTCTATGATCTATCTTCTACTGAGCATTATTTCCAGTTGCCTGATATATATGGTATTCAAATGGATCGGGAAATATAATGTGGACCAACTTCAGGCATTGATCATCAATTATATTATGGCATTTATCCTGGGGAGCAGTTTAAGTGTCAACAGGAACTTTTTTGCTGAAGTGACATCGGAACCGTGGTTCATTGGTTCCGCTGTGCTGGGTGTCCTTTTTATCCTGGTTTTCTATTTGATGGTGCAGACCACTCATCATCATGGACTTGGCGTGGTTTCCGTAGCAAGTAAGATGAGCTTAAGCCTGCCGGTGCTGTTCGTTATCTTCTATTATGATGAACCGCTCAGCATCCTGAAAGTGACTGGAATACTGCTTGCCCTGGCCTCAGTTTACCTGGTATCCATCACAAAGAACACGAACCTGCGAGCAGCTGGTTTTATCACTTTACTGCCTTTTCTGGTATTATTAGGCAGCGGCGTGGTAGAGAGTACGATCAAGTACCTAGAAGCGAGCTATGTAGAAAGCGACGAAGTGGCCTATTTTTCTTCCTCAGTATTTCTTTTTGCAGGTTTAACTGGAGTCATGGCCTATATCTTACAATGTTTTATCCGTTATAAGAAGTTCGCGTTCAGATCTGTTATAGCAGGCATCGCCCTTGGCATACCTAATTACTTTTCGATCCATTTTTTCATTGAAGCACTTCGCCATAGCGGTTTTACCGATGCGGCCGTTTTCGTCATCAATAATGTATCGATCGTATTATTATCTACGATGATCGGTATAATTGTCTTTAGTGAGAGGCTCGAAAAACAGAACAGAATAGGCGTTTTAATGGCCGTCATAGCAATCGGTATAGTGGCATTATCAAGTTATCAGGAATGAGCAGGGCATTGACTTATCAGACAATAAAGAGAAAAGCAAAGGGTCATTTGTTCAAAGACCGTGGCAGCAAGTTCATAGGTGATGCATTTCCCATAAAAAATAAGGAAGAAGTAAGACAAAGACTGATAGAGGTGAAAGAAGACCATCCCAAGGCGAATCATCATTGTTATGCATATTCTCTTGGACACGATGAGCCTTATATCAGGTATAATGATGATGGAGAGCCCACAAATTCCGCTGGAAAGCCTATTTACGGACAGATATATGGCTTTGATATCACCAATGTCCTGGTTGTAGTAACTCGCTATTTTGGCGGTACGAAACTCGGTGTTGGTGGGCTCATCCATGCATATAAGACCACGGCTAAACTATGCCTGGAAGAAACTAAGATCGTCCAAAAGGAGATAACAGATCAATTGGAGGTCAAATGTAATTATGAACAAATGAACGAGGTGTTAAAACTGGTCAAAAGGGAAGAACTATCTATCGTGCATCAGGAGTTGGAACTGAAGTGCACATACATCTTAGAAGTAAACGTAGAAGGATCGTCCAGTATAAAAGAGAGACTGGAAATGCTCAAAGGTGTAGCGGTCAGACTACTATAAAGCGTTTTGAAGTTTTTCCCGCAACCATTCCGGACACTTGACAGGTTTCCTTGAAGAGGCGTTCAGGAACGCTAATGTAGTACTTCCGGTTGTAATTAATCTATCGTTCTGATTGAATATCCGATAATCAAATTTGAGCTTTGTCAATTTTAGTTCTTGCAATGCTACTTCTACCGATAGTTCATCACCGAAGTAAGCTGGAGCGTGATATTTTAACTGCATATCATATATGGGCATCATCAAACCATCCTTTTCCAGTAGATGGTAGGCCAGATTGATTTCTTCTAACCAATGCACACGAGCGGCCTCAAAATAAATGGGGTAATTGCTGTGATGTACAACGCCCATTTGATCGGTCTCTACGTATCTTACTTTAATTTTGTCTTTGAAATCAAACAAATCAATGTTAATAATGATTGCGATATTTAATAAAAAAAAACAATAAATCCAATAGGTGAATGATTTTTTTATTAGCTAATATGTTCACATATTTGTGCTCATATTTGAAGTAATCCACCTAAACGATCAATTTATATATGAGTAGAACTGCCACATCGGTATGGAAGAATTGTCTGGTATTCATCAAAGATAATATCACTCCGCAAGCCTATGAAACATGGTTTGAGCCGATCAAGGCAGTAAAGCTTAACAACGATTGCCTAAGCATTCAGATACCTTCCAAGTTCTTTTATGAATGGTTAGAAGAACACTATGTCAAATTGCTGAAGACCGCATTGCGTAAAGAACTGGGGCAAAAGGCCAAGTTGACCTACATCATAGAAATGGAGAACAATTACGGAAGTAAAAAACCATTTACGGAAAAGATACCGAGTTCTCAGCGCGAAAAGATAGGTCAACAAGATGTTAGTTTTCCATCAAAGGAAAAAAGCACACAACTCAAGAATCCGTTCGTCATTCCGGGTATCAGGAACCTTAAGATAGATTCACAACTCAATGCGAACTACAATTTTGATAATTTTCTGGAAGGTGAATCCAATCGATTAGCTAGATCGGCCGGTAATGCCGTATCCAATAAGCCTGGCGGAACGTCATTTAATCCTTTGTTGATCTATGGTGGCGTAGGATTAGGGAAGACACATTTGGCCCATGCCATAGGAGTCGCGGTCAAGGAAAAGTATCCGGACAAGACCGTACTTTACATTTCAACGGATAAATTCACACAGCAATATATAGAATCCGTTAAAAATAATACCAGGAATGATTTTATCCATTTCTATCAGGTGATCGACATATTGATCGTAGACGATATCCAAGTATTATCGGGCAAAAGCGGAACGCAGGATGTTTTCTTTCACATATTCAATCATTTGCATCAAAACGGGAAACAAGTGGTCCTGACCAGCGACAAATCTCCTATAGAAATGCAGGACATAGAGCAGCGTCTCTTATCTCGCTTTAAATGGGGTTTATCGGCAGAATTACAAAAGCCAGGCTATCAAACCCGATTTCTTATCATCAAGAACAAATTATATCGTGATGGCGTTGAGATGAACGATGAGATCATAGATTATGTAGCCAGGAACATTCAGAGTAATATACGCGAACTTGAAGGAGCCATCATTTCCCTGATCGCTCATTCATCTTTCACTAAAGGAGAGGTAGACCTTGCACTGGCTAAGAAAATAGTAGAGAATCACGTCAAGAACATCAAAAAAGAGCTATCTGTGAGGGATATCCAGGATAGCGTCAGCGATTATTTCCAAATGGACATTGATACTTTACAGTCTAAGACCAGAAAAAGGCATATCGTACAAGCCAGGCAAATCGCCATGTACTTTTCAAAACAACTAACGAAATCTTCTCTGGCTAGCATTGGCAAGCAGATAGGCGATCGCGACCATGCTACTGTTCTCCATGCTTGTAAGACCGTTAATAACCTTAAACAGACCGATAAGCAGTTCAAAAAGTTCGTTGAGGATATAAATAAAAAACTTATTTCCTAATGACCAAGACCCGCATTTTAACCGTTTGCTTAGGCAACATCTGCCGCTCACCACTGGCAAAAGGTATATTAGATAGCTTAGTAGACCCTAAAGAAGTTGTGGTTGATTCTGCCGGAACCGGTGATTATCACATAGGAGACCCGCCAGATGAAAGAAGTGTTGAAGTAGCTAAAAAGAACGGATTGGACATTACCGATCAGCGAGGTAGACAATTCAAGGCCGATGATTTAGTAAGATACGATTTTATCCTTGCTATGGACAACTACAACTATGAGGATATTGTATCCTTAGCTTCAAATGAACAACACAAGGATAAGGTGAAACTGATATTGAACTATGCCATACCTGGAGAGAACCTGGATTTACCAGACCCTTATTTTGGAGGAATATCCGGATTTGACGATGTGTATGCAATGCTCACAAAAGCTTGCCGCAACTTTGTGGATAAAGAACTAAAAATGGATAAAAGTGATCGAACCGGTAAGTTGTTCATCATACCCTCAAGACTTGGAGAACAGCCACCTTTAGAAGTCCTTCCCTTATCTATCAGAAAGAAGATCAACGATATCGATCATTTTATCGTAGAAAATGAAAAAGTGACCCGAAGGTTCATCAAAAAGATCGTCCCCGGCAAGTCTCAAAATAAGATTAAATTCTTCAACCTCAATAAATATACTCAGGATACTGAAATACCCGAATTCCTTGAACCATGCATAGCTGGACATGATACTGGTCTACTTTCTGATGCGGGCTGTCCCGGTATCGCGGATCCCGGAAGTGAACTGGTCAGGCTAGCGCATGATAAAAATATACAGGTAGTACCTCTCGTAGGTCCATCATCGGTTTTCCTGGGATTGATGGCTAGTGGTCTGAACGGTCAAAGTTTTGCCTTTCACGGATATTTACCTATTGATAAGAAAGAGTGCCGTACCAGGATAAAGCATTTTGAAAAACTATCAGAAAGAGAGGCCCAAACACAGATATTTATCGAGACACCGTACAGAAATCAACAATTGTTCGACCTGTTGCTAAGGACGCTTTCCCCCGGAACATTATTAACAGTCGCATGCGATCTGAGCCTGTCCGACGAAACCATACACACCAGACCTGTTAGTGAGTGGGAAAAAGAAGAAAGCATTGACATTCATAAACGCCAATGCATCTTTTTATTCCGGAAGGTCCGTTAATTCTAAGACTTATAGATAGGTAATAGTTGTGATCTACATTCGCCAAAACCGACCCTTACTTCATAATTCTGGCAAAAGCCTCTTAACGTTACCGTATCATAGTCTTCTATGAACTTGCGTTCTTCTCCTCTGTTCAATTTAATAGGGTTCTCACCGCGCCAGCTCAATTCTAACATTGAGCCATAAGACTCTGGTGTAGGTCCGGATATAGTTCCACTTGCCATCATATCACCACTATTTACTGGACAACCGTTAACGGTGTGGTGTGCTAACTGCTGGCTCATGTTCCAGTACATATACTTGAAATTAGATCGTGATATGGTCGTGGGCTTACCGTCCTTTGGCGTCAGGTCAACCTCTAAGTTGACATCATAACTTTTTTTCCCTGTGCTTTTTAAATAGGGCAAGAGCTCTTTAACGGGTTTTGGCCCTTCCACGCGGAACGGCTCTAAAGCATCAAGCGTGACGATCCAGGGTGATATGGATGAAGCAAAGCTCTTGGCGAGGAATGGACCTAGAGGTACATATTCCCATTTCTGGATATCCCTAGCGCTCCAGTCGTTGAACAATACCATACCAAAGATATGATTTTCTGCTTCATCTACGGGAATAGGTTCACCAATATGATTAGCAGCTGTGGTGATAAATGCCATTTCCAGTTCAAAATCCACTAATCTTGACGGACCAAAAATAGGTTCTTCCGCTCCCTGAGGAAGTTTTTGACCTTGTGGTCGTCTCACGGGTAATCCACTGGGAATAATAGAAGAGCTTCTTCCATGATATCCTACAGGTATGTGCAACCAGTTAGGTAGTAATGCGTTATCGGGATCGCGGAACATCTTACCCACGTTCGTAGCATGTTCTTTGCTGGAATAAAAATCCGTATAATCGCCAACGTGTACCGGCATTTGCATTTCGATCTCATCAAGTCCAAAAAGGACACGCTCCTTATGCTCTGGGTTTTCCTGAAGGGTTTTGTTCTGAATATCAAAAATTCGAGCTATGCGATTCCTTACAGATCGCCAGGTCTTTCTCCCGTCTGCTATAAAATCATTAAGAGAATCTTGCAAGAACATATCATCCGGGATTTCGATTCCTTCAAGGTATCCAAGTTGATGTAAAGCTCCAAGATCTATCGCTTTGTCACCTATTCTTGTACCTATGGTTATGATGTCATCCCTGGTGATAAAAACACCAAACGGAATGTTCTGAATAGGAAAATCACTGTTCTTAGGGACGTCGATCCAGGTTCTTCTATTGGGATCATTAGCTTCTAGAGACATATCTTGTAATGTTTTATTTAATTTTTATTAATTATAAACCAAATATATAATAATAGTACAATTCTAAGTATCTATTTATTATTTTTGAAGTATAAAAAGTTAATTATTTTAGCGATGAAAGATATAGAGATCAAGCAATTAATTGATAAAGAAAAGAATAGACAAAAAAACGGCTTAGAATTGATCGCCAGTGAAAATTTTGCCAGTGATGACGTTTTAGAAGCTGCCGGAAGTGTTTTGACCAACAAATACGCAGAAGGCTATCCTGGTAAAAGATATTATGGCGGTTGTGAGGTCGTTGATGAAGTAGAGAAATTGGCCCTAGATCGTCTCAAGAAGCTCTTTAATGCTGATTATGCAAACGTACAACCTCACTCTGGCTCTCAAGCGAACACAGCGGTCTTTTCCATGTGCCTGGAACCAGGAGATAAAATATTAGGCTTTGACCTGGCTCACGGTGGTCATTTGACGCACGGTTCACCAGTAAACTTTTCAGGAAAGTTATATCAACCGGTGTTCTATGGCGTAGATAAAGAAACCGGTCTTATCGATTATGATCAGGTAGAACAGCAAGCTATAAAACAAAAGCCTAAAATGATCATCGCGGGTGCATCAGCCTATTCCAGAGAGATAGACTATAAGAAGTTCAGGGAAATAGCCGATAAGGTAGATGCTTTGTTACTTGCAGATATGGCGCATCCTGCCGGTCTTATCGCCGCCGACCTTTTACAAAGCCCGATAGATCATTGTCATATCGTCACCTCTACCACGCATAAGACCTTACGAGGACCTCGTGGTGGTATCATTCTCATTGGTAATGACTTCGAAAATCCATTTGGTCAAAAGTTCAAAAGCGGTAAGCTCAAGAAGATGTCTTCTTTAATGAATATGGGAGTCTTCCCCGGGAATCAGGGTGGACCACTTGAACATATCATTGCAGCTAAAGCAGTAGCCTTTGGTGAAGCCCTTACGAATGATTTCAAACATTATATGAAGCGTGTAAGGGACAATGCCAGGGCGATGGCCAATGCCTTTGTTGATAAGGACTATTATTTAATATCCGGTGGAACTGACAATCATACCATGCTCATTGACCTTCGCAATAAAGGAATTACGGGTAAGGCCGCAGAAAACGCCCTGGGTAAAGCTGGCATCACGGTCAATAAGAATATGGTTCCATTTGATACCGAGTCTCCGTTCGTTACCTCAGGCATCAGGATAGGAACACCTGCGGTGACCACGCGTGGTCTGGAGGAGCAGGACATGACAAGAATAGTTGATCTTATAGATGAAGCAGTAAAGAACCATGAAGATATGCACTATCTAGAAAGTATTAAGGACAGAATAAGTGATTGGATGAGCGAAAAACCGCTTTTCGCCAATGAAAAGTCCGTGGTTTGAGCCATCCTATTATTAAGCATCAGCGCTTAAGTTGTTCCGTCAGTTAAATAAGCATCCTTCGAGAAATATGTTTTTATTAGGCCATTTTATCTAATAGGTATGCAATAAGCAATTCTTAAATAGGGTGTGAAGAACCGGGTTTTTCTAAAACGAATTTTGATCTGAAAATAATTTTTAACTGACAACTGATTAAAAGCTGATCATTCGTCATTAAAGTTGATGCTTTCGTAAGCACCGGCATCCGGATTTGAGGTCCTATCCTTGCCCAGGATATCAAATGGTACTTCATTTGCTGTGGACGAATCTCCAAGGTTGTTCGCAGCACTTTCATCACCTATGATAAGGTCATTATCCGAAGGAGACCTGAAATCTGGACCTTGGTTGATCAACACGGATTCATAGATATCAGTATCCTCAAAATCATAAAGGGGTAGATATTCGAACTGGTCTTCAAAGTCCTGAAACTTGATCAAAGTGTTTTTAAATGACACAGCAAAGCCGGCATCTTCACTCCTATTCATCATCAATTCTCTACGTTCATTACCATAAATGATACTATTTTCAAATGAAGCTTCCGCAAGGTCTTCTGTTAATGTATCCTGATCAGCTGTAACGAAAAAATTATTGATCAACACACTGGGAAACTGACGAAAAGATTGTTGCCAGTAATTGGCTATTGTGCTGTGTTTAAATTGATATTTTCCACCATAAGATAAAAATAGTGAAGCTTGCCCGCAATTGTTGACAACCAGATTTTCAGCGGCGATATGCGCCGTTCTTCCTAAAATCCCAATAGTTGAACAATTATATATTTGGGTGTTATCAATAGATAAAGTAGGTTCTTGAAGTCCATCATTGGATTCCATTAAGATACCAACGGTAGCATTCTTAATGGTCGTGTGGCTAAATTGATGATCTTTACTGCCGGCGGTAAGCCAAATGGTGCTCCACTGTCCGGGCACATCTGAAAATTCTGGCTCTAATCTATCGCTTTCAAAGATGATCTCATTTTCCATGAGTTCCTCATCTTGACTTGATAAACCATTAGCCTGAACAGAAGCCTGATCAGCAGCAATTATCCCACTATTTTCGTGAAAATGAATTCTTGCGCCAGGTTCTATTGTTAAGGTTTTTCCACCTGGAACGCCGGCAAAACCATAAATAACATAAGGTTTTTCATCCGTAAAGTTTAAATGTTCATCATCTAAGAAAAAGCCTTCTATTCTTATTTCTTCGCCGTCTTCATTAGTACCTAAAAGCAGGCTTTCTGTGGTTCCGTCTGCAAAACGATCGGGAAACAGGAAAATGGCATCTTGTATCAGGCTTACTAAATTGACATCCTGTAAATTACTCCCTGTATCAAAATTAATTTGGTCTTCGTAGATAAATTGGGTTCCGGCATTGGATAATGCTTCAATATCAGCGGTTACTTCAACAAAAACAAAGATGCTGTCATTAGCTAAAATTGGTATATCGGTAAATGTTTTTCCAGGAATCCCATCTACATTTAAACGGTAATTGGAACTCTCACCTTGCGCTAAAGCGATTTCAGGAATATTGATATCTTCATCTCCTCTATTATAAACTTTAAATTGATAAGTGCTTGAAGCGATATCAGAAAATACGGTATCCAGGAAAACCGTGTCCTGGGAAAATTCTAAATTACCCTGACTGGGAATGGTCTCAAAATCATTCCTACAACTGGAAAGAAAAAAAATACCAACTAAAAGGATGCCTATTACGATTAACGAAGTTATTTTATTTTGCATATCATCATTGGTTGATACCATATTCTGAAAGAACAACTTCCCAGTCTTTAGTTTGAGTTACTTTTAATAAAGACAACGACAGTTCACGTTTAAAATTATCCGGTAGTTTGCGATTTAAACCTAATGCATAATATTGAGCGTTATACTGGATAGGCAGTAATTTAAACCTATCTAAGCTATCTTCTTTAATGATAGACTGTAAAAGCGGCTGGTCATAAGCAATAGCATCTACTTTTTGATCTAGTAATAAATCTTCAAATTCTGAAGGCTTTTCTACTGCCAAGCGATTAGTAAAAAAATGATCTTCTAGCCATTTCTCAGTGGCAGAAGCTTGAATGGTAGCTAACTTTTTATCTTTAAAATCCTTCATTTCATCTCCGCCAGAATCAATTTGATTGACCGTAAGTGAGGAAGCTATACTAGCCGTAAAACCGGATATGATAATGATCGCCGTGAACATCCATATCAGAGCCACTATTCTACCGCCGGTGGTTCGGGGTGATCGATCGCCATACCCTACTGTGGTCATTGTAACCGCAGACCACCAAAAGCCTTCCCACAAACCTTTTATCCCTTTGTCGAATTCTTCTTCATTCGCTTTTCGCTCAAAAAGCCATTCTAAAAAGCCAAAGATCAAAATAACGACTGCTAATCCGCCTAAAGCTTTGAAAAAATTCATCGAGAAAAAGGAAGCAAGAAAAGCCATTGCCTTTTCAAATGCCGATCGTTGTTCTACCATTATTCCGGCTTGAACCGTTTGAAAAGCTTCGGTGAAATCAAAATGAGCTAATCGATCTGCATTCACGGTTAAGGGTGACATGCTGATATCAACTTCACCCGATCTTAAAGCTGATAAAAGCGCTTCATGAGACATCTGTTTATAGTTAAAATTAATATCCTTATCTGCAAACACTTCCTGCCATAACCAATAGGACGGACCATTTAGTTGACCTTTTTCTTTGTTAAGAAATGGTGGTGATAAAGTATATCCTACTTCAATCGTATCTTTTTTAATATCTAATGATGTATTGTAAAGATCCATATCAGCAGAAAATGAACTTGCTGAAACCAATTGAAACACTAGTAAAAGGGTTAATAAATGTAATGATCTCATATTCCTGTTATTTTTCTTTTAGTTGGATCTCAAACAATTTATCCCAATTCTTACCAGTGACAAAGATCTTATCAGTAGATCTTTTGTAGGCAATTCCATTCAGAACGCTTTCCGGGGAGTCGATAGCTACTCTTTCTTTTAATTTCCTAAAATCTACAACACCTTCTACAGCTCCATTTTCAGGATTGATGATCAAAACGCCATCTTTTTGATACATATTAGCATAGATCTTACCCTTGATCCATTCTAACTCATTGAGTTTATCTGTTATTTTATTGTGCGTAGTAGGTTGAATATGATCGATCTCTTCAAGCGTTTCCGGGTCTAAGCGCCATATTTTAGGCGTGCCATCACTTTTGTAGAGATATTTACCATCGTTGCAAATGCCCCAACCTTCTTTGCTCTTGCCGTAAGAAAAACTTCTTTTCTCCTTTAAAGTTTCTGGATCGTAGATAAAACCGATATCCGATCGCCAGGTAAGTTGATAGACCTGATCGTTTAAAACGGTAATGCCTTCACCAAAAAAACGGTCGTTTAAGCGGACGTGATCATACGTTTCACCGGTCTTGTGATCGATCTTCATCAACTTAGAAGAACCACGTTGACCGGTTCCTTCATATAAAGTGTCTTGATAAAATTCTAAACCCTGCGTATAACTTGACTTTTTATGCGGATACGTGTTGATGATCTCATATTCATAAAGTCTTGGCTTTTGATCATTGTAGATCTTTATCCATTGCTGAATATCAACGGATTTTTCACCCACTTTGATATTAGCTTTCAGTTGATACTTTCCTAGTTTAAGACCGGAAGTTGGAATTTGAAATGTATTATCTGTTGATGGTTTTTCGCCGCTGACATCCTGGAATTGATAAGTTACAGATTGATATTTAATAGGTTCATCCGTTTTTAGATCAATAGAAATAGTATCGCCTAATTTATATTCCGTTTTATCAAGTGAAAGTTTGAACTTCTTAGCTAATTGTTGGTCACCGCAGGATGAAAGTATAAATAATAGACTTACAACACTTAACGCTAAAGACGTCACGGGTAACGCTAAAGACGTCACTGGTAACGCTGAAGGCGTCACAGGTAAAACATATCGGCATTTCATAAGTTGTATTTAAAACGGCTAAATTAAAAATTTAGTTTAAAATATACTTGCTTAACCTAAAGAAGGAATTATATTTGCAACGGCAAGTCCTACACAACCAGCTCCTGTTGAATCCTCCAGGGCAGGAATGCAGCAAAGGTAAACGGTCGTAGCGGTGTGATGTAGGTAGCTTGCCATTTTTTTTACTTCTTTAAATCTTCAATTTTTTCATCTCAATTTCAGTATTCATATGCCGTTCGGCTGTTTCTATAAATTAGTTATATATTCATTTTCTCAAAATATTCACTAAATTTACACGTTAAATATCTAAATCATTAACTATGTCAAGTATCATTAAAATATTAGGAATTTGTTTATTGCTATTTAGTTTCTCTGAACCAGTAAATGATCAAAAGGTGATCGTTATCGATGCCGGTCATGGCGGGAAAGATAGCGGTGCGAAAACGGAATTTGTGAATGAAAAAGACCACACTCTGACTATTGCCAGGGAAATCAAAAGATTAGCTAAAGATTCTGATGTGAAGATCGTGCTCACTCGAACTGATGATGCTTTTGTAAGTTTAGAAGATCGTGTGAAAACCATTAATCGAGTAAATGCCAATCAGGTGATCTCCTTACATCTGAATAAATCCAAAAGTTCAAAAGATAATGGCTATGAATTTTATGTATCCAATAAAAATGAAAAATTCAAAGAATCATTAGCATTAGCCACTAAATTGTCAAAAAATCTACCCGATGATATTGCTTTTAATAAAATAGCAAGAGCCAACTTTTATTTATTGCGTAATATTGATAAACCCGCAACTTTGATCGATCTGGGTTATCTTTCTAATCAAAAAGATGCTTTTTTTATCATCTCTGAAGTAGGTCAGAAAAAAATTGCTCGATCTATCTGGTCAGCTTTATCGAAATAGTTCAGGAATTCAAACAGCTGAATTTTCATTTTTACTACTTTCGCCATCTCAGTTAATACTGCTTTATGGCTTTACGCATATTGATTACAGGAGCTTCATCCGGTATTGGTAAAATAACCGCTGAACATTTAGCGAAACTTGGTCACAAAATATATGGAACCAGTAGAAATCCGAATAAGCAGAAAAGCGATCGTATTCATTTTTTAGCTTTAGATCTTATGGATGAAGATAGTATTAAGCAATTAGTAGGATCTTATTTTGATAAAGAAGACCGATTGGATGTTCTGATCAATAACGCCGGCATCGGCATTAGTGGAAGTGCGGAAGAATCAGAAAGTCATCAATTTAAAAAGGTCTTTCAAACCAATTATTTTGGTGTTTGCGAGTTGATCAATGCATTTTTACCACATTTAAGAGATCAAGACCAGGCAAAGATCATCAACATATCTTCTATTGCCGGATATATGGGTTTGCCCTTCCGTGCGCATTACTCAGCAGCAAAATCAGCATTGATCCGACTAACAGAAAGTTATCGGCTGGAATTAAAGCCATTTCCGGTTCAAATCTGCCATTTGGCTCCCGGCGATTTTGCTACTAATATTGCCGATGGCAGAGAAAAAGTTGCTTTAGATAGATCTTCGCCGTATTTTAAAAATTATAAACATTCGCTCGACCTGATGGACGCCGATGTTGACAAAGGCGAAGACCCTATTCTAGTAGCTCAACAGATTGAAAAGATCATTTCTCGAAAAAAGTTAGCAGCTTCTTATCCCGTTGGCAGTTTTTTACAGAAATTTGCCATACGATTAAAACATGTTCTACCCACATCTTGGTTTGAAGCTATGTTAAGCAATCATTATAAACTGTAAATCAAATCTTTATGAAATTTTTTATCGATACAGCCGATCTCGACCAGATCAAAGAAGCACAAGCCTTAGGAATTTTAGATGGCGTTACCACGAATCCGTCGTTAATGGCGAAAGAAGGCATTAAAGGCGAACAAGCCATTTATGCGCATTACAGAAAAATATGTGAAGCCGTAGAAGGCGATGTCAGCGCAGAAGTTATTGCCACAGATTTTGATAATATTGTGAAAGAAGGCGAAGCTTTAGCACAATTAGATGATCAGATCGTAGTAAAAGTTCCCATGATAAAAGATGGTGTTAAAGCGCTGAACTATTTTTCTCAAAAGGGAATTCGCACGAATTGCACCCTGGTTTTTTCAGCCGGACAAGCGCTTTTAGCGGCAAAAGCCGGTGCTACTTATGTATCGCCGTTTATCGGTCGTTTAGATGATATTTCAACCGATGGGTTGAATCTGATCGCTGAAATTCGTCAGATCTATGATAATTATCAATACGATACACAGATATTGGCAGCTTCTATTCGACATACCATGCATGTTATAGATTGTGCCAAGCTAGGTGCTGATGTAATGACCGGACCATTAAAGGCAATTGAAGGACTGTTAAAACATCCTTTGACGGATATCGGCTTAGAAAAATTCTTAGCTGATCATAAGAAAGGGCAAGCTTAAGGTGATCGATGTAAAAATTCATCAATTCAATTAAATGTTGACCTCTAGTCTTGATGAAGATCTCTTTACTGTATCAATTTATTGAACTTCTCGATATTTTCCGGTCTACCCTGAACATATAGTTTGTCACCGCTGAGGATTTTTTGATCCGCCGTTACCTGATCTATATTATCATTACCTCTTTGTATCGCTAGTACCTGAATGCCATAATTGACCCTTATATTTGACTCCGCCAGGGTTTTACCGGGTATTTTACCGCTTTCCTTTCGCACCTCAACACAAGTGATATTAAAATCAGGATAGGTTTTATCACGATAGGTAACCGGTAGTTTTTGTTTAGAATCGAAAAGTTCATAATGATCAGATCTTATTTGATCAATATAATCATTTATGTCAGCTTCTGGAACTAAGAAGTTGTGCATTACCTTACTGAACAGATTGACAGAAGTTTCAAATTCTTCCGGGATCACTTCATCAGCGCCTAATGCAAGAAGATCAGCCGTAGCTTTTACATATCGAGTTCTTACCACGACATGAACGGTCGAATTCAGTGACCGAATGTTCTTTAATATCTGTTCAGTAGTGTTGATGGCCGCAATGGCAATTACTACCGATCTCGCAGTATCAATATTCAGTTGATGCAGAATATGTTCATCTGCTGCATCACCAAATATGATAGGAACGCCGTTTGAAGCTTCTTTTTGGACGATATTCGCATCAAAATCCACGATCAGATAAGGAATCTTACTTAAATAAGCTGCTTTAGCTAAATTCCTACCATTTACACCGTATCCAATGATGATCAGGTGGTTTGAGATTTGTTCTTCCGACAACTCTTCTTCTTTATGTTCATCAAAATTCCCTTTACCGCTCACAGTTGGTTTTGCTTTCCCTGTAATATTGACCGCGATCTTTTCTGAGAAAATGATCACGAACGGCGTGACCAACATAGAAACCACTGAAACGCTTAAGAAATATTGATTAGTAGTTGGCTCAAGTAGACCATTGTCAATTCCCACTTTTGATACGATAAAAGCGAACTCGCCTACTTGAAATAAGGCTAAGCCGGTCAATAAAGCAGCTTGATTCGTGTTTTTGATCAGTTTCATCGCTAAAGCTACGATCGCTGATTTTACTATAAAAACCACCAATACTAATAACAAAATGATCAAAATATTGTTGATAAAGAAGGTAGTATCTAAAAGCATTCCTATCGAAATAAAGAACAAACTGGTGAACAACTCCCTAAATGGCAAGATCGTGCTGGTCGCTTGATAACTATAAGGTGATTCAGAAATGATCAAACCTGCTATGAATGCGCCTAATGCGAGAGATAAACCGGCTAAATTAGTTAAATAAGCAATCGCAAAACACAAGGTTATAGTCGTCAATAAAAATAATTCCTTGCTTTTAGTCTTGGCTATTTCGTGTAATAAAGGCGGAACGATGTATCTAGCACTGATAATGGTTAAAACAACTACGATAACTGACTTGATCAACAAACTGATCACTTCAGTAGAAACTTCTTTATCTTCACCGGCAAGCAGTGGTGTGAAAAGGATCATAGGGACTACGATAACATCCTGAAATATCAAAACCGCTAAAGCATTTTTGCCTTGTTTCGTATTGATCTCGTTACGGTCTTGTAATATCTTTAAAACGATAGCGGTACTTGATAAAGAGAATAAAAAGCCTACAAATATGGACTCCTGTAAAGTGTTTCCTAAGAGATAATAAACAACCGCAGCAACACCAAGCGTAATCCCTACTTGTAAAGAACCGCCTACGAAGACCGTTTTACGCATGGAGGCTAATTGTTTTAAGGACAATTCCATACCTATGACAAAAAGCAGTAAAATGACACCTATCTCAGATAAGACCTCTATTTGCTCTTTTACAACCACCAGACCAAAACCGTAAGGCCCTATGATAATCCCCGTTATCAAAAAACCTATGATAGAAGGTAACTTGATCTTTCTTAGTAAGAAAACAATAACTATCGCGAATGCAAAAAGCAACACTAAGTCTTGTAAAATAGGGAAATGCATAAATTTTTATCAACTAAAATGTAATCTCTAAAGTTAAACTTTACTTGTGAAGTTCCAAACAAGAAACCATGATTATTTTGACGATACCGGAATATTCTGATCATTATTAAAAGTCCTCGCAATCTATCATGATGAGAGTTATATTATCGGATTAAAAAAAGAAATTCTTGAGCATAAGTATTTTCCATGGTTCAAAAATAGTCCTATCCAATTAAGATATGAGATTTTAGACCCGTAATGCCAAAGGCGTTATATGCGATTTTAGATAGAGTTCAAATATATCATTATCAATTAATTAAATATTGAAAAAAGCAATTCATCGACTTTCTATCAATCCTGTACTATGTAAGGTATTATAAATGAAGATACCTGATCATTTATTGTAAGTACAAAGTATGGACCTATAAATTTTTAATGGGACAACAAGGTTCACAAATGCATTTTTCTTCTTGGGCCTTAAGCGTCCTTAAATTATATCTAATATTTCCCTTTTTCGTGTTCGTATCAACCTTTATTTGCATTTTTGTAAAACATAATATAAGCTTATGCCCAACATCTCCAAGAAAGGAATAGATATGCCGGAATCACCGATCAGGAAATTGGCACCTTTTGCTGATAAAGCTAAGGCATCGGGGAAACATATTTACCAGCTTAACATTGGTCAGCCAGACATCAAAACACCGGAAAATGCGCTGAACGCCGTGAAGAACAATCAATTGGACATCCTTGCCTATAGTCCTTCACAAGGCTTTGAAAGCTACAGGGAAAAACTAGCTCGATACTACAAAAAACACGATATAGCGGTCAATGCAGACCAACTTCTGATAACCACTGGAGGATCGGAAGCGCTGATGTTCGTCATGGGAAGCATTACGGATGCCGGTGATGAAGTGATCATTGCTGAACCTTTTTATGCGAACTATAACGGATTTGCCACGGCGATGAACGTCAATGTAAAAGCTGTGACCGCTAAGTTGAGCGAAAATTTTGCTCTTCCTCCCATATCGGATTTTGAAGCTGAGATCACTAATAAGACAAAAGCGATCATCCTGTGCAATCCAGGCAATCCTACAGGTTATATTTATACAAGGGAAGAAATGCAAGCTATCGCGGACCTGGCAGTAAAACATGACCTTTTTGTCGTAGCAGATGAAGTTTATCGTGAGTTTGCCTATGAAGGTCACCTTCATCATTCCATATTGACCTTTCCAGAATTGAAAGAACATGCCATCATGGTAGATTCTGTTTCAAAGCGGTTTAGCATGTGTGGCGCAAGGATAGGTTGTCTGGTAACAAAGAACGATCAGGTGATCAAAGCAGCGATGAAATTCGCCCAGGCTAGATTAAGTCCGCCTACCTTTGCCCAGATCGCCGCAGAAGAAGCATTATCTGTTGAAAATGTTTACTTTGATGAAGTGATCAGCGAATACAGGTCCAGAAGAGACACACTTATTGAGGAATTGAGAAAAATAGATGGAATTACCATCGCAAAACCAAAAGGCGCCTTTTATTGTACGGTAGAATTACCGATTGATGATGCTGAAGACCTAGCCAAATGGCTGTTAGAATCATTTGATATCGATGGAGAGACATTGATGGTCGCGCCTGCCGCCGGATTTTACGCCACGTCTGGCCTGGGCAAAAGTGAGGTCAGATTGGCCTATGTACTGGAAAAGGAATCGCTGAAGAAGGCGGTTCATATCCTAAAGGAAGGACTTAAGGCCTATCAAAATCGATAATTGATGAAAACTTCTCATCAGGTATCTCTTAAACCTTACAATACGTTCGGTGTTGATGTGAAAGCGCGCGATCTCGTTACGATCGATAACGAAGATGAGCTGAGAAACCTTGTTCGTCAGGTATACGCAGATGAGCTTTTTATCATCAGCGGTGGAAGTAATATGCTATTGACCAGAGACCTTGACAAAACCGTCGTCCTTATCAACAATAAAGGAATTAAAGTTCATCAAGAAACAGAAGACTATGTTCTTGTGGATGTAGAAGCTGGTGAAAATTGGCACGAACTCGTGCTTTGGGCGGTTTATCATGGTTATGGTGGTATAGAAAACCTGGCTCTGATACCGGGTTGCGTAGGTACGTCTCCTATTCAGAACATCGGTGCGTACGGTGTTGAGCTAAAAGATACATTCCAGCAATGTGAGGCGATACAGGTCCAGACAGGCGAAAAGCGCTTCTTTACTAATGCAGAATGCCAATTTGGTTACCGGGATTCGATATTCAAGAACGAACTGGCCAACCAATACATCATTACCCGCGTAAGGTTCAAGCTTGAAAAACAACCGCATAACGTGCGATCCGATTACAGGTCTTTAAAAAACTACCTGAAAGAAAAGAACATCAGCGATCCCGGTATCGAGGATATTGCCAACGCGGTTACGGAGATACGGCGTTCTAAGCTACCAGACCCTGATAAAATAGGCAACAGCGGAAGTTTTTTTAAGAATCCCGTTGTAGATGACAGAAAGTTCAAAACACTTCAGGAACGATACCCCGAAATTCCGCACTTTAAACAGTCCTATCATAAGGTCAAAGTTCCGGCCGGATGGCTGATCGAGCAATGTGGGTTTAAAGGTTATAGAAAAGGAGATGCCGGCGTTCACGAAAAACAAGCTTTAGTACTGGTCAATCATGGTAAGGCATCTGGTCAGGAGATCCTTGAACTTTCCAAAAATATCCGTCGGGATGTTAAGGAAAAATTCAATATAACGCTGAGCCGAGAAGTCAATGTTTTTTGATGATACTATTCTGGGATTTCATTAATGTTATCTAAAAGTCCGTTTTGTTCAGGTTTTCAACAAGTACTTTTGAATAAAATCAATATCGTATGAAGTCTATTACGGCCTTAGCTCTCATGATGATCACCTTAAGTTGTGCGCAAAGCAAGCAGAACAAGGAAAAGCAAAGTAATAAACAAGAACATACCGAACCTACAACAGTTCCCGCACCAGAAGGAAGTGAAGCGGCAGTTTTTGCCAGCGGTTGTTTCTGGTGTGTAGAAGCGATCTATGAAAGTGTTGTAGGTGTGAAAGAATCCATATCAGGCTATGCTGGCGGTCATACCAGGAATCCTACTTACGAAGAATCCAATACAGGAAGAACCGGACATGCCGAAGCTGTTAAGGTCATTTATGATCCTGAGAAAGTAGATTTTGAAACATTGGTAGATGTTTATTTCGCATCACAAAACGTAACCCAGCAGAACGGCCAGGGTCCGGATATGGGTTCCCAGTATCGCTCGATCATCTTCTATGAAAACGAAAAGCAGCAAAATATCATAGAAAGCAAAATAAGATCCCTTCAGCCAAAATATGATAAACCGATCGCTGCTGAAGTAAAACCTTTTGAAAAATTCTGGGTTGCAGAAGAATATCATCAGGATTACAAGAAAAAGCATCCTAATAATGGTTACATACAAAATGTATCTAAGCCCAGATTTCAGCGTTTTGCCAGAAAAATGCCTGAAGTATTAAAATCTAAACAATAGACTATGTTCAATTTATTCAAGAAAAAATCCGAAAAGGAAAAATTACAGGAAAAAAAGAAAAAGCTTCTAAAAGAGGCGTTTGAACTTTCTAAGACCGATAGGAAAGCATCCGATAAAAAAACAGCTGAGGCCGATGAAATAGACAAGAAAATACAGGCCTTAAAAGAATAAGTTCAAGACCTGACGATCTTTACGATCAATATTTTCAGAAGGTCGCTTTCTGAGATTTGATTAGCTTCTATGCCTTTAAGTTGGGCATCGGTTCTCTTGATCACTTGCAAGGCATTAACACATTGCCTGATCGAATAATTGTTGGCTGCCCTGCTTATCTCACCCACGAAATACGGATTGATACCTAATTTTCGTGCTACATTAGACTTGTTCTTATCTTTCAGGGAATGATAGGTGATCAGATTAGAAAAATAGTTGAACAAAAGCCCCAACGTGAGCAATAGCGGATTGTTCTTGGGATTAGATGCAAAATATTGGACGATCCTTTGGGCTTTTGCTTCTTGTTTCTTTCCTAATGCGTTTGTAAGCTCAAAGTTGTTAAAATCCTTGCTGATACCTATATTCTCCTCAATGATGGTAGGTGTTATCCTTGTCTGTTTTTCTACTACCTGAACAAGCTTATTAAGCTCGTTATCTACTTTAGAAAGGTTGTTGCCCAGAAAGTCTACGAGCATTTGACTCGCCTTAGGTTCTATTTCGTAACCTTTTCCCCTAAGTCTTTTATCTATCCATTGTGGCATTTGGTCTTCATAGATGGGTTTTGACTCATAAATGACACTATTCTTCTTTAAGCTTTTATAAAAGGATTTTCTTTTATCTACTTTTTTGTATTTATAACAGAACACGAGAATAGTGGTAGATTGCGGTTGTTCAAAATAAGCAGCCATCTTAGGGAGCTGCTTGGCAAAGTCCTGAGCTTCCCTTACGATGACCACCTTACGAGCAGCTGTCATAGGAAAGCTCTTAGCCAGACCTATGAGCTCATCCGCCTGTATATCCTTGCCATATAATATCCGCTGATCAAAGCTCTTCTCATGTTCCTGAAGAACTTCATTTTCTATTCGATCAGCGATCATGTCAACAAAATAAGGTTCCTTTTCCCCTTGTAAAAAATAGATAGGTGAAAATTTCCCAGATCGGAGTTTTTGTATAATTTGGTCGAAAGTCATTTTTAAATATGAAGTTAGCAAGGCTGAATTTCCCTGCTTATGATTTCAAGTTCAAATATAGGGAAAACAAACACTTTATATTTTCAGAGATCAGGAAAAAATATTTACAGCTCACGCCGGAAGAATGGGTGAGGCAACATTGTGTTAAGTTCCTACTGAAAGAAAAAGGCTACAGCAAAGTATCGTTAAATGAAGAAAAGACCTTCAAGATCAATGATATAGAAAAGCGCTACGACCTGGTAAGTTACCAGAACGATGGCTCGATCAGACTGGTAGTAGAATGTAAAGCTCCGAGCGTTAAGATCGATCAAAAGACCTTTGACCAGATCGCCCGCTATAATCTGGCGCTAAAAGCTGAGCTATTAATGCTGACAAACGGTTTAGAACATTATTTTTGTCGCACTGACCATCAGAATGGATCTTATGATTTTCTACCCGAACTACCGAAAAAACGATGACCTATGGATATAGCCGTGGTTATCCTGAACTGGAATGGAAAACATTTGCTGGAAGAATACTTGCCTGATGTGGTCCAAAATAGTGAGGAAGCTACTATATATGTGGTTGATAACGCCTCAAAAGATGATTCCGTAGCTTACCTTAAGCAAAATCATCCGAATGTAAAATTAATTCAATTAATGGATAACCAAGGATATGCTGGTGGATATAACATAGCTCTGGAGCAGGTAGATGAACCTATCCAAATATTGATGAACAATGATGTGAGACCAGCAGAAGGCTGGCTCCGGCCGATCATACGATGTTTTCAGGAGGAAAAAGATGTGGCGGCATTACAACCCAAGATACTCGCTGATGCACAAAAAGACCATTTTGAATATGCTGGTGCTTGCGGAGGCTACATCGATCATTTAGGTTATCCTTATTGTAGAGGTAGATTATTCTACCATCTGGAAAAAGATGAAGGTCAATATGATGATGAAGTAGATGTCTTCTGGGCATCAGGAGCTTGTCTGGCCTTTAGAAAGGAAATCTTCATACGTGTAAACGGCTTTGATGAGGATTTTTTTGCTCATCAGGAGGAAATCGACCTCTGTTGGCGTATCAAAAACCTGGGATATCAGATCAAGGTCGTCCCTACATCAGTCGTTTATCATTTGGGTGGTGGAACGCTTAACAAGTTGAATCCCAAAAAGACCTACTATAATTTCAGGAACTCGCTCTTCAATCTGCTCAAGAATGCACCACATAAGTATTATAAGAAATTGATCATAAAAAGAATGTTACTCGATGCTATTGCCTTTTTGCATTTTTTCCTTCTTTTAAGGTGGAAACATGCCTTTATGGTACTTCGAGCGCATTTTGATTATTACGGATACAAGAAAAGGATGCTCAACAAAAGAAGGTCATCGTATACTATAGATGATTATTATCACACCAAGAACATCGTCTTCAAGTTCTTTGTGCAAAGGAAAAAGCGCTTTATGGACATAAATTAACATAAATTAAAAAATCGGTTATCGAAATATATTAATTTTGCAAAAAAACAGTTGTAATGAAAAAAGTAATTCTCTTATCGATTATCTCATTAAGTTTATTATCAGTAGGTTGCGTTTCTAAAAAGAAATTTTCAGAGCTACAGGATAATTACGAAAAAACAAAGACCGACCTGGAAACGACTGCTACTAAGTTAAGTGCATGTCAGGAAGACAAAAAGAACATGAAAGCTGCCTATGAAAATCAGATAGAAACACTTGAAAAGACCAATAATGCGCTCCTCAACAGTCAGGACAATCTAGCTACGATCTCACAGAAAGGAGCGGAAAACCTTGAGCGATCGCTTGAAAGTATGAAAGAAAAAGATATGCAGATCAAGACGATGAGGGAAGCGATCAATAAGAAAGATAGTGTAACTTTAGCGCTTGTAACAAGCTTAAAAGGAGCGCTTGGTGATATTAATGATGAAGATATCCAGATCAATGTAGAAAAAGGAGCAGTATTCGTTTCCATATCAGATAAATTATTATTCGATAGCGGTCAATATTCCCTATCGAACGAAGCGAAGAACGTACTTGGAAAAGTCGCGAAGGTAGTAAAGGATAAAGATGACTTTGATTTTATAGTAGAAGGCCACACGGATACGGATCCTATTGCTACAAGCTGTATTAGCGATAATTGGGATTTAAGTGCAAAAAGAGCGATAGCGGTCGTACGAACTTTACAGCAAGAATATAACGTAGATCCGAAAAGGATGACCGCCGCGGCCAGAAGTAAATACGTACCAGTAGCCTCTAATGAAACGGCTGAAGGAAAAGCGAAGAACAGAAGGACAAAAATAGTCGTTCTTCCTAAGCTGGACCAATTTTTTGGTATGATAGAAGATGGGATGAAAAAAGCAGAATGATCCTTTAAAAAGCATCATCCTAATATAACCACGCTAAGCGGCGTGGTTTTTTATGTCAAGAAAAAATATTTTGAATCTTCTAATTAAAAGATTGTCTATATATTTGCAATTTGAAAATTTGAGGTAGTTTGTCACTTATAAATAATGGTTTGTTGTTGTTGTGCAAAAGTGCGAATTACTGGAAAGAAATAAAGTATCACGTTACAGTGTTACGATCAGGTAAAATAAATTGAAATATTGGTCGGATAGCTCAGCTGGATAGAGCATCCCGACGTTAAAGTCGGGACGGTCAAAGGCTTGAGTTAAAAAAATGTTGAAGAATAAGGTCGCGTAGCTCAGCTGGATAGAGCATCCCGACGTTAAAGTCGGGACGGTCACAGGTTCGAATCCTGTTGCAATCACTAAAGAATAAGGTCTTTTAGTATTTACGTTGTGCCATATTCAAATATTTTATAATTTTATTTTAATAAAAATTAAAGTATTGATCTGGTAGCTCAGTTGGATAGAGAATCACACCATTTTAGTGATAATTACAAAAAATTGAGTTGAATGAAAAATATCGGTCGCGTAGCTCAGCTGGATAGAGCATCTGCCTTCTAAGCAGACGGTCACAGGTTCGAATCCTGTCGCGATCACTAAAGCCTTACCATATGTAAGGCTTTTTTTTGTTTTTATAATGGATTACTTCACTTACATATTATATTCAAAGCGTATTGATAAATTTTATGTTGGTTATACTGGTCTTCCGTTAGTGGAAAGACTTAATAAACATAATATAAATCACAAAGGTTACACGGGAAAAACTAATGATTGGGAAGTTATTTATTTTGAGATATTTACTTCAAAAAATGAAGCTTATGAAAGAGAAAGAGAAATTAAATCCAAAAAATCACGTAAATATATAGAGAAATTAATAGCTGGATGACATATACTTATATAATCATCAATATTGTGTGCATCCCAACGTCAAAGTAAATACGGTCATACTTTATCTACGGATCGCGCTCACTTCTACAATATGAGATTAGCTAACTTACAATCATTTGTGTGTTTTTATCTGGATGAATTGCACAAGATTTGCAATGTTTAAAAGGTCAAACGTGAATTAATATCATACTTATCAATCTTTTAAGAAACTAAAAATTTCCGATGCCAAATTCTCATTAAGACCAGAATCATTAATTACGTTTACAAAGGCTAGTTGGCAAGAATGGCTTACATCTTCTCTTAAATCTAAAGCAAAAATCCCGGGTTTTGAAGATTGATCACCAGCATTTGGATAGAGTAAAAAACTTCTACGAGACCGCCAGTGATGGTTATAAACAAACATTTGCTTTAAGTCAGCATCACTTGGTTTGTCACTATGGATTACCTTCCATTTTGTGTCAATGATGAAAGACTGACCTTCATGTCTTAAAAGAATATCAGGACGGATGGTTTTTCTTTCCCAAAATAGCGTAGAAACCTGACCCATTACTTCCCAACCGTTAGGCTTGTTTTTCTTTAGGATTCGGATTACATATTCTTCCCATAGCATATTCATATCAAACATAATCGCTAAGAGATTTTTCCGTCCTGCTTTTATGTCCGGTCTGTAATTCAAAAGTATAAGTTTTGCTATTGAGATTGCCTTGTTGTAAGGTTGATGTTTTCTTGACTCTGAAATTCTTTCAAAATGAGAAGCTTTGATCTTTAACCGGCTAACTTCAGGAAATTGTGATTTTATCCTTTTAATCTTATCCGTAATTACGGAGTTATTTGTTATTGCAGATATTACGAGTAATGCTTCATATAGTATTTGATGTAAAAGATGATCTCTAGTATAAACGGTATGTGAAACGTAGAAACGCTCTTTGTGGACTAAGTTTTTTGAAATGTGAGTATTGAAGTCTAAAGCTCCTTTCAGCGAACGCTGTTGCCCTTTTTTCTTTTTGTATTTTTTAATAAAGCCTTGTCGCAGAAGCAATTCGACTTCATTTAAAAACATTTCGAAATATAATTCCAGAACAGAATTTGCTCTTAATTTTAAATCAGCCATGCCGCTTTGTTTGGCTTGCAATAGATTACAAGTTTTGAGCATGTTTAAAAGAACATGATGCCAGGTTTTAGTATTTTCATTTTTACCAGCTTTGGGTAGAACTTCTATTGTGACTTTACCAACCTGAATAGCACCTACAAAATTTTTAAAGCGTACTCCATTATGAATCAAGTCAAAAAAAGGCGTATCCGGATTACGATCATGATAACTTAAAAAAGCTTCAAATATGTCTTTTGTGAAGTGCTTTTTATAGAAACGTTTACCTTCTTGAAAAGTTATTGACTGGTGTTCAAATACTGATATTTTCATCAATCAGTTTTTTCATCTTCCTTTTCTCCCATTAGTAATTTAATTGCCTCGCTGAAATTAGGATTTTCATTTATTTCGTAAAATAAGTCATTATATTCTGAATCATAATCCCCAGCATTATGCGCAAATTTTACATGACTATATCTACTTTTATCCATAAAGCCTTCTCCTATTACCATAGCAATTTTAGTGTAGTCATTAAAGAAATATTCCTAAAGAAGTGGAATGATCTCGTTCATAAAAATGTACCTTAAGTCTTGTTCTATGTCTTTTGAATCGCTTAATTTTAAAAAATATGAATGACCGATTTGATGATCTCGATTAATTAGTACTGTTATCCTATCGTTTATCGTTTTCAATATTTTAGATAGTTTATATCCTTCGAATCCTTGATTATCTAACTCCTTATCAATCAATTTATAATCAGGTAACATTTCTTCAAATTCAAAACGCCTTCTTAAAGCACTATCCAGAGCTTCAATAGAGCGATCAGCTGTATTCATAGTTCCGATAATATACAAGTTTGATGGAACGGTAAATTTTGCTTTAGAATATGGTAAGATTACAGAAAGCTCATTTTCTTCACCAGCTCGTTTATCTTTTTCTATTAGAGTAATTAGTTCGCCAAATATAGATGCTACATTTCCACGATTGATTTCATCGATAAATATCGCGTAGTTATTGTTTGGATCATTTTCCGCTTTCATAGCGAGCTTTTTGATAACCCCATCGCTGATCTCATAACGCAAATCTTCATTTTCATCTTCTAAAACAGGCTTGATGCCTTCAACAAAGTCTTCATAAGTAAATGATTGATGAAAGGTTACAAAAGAATAGTTCCTGATTTCTTGTCCACCTTTATGATCGTAATTTTTATAATTATGAAGTATTTCCTTAGCCTCTGGAAATAGCTCTACTCCTTTATCTTCATCGGAAAGCTGCCATTGTGAATCTTCTGTTTTCCAAAAAGGCTTTATGGCTGCACGGCTTTCTACATTTACATTTTTACACTCATCTTTTGTATGACGTTGAAGTGCTCCCCAAACCGATGCTCTTAAATTATTTATGTTACTCAATTTAGCCTTTGTTTCAACAGAAGGATGTGCTACAATTTCTTTTACTGAAGTCTTCCCGAGATCTAAAAGTGCGATATATAGGACTTGCCACCATGATAAAGAATCCATTTTCTCAACAAGATAGTCTTCTTTTGAGGTTGTACTTTTATATTGTGTAAATTCTTTAAAGTATTCAGCCTGCAATTTGTATGTCTTCCCTGTTCCCGGTGGTCCGTAAATAATTTTATTTAGTGATGATTTCATGAGATCATTTTCTTGTAAATAGGTATTTGTTTTATTAAAAACATAATTTTTAAAAACTGTATTATTGTATTTTAGATAACCTGATTTTTCCGTTCTATTTAATTCATTCTTTAGTGCACGATTGACGGTTTCCCAATTATCATATATATCTCCTATGTCATTAAAAAATGTGTAATAAGCTTGTGGTTTTCCACCTTCATATTTTTTACAATCTTCCTTTATCTTACTAGATGTTATTACTCCATAATTTCCTCTTTTATCTCCATGGTAAACATTAAAGCAGTAACGTTGACCTATTGTGAAGTTGAGCCTGTTCTCACGAATACTAAAAACTATTCTCTTATCATCGTAATTTAAGTTATTAGAAGTTAAAATTTTCCGTAAAAACTGCATGTAATTATTAAAGTGCTTTTCACTTAAAATATTCTTTACATCCTCAAAAGTCGTATCTCTTTCATGGATTTTTAAGAGACTTTCAAATTCCTCTTTTTTTGATTTAAAATTTGTGCCTTGATTACCAGCTTTAAAATTTTTAAATTCTTCTCTATTTTTAATTTCATCCCAAGTAATTGGATCATTAAAAAAATTATGCGTTATTTCAATTCCAGCTTTTAAATCAGTAGGTTGCTCTTCTTTCCAGTGTTGATCATCTGCTGATTTAGAAATAGACTTAGGTTCTGAAGTTATTTCAGCTAATGCATAACATCCTTTTTTATCTCCGGTTAACCAAATGATAACCTTATCTCCCACTTGAATTTTATCTTTATGAGAAGTTACCGTAAAATCTTTTAAACTACCTTCAGCTAAAGCAAATTCAAAATCAAATATTTTAGGATTACCTTGAAAAAGCCAGTAGTTAACGTTTTTTTTGTTATTAGGCGGAGAATCGTAATTAATGTTTTCTGGAGTATGTTTTACAGGTGATAAATTATCTTGAGTTGGTTTACTTGTGTTATCATAAAATTTAAAGGAGTCAACACTTATTGAGTCAATTTTTTCAAGTGATTCAGCAAAAAACACAATTCTTGCTTTTTTATTTTCATCTTGATAATTTTTAAAATCAGGGGAATAGTTTAATATATTTTTTTGATCCCAATTTTTATTTTCATATTCAGTTGAATTAACTGCGAAATCTAAAATTGATGCTTTATATTCAACTTTACCTCCTTGACTATAGAATAACGGAAATCTACTGCCTTCTTCAATAATGTTTCTTAAATATTTTAATGTCTTTTTACCTCTTGTCGGTGTTTTACTATTCCATAAAATTACGCCATCATATTCATCGATAGATGATATAATTTCTTCTTTCCAATCTGTGCCATCAGATGCCATTAATCCAATTACTTCATCTATCCATCGGTCTCTTACTTCATATAAAATAGTTGAAAGAAGATATGTGTAATTTTCAGGATTTTGAGTTTTTAGATTAAAACTGCTAAAAAACTCCATAACGTCATTAGTAAAAGTTTCAGGATTATATTGTTTTTCAAGCAAGTTCTCAATTAGCATTGAGCGGTGATTTTCACTAAGAATTGTTGTGTTATTCTCAGGTTGATGAAGATAGTTGAAAGCATTTTTAGCTGACGGGCTAATTTCTTTTTCTGGATGATACTTAAGATCAACTAAGCCTGCAATCCAGTATCCCATTCTTACTGCAGCTTTAGCTACAACTCGTTTATCATCATACTTGTTTAATTCATTCTTATACTTTGCATTATAATCACAATAACTGATGACTTCTAATAAAAGATTAAATATGTTTTCCATATCAGAATTAATCATAGCAATATCATGAAATTGAGTATAATCGGTAGAAAGCCTTTTAACATCTTCTTTCTTTTGATCAGATAGTTCTAAATTCAACCATTTATTGAGTGCATCTCTCCCTTTCTGAAAGTAAAAGTTTTGCTCATTGATAATACTTTGTAATCTCGAATCTTGTATTATTTTGTCTATATCAATTTGTGTTACCATAGTTTATTTTCGATTTCTGGCTTCACCTATGCCGCCATGCCTTCTATAAAGGTCAAGATAAAATCATCTATTTTGTCTATAATTCTTGGTATGCTCTTACTTCGCTGTAAAATTCCCTGTTTTTCGTTCATCGCCTTTCTGATTTTTTCACGCAATTCCGGAACACGTTCTAAATACAGCTTTTCTTTAATGATTTTCTCTAACTTATCTTCGTTAAGATTTTCGGTTTTACATAACTCATGAAAAGCTTTGGCTTTTTCCTGATCCCAGTAAATTTCAAATGCTTCGTGAACATTTTCTATATTACCGTTAACGACTTGTTCTTCAATGAACTTTTCTATCAACTCTTTTTTACTTCTTAAATTAACATCAGCTGCTAATAGATCGGATATTTGCTTGCGTTTGTTGTGTTGCTGTTCTTCATTTTCATCTTTTAGCTGATCTAATAGATTGAGTATGTATCTTACATTGATCTCATCTCTGTGCATCAGTTCCAATTCAAAATCTATATCATCTAATATGGATGCTTTATGCTCTTCGTTGCTTTGACTGCTTATCCGGTCTTTAATATCAAGATACTTGGTCTTATAATCTACAAAGGTTTGCTCATCCATATCGAGATCATCAAAATTGAAATCTGTAAAACTGGTCAGGGCATTTTGAACACGCATCAGATCACGAAAAGCTCTTACAAATTCTTCAATTTCTTCCTCATCTTTAAGATCGTTCACACTATCTACCTCTGGCGTAATTTTCATCAAATTCTGATAAGCTTCTTCAAAGGCTTTCAAATAATCCTCATAAGGTTCCATAAGAATATCTTCTTTGGCATTCTTATCAGAAAACAAAGCAATGGCTTCGTCTGTGAGTTGTTTCAGGTTTCTAAATACAACGATATTACCGTGTGATTTTTTCTTGTCCAGAATTCGGTTTGTCCTGGAATAAGCCTGAATGAGTCCGTGATGCTTTAAGTTCTTATCAACGTACAAGGTATTCAACGGCTTGCTGTCAAATCCGGTTAAGAACATATTGACCACGATCAGAATATCGATATCTTTATTTTTTACTCGTTTTGAAATGTTGTGATAGTAGTTTTCAAAACCATTGATCTGTTTCAGTGAATAAGAAGTTTGAAACTGTTGATTATAATCATCAATGTATTGAGCTAACTTATCTTTTTTATGATAATAGCTTTCATCATTTCCTTCTGCAGCCTGTGGTAAATCGCTTTGTTCAGGTTTTTGCTCTACATCTAATTCTTCATTTGCTGCATAAGAAAAAATCGTGGCTATATTCAGGCTATGTCTTCCCTGCTCTTTTTTCTTTTGAAAGTAATCATAATATTTGATCAACGCATCTACACTACTGCAACACAGCATAGCAGTAAAGCTTTTGTTATGGGTCTTAAGTTTATGATGATCAATGATATAATCGGTGATCTTTTCAATGCGCTGATCAGATTCTAATACTTCTTTCTTGTCGATATCTTCTACTTCAATATCAACAAAATTCAAACTGCCTTCTTTTTTCTCCTTGTATCGGCCAACGTATTCTATGGAAAAGCGCAATACGTTTTCATCTCTAATAGCATCGGTAATCACATATTGGTGTAAACATTCGCCGAAAAGTTCTTTCGTTGTTCGTTTACCCAATTCATTTTTAACGGCATTATCAGCAAAAATAGGAGTTCCCGTAAATCCGAATAATTGAATATCATTAAAATAATTATTGATCGCTTTATGCGTTTCGCCAAATTGAGATCGATGACATTCATCAAAAATGAAGACCATACGTTTATCTTGTAGGGTTTGCATTTTCTTTTTATACCGATCTTTCTTGATGGCGTTATTAAGCTTTTGTATGGTAGTGACGATAAGCTTGGTCGAGCTAGTGAGTTGTTCTACCAGCGATCTGGTGTTTTCTGCTCCATCTATACTATTGGCTGAAAAACTATTGAACTCCTTTTTGGTTTGATGATCCAGGTCTTTTCTATCAACCACGAAAAGCACCTTTTCTACATCAGGCAGATCTTTAAGCAATTGACTGGCCTTAAAAGAGGTCAATGTCTTACCTGATCCGGTAGTGTGCCAGATATAACCATTTTTACGGCTATTTTCAACACGTTTGATAATGCGTTCTGTCGCATAGAATTGATAAGGACGTAAAACCAATAATGCCTTATCACTCTCAGAAAGCACGATATACTTGCTGATCATTTTGGCTAAATGACACGGTTCTAAAAAAGTATCGGCAAATTCGTTTAATCGGGTAATCTTATTGTTATCGGCATCTGCCCAAAAGAAAGTTTGCTGTAAATTAAGCGCATCTAATCGGTTGTTAGCAAAATACTTGGTATTAACGCCATTGCTGATCACAAATAACTGAAGATACTGAAATAAGCCGTGTCCGGATGTAAAAGAATCTCGCTTATATCGCGTGATCTGGTGAAAAGCTTCTGCCATCTCACAACCGCGGCGCTTTAGTTCTATTTGCACGAAAGGTAAACCGTTGATCAGCAAGGTGACATCATACCGATTTTTGTAATGACCTTCTGCTGATAATTGATGCGTGACCTGAAATTTATTTTGACACCATTCGCGGGTATTTGAAAGCTCATAATAAAGCGTATCGCCATCATCTTTTTCTATTAGTTGCTTTTGTCGTAATCGTTTAGACCGATCAAAAACACTTCCTTTATTGAGGTTGATCAATATTCTATCAAACTCATCACTTGATAAATTGATATTGTTATGGGTTTCCAGCTGATCTTTAAAATTAGCCAGCAAACTGACTTCATCCCGAATATCAACGCGCTGATAGCCTATTTGAGTCAATTGGCTCATCAATTCTTCTTCTAGTGCTGCTTCAGTTTGACGGGTCATCTTTATATTTTCTTAGTTTATTGCCTATTTTTATTGGTTTTTCAGTTGCTTTTATCCGCCTTTCTTGCTTTTCAATTTTTGACTTGAACAATTCAGCCATTTCCTTATCCTTAAACTCAAAAGCATAAGCCCAATAAGTATCTTTTAGATCTTCTAAATGCTTTTTTTTATCACGTAGGTTATTTTGACTTTCCGCTTCTTTTTGTGACAAATTATTGGGTTTGATATAGAATTTCTCATTGTTAGTAACAATAAGCGAACAACCGGGGTATTCTGTAACTGGATGATAAATGATTTTTCGAAGCAATAGGTTATCCTCGTTAATTACTTGTTTAATAACTTTATCATCTTTAAATCCAAGATCTATTAATTCTCTTATAGACAAGGTTTTACCAATTTTTTGATGAAGAATTTCTTGATTGCTCATAGTATTAACTTTTCCAAACGGGTTCTTCGTGCCAATTTACTTTCATACCTAAGGCATTTTCATCAATATTTGCATACTTTTTTAATAGATTAAAAAGCTGTAACCTAAAAGTATTATTGGGTTGAATAGTATTCAGCATATATTTCATAATAGTCATGTGAATATACAATTTTTGGAATTCATGCTGTTTTGGCACTTTTTCTTCTTTATTAATCCATGGATTAGGTGGATTTTTTAAGAGTTTTACTGTCCCGGGTAGATTTCGATTCCATAATCTTGAATGGTGCGCGCAAAAATTTCTTATTTGTGCAATAGATTGAAGCCAACTGGGTAAGTATGTATGATTAACAGCGCCAAATTTTTTAGCAATTGTATCTTTTGATTTAACACAGGGCTTTAGGTTTCCATAAAGTTTAGATAATGCACCAAAACTTGTTTGTTCTAAAGATTTCCACGCTGGCGGAAATCTTTCATCATCTTTATGGCTTTTGTAATGTTTCTTTATAGTTACATCTTTAGTTCTTGATATTTCTTGTTCAAGACCACCTAAAGTTTTTACTAGTTCTCTGCTACTCTTAAATAATTTAAAATTTTGAAACCACCAAGGGTCAACTTCATGTGATAGATGATAAATGAGTTTTGTACGCAAAGCAATTTCAATTTTGCTTATCACCGAAAATAGCAATAATCTTATCTCTTCATCAAACTCATAAAGCTCTACAACATTTTTAAAGTGGCTATTAGGCTTGAATTTATGATTTTCCTTATCATTTTGCATCACAAACCAATATTCACCTAATCTGTAATAACTTATTTTGGATAGCATATTTTTAGCCAGATTTACATCACTGATTATTAATCCTCTTTTTTTTAAAAGTTTAATTTGTTCGTCAATAGTGGTTGGTTTTTTATCGAACATCTTGATACTAATTGATGTATATGGGCTATAAAATAAAAGACACACCCTGGGACGCTGATCTAACGGGTAGCGTGGTGTGTACTGTTATTGCAAATATAAAAATAATAACGACTTTAACAAAAAAATTAACATCTCCTGTTAACTTTCACCGCTTATTCTTATTTAATGACTGCTTGATAAGGCTTAGAATGTATTCCAGATCATCGGCTGTACGCATGATGATCTCATAATCACCGTTTCCCCAATGACCAACGCTTGAAACGTCTCTCACCAGTTCTCTGGCATCATCGAGTTCGCCTTGCTGTAGGTTCAACCACAACTTTAAGGCGTTTTTTTGTACATGAACATCAACAACATTAGAACCGGATGTGAAGGCTATATATTTTTTCTTAGGTTTAAGCTCAAGTTCGTCCAGATTCAAGATAGCAGCTTTTAAAATATCATAAAGTTCTTTGATTCCTTCAGTGGCCTTTTCTAAATGCTCGTCTTCAGTAAAAACTTTGATCTCTTTCGTTACTTTTTCAATGGCTTCATCTTGACGACTTATGGTCTTTACGCTTTCCTGCGCATTGGATGTTTTGATCTGGGTAAAGTTGACTGTTTGATTATTAAAACGTTTTATCTCCCATAGCTCAATGGGAAGATCCTTAAAGTTGATCGCTTCCTTCTGATAGGTCGTAAACGATGGTGAAATAAAGATAACCCTGGATTGCGACCAGTCAACATCCTGACGCTTTAAGGTTTCATTGGAATTTTCATTGAACTCTAAAATAAAATCAGCCTTGTTGTTCAACATAAGCGATAAATAGGCATAGCCCTGATCAATGACACTAAAGTTCTTATCCCTTTTATATTCAATGATGACAAAAGTTCCGGCATCGTGGTCATAAGCCAAGGTATCGATACGAAAGTTGTTGAGACTAAACTCTGACCTTACGAAGCTAAGCCCATAAATAGCCTTTAAATTACCCTCGGTCAGGGATTGAATATCCTTTTCCAGCTTAAAAGGCTGTTCTTTGATATTTTCGAGTTGGTTATGATTTGTTATTTTGAAAAGTGGCATATAAACTTTTTAATCAGTTAAAATTATTTAATCTACACAAACAGTTTTTGCAACAAGCCTTTTTTCCATTCGCGGTGGCTTCGGCTGCGCTCAGCTACCGCTTCCATTTTAGTATTTATGGCACTTAAAAAATGAGCGATTTTTATTTTTCAAAGATGGAGATTTTACTTTATTTTAAAAAACCCATAAGAGAGCTCACAAAAATGTTAATTATTTTCACAATAATCTGATTTATGTTATTTTTGTTAAAGAAAGTTTTAAGTCGACCCGATTAAGGCCGTTTGCTTTAATAGGGCCGCAACGAAATCCTCGGTTTTTGAACCGGGGTTTTTT
>Ga0209923_1000014_pt1 | contig 80952 bp, 65 predicted proteins | sample SalPon1_A_H2O_MG_FD_185696 | JGI IMG/M metagenome (GOLD analysis project Ga0209923, IMG submission 185696) | Salt pond water microbial communities from South San Francisco under conditions of wetland restoration - Salt Pond MetaG R1_A_H2O_MG... | ecosystem: Environmental > Aquatic > Non-marine... | reverse complement strand
CTCGTAATAGGCATCGACATAGCTTACCGGAATTTCTTTAGGAATAGCTTGTCGAACTTCTTTGATATGCTCTTTCAGTTCTTCTAAAGGAATATCATTTCTATACAATACTTCATTGCCGACAGCAGCAATATCCACATACCCTTTATTGGTCATGTCTATCAAAGCATCGATATCTTGTCTGTTCTTCTCTAGATCATCACCAATCCATATGCCTACCAGTGTTTTAATGCCTAATTCTTTGGCCACCTTAGGCACGAATTCGTTTCCTTCTATGCAGGAAAAAGATCGGATCCATTGAATATGGGGTTGAAGGAATTTCATTCGTCTCATTACTTGCGCTTCAGTAATAATGTCACCTGGCTGTTGACCCTCTTCGTACATACTAAAGCAAAGTCCGGACATACCTTTTTTGATGATCTTACGATATAATTTTACCAGTTCATCAAATTCTAAGCCTTTAGCATGCTGATGCTCGTCTAATGAAGCTAAGAATTCCTTGTATTCAGCTGTAATCTGCTGTTTTTTTCTGTATGACATTATAAATGATTTTGATATTTTAGGACATTATTTTTATCCCATATTCCCCAACTTTCCCCTACATCGCCTTCGTGGTGGACTTTCCATGACTCATCAAAGGAAGAGAAGTAGATCAATGGTACGTTTTGTTCTTTAGCCCATTTGTTTGTGTTGATAAAATATTTCATGGCGTTTAGTTCAGAAGGTTGGGCATTTTCAACTAATTGACCATCATCAGGCCAGCCAGTTTCAGATATGATAATCTCTTTGCCGTTTGCTTTAGATCTGATAAGATGGTACATGGAACGCAAGGATGCTGTTGCTAGATCGATGTTCGTACCTTCCCAAAATGGATAACAATTGATCATTAGAATATCGCAGGCCTCGACGAGCTCAGGATATTCTACGAATTTGTAATAAGCATCTGAATAGGTGACTGGTATGTTGGGTAGTTCCTTTTTTACTTCATTCAGGTAGCTCACTACGCCATCTTCAATGAGATCATTTCTGAGCAGCACTTCATTCCCTACTACGGCGATATCAACATGACCGTTTTTTGCCAGTTCTATTAGCGAATCGATCTCTCTTTGGTTTTTAACGCGGTCAACCCCTATCCAAGCACCTACGATGGTCTTTAAACCATACTCCTTGGCGATCTTAGGGGTTAGTTCATTTCCATCCGTACAAGAAAATGATCGCACCCATTTCGTATGATGTTTTATGATCTCTATTCTATTTCTTATCTGCTCATCAGAAAGTGAATCTCCAACTTTTTGACCTTCAACATAAGGACTAAAACACATCCCATGAACGCCTTTTGTTAAAATTTTATTATGGAGGTTGATCATTTCTTCCCTTGTTGTGTCCTTAAATTCCCGGTCGTATTTAGGGTCAGTCTTTATGGACTCTGCCGTTAGTGACCTAAGCATGTTGGTTTTATAATAATCCAGCGCACCTGGCTTTGCCCTTCTTTTTTCTAAAGCCCTCCCGATGTCTCTTACACGTTTTTCGTTCAAGTCATATCTAAGCATCACAAAGAACGCAAGAGCTGCTGTTCCCACCGGTACGGCAATATCCGCGATTCTCAGATCGTTCATCGTTTCTATCGTTTGAATATCAGCATCAGGATCAAAACCTACGATGCTAAGAATAATCCCACTCAATACAAGAGCAATAGATTGCCCAAGCTTAACCATTAGCCAATAGATCGCTCCAAAGGTGCCTTCTTTTCTAGGCAGACCGTTTTCCAGTTCATCCAGATCACAAACATCGGCGGTCATGCTCATCATCAGCGTAAAAAGTCCGCCCATGCCAAATGCAAATAGGGGAATAGGTAGGAATATCAGCCAGGGCACACCATCTTCGACATCAATAGTAAACCAAGTTGCACCTATACTTTCTAAAAATGGATTTAAGAATTCAAACAATGTTCCTAAACCAGCGTTCAGACTTTCACCCAAGACAGTCTGATTGAACTGTTCATTGAGTTCCACATCAAATCCCCACCATTTCAATATATAACCAACGATAGATAAAAAGGTAGAAAGCAAAAAGGCATTTCGTTTCCCTATTCTTGTGGCTATTTTAGATATGATGGGAATAACTATAAATGCTGTTACCACCGCATTAATGGTATTGAACCAAGCTGGCCAAGTACCAGCCATCTCGTAACTACCACCATACATATAAAAAACAATTATAAATACAGCAAAGGCAGCGACTAACTGGAATCCATTGAAGACTAAGAAAGTAGCGCCGCAAAGCTTCATGAAAGGCTTGTTCTTTGAGACCTGAACAATACCCTGCAATAGCTTCTTTAGATTTTTAGCCAGCGTTTTAAGGCTAATTCTTTCCCTGTCTTCCATATCACCCGCATCTATTCCTTTACAGAACAAGGCCGGTAAGATCCCAAATACAAGTGTCATGGAACCTACGATAAGCGCCATTGTCCTTACACCTTCTGGTTTTGTGCTAAAGGTATCAGAATCCGGCACGATCACATAAAGCCAGGGTACGATCATCCAGGCTATCTGGCCCATAGTATTAGAGAAAGCCATTAATCGGGTACGCTCGTTATAATCAGGGGTCATCTCGTAGCCTAATCCTACCAGCGGTGTAGCGAACATTGTATTTCCTATCAGAAATAAAAGTTGGATGATCAAAACATGCCAAATAATATATGATTGTGATGCATTATCGTCTAACTGCCACATCAAGAAGAACAAGACCCCACTTATAATGGCACCAAAGAATATGTAAGGCCGCCGCCTTCCCCATTTAGATTTAGTATTATCAGTGATAAATCCCATAATGGGATCTGTAATAGCATCGAATATCCTGGGTAAACCACCTAATAAACCAGCCCATAAAGGTTCAACGCCCCAAGCGGTCAATAAAAAAAATTGAATAAAAACACCTAAGGTCCCGGGAAGTACATTAAGAATGAAATGACCTGCACCAAATGCTGCCTTTTGGCCTACTGGTACTTTATGCGTAATCCTAGGGTCCGACATACTACTTTGATTTTAGTTGATCATTATTGTTTGTAATGCCTGAGCATCAATGGTGATGGACTTTATTAGCCCGTTCAGGCTCAATTCAAATGACCTTTTGTTCATGGTAGGGTTGAACACCACTACAGCGATCTTGCCGTCAGGATTTTGAGCTGCTGTGACCTGAAGTTCTTTGTCCGTTTTATTCAGGCCTATTCTCTTCGCACCAGGTCTTATGAACTTACTGAAATGGGCCATCGCGTAATAAATAGGAGTGAAGTAGACTTCATCTTTATCCTCATCCACAATGACGGGAGCTACACACCAATTTTCAAACCAATTAGGACCACCCTGCCGGTTAAGTACCATGTTCCAATCTATCCAACCGTCAACCCAGTTGTTCATGCATCCTATGATATCCCTTGCATAACGATAGACCGGTCTATATTTTGGGTGAAGATGTTTCTGATCTTCCGGTGCCCAATCATAACCCCAATCTGTAGCTTCTTTCCTCCAATACCAGTCGTCTTCTTTCCAAACAGGAACTTCTGCATCCACACAAGCTTCCGTTTCTATCAGATATTTATCGGGCGCTTTCTCATGAGCATATTGAAGGTCTTCAGCGAATATCTTATAGGTGCTTTCATACCAGTGTACAGCCGTTCCATCATAATATTCAGCATTTTCCTTGTTCTTGTACATGACATCTACCCATTTTTTTATCCCTTTTCTATTCTGATCATAACCAAGTATCACAACATCTTCCTTACCATCTTTTTTGAGCTTAGGTCCAAGATGTTCTCTAACGAATACGGTCATTTCTTCAGGCGTGTAGTGCATGCTTTCCCAATTGTTACCATTCCCATGAGGCTCGTTTTCTACTGTAAATCCCCAAATATCAATTCCTTCTTTTTTATATGCATCTACATATTTTGAGAAGAACAAAGCCCACGTATCATAGTACTCAGTTCTTAATTTTCCACCAACCCATTCATTATTGGTCTTCATCCAGGGTGGTGCGGTCCATGGAGATGCGAGTATTTTAAAACCATCATCTGATACTTTCATCGCATCTTTTATAAATGGTATGAGATCGGCTTTATCTTCTTTTATGCTAAAGTTCTTTAAGAGCGTATCGCCTTCAACTGGTGCGTAGGAATACTGGTCCAATGAAAAATCACAAGAATTCATATGGGTCCTGGTCAGTGAGTAATTAGCTCCTTTCGACGAAAAGTAGGCTTCGATTATCGTATCTCTATTTTCTTTGCTCAGCTGGTTCAATAGGTAAGCAGATGATTCTGTGAAAGCACCACCAAAACCAGTATAGGTTTGATAGGTCTTAGCCGTATCTAATTGTATGATCGAGGTTGCTTCTTTTGTTGATGAACTATTTATCTCTGTAAGTTTATTCCCACTTCTTGAAGTTTCAAAGATTTTCGCTTCAAGTTCTTTTTTTTGATGTGAGCAAGAATGCATGATAAATATTGATATTAGAATTTGGGTAAGAAATAAATTTTTGTTTTTCATGATTTAAGGCTTGAGTGTTTAATCCTTTATCACAGCTGGGAGATGTACATCCAGTAGCAGGTTTTTAATATTTCCATCATAGGTTTTTTTGATATTGTTCTTTCCTCTTTTCAATCCTTTGAAAATTCCTTCCTCACACTCATCCCAAAGCGCATATTTTGCTTTCCCATCTACGGTAAAAAGACCAAAATAGTTCTCAGAACCATCCGGGTTCTGATCGTCCTTCCATGGTTCATCAAAAGCTTCAAAATAGAAACAGGTCACTCTATTTTCTTGTGCCCAATTCCTGATCTTATTATAATACAATCCCTGCTTATATTCATCTGTAGCACTGGAACCCTGCTTGCTATAATGTCCATCTGAGAAGCTTGCCCATCCAGTTTCCCCTATATGCACCGGTTTTTTGACGTTCAGGCTTTTCATGTAGTTAATAACACTATCATATTGCGAGACAGCATAGTTCAATGCCCGATCCATCACCTTATCTAGTTTCCTTAGATTAGGTAGTTTATTCTCCATGGGTAAAACTCCCCAGAATACCGGGTTATAGTGTGTGTCATGCATCGGATAAGTATGAATGGAAATGTAGTCTACGGCTTGGATAAGTTCCTCCAGCTCTGGTGTGTGATATTCTGGATCACCGCCGCCCCAGGAAGCAAAATTATCTGAACTAGTGATCCATACATCATTGCTCAATTCACCATCATCCTTAAGCTGTTGAAGATGTTTAACCCATTTTAATATGATGTGGGGTTCAACATAATAGGCTGTTGCCCATTTGACCATAGCTTCATTCCCTACCGCCAGTATTTTGACGATATCCGGATATTTATTAGTAAGTTCAACAGCCCGAGCTATTTCATCTTTGTTCTTTTCGCTTTCTTCGTTGTGGTTCAAAGGTTGATCCGTCCATGCATTCTTACAATCGATCCAGGCTCCCAGCATTACATACATTTCAAAGCTACTATCTTCTTCTTTGAGTTCTTTGATGGCTTTTAGCACATTAGCAGCATGAGGTAAGTGGACGTTGTAGGTCCTTAATATCTTGATGCCCATGGCATCCAGTATTTTGAGGTCTTGCTTTAATTGAGGGACCGTAGGTTGTTTTTTACGGGTTTTGTGCCTATAACCTCCATAGGATATAGCTTTATAATCAGGGTCACTAAGAATTTTTTTTGTTGTTATCATTTTTTGATCGCGTATTTTACTACTTTTTTCTTTATGATTAGCATTATCGCATGAATTAATGAAAACACACGCTGCTAATATGAATATGTAGTAAATTGCTTTCATCTTATTTTAAATTATATCCATCTATATCTACTCTTATCAATTTAATTTCTCCGGATCTGTAGAATATTTCATCACTGATCGTCTTTGTCAAATCCGATCCCTGGAGATCTTGAATGCCTGAGCTTAACGTTTCTACTTTGATACTATTTTTGTGGGATTTCCTATAGATCACCGGGGTTTGGCAGATAGAGAAGAAAAGTTCGTCTTTCTTGATTTCCAGGTTTTGTTTCTTGTCATCCACATCATAATGCTCGATCACTTTTTTTTCATTGAGGAACTCAGAGGCTTTGAGGAGAGATGGTTTAAACTTTAGACGAGCATCTTCAATAGTGATACCTAATTCTCCGAATCTACTGATGATATCTTCCTTGACCTGACCGGTCATTCCAGGTTGTTGTGCACCTTTACCATAAGGTGTATGTGAATAGGGGTCTGTAGGGAAAGCTCCGTACAGTTTTGGAGATTTATGTACACCTATTCCTTCATTGATCTCATAGTAATGTTCTAACAACCTACCTATTATCTCTTCCGGCTCATTTCTTTTAATAGCTTGCAAACAATTTTCCTGAACTGCTAATTGTAGTTTTGACACCATATGCCAATAAATAGAACCTAAACCTTCATAACCGTAAAATGTTCCTGAACGACCTGTAAACGCCTTATGGTTGAAGACTTTTTCAAATATTCTACAAATCAGGTCAAAATCCTTTTTAACAAGTTCAGAGTAGGTGGTATCCGTTAGTTTATGTAAGGCTTCTCTTAGGTCTTTTACATTCCTAAAATTACCATTGAAATGGAAGTTACCATATACATCTTTCTGAACAATACCTGTATGTTCGTCCTTGACAAGTAGGGAAAGCAGAGAGGAAGACATCACGTCTTCTTTTGATATTTTATTACGTTCCAGGAATCCTTTCAGCGCTTTATTCGGATAGAGCAGGTAACTATACTGATCGTCTCTAAACAGTGCACTTTCCTTTAAAGCATCTAGAAGGTCTGCGGCTTTTTCAGCGCCTAAAAACTTTGAACTTAGAACAGCCACTTGACCTTCAAGCATTTCTTCCAGATGGGAAACGCTTAATTCATCCTTTTCGAAGGTGATGAGATTATAAGCATGATAGAGCTTATCGTTCCTTTGATTAGTATCGATGGCCTTTTCAAGAAAAGCTAATGAATCATCTGTAAAAGACAGGAGTTCACTTGCTTTCACGGGGTTCTTATCTCCTGAAAAGTTACTTTCATAGATTTCCGACCTGAACGCTTCAGCCGCCCTTCCCAATTGATCAACGATTACTTTCCTATCTTTATCGTCAATATTTCCATCAAGAAGCTGCCTTTTCGATGCAAAGATTTTTTTCACTTTATTGAAAAGTTCATGTAATTCCAGGGATATCAGGAATTCTTTCGAACTTTCTAGCTGTCCTATAAGGTCTTTAAAAAAGTCCATGAAACGCCTGAGATAACATAAAGTGACCATAGAAACCCCATTGCCCACCAGTGCGTTGTTCGCATCGTTCCATTCCGGTCTTTGTGTATTCATCCATATTCCGGCATCGGGAACAAGGTTTGAAAATTTAGCTAAAGTGGTGGCCAATATCTTTTCAATGAAGTTAACATGGATGATATCTCCCTTTTTATATTGTAATAAAGCGCCATCAGCGCCTAGCTCATTCCTTAAATCCCTGATCTTTTTATCTTGAAATTCATCAAATTCAATGGTATCCTTGTGATCGGCAACGATTTCATTATAATTTTTGATCACATAAGGGACGTTCGCATATACGAACAATTCTTTATCAAATAAGGAATAAAGTCGTTTAGTGTCGTATTCACTAAAAAACTCCAGGAATTTAAGCAGATAGATGATCTGATGATCGCCCCAATAACCTATATAGGACCACGGATCATCCGGCTCTATCACTTCCCAGTCAAAACCATCTTTGGTCAATCTATAAGGGTTGTATCCGTCAAAAGTGCTTGCGTTCAGGAATTTGAATATCATCCCTTCGATGAAAGCCGGGTAGGAGTAGGCAAGGCTTTCCCAATTTTGAAAGATATCACGCCAGTTCCCTTCATAGTCTAATATCTTTGAACCATCCTCATCTTTTATGTTGATAGAAAATTCATTCCAGGGACGACTAGGGTCGCCATGTCTTCTGCTAAATTTTAAAGGTAAATACTCTAAACACAGTCTTGTAAGGTCCGGGTCGGTTTCTTTTTCTACTAAAGACCTTAGGTTTTCCAATGTGAAGATATGCCCTAAGCCTTCAATACTCGAATCGAATTTTGCAGCAATTTCCTGATTGGCCGTTCTGATATATTTTTTAAAGTCCTTACTTTCGATCAGATAATTGAAATCGAATATACCACCTCTCATGATATTGAAGATCGTATTAGAAAAATGCCTAATATCCCTTAGGCCATCGCTTGTGGACTGAACACCATCAGCAGCGGCCACAAGTTTTATCAGTTTTTCAGTGCCATCTTGTATATCTTTATTTACTCGATGGGCCAGGTCATTATCATTATTTATAGCAGCTACGAGCTTAACAACGGAGGATTGGTCGTAGTTCACATCTGCCACAATAGACCATTGTCTTGAATCGTCACCCGCTAATGAAATACGTTGATGAACGAAATATGCTCCTTTTTCAGCTTTAATGTCATCTTCCTGTTGTAGTTCTTCATTATTCCTAAAGTTCTCAAGTTGCAGGGAAGAGAGAAGATAAGTAGGGTTTTGAGCTCCCAGGCTCCATGCGATATTTGCTTTTAATGATTCACTAGGTTCAGCCTTGTCCACCGGAATGGCAGTTAGTGCGAAGATTCCCGTTCCTGAGCGTTTTTCCAGTTCGCTTCGTTTATAGGCATCTACCAGATTTGAACTTGATACCTGAAGGTCTTTTTCCACATTGGCTGGTAAGATATTCTGAAGTCCATCCAGGCACTCCATATCAACTTTCGAGTCACTAAAGTTCCTGAGCCTGGATTTTTTTATGAAACCAAATTCTTCACTCGTATTCCATTCATAAGAGTAGATCAGATCAAGTTCATGATTTATTTCTTCAAAGATCAACTTATGACCATGGATACTTTTGTATAAATTTCTACTAAGCTGATACTGGTCGCTAAAGCGTTTTGAGAATGGTTCCCAGAAAAAGGTTTTATTTTCGCTACTCACCTTGAAAATAGTCTTACTTCCGGTTATATCAGCAAACTCTGTGATCTTATCATCCGTGTAGTATGGAAATAGGGAATAACCAGGGTTCTTCCTTCCTGCCGTGAGTCCGCCATTACTGGATATGAACATCCAGTGATCAGAAGAACTTACCATGCTCATAAAAAAAGGCCTTAGGCTATCAGCATTATTTATTTTCAGGAACTTTTCATTATTAAGTTCTACAACAGTGAGTGGCTTTTCTGAAGTTTTTTCATCATCGAATACTTGATCTTTTATCATTTATTTTAAAAATTTAATCCTATAATTTCGTCTAAACAAAGCACAGTCTTAAGGTTCAAAGACCTTTATGTAGTCTACTTCAAGTGTTTGAGGGAAAACGGTGTCTTCTGATGGAGAACCTACGAATGTTCCCCCAACGGCCATATTAACAAGCATGAAAAAAGGCTTATTAAAGACCCATTCGCCTGTGACATCATCAGGTGTGATACGATTGTAAAGCGAATCATCTATATAAAAGTTGATATAGTTCTTTCCCCATTCTATCCCATAGGTGTGGAAACCAGTGTCCAGTCTATCATTTTGAAGGTTAAAACTTTTAGTGATAGCATTACCCGCCGAGTAGCCAGGCCCATGAACGCTGCCGTGGACGATCGTAGGGTCTTGACCACGATATTCCATGATGTCGATCTCTCCCGTTTGGGGACAGCTAACTTCATCTATATTATTGCCCAGCATCCAAAAGGCCGGCCATATTCCGCGTCCCCATGGCATTTTCATCCTTGCTTCGATACGACCGAATTGTACCTCGAACTTCTCTTTAGTTATCAACCGTGCTGAGGTGTAACTGGAACCCTCAAAGGATTCTTCCATTGCTGTAATGATCAGTTTTCCATCCTCTACCTTGACGTTTTCGGGCCTTTCTGTATAATATTGTAGCTCATTATTACCCCAACCGTTCTGTCCAGTCCCTATTTTAATTGTCCATATTGAAGTGTCTATTCCACCACTCTCAAAATCCTCCTCTAAAACAAGGTTATTAAAATTTGTTACGTCCTGGGATTCATCCTGATCACAGCTAATCAATGAAATTATCATCAAGCAGATAAGAAAATATGAATGTTTTATTTTTTTATTCTCTTTCATCGTCTTCATTTTATTCGATTATTTGTATATCATCAAAATAGTAAGTACTACCATCACCAGGAATACCGTCTATGAACTCTGGTATGAGCACTATGCGCTGATAGTCTATATTCGGATCAATAACTTCACTAAAGTTAAATTCTAGTTCAATCCATTCATCAGAACTGTAAGCATTAACATCAGCGGTTACCTGATTTCCACCTCCAGCTGATTCTAAGGCCATCCTAATCGGGATATTGGCCTTTGGCGAGTACACCTTCAGATTGATGACTTGTTCATCTGAAAGGTCGATTGGTGTTTCCAGGTCCATAAACGCTCCTGCAAAAAATGCTGAACCTGATGTCTTAACTACTTGTAAAGCGTTAGATGTAGGATTGGTACCGTCTGTAAAATCGTTGTTGGAAACTAAGGCATTAGCTTGTTCGAAACCGGTGATATCGTAGTTTAATGTAGATGATTCAAACCCTACAGGTAAACTGAATTCAGTTGCATCAGTATCATCCACATTAGGTTGTGCATCAGGAACATCCTGATAATAATAGATATTATCAACATAAATGTTCCCTATGGTCGCATCAGAGATGAAAAATATCAAACCTAATTGTGACCTGCTTTCTAATCCTGAGAAGTCGCTCAGGGGAATATCAAAGCTTCTCCACTCATTTGTAGCCAGCTCATCAGCACTAAAGGTTATGGTTCCCGAGCTTTCATCGCCTCCCACATCATTGATGAGCTGGAAATTAATGTAATCCCCTGGATCAATGTTTTCATTAACGTTGATATCCACATGGATATGGGTCATGCCCGTTGCGTTAACCGGAGAAACTTCATCAAATGTACCGATACCTACAAAGTTCAATTGCGTGTAATTGATGATGCCATCATCATTGACAGAAATATCAGCACCACCTGGACCGGTGCCACCTTGAGTGGTCTGCCCATCAGCATTGAAGAAACCATTGTAATAATCAACTGGGACATTATCATAGGCATCACTGAATATGGATATCACCTTTTCAGGGTCCCTATCTGGCACAGGTGCTGGCGTAAACTCTCCTAATGATTCTATGATGAGTGAACCTTCTGCATCCACGCCGTTCAAAGTGGCTGTGATGGTAGATGTACCTGAACCAGTTATACTTACGTTACCATTCTCATCCACGGTAGCCACGCTTTCATTGGATGAGGTGAATTGAAAGAATGCAGGCTCGATCAGCGTGGTAACATCATTACCGGATGCTGTATTAAAAGTTTGCGTTAATCCTGTGACACTTATGTTTCCGCCGATGAAGTTCTGTACCACTTCATCTTGCCCATTTTGAATAGCAGGTCTTGGTTGTGCGATGGTCCCGAGCTCTTCGAACCTGAGCTCATCAACCCAAAACGAATAAGCTGAACCGTTCGTGTCTTGTGTCCCTGCTGCATATCTGAACATGCCACGTTCTTCCACGAATTTTGATGGGTCAGGAAGCGGTATTATTATTTTTTTCCAAGCTGTGCTCAAGCTGACATTTGTTCTGGTAGTTCTGTACTTATTTTCTATAAAATCTTCTCCGAAACCAAACACACCTATCGTAACACCTCGCGATGCTCTGGCCCAGAAAGTAAGCGCATCATACCCTGTAAGGTTCCTTCCGGCACCGTCTATCCTAAAGATCGCTCCGGCAAAGCTACCTTCTGGGTCATTTGCATTAGGGACATCAAATCTCATAGAAGCTGTCCCTTGAAAGCTTTCCTCTTCATCTACCGTCCATGCAGTTGCTTTAGAACCTTCAAAAGGGAAGTAAAAGTCAGTTCCCATTCCTACGGGTGAATCATTAAACACGTCTGGCGTATTGGGGAATTCAGCGGGTACGACATCATCGGAAACCTCCCTTTCACATCCTGCGGTGATCAAGAAAATACTTAGAAACAATCCTGAAAGTTTACTTTTATTTTTTCTTAACAGCATAGTCCTATTATTTACCAATGTTAATATGTATATAAGTTATTATTTCCCATTCTGAACCATTCGAGAAGCCTACTGGGTCTAACGTAGGTTGAGGAGGGAACACATTTTCCGGCGGTGTTGCAGGTGCATATCGGGGAGAATTTTCATCCAATGAACGCCAGATACCACGCAGACCTATTTTCGTACTTGGAAGTACGAACCAACCCGGCTTTTCTAAAGTTGTAGAAATGTCAGCCATTAATTGAATTGGGTAGGTCAGATTAAAGTCACGATGATAATCAAAAGGCCCCCAATCGTTAACTTTCACTTCCGTTTGTAGTTTTATTTTCTTGTAAACCATTCTAATGTCTCCGCCAAATCTCTTAATAAGTCTAATATCACTACCTCTTGCCTGTCCGTTGCCATAGTAGAAGTTACCGATTATGCCCAGGTCTGGTGTTAATTTTGAGACTATCCTTGATCTTACCTCCCAGAGGTCTTCAGCGGGCACGGACTTCGGGAAGGCAAAGATTGAGCGATCGGCTAAGAAACCGATATGACCATCCATGGTCGTAGGAAGGCGTCTATAAACAAATCCAGCGTTCATCGCAAACTTGGCATCTTCCACTTCATCATTGTTCCATTCGTACATATAAGTTCCCGGTGTAGGGTCATAGGTGATTAGCAGCTCACCTGCGGTCGTTTCCCTGTTTTGCCTTACTACGAAAGGGTCTTCAAGGATGTTCCTAACTCTTCCAGGTGCTTCAACGTCATTGGGTATTGGATCCACAAGAGGTTTTTGCCACATAAAATGCGGTGCTATTTGAAAATCACCAATATTATATGTAAAGCCAGTAAAAAAATTGGTTTGATTTCCACTACCTGAATCTTTAAGTTCCCAACCTGTTAACGTTATCGTAGCATCAGCGCCACCATTAGCGATGAGTCCCATGGCTGCAGCTTGCGCATACATCTTGAACTTACCTCCTTCATAGACGACCTTTGCTTTTCCGCCCCAGTTATCGCTTGACTCTATTTTATCAACCACTACCTGACCATTATCATTTATATCTTGATAAGAGCTCCCGTTCAAAGGGCTTCCACTCCATATACCACCTAAAGTAAGATCAAGATCACCTAAGGTTCTTTCTACTGCCAGTGTTGCTCTTTCTGTTGGCCAGGGTGGAATAACACCACTTCTAACTTGGTTCTGGTCCAGGACACGGGTTCCGTCTTCGTTGAATTCCAGGTCGGTTTCTACGTCTCTATGATAGATACCGGTCAGATTATATTTTCCTAATTGTTTTCTGTACTTCACTAAAGCCGTAGGATTCGCGCCCCACCATAGTTGAGGGCCAAAAGCCGCTTTTACACCATCCATGGGACCTTTACCATCCAGTTCGAAACCAGAGATCACCCCATTGTAAATGTCCAGATTTGGGCCATAGTTGGCTTCTGGATATAAACCAAAGAAATCTCCTTCATACTGCCAGTGATAATGTCCGGTCCTATAAAAACCTTTTAACTTAAAAGCCTTGTGGTCCCATTCGTATTCCGCTTGATAAACAGCAAGTCTGTTGTTATCATCGAGTACTGCTTCGCCTTCTGGTGTATCAACGGTCAAAGGTCTTGCCCTGTTTTCGTAAAAAAGTTCATTGATGGGATTGGTGGCTATGTTTCCTACAATATTGAATTCTACATTGGCCCTCATATTAGGAGATGGTCTTCCTTCTATTCCTACAAAATAAGATTCCATATTATCGAAACCTAATTGATCCGGGAAGCCATTTGAATCAGGGTCCGGATTATCTGGCGTTGTTATCAATGTCCCACCTGTAGTAAATGTGGTGAATTGGGCTGATAATCTGCTGATACTTAATTTTTCCTGACTTCCACCTGATAAAGCGGCCTTATCACCTCGAGCTTTAAGGACGGCTTCCATGATCTGGATCTTATCAAAGTAATTGTTTACGAATTCCAGGTTCGTATCTTCAGCATAAGGGTCAAGTTGATGGGCTTCTTTCAAAGCATAATAAGCGGCTCTGGGATACAGGTCATACAAACCTTTTGAATTTGTAGGCCCTTTAGCACAGATCCCAAACCATTCTTCATTCATGTTGTTCTTACCTTCCACATGGTCTTTTTTATATCCTCCATTAGACCAGGAAGCGGTTGTGTCATGGATGTCCAAATTCTTAGTTTGCCCGGTTTTCCACCATCCATCGCTGAACTGGAAAGTAAAACCTCCGATGGAGTTCCCAGCTTTCCCTAATCCAGCGGCATTCTTATAGATCTCATGCCAATTATTAACCATATAGTAAGCTTGTGCTTTTTGATCTTCTTGATCTTCTATGGCGTTAAATGCATCTGCACCAAACTCTGTAAACATTATGGGTTTTCCATAATCTTTTTTCACGGTCTTGAATGCATCTCCAAATGACTCACCACGATACATGTTCGTTCCCAGGATATCTAAATCAGGACATTCCTCAGCAATGATATCTAGGAATAAGAGATCACCATTACAGATAGCAACGGGAACTTCATCATTAATGGATTTTATTTTATTTGTAGCTCTGTTCATCAAAGCATACATGGGTCTACCTCTATTTTCGCCAACTGCTCTTTTCTGGTCTTCCTCATCCGGGAAGTCCTCAGTTTCAGCTCCAGCCCAGAATAGTCCATAGTTGTTTTCATTACCTAGTAAGAACATTAGCAATCCCGGTGTACCTTTATATTTTCTTGCAAGCTCTTCTACTTCAGATAATAAAAGTTCTTGTGTTTTGGGGTCGTCATATTTAGTAACAGGAGTCCAAACGCCATCTATTGTGAGTCCATATCTTCCAAAGGAGTGGTTCAGCATGGTGTATATCCCATAATTTTCATAGATATATTTTATCCATTTAGGTTGAATGCCCGTGTATACCCGAATAGCATTGACGTTCATGTTCTTTAACATGCTCATTTCATCATCCAGGGCAGCTTTTATGGTGCTTTCCGGCTGTTCCCATAGACTATAGTTAAAATTTTCGCCAATAGGCACATAACTCCAGTTCATTCCATTGACCATGAAGTCTTCACCATTTATTTGCAGGGTTTTACCATCATCTTTAGAAACAACTTCAACTTTTTGACCTTGTGCATAAACATTTAAGCTAATTACACAAATAATTACTATTAGAAAGTTTTTACTCATAATATTAGATTGATAATGTTACTAAACTTAAATATACTTACTCATTGGGTCAAAAGTTGAAACTAAACAAATCACATACTATTAAAAAACACCTTTAGATTAAGCCATACCTATTACCTCTCCCACTATTAATAAATTAGGTTTACTTACTATTTCTGTCAAAATTTATTAATCCATTGCTTTTAAATTAATGCTTACTTGTCCCTTATTTTAAATTATCTCTTTTATTTCAACGCTTTATTTTACTTATTATCTCATTTCTTATAGATGATATTATTGATATACTCTAATATGATCAATTTCCATAGAGCTTTCATTGAATGCTGGATCAATATCACCTACAAAATTTCCACCTATGGCCACATTTAATATGATAAAAAATGGCTGATTGAACGGTAAACTGGAATCGTTAGTAAACTCATGATATATCTGACCATCTACTGCAAAAAGTATTTCATTTTCACTCCATTCTACGGTATAATTATGAAATTCACTAGAAACATTGTTAACATTTGTTATTTCAGAAACAGCATTTCCTCCTGAATTATTAGGGAAATGCAGCGATCCATGAATAACACCCGGATCATTTCCATTGTGTTCCATAATATCAATCTCACCGGTTTCCGGCCAACCTACCTGGCTGAAATTACTACCTAACATCCATATAGCTGGCCATGTACCATCTCCTTGTGGTAATTTAGCCCTTACTTCAATCCTTCCATATTGAAAATCAAAATTATTCTCAGTCTTTAATCTTGAAGAGGAGTAGTCAAAACCATTTGTATTCTCGGCTTTAGCTGTTATTTTCAATACATCATTTTCTACAACAGCATTATCCTCAGTGTAGTATTGTAACTCTTGATTCCCCCAACCATTATTGTTGCCGGTTTCAAACGTCCAAATTGTTTCATCGAGCGAACCCTGATCAAATTCTTCTGACCATGCTAGGTCTTCAAATTGTGTATTCAAATCATTATCCTGATCACCTACTGATCCATCAGGATTTGTAGTGAACTTAAAATACCAGGCTAAAGGATCCTGTTCATTACCCCAAATTGCTCTGATATGTAAAAAATCTTCTCTTATCTCTAAAATTTCGTAGGTACTAGTATCGATAAAATAGCTCATAAATCCACCATCACTAATATTAAAAGCAGTACCTGTTGTAGCGTCTTGTGGAACTTCAGAATCTGCTTCTAATAGGGAGACAAATTTTTGTCCGGAAACATCATAAGGTAAGCATTGATCATCATCACCGCCACCTCCGCCTACTTCTATATAGGAAGCATTGAAAAATGTCACTCCTTGATTTTCATGGTTAAAAGTTATATCTAAACCATCTTCAGCAAAAGTTATTTGATCATTGTATAGACAATTAGCTAATAAACCTGGCGAAGCTGCAAAAAAATCAGGGTCAACTCCGTCAGCAGGCCCTACACCTAAGTGTTCCGGCTCTTGTGAGGCAACATACCAAGTTTTTGAAGAGTCTCCGGTTAAGAAACTCCTAGTTTGCGGATCTTCAAATACACTTAAAACACTTATGTCTATTGATTCACTTATAGAAGTACCACCAATACCAGATGCAACAACAATAACAGTGTAATCATTGAGTCCTGTTCTAGTATATTTTTTTTCAATGGTTCCATCTTCAGATGAATCATCTGTATTATCACCAAAAAAGAAACGGTAATTGAGTGCATTTTCAGCGGATGCGGTAAATATTACTTCACCACTTCCATCACCATTTGGATTTTCTTCATCAGCGTTAACTATTTGATAATTTAAGCTTAAATTTTCTGGTTCAACGATTTCTCCAAATTGCTGATCATCATCTTGGCATGAAAATATGCCAATCGCAAGAATTATTAATAATAATTTTTTAATCTTCATAATTTTAATTTACATATTTAATATCGTCAAAATAATATTCGTTTCCCTGACCAGCTGTTCCTAAATTAAAGAACACAATAGTACGTTTTAATACTAAAGAAGTATCAGCGCCTGAAAAATCAAATGTTAAGGTTTCCCATTGATTTGTGGTAGTAGTTGTGGCTAAGGCTTCAGCAGCATTATCTGAGTTATTGATATCTTCAAATTTTAAGATAACTTCAGTATCAGGCACCGGCGACCATACCTTTAATTCCAGTTGGTCACTTATTGTAAAATCTACTGCTGTATCCAAGTCTATGAATGCAGCTGCAAAATCTTGAGCACCTTGTACTTTTAGCGTCTGTGCTACTTGACTCGAAGTATTATTTCCAGTTGGGTCAGGATTATCTACTACGCTTGTTGGAGCACCTCCGAATTCTTGAAAACTATATTCTTCCGTATCAGCTTCAAATTCTACAGGTAGCTCAATTGTAAAAAGTTGAAAAAGTCGGACATTGTCAAAATAATAGGTTTCACCAGTACCTGGTGTATTGAAATTAAAGAATAATACTATATTATCATAGTCAATATCTTGTTCAATATCCGGGAATGTAAAAATCAGAGTTTCCCATTCATCAGCTAACGTTGTGTTTACTTCAACTTCTGAAAACTGATTTGTAGGATCATTAGAATTTTCGACTTTCAATAAAACAGGAGTTCCTGCTGACGGTGAATATACATCAACTGCAATAGATGAAGTACCGCTGAAATCAATAGGTGAATTCAGCGTTGCTGCCGTACCAGCCCAAGGCTCACTCCCTGAAACTTTTGTATAGCTACCTACTTTAGGACTGTCATTGATTGCGTTAGGATCTGGATTATCCACTACAGGAACTCCCATATCTTCACCACCACCAAAATTGTTAAAATTATAATCAACGGTTTCGGATTCAAAATCAATAGGCAACAGTAACGGATCAAATATATCTACTTGCTCTGAATATGTAGTTGTTGCTTCTCCGCCACTTAATGCAATTACAGTCACTTCATAAGCACCTACTTCATCATAAGTATGAGAAATAGTTTCATTAATCATCAAAGGAGTAGCTTCTTCATCATCTTGTTCATCTCCAAAAAAAACATCGAAACCGGCAGCATTAGTTGCCGATGCTTCAACACTAATAGTAAAAGGATCATCTGCTGCTTTAGTGATGTTGACTTCTAAGTTTTCCGGTGGTAAAAAAGAAACCACTAATTCCTGTGTAACAGAAGTTGATTCTCCATTTAAATTGAATCCGGTTACTTCCACAGTATAATTTCCTTCTTCATACACATGTTCTAAATTATTACCGGTTTGGATAGGTTCCGGAATATCCGAACCGTCACCAAAATCTACTGTAAATTCTGTGACATTATCTCCTGATGGCGTAATTCTTACTAAACCGGTGTTATCCTGAGTGATATCAAGATCAACTGAGATATTGCTAGGTTGACTTACCTGAACATTTTGCAGTTCATCAGCATCTTCACAACTCACAATACCTGCGAGAAGAAAGATTACGATTATTTTATTTAAAACATTTTTATTCATTGTTATTTTTTTAATTATTATATCCTGGGTTTTGCTCCCATAAGCCTTGTGAAAATTGAATTTCTTCTAAAGGTATTGGAAATCTTTCGTGTTTTCCTGTCTGAAAACCTTCTATTTCCTGCGCAGCTCTACCGGTTCTAACCAGATCGAAGAAACGATGTCCTTCACCCAGCAGTTCTAATCTTCTTTGTAGATAAATATCATCTAATAATTGAGCACCACTTGAACTAACGGTATTTAAACCGGCTCTTTCTCTTACCTGGTTGACATAATTTCTGGCTAATTCATCATTTATACCACCGCGATTGAGCGCTTCCGCAGCCATAAGCAGGACGTCCGCATATCGAATAGCTCTGTAATTATTTGGATTTGTCAGGTTTTGATCTGCCTGTCTTTCGTTTTTTCTAGGTATATATTTGCGATTATAAAATCCTGTATGTCCGGTATCCGGATCTTGATTACCTATATTAAAGCTAGCATCGGTTTGTTCTGCCCAGGCTTCGATATCAAGTATAGAAAGCTGTTTTCTTAAGTCATTATCGTTAAAAGCATCTACTACTTCCTGACGTGGTAAATTAAAACCAAACCCAGCATCGTAAATAGGACCATCATACCCACGAACTCCGCTAAAACCTACCATTACATTACCTTCGCTACATTGTAAGCAACCAAATCCGGCTCCTTCTGTATTTGTGTATTGTATTTCAAAAACAGATTCCGGGCTATTTTCATTGGCAAATTCAAATAGTTGTAAAAAGTTTTCGTCTTCTTGAGTTCCGAATAAATGAAATTGACCGGAATTGATTACTTCGTTGAGTTGTTCCGCACTTGGCTGAAATTTATCCTGATATAAAAATACTTTACCTAGTAAAGCTTGTGCAGAAGCTTTTGATGCTCTTCCAACCTCAAGTGGTTGTACAGACATATCTGGTATAGCTTGTTGAAGATCAGCTTCTATTAATGCATAAACATCTTCTACAGGATATCTTGGGATAGAAGTTTCATCACCTAATTCAAATTGACCTTCTGGTTTTATAGGTATAGGACCAAACCAATTGACCAATTCAAAATTGAAGTAAGCTCTTAAAAATCTTGCTTCTGCTATGATTTGAGCTTTACCTTCAAAATCGAATTTATCTCTGTTTTCAATGATAAATGCCGCTCGTTGAACACCGGCAAAATTGAAATCCCAAACGTCATCAATATTTTGGTTGATAGGTGTATGCTGCATTTTATCAACTTGTTGCCATCCTACAACGTCTGTTGCGCTCTCACCACCGGCATTTGTATTGTCTGATGCGATTTCTCCTAATATAACATTCACATAAGTAGATTGTAATATGTCATAAGCACCAATCAATGCATTGTTGTAATCTTCTTGCGTTGTAAAAAAGCTTCCGGAAGTTACAGCAAAAGGTGCATCTTCTTCCGTGAAATCATCGCTACAAGCCGTAAGGCTAATTAGCGTTAATATTAGTAATAGTCTCATGTTTTTAATTGTATTCATAATTTAAAATTTTACGTTCATTCCTAAAGAGTATGTTCTAGGTACTGGATAAAATCCAAAATCTATTCCACCACCAATAGGTGCACCATTTGATGCAGTAGGATCAAAACCAGAATATTCAGTAAATGTAAAAACATTATCTACTTTAGCATAAAATTTGACACTTTGTAAATCTATTGTCTCCACAAGATCAGTTGGAAGTGTGTACCCTAAATTTAAGGTTTGGATTCTTAAAAATGAACCATCTTCAACAAAATAATCTGAAAAAACCTTATTTGTTGTGGCTCCCGCAGATACGCGTGGATCAGTATTCGTGCTACCTTCTCCATTCCATCTGTTAAGTCGATATCTTAATCGATTTACATTTGGCTGATCACGTTCAAAATTTCTTACGATCTCATTTCCCACGTTGGCAAAAGAATAAGCTTTGAAATTGAAATTTTTATAATTAAGACTAAGATTAAAACCCATCGTCACATCAGGTATAGGATCACCAATGTTGGTTCTATCGTCTTCATTTATTACGCCATCACCATTAGTATCTACAAATCTTAAATCTCCTGGTTGAGCATTTGCACCAAGAGCTAACTGAGATGGATGCGCATCAATTTTAGCTTGATTTTGAAAAACGCCATTTGTTTGTAAACCGTAAAAATACCCAATCGGAAATCCTTCTTCCATTCTGGATGGAGGCAGTTGACCTACGCCAAAGTTTCCACCTTCAATAAATTCAGTTCCTATTACCTCTGTCACTTCATTATCAATCGTGCTAAAGTTATAGCTTACATTAAATGACCAGTCATCGTTAATAGATTTACTATAAGAAATACTTCCTTCATAACCTTGGTTTAAAACAGTTCCTGCATTGATAGTAGGACTTCCCGCACCTGGAGCTGCAACACCAAAAATTCCTGATACCGGAATGTTTGGTATAAGTAAATCTTCTCTTTCATTACGATAATAATCTAAAGTCAAACTCAGATTATTATCAAATAATTCTGTGTCTAAACCTACATTAAACTTTTTTGCGGTTTCCCATTTAACATTTGGATTGGGCAAACTACCAAGTGCCTGACCATTTGTCAATGCTTGATCTTCTCCTAAAACATAGGTAGCTTCACCGTTCAACAGACCAAGAAATAAAAAGTCAGCAATTCTATCATTTCCTAGCTCTCCATAACTTCCTCTTATTTTAAAATAATTGATAGCATCAATATCCGGGAAAAATTCTTCTTCTGAAGTTATCCAACCTGCACTAAAAGAAGGAAACCAGGCAGATTGATTATTTGGCCCGAATCTTAATGAGCGGTCTCTTCTTAGAATTGCTGTAAATAAATATTTGTCATTAAAGGTATAATTTAAGCGACCAAAATAGGAAAGTCTTCTAGCTTCACTCACAAATGAACCATTGGTTTGATTTTCACCGGCACCGGTTGCCGTACCTAAGTCAGCAAACTCAAATGAATTTCCGGGTACTCCCGTTCTAGATCCAAAAAGACCTTCACCGTGCGATCTAAAAACAGTCATACCTGTTGTGAACTTAACATCATGTAAGTCATCAAATGTTCTATCGATCGTATGAAATAAATCAAAGGTATAATCATAAAATTCCTGTTGATTTTGATTAACCTGATTCTCGGTTCTACTAAATATCTTAGAATTTCCAAAATCGAAAGCCGGAAAAAATTCTCTATTCGTTAGGTTAGAATAATTAAATCCATAACGACCGGTTATTTTAAAACCATCTATATATTCATAATCGGCTTTGAAATTACCACTTAATCTATTGGTTTCAAAATCATTAAATGTTTGTTCTAATTGCGTTATAGGATTGACAACTTCATTTCCTAAGTTGATCGTCCCATCTAAATTGTCACGATCCTGACTAATTACCGGAGCAATATTAATCGCATTAAATAAGACAGAACCTAAGCCAAAAGAATTAAAAGCTTTAGTTCTATTATTTGTAAAAAGTACATTAGTACTTATTTTAAAATTATCTCTTATATCTGAATTTAGAGATATTTTTGCTGTTGTTCGTTTAAACCGAGACTTATCATCGCCTACTATTCCCCTTTGATCTAAATGTGAAGCACTTATTGAATAATCTGTTTTCTCACCGCCACCAGTTATCGAAATATTATGACTCATCACTTCAGCGGTATTAAAAATTTCATCTTGCCAGTCAGTATTGTTTTCGATGGCATTTAAATTTGGGAAAGGTAAATTTTGACCCGCATTGGCGTAACTTTCGTTAAGCAATAATGCATATTCTGTAGAATTTAACAAGGGCAATTCCCGGGTTGTTTCCTGAATGCCAAAGTAAGTATTGTAACTAATCTCTGGATCTTGATTACGCTTACCATCTTTTGTTTCGATTAAGACAACACCATTGGATCCTATTGAACCATAAATGGCGGCTTCAGCTCCTTTTAGTACGGTTATTGATTTGATATCGTTAGGGTTGATCGAATTTAAACCGCCATCATATTGAAAACCATCTAATATAATTAAAGGAGCATTATCACCATTGGTAGCGATACCTCTAATTCTAATATTAGATTCTGCTCCCGGAGAACCACCTTGTGGTGTTACATTTACACCGGCAGCCGTTCCTTGTAATGCCTGAGCGGTATTAATAGGTTCGATGTCCTGAATACTTTCTGATCTAATAGAAGATACAGAACCAGTTACATTTCGCTTACTACTTTCACCGTAACCAATAACGATAACATCTTCTAGAGATTCTTGATCGCTTTGCAGTTCAATGGTAAATTCTGTTTTACCGGCAATCTTAACTTTCTTATCTTTAAAGCCGAGATAAGATACAATGAGCGTAGCGTCTTCATTTACGTTTTCTAATACGAATTCGCCGTCGAAATTAGTGGCAGTACCAATACCTGTACCTTCTACTTTAACTTCAGCATTGGGTAAAGGTATTTGATTTGAACCATCTAAAACTACACCTGAAATAGATTTTGTTTGAGCGGATAAATTTGATCCAATTAAACACATAATGAGAATTAAACAATTTTTGACCATAACATATATTTGATTTTTAAAATTAAGTTCAAATTTTAATGATTTGATAATATAAACATCTACAATTCTACTACATCGTTTTAGTTTTTGATACTTTTTAATTTAAGATTCTTACAAAATCAATGATGTAGTGCATTATAGTAGTATGTTAAAATTATATACTTTGTTAGTAAAATAGCATCAATAGTTTATTTGTATAGTCAATGTTCAGTTAAAATCTAAATTTGTATAGTTGTTATAATTCTAAGATATAATTTGTTAAGCTATCATCATGCTCTAAATCCATTTTTTTACGCAAACGATAGCGTTTTACTTCTACACTTTTAACTGAAATATTAAAGAGTGGAGCTATTTCTTTAGAAGATAAATTAAGTCTTAAATAAGCACAAAGCTTTAAATCGTTTGATGTTAAAGATGGATGTTTAGCTTTTATTTTCTTTAAAAAATCTTTATCTGCATTATTGAATGCTTCTTCAAAAAATTTCCAATCATCTGTATTATTAATATTCTTATCTATTAAATGAAGAACGCGTTGGATAGCACTTTTTGGTGGTTTAGTTTCTTTGATTTCTTGTTTTAGCATATTTAAAAATTCATTCTTTTTGATCAAACTCATCGTAGAAATCGCTAATTCTCTGTTCTTACTTTCTACATCTTTTTCAAGCTGCTCATTTTTAACTTTCATGATCTCCCTTTGAGATTCCAGTTTCTTAAGCTCTAATTTACGTCTATTTTTGTCTTGAATTTCCTTTTTTTGTTTTTTGTAGTGTTTTTTGTGTAACTGATTAAATAGATATAATACCAAAAGTAAAATGATAACATATATAATTATCATTAGATTGGATAGTAGAAAAGGTTTTTTGATGTTAAATCTATAATTTATTTCATTTGAGCTCTCTTGTTTTCCTATTCGCCCTTTTACTTTTAAATTATATGTACCAAAAGGCAGGTTCTCAAATTCAACAACATTTTTCAAACTCCATTTACTCCATTGATTATGGTAACCTTCTATCTTATAGCTGTATTCAGTTTCCATATAAGGTTTAAAATCAACTATACTAACATCAAAACTCAATGAATTCATATGGTACTTAATATCAATCTTTTCATCTTTTTTTAATGGCAATCTTTTTTCTTCTCCTTGTTGCAAATCTTTTATTGTAACTCTGTTTAATTCTAATTGAAGTGATTTTAATTGACTATTGAACTTGGCTACATCTATGACCCAAAATCCACTAGATGTACCAAAAACATATTCCTGATTTCTTAATGCAGATATATTTTCATAACCTACCATTGCATTTCTTTTATTACTACTCACAGGTATCAAGGTCACTTTATAACCTTTATTTAGATTACTTCGCTCTATAAAACGTATAGAGTTACTTGTGAAACTCCAGAATGAGTTTTTGTTAGTTGGAATTATTTTACCACTTGAGTATTCAGAATTACCGTAGGCTAAATTAGTTAAAAGACTGTCCTTTATAAATTTTTCTTTATTATTTGAGTATTTAAACAATCCTTCCCTATTGGAATATATCAGCATATCATTAAACTTTGTGAGACCTGAGTATAATCCTTTTTCCACTCCTTTAGATGGTGTTACATTTACCGCTTTTGTAAGTTTATCATTCAGACTTACTGTAAAAACCCCTTTGTATTCGTGATCTATTATTAGTTTTTGCTTATCAATAAAATGAACCGACTTTGATGAGATATTAAATCCTTCTATTTTATGTTTAAGAACCCAATTATCATCTTTTTTTTCAATTATGCTTATACCGTTATAGTTTCCTTGTAATATTAAATCTTCTCTTCCAGGTACCTTTTTAAAACACCACGTTCCTTCTAATTCTGATATTTGTTTTGATTGATTTTTATTGATCAAAAAAGTTCCGTTGTTATGTCCGCAGAAAAGCTTCCCATTATTTATAAATAAAGACCAGACTTGCCCATTAGTTCCCTCAACCAATTCAAATTCACTTTCTTTTTCATTTATTTTTTTATAAAATAATCCTTGATTAGTACCTAAATATAGATAACCTTTATATTTCTGAGATGCATAAACAGTTCCTATTTCACCGGTTTGGTCATTATAAGTTTTTATAGCAGATTGATAATTGACATGATTAATACCGTTATCAAGTCCGGCCCAAATATTGTTATTTTGATCTTCCATCAAAGAGAGCACGGTATTATTGCTCAATGCATTTTCAGCATCTAAATTTTGAATAATTTTTCCGTTTTCATTTAATATAACAATACCGTTTGATACGGTTCCTAAAATTACTCTATCAGATGTATGAATGCTACTATATACATTTAGGTTTTTAGAGCCTTTCTGATTTGACCACACAAAATCAGCATTATCTAGTTTCCGAATTCCGGCTTGATCAGTTTGAACAATAACTTCATCGTTTATTTTATATAGGTTTATTATAGAATTGTTTTGAAAAACTGATGCATCATTTATTAATTTGATTTGACCGCTTTGAAGTTGGTATATTCCATGTTTAGGCTGACTTATGAATAAACGATTGTCAACTTCAAACACTTTATAAATTCCGTGTTGTGGACTTATTTTTGTTATATTTTCGGTGTTTGTATCTAACGAATAGATATTATGCAAACTTTGAAATAAAATATTATTATCAACTTTTAATATTTTCCAAAACTGCTCATCTTCATCTATATCTATCTCTAATTTTTTTGATAATGATGTATAATTTAGTTTTCCTGTATTATCATTTTCCCAATAACCAAAATCACGAAAACATCCGGTGTAAATTTTTTCATCATCTACAAATACTGATCGCAATATACTTTCATTTGGGGAGTCATAAACTCGCCAACTTTCTCCATTATAAGTTAGCAGCCCTTTATTATTGGCTACATAGATATGACCATTATCTCCCTGATCAATTGACCAGTTTTGATTATCTGCATTATATGTTTTTGGCGTATAATGAGAAACCGGCGGCAAGAATTGACCATTAGTTTTATTTAAGCATAAAGCTAAGATCAAGCATAGAAAATATTTGTGATTGAAGAACATAATTAAGAAAATCTATCATCCCAAATACTTTCAATTTCTTCTAAAGATTTGTTTTTAGTTTCCGGGATCATTTTGTTAGTAAAAAATAAAATAAATATGATAAAAAATATAAATACATAATATGGTAATGAGCCATTCCAAAGTTCGCTCTCGTTGATCTGGCTCTCTGTTATGATAGGGAAAGATTGAGATACCATATAATTTGCCGCCCATTGAGCAGCGACTGCAAATGACATAGCAACACTTCTGATATTATTTGGATACATTTCAGAAAGCACTACCCAAACAACTGGTCCCATTGACATCGCAAAAGATGCGATAAATAGCAAAACACCTATCAGTGATATCAGTCCAATTTGATCGATCTGTAATGAGATTGCTAAAAATAAAAAACCGGTTAACATACCGATGCATCCAATAGTTAAAAGCTTCTTCCTGCCCAATTTATCTATTGTAAACATTGCAACTAATGTGAAAGCAAGATTGATGAATGCCAATAAAACTTGCTGTTGTAAAACATCATCTTTACCGTATCCTAATGACTTTTCAAAAATATCAGATCCGTAATATAAAACTGCATTGATGCCGGTAAATTGTTGAAGCATTGAAAAGACAACACCTATTATAATAATACCGATCACCGGCTGTTTCCAATAATTAACTTTTAATACCTTCTTTTTATCTTTATCGATAGATTCCAATATCTCAGCATTGACCTTTTTAGCTTCTTCCGGTTCATTGATCTTTTTCAATACTTTAAATGCTTCTTCTTTTCGACCTATGAGATGAAGCCAGCGCGGACTTTTAGGCACAAAAAACAAAAGGATTAAAAATAACAGACTTGGACCTAATTCACTCCAAAACATCCTACGCCATCCGAAATCTATATTTTGACCTTCCGTCAGATTTCTCCCTATATAATAGGTCACTATAAAAACAATGAAAAAACCAATTACAATTCCCAGTTGATAAAAAGTAACTAAAGAACCTCTTCTTTTCGGTGGAGCTACTTCTGCGATATACATAGGAGCACACATTGATGCGATTCCTATTCCTAAACCACCTATAATTCTAAAAACCACCAGAAGATCTACAGATTCCGGTAAGAATGAGGGTATTCCAGAGCCCCAGGCAGATATGCTAAATAAAATAGCTGACACGATAAGCGAACCTTTTCTACCTATTGCCATACTAAGCTTTCCGGAAGCTAAAGCACCTACCAGACATCCTAATAAAGCACTACCCACTACCCAACCTTTCATTCCGGCGTTTAGTTCAAAATACTTACTTAGAAAAAACTGTGCTCCGTTGATTACTCCGGTGTCATAGCCAAATAAAAGACCACCTAAGGCAGATACTATCGTAATTAGAAGAAGATATAGTTTTTTGTTCATAAAATAAATCAATGGACTAATGTAATGACTTATTTTCTAATTGTAATAATTATTTTAAAGAAATACCGTTTTTGTATAGGTAAATAATTTTGAAATCATCTCATTATAAAGCATTTTTGATATTTTTGTTATCATAAATATTCTATGTAGAGGTGGAAATATATGAAAACAAAGGCATTTGTAAATTTGAGCGGTGGCAAAGATGCCTTATTGGCACTTTATCATAGTGCGTATGAGGCTGATCATACTGTAGACCTTCTTTTTAGCGTCATCAATGAAGCCTCAGGAAATGGCGCACTTCACGAGGTGCCATCCAAGCTTTTAAAAGCTCAGGCTAAAGTTCTAGGCCTTGGGATCACCTTTGCTAAAGTTCCGGATAAAATAGATAATAGAACTTATCAAAAGATCATTCAGGATAAATGCGAACAGTTTTTTGAAGCTGGATATCGATCATCGGTCCATGGCGATATATTCCTTGAAGATGTTCGTTCTTTTAAAGAGGAACAGGTTAAGAGTACTGGGCTAAAGTCTATTTTTCCGCTTTGGAAAAGACCTACGAAAAAGTTGACAACAGATTTTATCGATCTTGGTTTTAAAGCTATCGTTGTCTCATGCGAGGCATCTAAATTAGATAGTTCATTTTGTGGACGAGCATTTGATCACGAATTCTTAAAAGATCTTCCTGATGAAGTTGACCCTTGCGGAGAAAATGGTGAATTCCATACTTTTTGTTATGATGGTCCTTTATTTAGGAATCCAGTCGGTTTTGACCGTTTGGAGCTGAGGTCTATTAAATTTCCATCACCGTCGGGCGATAGCAGCGACCATGAAATCTGGAATCAGCGGATAGCATGAATTTGAGGGTTAACTGTGCGTTTAAGTGATTTGAATTCACTATTTTTAAAATTTAATTCTTGCATCTTTTATCAATGCCAGATAATTCTAAGCACATCTTTAGTTTATACCAGGTTTGTAAGGACATTGAAAAAACCCTTGATAAACGCTACAAATATGGTTACTGGATCAAAGCAGAGATCAATAAACTCAACCATTATACAAGATCCGGTCATTGTTACCCGGAATTAGTAGAGAAAAGATCTTCTAAAATAGTTGCTCAAATCAGAAGTGTGATATGGAAAACAGATTTTGAACGCATTGATCAAAAGTTTAGGGACATTGCCGGTGAGCCGCTGAAAGACGATATCAAAATTTTGTTTTTTGCTTATGTAGATTATCATCCGAAGTATGGATTATCGCTAAAAATCAGAGATATCGATCCTAATTATACAATGGGCGATCTTATGCAAGCTAAGCAAGAAACTTTAGCTAAGCTCAAAAAAGCTGATTTGATCAATCGACAGAAACAACTTCAACTTCCGGTATTGCCTAAACGAATCGCTATTATTTCTGTAGAAACCAGTAAAGGATATGCTGATTTGATCAATATTTTAGACCAAGCAAAAGATGAACATAAAATAGGCTTTTTTCGACATTTATTCCCGGCAATCTTGCAAGGTGACAGAGCAGTCAAAACGATCACGCAACAATTAGATTACATAGAAAAAGTAAAACATCATTTTGATTTGGTAGCTATTATTCGCGGTGGTGGCGGCGAAGTTGGCTTATCTTATTTTAATGATTATCAATTGTCAAAAAAGATAGCCGAATTTCCTTTACCCGTTTTTACCGGAATAGGACATTCTACTAATCAAACCGTAGCAGAAATGGTATCTCATTATTACGCCATCACACCGACAAAGATCGCTGAATATTTGATAGCTCCGCTTAAAGAACAAAAGCTCGATCTGGCGGAACTTCAGGAAAAGGTGTTTAAATCGTCTCAGTATCAACTGAATGAACAAATGCAACAATTGTATCATCTCAAGAAATGGATGCATAATCATAGTAAGAACCAATTGCGCAAGCAGACTAACCAGCAAGAACAGCTCTTACAAAAGGTCCATGTCCACTCGATGTTCCGGATCAAGAACGAAGGTCATCATTTGGAGCACTCTCGGTATCAATTGGGCTATCAAACATCAAAGTTAACAGCAAAAGCATCGGACCTGGTTAGGGAACAAAAAATGCTATTGAGAAAATATACTGGTCGATCGTTAGAAAAAGATCAGGAAGAACTTGAAAATTTCAGGAAGGCGGTCAGATATTTACATCCGGACCAGGTATTAAAACGCGGCTACAGCATTACGCGAATGAACAGAAGGTCTATAAAACATTCCAGTGAGGTTAAGCCGGGTGATCAGTTGGAAACGGTTTTATTTGAGGGAAAGCTTAAAAGTACAGTCAATAAGAAAAATAATAAGGATGAGTGAAGAATTAAGTTACACGGAAGCTTTCCAGGAATTGTCAGGGATAGTGAACGATCTGGAGGAAGGTGAAATATCGGTTGATGAGCTATCAGCAAAAGTAAAACGGGCGTCTCTATTGATAGATATCTGTCAAAAGAAATTAGCAAGCACAGAAGAAGATGTAGAACAGATCCTTAAAGAAATGAAGCAGGCTGATGATTCAAAGAAAGATGGGATGGAAGGATGAACGAATCTTCATCAGATCGAGGGGAAACAAATTAATAATTTACGGTACGGGAATTTTTATCTATTAAGAGATATTGATGATATTGTAATCCTTAACATAATGCATCGACTTAACTCATATATTAAAACAAGATATCATGTCAAAACCCGATTTTTCAAAGTTAAAGGCCATATTCGTCAATTGCACGCTTAAACGATCACCTGAAACAAGTCATACTGATGGTCTGATGCAGGTTTCTAAGAACATTATGAAAAAGGAAGATGTGCAAGTAGATGAGATGAGATTAGTAGACCATGCTATTGCCTTTGGTGTTTATCCTGGTATGAAAGAACATAACTGGGAAAAGGATGAATGGCCAGACCTTTTTCAGCGTATCTTATCAGCTGATATTCTGATCATAGGAACCCCAATTTGCCTTGGTGAGAAATCTTCTGTTGCTCAGTTATTGATAGAACGCCTATACAGTATGAGTGGCGAAACCAATGAAAAAGGACAATATCTTTATTATGGCAAGGCCGGCGGATGTATCATCACCGGGAATGAAGATGGCGTAAAACATTGCGCGATGGGATTGATGTATGCCATGCAACATATAGGGTACAGCATTCCTCCTCAAGCCGATGCCGGCTGGATAGGAGAAGTTGGTCCCGGCCCTAGTTACCTGGACAGGGAATCAGGAGCCGCTGATAATGACTTCACCAACAGGAACACCACTTTCATGACCTATAATCTACTTCATCTGGCAAAAATGCTAAAGGACAATCACGGTTATGCTACCTATGGTAATTCACGGACAGAGTGGGACCAGGGAAGCAGATGGAGTTTTGAAAATCCCGAATATCGATAGAGAAAAATTTAGATAACGTTCTTGACCATTCAACCAATTTAAAGAAACCCATATGTGCCGAGCGAATAATCACTTCATAGTAGTCTTCATTCTTTTGATGACCTTAAATTTATATACCCAGAAAACTGAAAGTTCATCAAAAATCGTTCAGGAAATATTTTTAATAGGTGATACCGGATATTCACCAGCTAAGATGAAAGCGAAAGGTTTACAAGCCTTAGAAGCATATATTGATAAAAACGATACCCGAAATGCACATTTGATATTCCTGGGCGATAATATCTATCCGAAGGGAATGCCACCTGCGAGCGATAAACTAAGATTTGATGCGGAAATACGTATCAACCATCAATTGGACATCGCCAGAAAGTTTGGTGGGAACATTACGTTCATTCCAGGGAATCATGATTATTATGCAGATGGACTTCCAGCGGTAAAAAGACAGGAAGCTTATATAGATGATCATTTTGATCAAAAAGACGAATGGTTACCTGAACCCGGATGCGCTATTGACGGCAAGAACATCGGGGATGATGTCTATTTGATCACCGTTGACTCCCAGTGGTTCCTTACTGATTGGGATAAACATCCTAAGATCAATAAGGATTGCCACGAACTTCAGACCCGCGAAGAGTTTTTCATTGAATTTGGCACGGAGATCAAAAAAAACCAGAACAAGACGGTTATTATCGCCTTGCACCATCCATTGTACTCTAATGGCATCCACGGAGGCAAGTTTCCTTTAAGGAAGCACATATTCCCTATAAGTCTACCATTACCAATGCCTGTTATCGGTACTTTGGGCGTATTCTTGCGATCCCTGGGTGGAGCATCAGTTCAGGAAGTCCATAATGCCAAATATCAGCAAATGAAAGAACGTATGTCAGCTATTTCAAAGAAATGGGACCACGTGATATTCGCTTCAGGTCACGAGCATACATTACAGTATATAGAAGATAATGGTGTAAAGCAGATCGTTTCAGGGTCGGGTTCAAAGAGCAGTTACGTGACCTTAGGGAAGAACGGAAAGTTCGCTAGCCCAGAACAGGGTTTTGCCCGTGTCAAGGTGTTTGATAATGGTACTTCTACGGTTGATTTTTTCAGTTTACAATACGGAGAGCTCACAAAATTAGCAAGCGAACCTATCTACGAAGCCTTTGCAGGATATGACACTTCAGAATTGCCGGATAGTTTTGATCGAACAATACAGGCAAGTATTTATGATCCATCAGAAGAGCCGGACAATTCAAATTTCAGGGAAAGTATCCTTGGAGACCATTATCGCAAGCTTTATTATCAACCTATTGAAGCTCCTGTTGTGGAATTAGATACACTGTATGGAGGACTAAAACCTGTTCAACTGGGTGGCGGAAACCAAACTAATTCACTTAGGTTCATAGATGACCAAAAGAGAGAATATAACTTAAGGGAGATCAGGAAGAACTCGACCCGTCTTTTACAGACTAATCTTTATAAAGACCAACTATTAGAGGATGAGTTCAAAGACACGGCCATAGAAGCTCTGGTAGATGATATTCTTACGGCTTCTCACCCTTTTGCTTTCATGACCGTTCCTACATTAGCTCAAGCTGTCAACGTGCCACATACGAATCCGGAACTCTTCTACGTGCCAAAACAAAAAAGACTGGGCAAATTCAATAAACAACATGGCAACTCCTTATATATGATCGAGGAAAGGCCTGAAGAACATTGGTTAGGCCAGGATTCATTTGGTAGTCCCAACCATAGTATAGAAAGCTCTGAGGATTTTTACGATCATATCCGCAGGGATGAAAAATACCGTTTAGATGAAGTGGCTTACATTAGAGCACGTGTTTTTGATATTCTGATAGGTGATTTTGATAGGCATATGGACCAATGGCGCTGGGCCGAAACTGAGAAAGAAGATGGGTTGCATGTCTTTCATCCTATTTCACGCGATCGCGATCAGGTCTATGCTAATTTCGATGGCGGACTATTTAACACTTTAAGGACATTTTCCAGTTTTCCAAGGATCTATCAGTCCTTTGGTGATGATATTGACCATATTGATTGGTATTCTTTCAACGCACACACTTTAGATCGATCTCTATTAAGAAATAAAGGCTGGGATGAATGGCTGGAACAGGCAAAGTATGTTCAACAGAATATCACACCTGAGATCCTGGATAAGGCCTTTTCTAAAATGCCGGAGGAAGTTTGCGGTCCGGCCAATGAAAAATTAAAGGAAACTTTGCTAAAGAGGAAGCAAAATCTTATACGGATCATAGATCAATATTACGATGTTATCGCTGAACATGTAATCCTTACGGCTACGGACAAGGATGATTATATAGACATCCAACGTATGGCTAACGGGAATACAAAGATACAGATATGGCGCAATAAAGATGGCGAAAGAGAAGACCGCATCAGTCAACGTGAGTTCGACCCTGAAACCACTAAGGAAGTTTGGGTCTATGGCTTAGATGATACGGATACTTTTACTGTTAAAGGAAATCATGGTTCTTCCATAAGGATACGGCTCATAGGTGGCCATGACGATGATGAATTTTTTATCGAAAATGGAAAAAAGATCGATATCTATGACTTTAAAGAAGATGAAAAAGCAAAATTAGTAGAAAAAGGGAGCTATCATGGCACAGATGCTTATGGAAAAACCCGCTTTCTCAGGAACAAAAAGATATATACATCCAAGACCAATATTCCTAAAGTTGGGTTTAATCCGGATGATGGCTTTTTGATAGGAGCAAACTTCAATTGGACCAAATATGGGTTTATTCAGGAACCTTTTACCCAACAACATCAGTTTAGTGCAGGTTATTATTTTGCTGAACAAGGCTATGACCTGAACTATATCGGTAAGTTCTCCGGCTTGTTCAGCGATTATCAAGTGGTTACTGATCTTAGGTTCACCAGCCCCAATTATGTAAGGAATTTCTTTGGCATAGGTAATGAAACCGATAATCCAGATGATGAGCTGGATAGGGATTTTAATCGTATCCAGTTGGAAAGTATCATTGCATCGGTAGGATTAGAGAAGGTATCGGGTTATGGAGCAAAGACCGGTTTTGGCATCCGTTTTGAAAACAGGGAATTAGAAAGGACAGATAACAGAGTATTGGATATAAATGCAGATGAACGATTAGCCAATGACAAAGATTTCTTTGATGATAAACAATTCCTAAGCCTTTACGGTTCTTACAGTTTCCATAACCTGAATGATGAACTTCGACCTTCCAGAGGAGTTGACTTTCAACTTTCCACAGGAGTTACTACTAACCTTGATGATACTGATAAGAGCTTTGTTTATCTGAACCCGTCATTGACGTTCTTCCATCCCTTGAGTGCTGATGAAAGATTGGCCTTGAAAACATCGGCCAGTTCACAGGTCAATTTTGGGAACTCATCGAACTATGAGTTCTATCAGGCGGCACAAATTGGCGCAGATTCAGGTTTAAGAGGATTTCGCGGTCAGCGCTTTACCGGTGACCAGTCGCTTATAGGAAGTGCGGACCTACGTTACGCTTTTCCGCAGTTCAAAACATCTTTGACGCCCTTACAAATAGGTATCCTGGGTGGTTATGATATTGGTCGCGTTTGGGTCAATGACCAGGATTCTGAAATTTGGCATGACGATTATGGTATGGGTACCTGGATCAACGCCGCAGACCTTGTTTCCGGTACTTTTAATCTATTCCACAGTGATGATGGTTTCTGGTTTACTTTTGGTCTGTCAACGAGCTTTTAGAACATCCAACGGTAGATGAATAGTTGCACTTTCCATATCTATCGCCTCTAAATGGGCGGTCATGCTATTTTTCTCATCTACTAAATGAATGTGCATGTTCGTTCCGTGATGAGTGAATATCCCATGATCATCATCAGAAAAAAAACCTACCAGGGTAACATCCCTATCCGTTAAACGAGTTTTATATTGACCAATATGTGCATCTTGAGGAGATTTGACATCTACGCTGTCCGGTAAGTTTTGTATGTGAACATTTGCTTGCCTAATATGGCTATCAACGGTAAAACCAAAAGCTTCTGCATCTTCCCTGATATGCTCAGTAATCCAATCTTCTAATTGATCGATGTTCTTCACTTTCTTAGGAACTTCCATTGGCTCCAGGTCTTTTTCATAACTAAAAACAAAAAAGGGTGCACTTACTTCAGTATCGATATGCGTTACTATACTAGAATCTTTTTCATTAAAGGATGAGCTATAGGTCTTTCCCTTCAGCAGGGTTATTTCTCCTTTCATCTTTGCTATTGGTCCTAAACCTAGCAATCGCTTGTTCTTTTGTAAAGTATCAATAGCTATCTTTCCGCTCAGATCTCCTTTCATCATAACTTTCTTCATAGCTGAAATTGCCTGAACGCCTTTTGATGGCGAAGGATTATGTTCCTTACCTTTTCCACAACTGTAAATAAGCAGACTTAAGAAGTATAGAATGAATATTGGTCTCATCGATCGTTTAAATTACGCAAAAATAAAACAATTGGAGCCAATTAAAACTTGTATTGTTACATTTGCATAAATCAAATAGGCATGGATACCATACGCAACTTTTCTAAGCTTGTTGTCTTCAGTTCATTGTTGGCATTATTAGTCGCTTGTGGTGGCAAGAAGGTAGCGGTACAGCAACCACCAGAACGCTCAAAAGCCATGGCAGACTCTGAAAAAGAGCTTGCCAGGTCAGCGCAAGAGAATATGCTAGAGGTCAATCCTATAAGGCCTTCTAAGTTCAATAACAAAGTAGAAGCCTATATACATAGATATTCAGATATCGCCCAACAGGAGATGCGGCTGTACGGCATTCCAGCAAGTATCACCTTAGCTCAGGGTATTCTGGAGTCTAATTCAGGGAAATCCCTATTGACAACACGTTCCAATAATCATTTTGGAATAAAATGTAATGGTTGGAAAGGAGACAAGGTCTATCATGATGATGACGCCTGGGATGAATGTTTCCGCGCTTATTCTAGACCGCATTATTCCTTCCGCGACCACTCGCTATTCCTTTTTCAGCGATCGCGTTACAGGTTCTTGTTCGATTATGACATGGATGATTACAGGTCGTGGGCTAGAGGCCTTAAAAAAGCCGGTTATGCTACCGATAGGAAATATTCGAAAAAATTGATCAAGTTGATAAAGGATTACAATTTAGATACATTTGATAAAGAGGTGATGAAAGGGAACTTTGACCCTAAAAAGACCCGACAAGTAGATAGACCAGAGCGTTATACCGTAAAAAAGGGCGACACCTTATACAGCATTTCCCAAAGGTTCAATGTATCGGTTGAAGACCTTAAGCAATTGAACCAACTGAACAGCAATAATATTGAAATAGGGCAGAAGCTTTATTTGAAACCCTTAAAATAAGAACATTTATGCGCTACGAACGCAGCAGCCAATTATTCAAAGCCGCTCAAAAAGTAATTCCAGGCGGAGTCAATTCAGCAGTGAGAGCTTTTACCGGAGTAGGAGGCGAACCTTTCTTTGTAGAAAGGGCTAAAGGAGCTTACCTCTATGATGAAGATGGTAATAAATATATCGATTACATATCTTCCTGGGGTCCGATGATCTTAGGTCACGCCCGAAAAGAAGTAGTCGATGCCATTAAGGAAAGAGCAGAAAAAGGAAGTTCTTATGGAATTCCTACTGAGCTAGAGACCCGGATCGCCGAACTGGCGGTAAGCATGGTGGAAAGCATTGATAAGATAAGATTTGTTAATTCCGGTACGGAAGCATGTATGAGCGCGGTAAGGTTAGCGCGAGGTTACACCGGGAAGGATGGAATCATTAAGTTCAAGGGGAATTATCACGGTCATTCCGATGCCTTCCTTATTCAGGCTGGAAGCGGTGCGAGCACTTTAGGAACCCCTAATTCACCAGGCGTCACTCAGGGAACGGCAAAAGACACCTTTGCCGCTGATTATAATGACCTGAATAGTGTTACGCAGATCGTACAACAAAATAAAGGTGAAATAGCCTGTATCATCGTAGAACCTGTTGCCGGGAATATGGGTTGTGTGCCGCCCAAACCTGAATTCATCAAAGGACTGCGCAAGTTATGTGATCAGCATGATATCCTTCTTGTATTTGATGAAGTAATGACAGGATTTCGACTGGCCAAAGGTGGTGCTCAGGAATTGCTTGGCGTTCATCCCGATATCACTTGCTTTGGTAAGGTCGTAGGTGGCGGTTTACCGGTAGGAGCTTTTGGTGCTAGAAAAGAGATCATGAGTCGTTTATCTCCTGAAGGACCTGTTTATCAAGCAGGTACTTTGAGTGGCAATCCTATAGCCATGGCCGCTGGTTATACTACCCTAAAAATACTGAATGAAGATGATGGCATATATGAACGGCTGGAAAAGAAAACACAATATCTTAAGGATGCGTGCGATAATGTGCTCAACCAGTATGATATTCCTTACCAGATCAATCAAATAGGTTCAATGATGTCCGTTCATTTTTGTGAGAATGAGGTCGTTGATTTTGATACGGCGACTAAAGGTAATAATGCACATTTTCCTAAAGTTTTCCATGCCTTGATGGGTCAGGGTATTTATTTACCGCCAAGTCCATTTGAAAGCTATTTCCTTAATGATGCCTTGACCTACGAAGATTTTGACAAAACTGCAATCGCACTAGATAAGGCTTTGAGCTCAATTGGGTAACTGACGATCGAACTTGATGATCTCGCTTTTTTCTCTCGTCTGTATCCGGCCAAAAAGATGATTTGCGCTTTTATGGAAATTTTGATAGATGAGATCATCATCATTACCTAGGTAGAATATTTCTCTTTTCTCGATATAACTGAATAGTATCGAAGGTATACCGAATATGGTCAACTTACCGTCTATTTGGAAGCCGCCTTTGGTGAGCTTTCCTTTGATCAGCTTCGTTTTTTTGGTCAGTCCATTGCTGTAAGTGAGTTTAAGCTTTTCGTCACTTAAGAATTCAAACTCTATCTTTTCTAGGTATTTATATGCATCTTTGATACCAAATAACTCCTGAAGTTCTTTATATTCGTCAGAATGATAAAAAGGATCGATGAAATAAGTACCGTTCATTAAATGCGCCTGACCATCATATAATGAAACCACGCCGTCCTTATAACTTTTGAAACTCGACTTACAACTGGAAATAAAGATCAGTAAACCGATAAGAAGGAATTTATATTTCATTATTGATGTCTAATAGTTCCTCTATATAATCTCTTTTATTCGATAAGCGTGGAATCTTATGTTGACCGCCTAGTTTATCATTCCTTTTTAGCCATTCGTAAAATAGTCCTTTTTTAGCGACATTGAGCTTTAATTCCTTAAGCGTCGTATCATTAGCCCTTTTTGCTTCGTAATCGCTGTTAACTTTTTGTAAACATTCGTCTAAAGCTGCCTTAAAGGCATGTTTATCCTCAGGGTCCTTTTCAAATTCGATGATCCATTCATGAGCACCCTTTTCCTTGCCTTCCATGAAAACAGGACCTACCGTATAATCCTTAACGTGTAAGTTGAACTGATGGGTGACCTCCCGTAAGGCTTCTTCCGCATTTTCGATGATCAGTTCTTCTCCAAATACGTTGATATAGTGCTTGGTCCTGCCGGTTATCCTGATACGATAAGGGTCTGTTGATGTAAATCTTACCGTATCGCCTACCTGATAACGCCATAATCCAGAATTCGTGGTGATGACTATGGCGTAGTTCTTTCCTTTTTCTACCTCGCTCAATGGAATGGCCTTTTGCTCCGGCGTTCCATAAACATCCATAGGGATGAACTCATAGAAGATACCGTAGTTGAGCATGAGCAACAGGTCTTTTGATCCGTTCTGGTCCTGACAGGCAAAAAAGCCTTCGGAAGCATTGAATATCTCGTAATATTTAAAATCCGATCTGGGGATAATATCTTGATACTCTTTTAGATAGGGATCAAAGCTTACGCCTCCATGAAAATAAACCTCGAGGTCTGGCCAGATCTCCAGGAGATTGGACTTACCGGTTTTTTCCAGTATATGGTTGAGCAGAACGAGCATCCATGAAGGAACGCCGGCCATACTGGTTACGTTCTGTTCTACGGATTCTCTTGTAATGGCTTCTAACTTCATTTCCCAGTCGCTCATTAGCGAAACCTCATTGCTTGGCGTACTGCTGAAACTGGCCCAAAAAGGACTATTGTCTATCATTAACGCAGAAAGGTCGCCATAGGATGTTCCTTTGTTCTTAAGGATATTCTTACTTCCGCCTAAGCGAAGGCTTTTTCCGGTAAATAAGGAAGCATCTTCATTATTGTTCAAATACAAACAAAGCAGGTCTTTTCCACAAGCATAGTGGTTGTTTTCCAATGACTCCTGGCTCAATGGGATGAACTTGCTTTTTGCGTTAGTAGTACCGCTGGACTTTGCGAACATCTTCACTGGTGTTGGCCAGAAAATATTGTTCACTCCTTTTCTCGATCGATCGATCATTTCCGCATAATCTTCATAGGTCCTAATAGGTACACGCCTTCTATAATCATCATAGTTCTTGATATCATTAAACTGGTATTTCTGTCCAAACTCTGTTTTTTTAGCTTTATCTAACAAGTTCATCAAAAGTTCTTGCTGAACTTCGTTAGGATATTTGATGAACAATTCCATCTGGTGCATTCTTTTTTTAAGCATCCAGGATGCGATGGAATTTACAATAGGTATCGGCATTTATATTATATTTACAAATGCGAAAAATAAATAAATATATTCAAAAACTAAAACGATAATGCACTACGAAGGCGTATTAAGGAAAATGTTAACTGAACACGCGAACCCTGTTCAATATCTGCTGAATTTCAAGGATGATCTTTTGATAATGAATCAATTGATAGGCAGGAAAATAAAGATACAATTTGATGGATATGAATGCTTGAACTGCCATAAGAACAAAAAGATCTTCCGTCAGGGTTTTTGTTACGATTGTTTTCAGTCATCACCTAAGGTGGGCGAATGGATCATGAAGCCTGAGCTGAGCAAAGCACATTTAGATGAAGAAGATAGGGACCTGGATTATGAGAAAAAAGTACAACTTCAACCACATATCATCTATATTGCCAATTCCAGTAACCCGAAAGTAGGTGTTACCCGAAGCTCACAAGTTCCAACCCGATGGATCGATCAGGGTGCGCACGAAGCCGTGATCATCGCCGAAGTGCCTAATAGATATTTGGCCGGTATTGGTGAAGTGGCCTTAAAGGAACTTTTATCCGATAAGACCAAATGGAGACAAATGCTTCAGAACAAACGGGATGAGGTTGATATGATAGAAGTAGCAAAAGAAATGATCCAATATCTTCCAGACGAAGTTAAGGAGCATGTAAATAAGGAGCCAGCTCTATGGCAAATAGAATTCCCAGTTAATTCTTATCCTGATAAGATCAAGAGCTTGAATTTAGAAAAGCACCCTGTCTTTGATGGTGTTTTAAATGGTGTTAAAGGTCAATACTTGATATTTGAAGATGGTACTGTTTTCAATATCAGAAATAGTGAAGGTTACGTAACGACCTGGGATGTAAGTATAAAAGAATCAACCTGACGCATGTCAGGTTGATTCCTAACCTAAAAATATATAATTATGAAAAATCAAAAATCTTGCTTGTCCTTGATGTGCTGCTTATATTGAGCTTTCTTTAGCTGTTCACGGCGGACAAATGAATCTTTTTTGTGCTCTTTTCGGTCACGAACTTCCTGAAGTACTTTTGTGTCCCTGAACTTACGCTTTAAACGTTTTAAAGCTCTATCTATTTTTTCGCCGTCCTTAACTTTTACAACTAACATTCACTATTTTTTAAATTGGTTTGCAAATATAATAATTTATCTGATCGATGAAATCAATCTAATTAAAAAATTGAGGGTTTTGGATATCATCCTAAAAACGACCTGTGATCAACTCTGATCTCAACGCCGATAATGTTCCTCTCATTCATAACCAAGCTTTTCTATGTCCACACGAAATCTTTTACGTGCTTTGCCCATATCTTCATCCGTATAAAACTCCTGCCACTTATCCGGTAATTGCTTATCAACATGACCACTATTGAGCTTTAACAATCGCTCCGGTAGATCATATCTGTTGGCTACTCTCTTCCAATCATCCTCTATATTCTCCAGACGTCCGATGAAGTCCGGAGTTCGAATCTTTTTTCCAAATATACTGGCATGCTGACTTTTAAAATGCCGGTCTGCCGCGTGATCCGGTATTTTTACCACCTTGTTCAAAAAATCGCTGAATGGAGTATTGGCTTTAATGGTATATGGATAATCTTTAAAATAATATTCTGGAAAATCAGGGTCATCTTCGTAGAATAGCACTCTTTGTTTATAGCAGGAAACCAGCCTGGCCAGTGGATTCCTTACAAAGCAGATTAGGTCGTAATGCGAATAGGCCATGATATGATCGCCGTAAAGTATGTGCCATTTAGGATTCCTGTGTATATCCAGACCTGATGGGAGCTCATGATCAATGCCTATGCTTTTTCCTATCGTAGCTTTTATCGAAGTGCAAGCAACCTTTGAGATGATCAGGACTAACAACTGCTTGTCGTGTAGTACGACATACTCATTGGGATCATAAGCATATTGGCCGTATTTCAACCAGTTCTTAAAACATGTCTTTATAAGCTCAAAGTTCATCATATAGGAGGATAGTTAGTTCAAGTTCCCACATTTACCTCAAAGCGGAGTTCATATTGCTTTTAGGTTTGCCTTTATTTTCTGATAAGATCATAAATCAAGATTTCATTTTTTCTTTTTTCCACTACCTAAAAGATCGTTCAATAGGTCTTCTGCTTTGTCTTTGACCTTTTCTTTTTGTTGATTCTTACTTTTATCTTTATCGCCACCTAACAGGTCATTGAGCTTATCTTTGACCACATCCGTTGCCTTATCTTTTAGTTTATCCTTCTGGGCCTGAATGATCTGATTCGTCAGGTTTTTTATGGCCTGCTTCATGTCAATATCTATGTTAGGGTTGTTCATGGCACCGCTGATGCTCACGGGAAGGTCTACTTTCATCTTATTTTTCTGGTCATTGCTTAATTGGGCTAATTTTCCACCAACTTCATTACCAAAATATTTGGCCGGTACTTTAAGGTCCAATTTATAGTTCATCTCGTTTGAAAAAGAATGACTTCCGCTCATGTTGACGCCTATGTCATCAATGTGAAAATCAAACGGCTTTACGCTCACGCTTCCGTTCTTTACATCAAGTCTGGCTTTTAAAGGGTTCAGGTTAAGGTTCTTTCCTTTTATGAAATCCAATTGTTGATCAAGTCGGTTGACGAGCTCCATTTTTTTAGGTTCTACACCTGCTTGCTGGATGTTCGCCAATACACTTCCCTGTAATTTTTCAAGATCGGGAGTAAGGTCATCTTTTAGGGCGCCTGTAAGGTTGATGTCTGTCGAGAACTGACCATTGAGCACATTCATGATGGGTGCGAATTTCTGTAAGGTGGTCATTTGGGCCATCGATTCCGTAATGGATATCAAGTTCAATTTTAGGTTAGAATCGTAAAACGGCGGTTGTTGCTTAGTATCCAGACTTGCATTTCCGCTAATGCTTCCTGATAATGTATTGGCATGAATTTGAGTGATGTTCGCGATCTGGTCTCTTAAAGATAGTTTTCCACGCATATTCTTAAAGCTCATATTATCATAAACTACTTCATTAGCCTCAAAATCAGCCTTTAGTCTTATACTATCAGGTAATTGAAGGTCTTCCGTCGCATTATTTTTCTTATTTTGACCTGTATTAGAACCATTGGTGGATGTTTCATTTTCTTTCTTGCTCATCAGTTCGCTGATGATGACCTTATTGGAACTTAAATTAAGATTACCGTTCAGTTCGCCATCCTGTAATGTATAACCTAATAGGTTTTGAAGATAACCATTGGCCTGGATGTCCGAACTTCCCGTGGTCATGGAAAAATTGTCAAGTTGCACGTTATCCTGTGTAAAGCTTAAGCTTGCTTTTTTTATGCTTAACGGCTGAGGAAAAAGGTCGGTAGCTAGTTCCAGATCGGTTGAAACGATATCGCCATTTGTTCTTATGGCGGTAAAGTTTTCATTTTCCAGGTCATACATTGAAAAACTGGCTTTAAGGTCAGCTCCCAGTTTCCCTTTGACATCAAGTCCTTCTTCCATCGGGTAGACTTGTTCAATGTTCGCAAGATTGACAGCACCCTTACTTTTGAAGTTGACCTTCACCTTATCGGTGAGATCGCCAAGTGCAAAAGTTGTTTCAAGCCGATCATTATTGATACTAAAGTCCATTTGTTTTCCGATAACTCTAGTATCCTCGATCAATCCAGTAGTATTCTCTATAAGGATGTCAAGGTTGATATGTTCGGCCTTTTTGGGTAACGATGGATAATCAAAGGAAGCATCCTTACTTTTCATCTTAATACTGAAACGCGGGATATTTTCATCGGATAATTCTCCTTTCACTTCCCCATTCACACTAAATTCCCCTGTAGTTCTTACTTCGTCCATTTTCTTTTGATAAGCTTCTGGTATCAAGGCTAGTAAGTTCTTAAAATCTGATGAAGGCGTGGAAAAACTGATGTCCATCTGGTCAGCATTATCGCCTAACTGATAATAGCCATCAAATGCTAAAGGGAGTTGATTGATAAGCAACTCGTTACCCAGGAATTCAAATTTCATCTTTCTCAGGTCTACCGCAAAATCAGACTCCAGATGGATGTGGTTCCCGGCTAGATATACAATGCTACCCTGCGCATAAGAGACCATGGCATCTGTCTTGGTCTTGAGCGTAAACTGGTCTGTCGTAAAGTCACCGCTTCCCTGATGTTGGAATTCTTTTATCCCGATGTCCATTCCTGATGCCGAATCGATATAATGCAACTCGCTGTTGCTGATGGCGTAATCGTGCAGCGAGAACCTGAGCTTTGATCCCGTTGAAGTTGTATCTGTTGAGGCGTTATTTCCAGTCGATTCCTTCGTAATAAGATAGTTGACCTCGCCGTTCTTATCAGAGGCCAATTTTATGTAGGCCTTATCGATATTGAAATATTCTATACCAATATAATCATCGAATAAGCTAGTAATTGGCATTCCGGCCTTGATGTCATCGGCGGATAATAAAGTATCCCCACGAAAAGGTCCATCATTGTTGACCACACTTAACTTCTTGATATTTAATCTTGCATCTGGGAAATCGGCCAGAAGGCTCAGGTCGAGTTCCTTCCAGCTCACTTCAGCTTTGAGCTCTTTGTTCACGTTTTTAAGTAACATTTGTTCTAGATCATCCTCAAAGATGATCGGTAGTAAGAAAAGTGCGGCGATGAGCATTAACAGTGCGATACCAGCGATACGTATTATCTTTTTCATTTTAATTATTGTTTAAGAACGATCAATTACTCTTTTCTTCGGCTTGTGTTAATTTTATTTCCTTATTAGGCCTCAGGTTGAACTCCTTCCTCATCCAAAAAACGATCAGATACAAAAAAGGCGTATCTATCGCGGCGATGAGCACTTTAAATAGGAAACCGCTTAGCAGTAGGCTGCCAAAAGATTCCCATTTAAGTTCACCAAAGATGCTTAATAAGAAGATAACGGAAAAAGTGTCGATAAATTGAGATAGGAAGGTGGAAAAGTTGTTTCTCAACCATAAATATTTCCCATGGGTCAATCTTTTCCAGAAATGATAGATGCTGATGTCCACATATTGGGCTAGAAGATAAGCGGTCATGGAAGCACCTACGGCGATTCCTGTTGAACCAAAGACCTTGTGGAAGAGCTTATCACCAAGGGGAGAATCTGCTATCGCTGGAACAGCATCTGCTAAAAGTACGATGCCTAACGAGAACAAAGAAGCAAATATACCGGTCGTAACCACTTGATTGGCCCGCTTCTTACCGTATATCTCGCTGATGCTGTCGGTAATAAGGAATGTAATAGGATATGGCAGGACTCCTACGGATATCTCAAAAGTGTACAACCCAAAGAAATCCCAATGGAAGAACTTCTTGAATATCAGATTAGAGGCCACCAGCGAAGTTATGAACAATGCTGAAAGCACAAGGTAGACCCTTAAGGCCAGGCTTTGATGATGATGTTTTTCTAACGAAATGGTGCTTTAATTTGCCTGCAAATGTAATACCTCCTATTTTTGTAGGCTTTTAAACAGAGCGGTTTTTAACCTGTAATTTACAAATTAATTCATCCTGTAATTTGATCCGATCAACGCTAACATATATCGCATTGGGAAGTAATCAAGGCAATCGCGCAAGATATTTACAATTATCCATTGATAGGATATTCGAGCGAATAGGAGCGGTGATCTCCCTGTCAGACGTTTATGAAACGCCAGCTTGGGGCTTCAAGGGAGATGCCTTCCTCAATGCCTGTATAGCGGTCAGAACCAATTACAAGGCGGAAAAAGTGTTGGAAAAACTTCTGGGTATAGAAGTAGAGCTCGGCAGGAAAAGAAGTAATGCTACCGGTTATGCAGACCGCGCGATAGATCTGGATATCATCTTCCATGGAAATCTCACTATTTCATCCCGCGAACTTCACGTGCCACATCCTCAACTTGCGCATCGCAAGTTCGTGTTGTATCCTATGGCAGATATCGCGTCAGATATCATCCATCCTATAGATAAAGTGACCATCAGTGAAATGCTAGAACAAACAGCGGATGATTCTGCGATACGTAAAGTGGATGTTAGATTAAATAGACCGGAATTGCCAGAGCTACCCGTCAACTATCTTGTCATAGAAGGTAATATAGGCGCAGGAAAGACCACGTTCTCCAAGATGATAGCTGAAGATCAAAAAGCTAAATTGTTCCTGGAAAGGTTCCATGACAATCCGTTCCTACCTAAGTTCTATGAAGACAAAAAACGATATGCCTTTCCACTGGAACTTTCATTCCTGGCAGATAGGCATCAGCAGCTAGTAGAAGATATAGGTCAGTTCGATCTTTTTAGAAAGTTCGCCGTAGCGGACTATGATTTCTACAAATCACTGATATTTGCACAGGTTACTTTGCAAAAAGATGAATATCAATTATTCAAAAGATTGTTTGAAGTGATGTACAGGGAATTGCCCAAACCCGACCTTTATGTTTACTTTTATCAGACCACAGATAGATTGTTAGAGAACATTCAGAAAAGAGGTAGGGATTATGAGCAGAGCATAGATGCTGACTATCTAAGGACCATACATCAAGGCTATATGCAATTCATCAGACAACAAAATTATCTTAATACAAAGGTGATAGACCTATCAAAGCTTAACTTTGTAGAGAATAGAGAAGATTATATATCTTTAGTATATCAACTGCTAAATGCAATCCCATAGTCAATGGCCAGGAACACCGTGAACATACAGAATAAAAAAGCACGCTTTAACTACGAGCTTTTAGAAAAGTTCGATGCAGGTATAGTGCTGGCCGGAACGGAGATCAAATCCATCAGATCAGGTAAGGCTTCGATCGCTGAGAGTTTCTGTGAGTTCAACAATAAAGGCGAGTTGTTCGTTATCAATATGACGATACAGCAGTATTCGCATGGGAATTATTTCAATCACGATCCCAAAAATTCTAGGAAACTACTCCTACAAAAGACTGAACTACGCAAACTTCACAAAAAGGTGAAGAACACCGGATTGACCATCATACCGATTAAAGTTTATCTAAACGAACGCGGATTAGCTAAAATGAAGATCGCGCTGGCCAAAGGAAAGAAGCTCCACGATAAAAGACAGACCTTAAAGGAACGCGAAACAAAACGCAAGCTTGACCAGGTAAAAAAGGCTTTCAATAACTAGCAGTCCCTTTATTTAACTTGCTATTCATAGAGGAGAAGGAAGGTTCGTAATATCAGACCTTTTTCTATGACATGTCGTTCTTAACCTTAGTGGTCAGGTCATCGATATCTTCAAAAATGACGAACTCACCATCCTTGAGATAAGAGATCTGTCCGTTCTCTTCGCTGACCACCAGCGCCAGCGCATCTGTTTTTTCCGTAATACCAAGCGCGGCCCTATGGCGAAGCCCGAACCTTAGCGGTATGTTCCTGGAATTAGAAACGGGAAGGATCACTCGGGTCGCGATGATCTTATCTTCATCAACGACCATGGCACCATCATGTAAAGGAGAGTTCTTGTAAAAGATGGATTGAACGATGGGTTGATTGAGCTCTATGTTCATTTGATCGCCAGTACTGGTCACGAAATCCAGGTTCGTTCCACGTTTGAGTACGATCAACCCGCCAGTATTGGTCTTGCTCAATTTCTCACAGGCTTTTATCAGCACGTCTATATGGTCAAGTGAGGTGTTTTCTTGTTTAAAGAACTGGAACTGATTGAGCAGACTGTTCTTGTTCGTGATGTTGGCGGAACCTATCATCAGCAAGAATTTCCTGATCTCTTGCTGGAATACCACGATCAGCCCGAACATGCCTACCTGAAAGAACCTTCCCAGAACGCTGCTTAGCATTTCCATTTGAAGCACCTGGGTAACCTTCCAGATGATAAGAATGATCAGGATACCTACGAGTATCTTTATTGCCACCGTATTCTTAACCAGTTTGTACACATAATATAAAAGCGCTGCAACCAGCACGATATCTATGATACTAAAGATGTCAAAATCGATGAAATCTAGATTCATATAGCTAAAATACAGAATTTAGTTGATCCTATCATAGAGCTTACAGCATTCTACTGCTTCTTTCACATCGTGAACACGTAGTATGGAAGCTCCTCTGTCCAGCGCCAGCATATTGAGCGCGGTAGTCCCGTTAAGCGCTTCCTCTGGCTTAATGCCCAGCGTTTTATGGACCATGGACTTCCGGGAAACACCTATCAGCAAGGGCATTTCCAGATGCTCTAAATGAGAAAGCCTTTTCAGGAGTTCAAAGTTCTGATCGATGTTCTTTGCAAAACCAAAACCTGGGTCGATGATCAGGTCATTGATGCCCAACTCATTGGCTCGCTGGATACGCTCTGAAAAATAGTGGATGATTTCCGTGATGAGGTCGTTATATTGGTTAAGTGATCGCATGGTCTGCGGTGTTCCTTTCATATGCATCATCACGTACGGAACCTGATATTTACTGACCACGTTCATCATAGCATCATCCAAAAGCCCGGCAGATATATCGTTGATCATCGCCGCGCCGTTATCTAAAGCTTGTCCTGCCACATCACTTCTAAAAGTATCGACGGAAATACGAATTTGCGGGAACTTATTAGCGACATTACGAATAACCGGGATCACGCGGTCTAGTTCTTCTTGTAGAGGAATGTCATCTGCGCCTGGACGTGAGCTGTATCCACCTATGTCTATAAGATCAGCACCCTGTTCCATCATCCTATCCACCTGTTTTAAGATGTCGTTCATTTCTCTGTGCCGACTTCCTTCATAGAAAGAATCCGGAGTTATGTTGATGATGCCCATAACCTTAGGTTTATCAAAGGTGATGAGCTCGCCTTTGCAATTAATACTTTGGATCATTTCTCTATCTCTAAATAATTTCTTTTGACGAATGCCAAGGCAGTTCTTAAAATATCGCCCATGGTCGCAGCGTCTCTGAACTTGATGTCCTTTGTAAAATCTATCAGTTCATTCTTGAGCTGTTCTACTTTTTCCGGCTTTGATATCTGGTCCTTCGCCATACAACGTACCAGTTTCCTGAACCTTTTTTGAGAAGTGATCAATCTTTTGGCCACCTGTGATCGTTCTTCCATCTTATATTGATCGATGGAAGCCTGGTCCAATCTGGAAGTTACGAGGTCTACCATTGCCTTGTTCTCTTTGAAGAACTGCGGTCTGTATACGTTAAGCCTACCTTCATAGTTCTGCTGATCAAAATCTATCGCTCTGATCTTGTAGTCTACGTGGTCAAAGTCATGGGTAGGGATCACTACATAATTGTAAGACCGCATATCGCCTAATAGCCTGATCATACAGCGTTCATTGAACTTAACGAACTGTTTTGCGATCTGATTCTTGGCCAATTTATCACAATGTGGCAGTTCCTGACTAATGAACACATCGCCCGGGATACCGGCTATATGTTCTTCTATCAGGGTATCGCCAAAGACCAGAAAATTGATCCGATGCGGGGAAAGGATATGTTCGAATTCAAGGCCATATATTCTTGAAGCATCTGCTTTCTTGATATAAAAGTGTGTGAAATTATCGTTCAGGATGTTCCTGACCTTGATACGAAAAGGTTTAGAGTTACCAAAGGTGCAATAATCTATGGCATCAATGTTGAGGAATTCGCTATGTTTGCTCTTTCCATCCGAATGTAAGATGTGATAGACTTTTTTGAGGTTTTCATCGATGTCCTTTCTCTCGAACTCCGGATAATAGCATCTTACCCAAAGCGTATCTTCATCATTTCGGTCATGGACACTTATGGAGCCGGAAGCGCGAAGGAGGTCATCATAAGAAACCGGTATCCTTGTGGACCGATTGAAGAAGTGCAGATATTCATACAACTTGGGTTGTATGGTAAAATTAGGTTTCTTCTTGGAAATTATTTTCTGATCAGCGTGCTGCATCTATTCTTCTATTCTAACATTGGGTGGAACAAAATGCGTATAATCACCTTTGTTCCTGATGACATCCCTAACAATGGAAGATGAGATATAGCTCTTTCCGCTTGAGGTAAGCAGGAAGACCGTTTCAATCTTATCCAGCTTCCTGTTAGTATGGGCAATGGCCTTTTCAAAGCCAAAATCAGCGGGATTGCGTAAACCGCGCAGAATAAAGCCAGCATTTTGTTTTCTGCAAAAATCCACGGTCAAACCCTCATAGGTCATTATCTTTACCTGTGGTCTATCTTTAAAGGCAGCTTTTATAAAGGATGTTCTTTGTTCTAAGGTGAACATGTGATCTTTATTGGCATTGACGCCTATGGCTAATATCAACTCATCGAACAAGGTAAGTCCGCGGACGATGATATCATAATGACCAATGGTTATCGGGTCGAATGAACCCGGGAAAACCGCTCTTTTCATAGCAAATATTTATTTAATGTAAAGAAAAGTCTTTTATATCTGATGTCCAAAATTTTTTCACCGTACTGCATCTATTTTTCTAGCTCTAGAATACTTGGGACCCAATTATCCTTTACTTTTTTACAAGTTCATTTATCATGGCATATTGTAGTAGCATGATCGTTTTACAGTCCTTTATTCCTCCTGAACTTATCATGGAATATGCTTTATCAAAGTTGATTTCCAATACCTCGATATCTTCACCTTCCTCATCAAGACCGCCTCCTTTGCTTTTTCTCATGCCATCATCATATGCTGCGGTATAGAAATGCAGTATTTCCGTTAGAACGCCTGGTGAAGAATAGGCTTCAAATACTTTTTTTACGCTTTTAACCTGAAATCCTGTTTCTTCCTCAGTCTCTCTTTTAATGCAGTCTTCCGGGTTTTCATCATCCAGTTGACCAGCACAAGCCTCTATCAGCAACCCATCAGGATTTCCGTTCAGATAGGTAGGCAACCTGAATTGTCGGGTAAGGATGATGCTTCTCTTATCTTTATTATACAATAGGATGACCGCACCATTACCGCGATCATAGACTTCTCGACGATTAACTTGCTTCCTACCCTTATCTCTCGTATGTTCCAGTGTGTAGTCCTTTAATAAATAATAGTTATCGGATAATACACGATGCGATATAATGTTGACCTTATCCTTCATTCTAGTTTAATTTAACGATTTGAACTTGCTTCTATTTCTAGGATCACCTGGCAATGCTCTTCTATCCGATATCTTTCAATACTTCTCAAGAACATCCTCAAAATATCGGTTCCATTCATCATTAATGCGTTTTTCGCCATATTCCATCAATTTACCTTCTGGAGTTAAGCTAAAGATGAATCGTTTGTCGTTGTTAGGTTTTACTATTAGTTTACCCTTTTTTAATTCAGCCGGATAGCAGGCCGTCCCTGTTTTATAGAATGGTTGATAAAAATAATTACCTTCTTCTTTATCATAGTAAATGACCGTATGGAGTTGTAAGGTTTCTGAATAAAGGTCAATTGTCATGATATGTTTTTCCACCTTATAACGAATCTTTTCATAAGCTGGCACTTTATTCATAATACTGTCATTCTTTAACTCAGTAGATGTACCAACCCAGTCACCCACCATAAAACTTAATTTTTGCATTTTTTCTTGCTCTTGGGTCTGAACCAAGCACGCGATGTTTCCATACAAGAATATCAATATTACAAAAAGGTTATTGTACTGATGCATTATCTTGATAATAGATGAAGTTCAAAAATAAACATCTTCTATTATCAAGTAGTCATCATAGCTACTTTATTATCGAATGAACGGAAAATACAAATCATTTCTTTCAGGAACCTTCGATCGTCGCTGCGATATACGCGCTCGTCCAGGCACTTTGAAAATTGAATCCACCAGTGATCGCATCGATATTCAATGCTTCGCCGATGATCTTGAGCTGAGGTAATTTTTTACTTCGATAGTTCCTGAGGTCTATTTCCTTGAGATCAACACCGCCAGCTGTAACGAATTCCTCTTTGTAAGTGCTTTTTCCATTGATCTCCAGATAGGTGGCGGTCAAGGACCTTGTGATAGCGTTTAATTCTGATTTGGAAAGATCGGCCCACAGCTTTGTTTGATCGATGCCTGCGCTATCCATTAGGAATGACCAGAATCTCTTAGGAAGATGGAACTGTGCCTGTTTGTTCACTTGCTTTCTGGCGGCACGCTGTTTTTCCTTTCTCAATAAGGAATTGAGGTTATCGGTATGTAGATGAGGAAGCCAGTTCACTTTTATGCAGCATTGATAGTTTAGTTCATGTAGTTGCGCCGCACCCCAGGCGGACAATTTCAACACACAGGGTCCGCTCAAACCCCAATGTGTGATGAGCGTGTCGCCACTTGATGATAGTAGGCAGTTTTTGTCATTTACAGAAGCGTAAAGCTCGATACGGGTTTTCAGGCTGAGCCCTTTAAGTTTTGTCATTCAGGATCGTTCACAACAAGGGTGAAAAGCGAAGGAACAGGTGGCAGGATATTGTGTCCCAGCTCTTTAAGTTGGTCCCATATTTTAAGGCTGCTACCGGTGGAAATGACGAGTTCTTTAGCGATGAGCGTATCTTTTTTCGTTTGGACCTTCCAGACACCATCAAGATGTTCAAAGCTTTTAACGGCCTGGGAAGTGCAGACCTCTACGTTGTATTGGCGCACTTCATCCAGGAAACAATCTATGATGGTTTGTGCGTCATCGCTCACAGGGAATATTCGTCCGTCATCTTCTATTTTCAGTTTTACGCCTCGCTCTTCCAGCCAGGCCATCATATCACCGGTCATAAACTTATGGAAAGGACCTATGAGCTCACGTTCACCTCGCGGATTGTTTGTTGTCAGTTCCTTGGGGAAGAACTCTGCATGCGTAACATTGCATCTACCACCGCCGGAGATCTCGACCTTTTGCAATACTTTGCTGGACTTTTCCAGGATGCAAACCTTGTGCGCCGGATGACGTTTAGCATAATTAGCTGCAAAGAAAAATCCACTGGCACCGCCACCTATGATCACACAATCCATTTCCTGTGCCATTGTCATCTATTTGTTGTAAAAATAGTATTCATTTTCAATAAGTAGTGCAAGAATAGGAGATCACGTCTAAGTAGTTTTTGTGATCTTCTTTAATATATTACTACTTATAAACGCTAGGCAGGGAGATCTTAAACACTACTGCCAGGATTCGGACTACGATCACGACGCTTAGGGAGATGATGAAAACCCAATTGAAATTGATAGGGAATTGGCTTAGTCCAAATTACACCATACAGCCTAATATACAAGCTGTCGCATAGATCTCCTGGCGAAAGATGATAGGTATCTCGTTGCTGAGGATATCCCGTAATACACCGCCAAAGCAGGCGCTCATCGTTCCAAAGGCGATACAGATCACCCAGGGAATATCGGCGGAAAGCGCTTTTTCAATGCCTACTACCGTATAGAGCCCTAATCCTATTGTATCAAAAAGGAAAAGCGACCTTATGCTGGAAGATGATGGCCAATACAACGGTGATGACAATGGTATAAGCGTAGGTCAGGTCTCGTAACCAGATTACTGGCTGGTCCAGCAGCACATCCCTTAACGTACCACCGCCAATGGCCGTCACAAAAGAGATGATCAATATCCCAAAGGCATCCATCTCCTTGCGCATTGAGGTCAGCACTCCAGATATGGAAAATGCGATAACACCAAGTATGTCCAGAAAGGTGATCAAATCAAATGCTGTCTTGACTAGTATAGTACGTGTAATCCGCTAATACGCGCTGTATGAAAAAATGCGGCTTTTCCTCAGGTTCTACTTTCATCTTTCTGGCCAACTTTTGCGCCAGAGCGACCTTGATCTTATGGTTGCCGGTCTTTTCTGCATTGGTAAATAGTCGTTTCGTCTTTTGCATATCTTCATCAGAGAATAGACGCACTTGCTCGTACTTAGGTTGATGATCCTCTGGCAGATGGGCGATTAGCGTGTTCTGAGCGCCGGTTCTGGGATTTTCATCGATCACGCATGTTCTGGCCGCAAGATCTCCTAATCGCTGACCGTTCTTGTTCAATAGTATCATCACGATGGCCAGACCACCGGTGGTGAGCGTAATGTCCAGGATCCGTAATAACCAGCGGATCATCAGACTTCCCAGGTCGGGATGTGAACCATCCAGCTTGACCACACGGATCCGTAAACTGGCCTTGCCAATACTTTGTCCATTATTAAAAACCTCGAACAGCACGTGGTACAATAATATTGGCAAACTATAGATGATGCTGAGCATTGAAAGGGAAATTGTGTTCCTAACATCAAAAAAGGAAAGTAGGAGTGAGGTAAGCGTAAAATAGCTGATATAGATCAAAATATCGATGAGGAAAGCAGCGCCACGCTTGATGATACTGGCGGTATTCCTTGTTATGGTCACGTTTTGCGCTGTCTGAATATTGTTATCAGGCATAAGGTATCAAAACAACAAAACTAAATATTTATTTTTTAGTAACGATGTTCCTGATGAGCTCAGATGGCGGTATTCAGGGATGTTTTTTTTATCGATATTTCGCCTTAAAAGGATATATTTGGCATTTGATGAGAATAAAGGACAAGCAGAGACCGGCCGAGCTACTCCTGCTTTTGTACTTCTTCCATTACTGCTCGCCGTGCCGGTTCCTTTGACCATTCGGCTCGTTTTAGGGCTTCTGGGTTTGATATATATCATCATTATCAGTGGAAAGTACCGGTTCTTTTCGTTCAGGATATCATCGGATGGAATAAAAGGTCAACACCTTTTTTTTCTACTGGTTAAGTTCGTTGTCGTCGCATTGGTCACCTATTCTATCGTATCAATCTCCTATCCGAAGCAACTTTTCTTACCGATCAGGATCAATCCGCAGCAGTTCATCATTATTTGTGGAATTTACACCCTGGCGTCAGTTGTTCCGCAATCTTTTATCTACCGATACTTTTTCTATCATATATATAAACAGATCTTTCCAAATGATAGTGTTTTCCTGTTCGTGAACGGCCTGCTTTTTTCATTAGCACATTTGTTCTTTTATAACGGACTCGTCTTATTGATGACCTTGATAGGCGGATGGATTTTCTGTCATACTTATCTAAGGACGCGTTCTTTAGGATTTAGTATATTTGAGCATGCTTTGTATGGATGCTGGATCTATGCTGTTGGGTTGGGCGATATTTTAGGATTTCCTAATTGATCATATTTTGATGATGAGCAATTTTACACATTACAAATTATGGAAACCTTACGGATACCTGTCTCAGTTCGTCGATAATCAAAACAGGAGGAAGAACAAGCGATTGCTGGGCGAACTGATGGATGTGAATGAGCGGATAATGCCAATAGGCAGATTGGATGAAACCTCTGAAGGCTTGTTACTGCTGACCGATAACGGCAAGCTAAGCCAGTTGATAAGAGGACGGAAAGTAGAAAAGGAATATTTTGTTATGGTAGATGGTATTATAGACTGGAAGGCTGTGAAGCAGCTTCAGGCCGGAGTGGATATCAGTGTTCACGGGAAGTATCATAAGACCTTACCTTGTCAGGCCGAACAGATCAATGAGGCTCCTGATGTTCCAACCCATAGAAAGCAGCGTCATCCTAAGCATGGACCTACATCCTGGTTAAAGGTCGTCCTTAGGGAAGGAAAGTTCAGGCAGGTCAGGAAGATGACCGCGGCCGTGGGATTTCCCTGTTTAAGATTGATAAGGACCAGAATAGGTAATGAAAACCTGGGTGAACTCCAGCCAGGTGCTTATAAGAACGTGGTGGAATTTGATATTTAAAAAAAAGTAGATAGTTGGTCACAAGAAAACATTGATATCGGTATCGTATTAAGCGTATTCCGAAACCATTGGTTTGTTCCATTTGCTAAGATCTGGTTCAGTATTGACGAAATTCGCAGGCATTTCTTTAACTTATCTGTAACAAAATAGGATATTTGCCGTCCTACTAAAAAAAAGACTTTGGCAGAACGAATACTTATCCTTGATCGGCTTACTAAGAATTATGGGAAATTAAAGGCCGTTGATAATTTATCATTCACCATAGAAAAAGGCAATATCTATGGCATCCTTGGACCTAATGGAAGCGGGAAGTCCACCACACTAGGAATGGTGCTCAACGTGGTAAATCCATCCTCTGGTAATTTCAGATGGTTCGAATCAGACATGCCAACGCATGATGCCTTAAAGAAAATAGGTGCGATAATAGAAAACCCTAATTTCTATCCTAATATGTCAGCTTATGAGAACCTCAAATTGGTGTGCAAGATCAAGGAATTGGACGTGCTTAGTATAGATGAAAAATTAGAGGTAGTAGGACTTCTGGACAGAAAGAACGACCATTTCAAGCAATACTCATTAGGTATGAAACAACGTCTGGCCATCGCATCAGCACTTCTGAATGATCCTGAGATATTGATACTGGACGAACCCACGAACGGATTGGACCCAGCTGGGATCCATCAGATCAGGGATATCATCACTAAAATTGCCAATCAAGGGACAACCATTCTATTAGCTTCTCATTTATTGGATGAAGTGGAGAAGATCTGCACCCATGTGGTCATTTTAAGGGAAGGAAAAAACCTTTATACTGGTAGAGTGGATGAGATGAACGCAACACATGGTTTTGTGGAAGTCGCCGCTGATGACCCTGCAAAGGTAAAGGCCTTTCTGGAATCCTGTGAAGAAGTAAGTAAGGTTAAAGAGCTCCCAAAAGGAGTGATGAAGGCCATGCTCAATCAACCGACCGATGCGGCCACTATTAACAAAAAAGCCGCCAGGGAGCAACTCTTCTTCAACCATTTGATCAAACGAAAAGAAAGCTTGGAAGACAGCTTTCTGGAAATTACAAAAAATTAAGTTCATTATGTTAAGATTATTCAATATAGAGTTCTATAAGTTTATTCGTTCAAGGTCGGCCAAGGTTTTGAGCATAATCTACTTTGCGCTATTTGCCTTTATTGCCTTGTTTTCCTCTATCAGGTTCAACTTTGGCGTTGTAGATTTTAGAGTGGCCGAGCAGGGAATTTTCAATTTTCCTTATGTATGGCATTTTAACGCTTATTTTCTGGCGGTCTTGAAGATCTTCCTGGCTATCGTTATCGTTTCTCTGATGTCCAGTGAATATACGAACAGGACCTTAAAACAAAATTTGATAGACGGCTTGAGCAAATGGGAGTTCATACATTCTAAATTTTCAATGGTCATCGCACTTTCATTAGCATCGACATTAGCTTATTTTGTGATCAGCTTGATATTAGGACTATTCTTTTCAGATTTCACTGAACCGGCCATTATTTTTAGCGATATGGAATATATAATTGCATATTTTGTAAAATTAGTGGGTTTCTTCTCACTTTGTATGTTCCTGGGAATCTTAGTTAAGCGCTCTGCTTTTGCTTTAGGTTTTTTATTTCTGATCTGGGTTGCAGAAGGACTGATCCGGCTTTTTATCAATTTTCAGGCAAAACCTTTGGATTTCATTAAACAGTTCTTGCCATTAGAGTCCATGAGCAACTTGATCGTAGAACCGGTTACTAAGTTAGAGACAGTATCTGCTGCAGCTAATCAGCTTAATCCGGAATTTGAAAAAGATTATAGCGTTTCTATTACGGCTGTAATTATCGTTTTGGTTTGGACAGCTATTTTTGTTTTTGGCTCATACAAACTATTGCAAAAGCGAGATTTGTAAAATAACTTTTTATATTTGAGCAAAATGATTTTATGCGGTGTTGGATTATTGCTGTTATACTTTTTCCATTATTAAATTTTAGTCAGGGCGAAGCGAACAACTGGTACTTTGGCAATAACGCCGGGATCACTTTCAGTACATCACCACCTTCAGCCTTAAGTGACGGGCAACTCGCGACGAACGAAGGCTGCTCTTCAATCTCGGATGCCTCGGGAAACCTACTGTTCTACACCGATGGTAGGACAGTTTGGGACCGCGAACATAACATCATGCCGAATGCGGACTACTTCGGTGGAACAGGTCTAAACGGTGATCCTTCCAGTACTTCCAGCGGGCTCATCGTTCCACATCCTTCTGACAATGACCTCTATTATGTATTTACTGTAGATGAACCGCATCATGATAATGCAAATGCTTATCCGGACCAGGGTCCGGCCAATCCCGATGGTTCACCAGCATCCAACTATTCTGACATAAGTTCCCATTCGGTTCCTCAGGATGATGATGGTTTTAATAACGGCCTCAATTTTTCCATCGTGGACATGTCTCTAAGGAACGGACTTGGAGATGTCGTTGCTGGTGAAAGGAACAATCAATTGATCACCTATGACCCAAATGACAGCGAAGAAATCAAATACAAATGCTCGGAAAAGATAACTGCGGTTCGTGGTGCTGATTGCTCTTCTACCTGGTTGATCACTCACTTTATCGATAAGTTCTACGCATTTAAGATAGATGATGACGGCGTGGATGTGCAACCGGTTATTTCTCAAACTGGACCTGTGGTTCCTTTATCCGGTTATCGGAGAAGTGCTTTGGGTTATCTCAAAGCATCGCCGGATGGCGGTAAACTGATAACAGCTAATAACACCACAAATTATGACCCCGTTAATAACACGGATTTTGGCGACGGTAATGTATATCTGTTTGATTTCAATAACGATACTGGTCAGGTGTCAAATCCTATACCACTTGTTCAAAATGTCAATGCCTATGGTGTGGAATTCTCTCCAGATGCTACTAAGGCCTATGCTACGATAAATCCATCGCCCAGCACTTTCAGTTTGATCCAATGGGACCTGGAAGCGGCGGACATATCTTCCGCTCAAAGTGCCATAGATGGCGTGAGCGGTGGAACACCAACGGCCATGCAACTTGGACCGGACGGAAAGATCTACAAGACTGTCTTCGGTAACAATGTTTTAGCGGTCATCAATAATCCCAATGCGGATGCGGACAATGTGAACTATACGGAAAGCCCTGGTCAGGGAGCCATTCCACTATCTGGTTCCTCCACTTTTGGTCTGCCACCCTTTACTCAATCCATATTCAGCTCAAGAATAGATATTATAGAGGATGTATCTGATGAGATCATTACAGACACTCAGATATGTGGTAATGAAACGATAGAACTCGCTTATGATGATATCAGCGGAGCTACCTATACCTGGTATAACGAAGGTGAGCTTATGAACGAGTCCGGACCGCAGATCACGGTTCAGGCTCCTGATAATATCGAACTTCCCTTTGAAGAAACCTTTACGTTAGAAGTCAACCTTAATGATGGAAGCTGTCCACTTCAAGGCATAGCCAATATTACTTATGCGGAAATCCCCTTAGCGAACGATGCTGATCTCTTTAATTGCGTTACCGATCTTGAGAATGAAACTTCACAGTTCGACTTGACCGATGCAGAAGATGAACTGACCCCGGATAATGCACAATCAGCGGATTATAGTTTTACTTACTTCACAAACCTATCCGATGCACAAGCCGAACAGGATATGATACAGGGAATTAGCGACTACACGAACACTTCCAATCCGCAAACCTTGTATGTTAGCGTTAATAATGATAATACCAATTGTGCAGACATCGTTGAACTGGACCTACAGATAGAAGATGTGAACATACTTAACGAGCAGTTGAACTTATGTGATACGAACGAAGATGGGATCAGAAGTTTTGACCTAACGGATATCGATGCTTCAAGTTCGCTGGATGTGACCGATTTTTACCTAACAGAGAATGAAGCGTTACAAGAGACTAACCCTATACAGAACCCGACCGATTTTACGATAACCAATCCTTATCAACAGGATATCTATTTTAGGAATGTCCGCTCCGGTGGCTGCGATGATCTGGGTATCCTCACATTAAACATAGACGAGCTACCGCCAGTGGGTCAGGATGATGAGGTGATTTATTGCACGAACACTTTCCCAGAACCTATCAATTTGATCTCAAATTACGTAGGCCTGACCAATGGCTTTAGTTTCCTTTGGGAACCTACAGCGCAAACTTCGCCGCAAATAGCGATCAATGAAGCAGGTGAATATATTTTCACGGTTATGGACGAATCAACCGGTTGTCAACAAACTAGAACATTTACCGTTATTCCCTCAAACATCGCATTCTTTGAGTTAGATATCAATGAAGTTGAGTCTAATAATACAGCAGAAGTCATCCTTCTACCTGAAAGCTTAGGCGATTATGAATATGCGATTGATGATATAAACGGACCTTATCAGGACGAAAATATATTTGAACAAATCCCGATGGGCATTCATACCATTTACGTGAGAGATAAAAATGGATGTGGCATCAGACCCAAAGAGTTTGGCGTGTTAGGCATTCCGGAATATTTTACGCCCAATCAAGATGGCTACAATGACTACTGGCAATTAGAAGGTTTATTTAAAGACTCAGATTTTGAAGCTACTATTTATGTTTTCGACCGATACGGAAAATTATTGACCACCTTTTCACCACGCTCAAAAGGCTGGGATGGTTATTACAACGGAAAACCTATGCCTTCCAATGATTATTGGTATCGTGTAGAATTAGCTGATGGTAAGGTCTTTAAAGGGCATTTCACTTTAAAACGTTGATATGTTCATGACAAAGATACCTGGTAAGCCTGTGTTTGTTAGTAATGTTAAAAAATTGTAACATTACAACTCAATTTTAGCTTATGGAGAGCCAATTATCAGATGAGAATAATGAAAAAGTTATCGATAACCCGCGACTGAGCATTTATGCCGCATTAATTCCTGTAGTTGCTTTAGTTGGTATGTTAGCTTTTAACGTATTTGTATTTGGTGATGACGCTTTAGGTGGCTCTAATCAATTCATTCTATTGTTAGGTGGCGCCGTAGCAGCTATTGTAGGCGTTTATTATAAAGTGGATTATAAATCGATGGTAGAAGAAGTCTCTCAAAACATCAAATCTACTACCGGCGCCATACTTATTTTGTTGATGGTTGGTGCTCTAGCAGGAACCTGGTTGCTAAGTGGTATTATTCCTACAATGATCTATTACGGCTTACAATTATTGAGTCCGAGTATTTTTTTAGCAGCTTGCGTCATCATTTGTGCATTGATATCCGTCGCTACAGGTAGTAGTTGGACTACCTCAGCGACCGTTGGAATTGCTTTAGTAGGAATTGCCAAAGCCCTGGACATTTCTTTAGGAATGACCGCCGGTGCTATATTGTCCGGCGCTTATTTTGGAGATAAACTTTCACCGCTAAGCGACACGACAAATCTGGCTCCGGCAATGGCCGGAACTGATCTTTTTACTCATATTCGCTATATGACCTTTACTACGATTCCAACTATAATCATCACTTTGATCGTTTTTATCATTATCGGATTAAATTTAGATGCCAGTGGAAATGCAAATATTCAACCGATTCTTACTTCCATAGAATCTTCATTTAATATATCGCTTTGGTTATTTATCGTTCCGATTATTGTTATTGCCATGATCGTGGTGAAAACGCCGCCTTTAATCGCTTTACTGATCGGTACTTTATTAGCCGCATGTGCAGCATTGATCTTTCAACCGGATTTGGTTTTGTTAGTTTCAAAAGCGCAGGAGCTGAATTTTATGAGTGGTTATAAAGGGATTCTAACAGCGATAACGACTGACATTGAAATACCAACTGCAAATGCATTATTAGAAGATCTATTTGCAGCCTCCGGTATGGCCGGCATGCTCTCTACAATTTGGTTGATTATTTGTGCCATGGTTTTTGGCGGTGTGATGGACGCGATAGGTGCTTTATCTAAGATCAGTGAAGCATTATTAAATTTATTTTACACGACATTTGGGTTATTTGCCAGTACCGTGGTCAGTTGTTTAGCATTGAACGCCACAGCATCAGATCAATATTTAGCCATTGTTGTTCCTGGTAAAATGTTTAAAAAAGCGTATCAAGATAAAAATTTAGCTCCTGAAAATTTAAGTAGAAGCTTAGAGGATTCGGGAACGGTAACTTCAGTCCTTATTCCGTACAATACTTGTGGCGCTTATCATTCCGGTGTGTTGGGTGTACCGGTGGTAGACTATTTCTTTTATGCGATATTTAACTACTTAAGTCCTTTCATGACACTTATCTTTGCAGCTTTTAAAATAAAGATCAGACAACTCAAAACACTTGCTAATGCCTAAGATGGACATATTAGCGATCGGAGCGCATCCCGATGATATAGAGCTCAGCTGTTCTGGCCTTTTGGCCAAGGAGATCGCCAGAGGGAAGAATGTAGCGATACTCGATCTAACAAAAGGAGAACTAGGAACTAACGGCGATGCCTTGACGCGTAAAAAAGAAGCCGAAGAGGCCGCTAACAGATTAGGCACAAAGGCAAGGAGTAATCTGGAATTGCCAGATGCTTTTTTTCAAAATGATCAGTTCAACCAACGTCTGATCATAGAGCAACTCCGATATTTCAAACCTGATACAGTTCTATGCAATGCCATTGATGACCGTCATATTGATCATCCTAAAGCTGCTAGGTTAGTCCATGATGCGTGCTTCCTGAGCGGATTAGCAAAAATTGTTACTTATCATGAAGGAAAACAACAACAAAAATGGCGACCTAAGCATGTCCTGCATTATATCCAGTGGTATGATCTTAAGCCTGATTTGATCATAGATATTTCTGGTTTCATGGATAAGAAATTAGATGTGGTAAAAGCTTACCGTTCGCAATTTTATCAGGCTGATACCCAACAGGCTAAAACCCCTATTTCATCGAAGAATTTTCTGGACAGCGTGGAATATAGAGCAAGGAACTTAGGTAGAGTGATAGGTACGGAACATGCGGAAGGTTATTTAATGCAAAAACCAGTGGCCATAAATTCTATTGATGATTTAATTTAGGGATTGCTTTAAAATTTCAAATAATTACTTAAATTTGCTAACCAAATGGTGGTCGTAGCTCAGTTGGTTAGAGCATCGGTTTGTGGTACCGAGGGTCGTGGGTTCGAGCCCCATTGACCACCCATCAAGAATCCCGCACCTGCGGGATTTTTTTATGTCCATAAACTGGTTATAAAGTAGATCAGGCTAAAGACAAAGCAACTTAGGGCTACTTTTTTCAATTCGGGGTCCAGTTCCTTAGGTTCCGTATTCTTGATCACCTTCACAATATGAAAGCCCAAGGGAACATAAGTTAGAACCGACGAATAAACGAACATCCCTACCGATGTGATCCCAAAAAAAAGCAGTAATAAGACCAATGATAGAATGATCAAGCTGATATGATATAGCTTCGAACCTTTTTCCCCTAACTGTATGGCCAGGGTCATCTTCTTTGAGGTCAGATCACTGTTGCGGTCTCTCATATTGTTCAGGTTCAATACGGCAACACTAAGCATACCAACAGCCGATGCCGGCAAGAAATGAGCTAAACTAAAAGAACCAACATATAGATAAAGAACGCCTAAGACACTTACCAGTCCAAAGAAGAGGAAAACGAACAAATCACCAAAACCACTATAACCATAGGCATTCTTACCAACGGTGTACTTTATAGCAGCGATAATACTCAATACGGCCAGAATGAAATATACGCTTATGGCGATGAGGTCCTCGAAATTAAAAGTATAACCGATAAGTATAAAGGCCAACAAGAAAGAGATCACAGCATTGATGATCATCCCTTTTTTTAGTGCTTTATCTGTTATGGCACCACTTTGAATAGCGCGTTGAGGACCCAAACGATCATCGTTGTCCGTTCCTTTCACACCATCGCCATAATCATTAGCAAAATTGGATAAGACCTGGAAGCTTAAAGTAGTTGCAATGGCAAGTGAAAAAATCGTCCAGTCAAATTCGTTATCAAGTAAAGCTATGGCACTACCCGTAAGTATACCGGAGATCGACAAGGGTAAAGTTCTGGGTCTTGCGGCTGATATCCAGGCTTTTAACGAATTGGCCATTTTAAATACCTGTATAGTTCTGAGGGGTCAATGCTTTGAGTTCTTTTTTAACCGACGGATCAACTTTTAAACCATCTATGAAATCATAAATTCTTTCTTTACCGATTCTATCATTGGTCCTAGTTAAGGCTTTAAGGGTTTCATAGGGCCTTGCGTATTTTTCTCTTCTCAGTACAGTTTGAATCGCTTCAGCCAGAACAGACCAATTTTCTTCAAGGTCCTGATCGATCTTGGCCTTATGAAGCTCCAATTTGTTCAGTCCCTTTAAAGTAGCTTTCATGCTGATTATCATATGACCAAAAGGAGTTCCGACATTCCTTAATACAGTACTGTCCGTAAGATCTCTTTGTAAACGACTTATTGGAAGTTTAGCGGATAGATGCTCCAGTTGAGCATTGGCCATTCCTAGATTGCCTTCGCTGTTCTCAAAGTCTATCGGGTTTACTTTATGCGGCATGGCCGATGAGCCAACTTCATCTATGCTGATACTTTGCTTAAAATATCCCATTGATATATACTGCCAACAATCCCTGTCGAGGTCGATTATTACTGTATTGATCCTTTTTAAGGTATCGAACAAGGCAGCCAGATGATCATAATGTTCGATCTGTGTAGTAGGAAAAGAGTAGTGGAGTCCCATCTGGTCTTCTACGAAGGACCGCCCGAAAGCATGCCAGTCAACATTAGGATAGGCTACTTTATGCGCATTGAAGTTTCCCGTTGCACCTCCGAACTTTGCAGGAATGGGCGTATTCTTTAAAGTTTCTATCTGTTGCTTCAATCGAGTTCCGAATACTTCAAACTCCTTTCCTAATCGCGTTGGGCTTGCCGGTTGGCCATGTGTCCTGGCCAGCATAGGGACTGACTTCCATTCTTCTGTTAATTGATAGACTTTCGCTATCAATTTTTCCAAAAGGGGCAAATAGACTTCGTTCAGGGCAAGTTTAATGGAATAAGGTATAGCTGTGTTATTGATGTCCTGTGATGTGAGGCCTAAATGAACATATTCTTTATATTCCTGTAGCTCCAAACCTTCCAAAAGGTCTTTTACAAAGTATTCTACAGCCTTAACATCATGATTGGTCACCTTTTCGGTTGATTTTATCTTTTCCGCATCGTTCAGGTCAAAGTCAGTTACGAATTTTCTTATATTGGTTAATTGATCGGCTGAAAACGGTTTTGCATCAACAGCATCAAGTTGGGTCAATTTGATCAGATACTCCACTTCTATATGAACCCGATATTTAATAAGTGCATATTCGCTAAAAAATCGACTTAGTTCTTGGGTCTTATTATGATATCTTCCATCGATAGGAGAAATAGAAAGTAGTTCGCTCATTAATGATCAATTAGTGTTGGTTAATTTATTATAAAGCGTCTTCATTCCCTGAACCGCTTTATCCCTAATTATTTCAAGCTGTTTGCCGGGCCGCACTTGAGGATCGGGATCGATAAGATAGATCTGTGCGTTTTCCGGTAGCTCATCCATAAGACCGGCGGCCGGATACACCTGTAGGGATGTTCCTATGACAATGGCAATATCGGCCTGAGCACAAATCCCTGCTGCGACGGGTATCATGGGAACCGCCTCACCAAACCATACTACATGTGGCCTCAATTGATCTCCGTTTTCATCGGTATCACCTAGATTGATATCATCTTTTTGCTCATATATCTTTTCAGGATGATCCACGCTTTTCGATTTCAAGAGTTCTCCATGTAGATGGATCACATTTTTACTTCCCGCTTGTTCGTGGAAGTTATCAATGTTCTGGGTGATGATCGTGGTGTCATAAAATTGCTCTAATGCGGTCAGGCACCTATGGGCATCATTAGGTTTGGAGCGTAAGAGCTGTCTCCTTCTTTGATTATAAAAATCCAGAACTTTTTCAGGATTTTTCTCAAAAGCTTCTGGTGTTGCCACTTCTTCTATACTGTGTTCTTCCCAAATTCCGCCTTTGTCCCTGAAAGTGCTTAGCCCACTTTCCTGACTGATACCGGCACCGCTTAAGACCACCAGTTTTTTCATCGTTCTAACGCTTTATGGCTTTATAGTCTTGATAACAGCTACCTAAGGCATCTAGGACTTGAAGGTCATTGGCTTGCTCTACGAAGCTCTTTGAAAAATTACAACTTTTGAGTATCTCTTCGATCGTCCCTTTATTTACCTGTAGGACGGCGGCAAGTGTTTCCCTGTCGTACTTATCCTGTAGAACTTCCCTTATTTGTTTGTCTTCCTTCATTTTCTGTATCCGTTTCATCTGTTTAGGTCTATTACCGAATATGTTGTACAAAAGGTCTGCCGGGTTCGTTATGGATTCAACGGTCTCTGCAAATGAACTTTTATCTTTATCTCCGGCTTCATATCCATAGTCCAGGCCTGAGATCTGGTATCTGTAGGTATCGTAGATCGGGATGTTCCTGGCATCGATCTCCAGGTAACCTGTCAATTTTATGTTCCTTACGGTCACTTCTTCCAGGGCTATGGCTTTTTCGGTCATTTTTATCCTTACATCTCCGTATTTTATCCAGTCTTTCGTAACTTTTACCTGCATGTTCCTAAACCCCAAATAAGAGAAGTACAAGGTGTCGTTCATTTTGGCACTTATGTTAAAATCGCCCTTTTGATTCGTGGTGGTACCTCTAACGGTATTGATATTGATAATGTTAGCACCTTGTAAAGGCTTATCATTAGCTGCATTGACCACTTTTCCCACAATGGTATCCAGGGATTTTTTCTGACCAAAACTTTGCAGGGAAAATAAGATCAACAAGAGGAATATAAAGCGATTGTACATATTAATTTATAAACTGGAAAAATAAAAAAAGACTTTATTTATCCCAAATAATTCGTCTGGTTTATCGTTTTTTTCTGCGTCTTTTAAAAGAGCTTTTGATATTATCTTCCCTTTTTATCTTCTTGCGCTTTCTTTTAGGTTTATCCTTTGAAATTTCCACTTCAATCTTCTTTCCCTTAAAGTTCGCGTGCTTAAAATGTTGTAATACTTTATTTTGTAGTTCACGAGGCGTATTGAAAAAGGAAAAAGTCCCCATGACATCTACTTTCTGAATACCATTTTTATCTTCGTTCAGTTCATCTTTCAAATAATCTTTCAGCTTCATCCAGTTAAGTCCATCTTTTTCACCCACATTGATAAAAAAGCGAGTCTCATTTCCATGGTCTTTTATTTTTTCACCCTTGGATTTGTCTGGTTTGCTCATTTGGCCTTCAGTCCTGTAGTATTGGCTAAAACGGTTGAACTCAACGGCAAGGAACTTTTTGATAAGACTTTCTTTGTCCTCATCTTTAAAATTCTCCATTATATCAGGCATGTATTCATCTATCTTGTCATCTGGTTGAGCTTGTCTAACCTGATTAACAAGTTTAAGGAGTTGCTGCTGGATGATAAAATCAGCTGAAGGGAGCTGGGATTCTTCGAACTTTTGGCCAATGATCTTTTGCAATTGCCTGACCTTCCTTAGTTCACTTTTGGTCAGAATGATGAGCGATTTACCTGATTTTCCTGCTCGACCGGTTCTACCGCTTCTATGGGTGTAGACCTCGATCTCATCGGGTAACTGATAATTGATGACACGTGTGATATCATCTACATCTATACCTCTTGCGGCCACATCAGTAGCTACAAGTAGCTTTATCTGTTTTTTCCTAAAGCTGTTCATGACCAGGTCGCGCTGTTGTTGGCTAAGATCACCATGTATCGCATTAGCGCTATAACCGGTTTCCACGAGTTGATCCGCTATTTTTTGGGTGTCGCGTTTTGTTCTACAGAAGATGATGGCGGTCAGGTTCGTATTGGCATCAACTAATCTTTTCAGTGCTTTGAAACGGTCATTCCTGTTAACGATGTAATATTCATGGGTTACGTTCTTCGTTCCTTCGTTCTTCGCACCTACGGTTATCTCTATCGGGTCCATCATGAACTTACCGGCAATTCTGGCCACTTCCTTAGGCATGGTCGCACTAAATAGCCATGTATCTTTGTCATCCGGCGTGTGGGAAAGTATGCTAGTAATATCTTCATAAAATCCCATGTTAAGCATTTCATCTGCTTCATCAAGGATACAATATTCAAGCTGATCGATCTTTACCAGGTTTCTTTTGATCATATCCTTCATCCTTCCTGGCGTAGCGACTACTATTTGAGCACCTCTTCTAACGGATTTTGCTTGCTGTTCTATACTCGCACCTCCATAAATGGCCACGATATTGTTGATACCGGTCATTTGTGCGTAAGATTGCATCTCCTTGGTGATCTGTAAACAGAGCTCTCGAGTAGGTGCCAGGATCAGACCCTGCGTATGTTTTTCTTCAGGATCGACCTTTTGAAGTAAGGGAAATCCAAAAGCAGCGGTTTTTCCTGTACCGGTTTGAGCTAAAGCTATTAGGTCTGTGGTTGAATGTTCAAGTAATACAGGAATTACTTTGGACTGAACCTCAGTAGGATGCTCAAAACCAATTTTTTGAGCAGTTTGAGTGAGCTTGTCATTCAAGCCCAAATTATTAAAATTTGACATAGATTATTGTGAACGCAAACTTACTCAATATTTACCTAATAAGTCTTATGCGTAAGATTAAGTTTGATTTTGCAAGCTTCCTTAAGCTTTGAGAAGGAATTTTGCCAGTTTGTAGGCTTTATATGCCTTTTTTATTCGTTTTTTCTTTTTCTTAATCCTGATCAACTTGTAGCAAAACATATTTTTTTTAAGCGAATATACTTGAATATGCGTTTTTAGTTTGTTAATCAGTCGTTAAGAAGGAATTCTTTTAATTCCTCGAGGTTCATTTTCCGCTGGTCGCCCTTTTTCATGTCCTTAACGGAGAATTCACCGTTCTGGAGCTCTTCTTCACCGATAACGATCACATAAGGAATATTGTTCTTATCTGCGAATTGGAACTGTTTCTTGAGCTTTACGGAATCCGGATAGATGTCCACGGCTATACCTGATCGTCTTAGTTCCATAGCCGTTCTTTGGGCCATTTGCATGGAATCATTGTTAAAATTGATAAATAAGACATCTGTATTTTGACCGATATCTTCAGGAAATAGGTCAAGAGCTTCTATACACAGATAGATCCTATCCAGACCGAAAGATATTCCCATACCTGAAAGGTCTTTCAGACCGAAAACCCCTGTCAGGTCATCGTACCTTCCGCCGCCACCAATTGATCCAATGCTCACTTCCTCAGGAGCTTTAACCTCCAGTATCGTTCCAGTATAGTAATCAAGACCTCTGGCCAGGGTTACATTTAATTCCAAAGGAAAATTTTTTCCATAAGCATTAGATACTTTTTCCCAAATAAATCTCAGATCATCTACACCGCTTTGAGCTATATCAACATCCTTAAAAAGTTCTTCAAGTTGTCCAAGCTGTTCATTTACATCACCTTTAATGTCGAAAAGCGGTTGTATCTTTTGAATGGAATCTTCTTTGATTCCTTTATCGATCATTTCTTTTTCTACCTTATCCTTACCTATTTTATCTAATTTGTCCAATGCCACGGTCAACGGGATAAGCTTATCTTCCTGACCGATAAGCTCTGCCAGACCAGCAAGTAATTTCCTGTGGTTTATATGGATGGTAAACCCGTTCAAATTCAATTCATGGAACACTTCCTGATAGAGGTTAATACATTCTATCTCATACCAAAGGCTTCTACTACCTATAGCATCAGCATCACATTGATAGAATTCGCGATATCTCCCTTTCTGTGGTCTATCAGCACGCCAGACTGGTTGGATCTGAAATCTTTTGAAAGGGAACGTCAGTTCATGCTGATGCTGGGCAACAAATCTCGCGAATGGAACGGTTAGATCATAACGGAGCGATTTTTCAGTGATCTGGTCGGCGATTCCTGCGCTATCTTCTTGCGCAACATTTTCAGCTGACATATTTTTCATGAAATCACCAGAGTTTAATATCCTAAATATCAGACGATCACCTTCATCACCGTATTTTCCAAAAAGCGTTGCGTTTTTCTCAATACTGGGAGTTTGTAGTTCATTGAAGCCAAACCTCTTGAAATGCTTTTTGACGCAACTTATCACATAGTTGCGTTTGGCTAATGTGGCAGGACCAAAATCCCGCATGCCTTTAGGAAGTGCAGGTTTATTGTTCATCTTCAATCCTGGTTATTATCCTTTCAAAATAGTCATAAAGTTCTCCTTTGGTAATAGCTGCACCCTGCTTGATAAGTGCAAAGATGTCTTTATTCCTATCTTCATGTAATGCTTTAGATGAAGTATACATTTCTACTTCATCATCTAATAGATTGTCCTTTAACCATTGATAACCTTCTTTCGTGTTTAGGTCTACATTAGGATGTTTTACTTTGATACCTATCAAGTGGATCTGATGTTCATCGAATTTGAATAAAAATATCTGATCAGGGGAAAAATGCTCTAAATAATCCACTTTATTGAGGACGCCTTCCCAAACCAGGTCACTGAATATATCAAGTTCTTCTTCGGCGGCCTTGGGTTTTTCTTGCTTTATCTTTTGCCATTCATCAGCATCAATTCCCTGTGTGGCAAGGAATCTGCTAAACTCATCCGTCAGCTCCTCGAGTTGTTCTCTGGTTAGTCTTTCGTATTTCATAAAAAAATGGCATATTCTTAAAAGTTATTTTCAAGCCACCATTTTCACAAGCTATGAACTAATGGGGCTAAAAAAGTGAAATTAAAAATATGCCACTATTTGAATTGTGGGTTATTTCTTTGTTTCAGCAACTACATCAAAGGTGAGGTCTTTGATAACTTCCCTGTGAAAACGAAGTTGTGCATCATATTGACCTAATCTTTTAATATTTCCACCTTGAATAGATATATATTTCTTAGCCAATTCTATGCCATGTTTTTCTAGTTCATTGCTAAGTTCGGCATTTGTAACGCTACCAAACAATTTATCATCATTTCCTGCCTTGGCCTTTATATTAAAATCCTCGATTTCATCTATTTTATCTGCTTGTTTTTGAGCTTGTTCTACGATTTTCTTCTCATTAAAAGCCCTTTGCTTCAATTTTTCTTGAAGCTGTTTTTTAGCCGATGGAGTAGCGAGAATTGCGTAACCTTGAGGGATGAGATAGTTTCTCGCGTAACCGTTCTTTACTTCAAGGACATCATCCGTAAAGCCTAATTTATCTACATCTTGTTTAAGTATGATTTCCATTTTGCTTCTTTTTATTTGATTAGATCTCCTGCGTAAGGGATAAGAGCTAGGTGACGCGCCCTTTTAATTGCCTTAGAGACCTTACGTTGATACTTTAATGATGTACCTGTAAGTCTTCTTGGCAGTATTTTACCCTGGTCATTAACCAAACCTAACAAGAAATCCGGGTTTTTGTAATCAATATATTTTATTCCTGCTTTTTTAAATCTGCAGTAACGCTTTTTTGATGTCGTTTCAATGTCTAAAGGAGTAAGATAACGTATCTCACCTTCATTCTTCACTTTGGATTGTTCTTCAATACTTGCCATGATCAGTTTTCTTTTTTATCTTGTTTTCTTCTTTTTACTCTTTCTCTTGCCCATTCGATGGCATGTTTATCTAATCTTATGGTCAAGAAACGCATCACACGTTCATCTCTTCTGAACATTGTTTCCAGCGGATCGATGTGTTGCCCATCAACTTTGTACTCCATTAGTTGATAAAAACCACTTTTCTTGCCTTCAATGGAATAGGCCAATTTTCTGAGGCCCCAATCTTCTTTGTTGACGATCTCTGCACCATTCGAGGTGAGAAAGTCCTGATACTTTTTTACTGCTTCCTTTATCTGCTCATCAGATAAAACGGGATTTAAGATGAAAACAGTTTCATATTGATTCATATACTGATTTTTGAAATTAATTTTTTGCAAAAGTACATTAATTGTCTGACTTGTCAAATATTATTTTAGGTTGCTTGGATATTGATATGCAGAACTATGAAGAAGGAAATTCTGGATCAAGATAGTCTGGGATTCCATTTCCATTAGAATCCGGAAATTGTACCTCACCGTTATTATTGATCATCACTTCCTCGCTTGTTGGTGTCCCATCGCCATCATCGTCCGTGTCCAGATAATTAGGAACGCCATCACTATCTGTATCATCGTCCCTTACCAGACCATTATCAGAAGGGTCTTCCAGGTAAGTGGGTACCAGATCTTGATCGTGATCGGATTCTTCGGATCGGTAAAGTTGAAGGTCGACGATGAACGGTTCATAAGCCTGCATACCAGTACCAACGGGTGGAGTTCCGAAAAACCCTAATCCAGATGGGATGAAAACGGCGGCAAAACCAAAATCCTCATTGAATGAAATTGTTCCATCATCATTTTCTTCAAAACCTGAAGAACCTCTTAATTGACTTAAGGCTAAACGATATCCGCGGACCTCATTAGCAAGGTCGAACCATGAAGGACTCGGGTTTGAGTTAAAGACCTCATTATCTATGGTCTTCGCTCTAAAGGTCACTAATGTGGAATCTGTTTCCTTAGGCTGTCTTTGACCACTTGCACCTTCTCTGATCTCTATCATATGAAGTACGTATTCTACTCCATCTTGTTCCACTTCCAACGTCTTTAAAAGCGGAGATTCCAGAATAGGTGTCGCATCACTGTTCTGTTCTGTTATGGAGTCGTATACAATGGTCTGTAAGTTTGGGTTGATCGGGTTGGGCTCTATAGAAAATGTGTGATTAGACAGAAAGTCCCTTATTTCAATGCTATCTTCCGGCCATACTTCTTGTGGGTCTCTTAGTTCTGCGGCTTGTCCTCCGCCTCCATCATCGTCATCTCCACAACTTAGAAGGACCGGTACGAAGATCAAAATTACTAAAGTCTTTAAAAAAAACCTTTTATACATAAAAAATCGAATTTTTCGCAAGTTACAAAATTACACTATTTTTGTCTTCTATGCGAGTAGATAAGTATTTATGGTGCGTGAGATTTTATAAGACCAGGAATAAAGCTAGCCAAGCTTGTAAAAAAGGACACGTATTCCTTAGGGAAAGCAGGGTTAAGCCATCACAGGATGTCTTTAAGGGAAATCTTCTAAAGATTAGAAAGAATCAGATAGCCTTTGAGATAAAAGTAACGGACCTTCCAGCATCCCGCGTAGGAGCGAAACTGGTGTTCCAATATTATATGGACCAAACACCTCAAGAAAACCTTGAGCATGTGGAAAAATTGAGATACGCTCAAAAACATTATCGTAAAAAAGGCCTGGGTCGGCCCACGAAAAAAGATCGAAGAGAGTTAGATGATTTTCTGAAAGAAACAAATGATAAGACAAAAGAATGAAGTTGCTGATTACTGGCAAAAACGTTATGAAAATAACAATACAGGTTGGGACATGGGTCAGGTTTCACCGCCACTAAAAGCTTATTTCGATCAAATAGAAGATAAAAGGAAATGTATACTGATTCCGGGAAGTGGCAATGCTTATGAAGCGGAATACCTCATTGCCAGCGGATTTTCTAATGTCCATGTTGCAGATATAGCCATGCATCCGTTGGAGCATTTAAAAAAACGAGTAGGTCATCAAGCACATTTACATATTCATTACCAGGATTTTTTCAACATCTCTACAAAATTTGACCTCATTGTAGAGCAAACCTTCTTTTGCGCCATAAATCCTGAACAAAGATCTGACTACGCTAAAAAAACGGCCGAACTACTTAAAGCTGATGGGAATCTAATAGGTTTGTTATTTGATTTCCCTTTAAATGACGGACCACCTTATGGTGGCAATGCGCATGAATACATGAACTATTTTTCACCTTTTTTTAATTTCCACACATTTCAGCGTGCCTATAATTCTTATCATAAGCGCTATCCTCAGGAGATTTTCATTAATTTGGTCAAAAAATAATTTTGTCAGCAGTTATACTAACCCAACAACAGATACAACAAAAGGTGAAGCGTATCGCTTTCCAGATATTAGAGAACAATATTGAGGAAGATGCGATGATCATTGCAGGAATTTCAGGCAATGGATACATTTTTGCTCAAAAGCTAAAGGAGCAGCTCTGTTCTATATCAACCAAAAATGTTATTCTATGTGAAGTAAAAATGGACAAGAAACATCCGCTGAACAGTGTGTCCACTTCCATACCTATCAACAAACTTTCCGACAGGTCTATCGTGTTGGTTGATGATGTGCTCAACTCCGGGAGAACGCTGATACATGCGGTAAGATATTTGTTGCAGGTTCCACTAAAACGAATTAAAACGGCGGTCCTGGTCAACAGGAACCACAAAGATTTTCCGGTCAAGTCAGATTTTAAAGGAATCTCCTTATCTACTTCATTGGAAGAACACGTGGAAGTAGACCTTAAAAAGCTTCAGGCTATTCTTTATTGATACTAAGGAGTGACTCCTTGAACTCTTCTCCTTCCTTAAGCAGCTTTTCCAGGTTTTTGGAGACAGCTTTAGTTCTCATTACATATGTGTTTTGTGACTTGTACTTTCTGTAGATGTCAGGTTTTTTTATGTAAACTATATCGATAGTAAAAGGACTATAGGGTACATTGCCATCATAATAACTTTCCAGTAACCTTAGGTCAAGGCTTCTTCATTTGATACAGTTCTGCAGGCTGGAACTTGTACTTTCAGTTTATCTTTTTGGTCTTTTGATTTATTTTTAATAAGCAAATAGTGTGGTGTTAAAAAGGACTATTAAAAACAGTAGAATTATTCTCAAAAAGTTAGCGTCATTATAGTGTTAAGTAATATCTTAATAATCTAAGCAAATCGTTTTGAGCACTTTCATCTTTAAATTTCAACCTTTTATCGTAAATGTAGGATTTGATCTTCTTACGGTATTTAGGTGGGAAAGCATGAGCGACCTTTCTTCTTTTGAGCTCTATTTCTTTGAACGTGTTATTGCCTAACTTTAAATAAAAAATGGTTTTAGGGATAAACTTTGGTGGGATATCCGTATTGTAAGAAGATTTAAAATCTCTTCCTTTCTTAAATCTTCTGGAATATCTTTTATATAATTTAAGGTCTTTTTTGTCTACTAAAGCTATAACGTATTTATTATCTGTATTTTTAAATAACTTTTCATTGATAAATATAAAGTATCTTTCACCATCATAATCATATTGATAGCGTTCCTTTCGAGGTAGTGTATAAGTATCTTCTGCGCCTTTCATCTTAAGGATGAAGTTATCCTTATAAGCGTTATACCTGATACCGGCGTTAATTTCATTATCCTTTTTTGTATCAATAACCTTACCGGAAACATAATTTTTAGTAAGATAGGGGGAACCTTCAATTTTTGACAATTTTACGTCCCTACCATTATCCAAGTTGACATATTTTTGTTCCAGTATAACACCATAATCACTAGAATTCATAGAATTAGGAACCTGACCCAATGACAATAAAGTGAAGAGACATAAGATTATTGTTATAAAGAATCGCATAATAATGAATTTAAACGGTTACAGCCTGATTCAAATACTTCCTGAATGGGGTCATTATTCTATAAGTATCGATAATAGTATCTTTAAAGTTCGAAGATAAAACATTTTTTTTATTTAATTTTCTTGCTACAGCAAAGCTTTTATTCTTTAAAAGATCAATATGCGGATGATCGTTGGTAAAACCTTTAGGTGCATTAGTAAGCTTCCCTTCATCCATTAAACCTCCAAAATGTTCTTTGAACTTTTTATCATTTAAGATGTCCTTTAATTTATCACCGTTATAATCAATGGCATCACGAATACTGTTCAGGTTCGAGCGTTTTGGCTTGTAGAATCCACCGGCAAGGAAGCATTCGTTAATACCTATGTGGATGTAAAAATCGCTTTTTCCAGGTTTCTTATCCAGTCCCATCCCAAAGTGATCCTTATAAGTAGGTTTTTGCGGATGATATAAAAGATTATTATTGATACGATTGATCGCTCTCTTTGCGTCAATGGGATGATGGTCATTATTGATACTTGTGAGTTCATCATCTATCTCTAATAGCCATTGATAAAGGTTATCTTTTATCTTATGATATCTACCGCGATTCTCATCCATCCACGCTTTATGGTTATTTGCGTTCAAATTCTCTAAAAAATCGAATACTTCCTGGAAGTTCATGCTTTTTTAGCATTCAAATTTAGTTGATGTTTGAGCTCTTCCATAGAACGTTCTAATTTTTTTAGCATAGAATTCTTGCTGGCATCATTAATGCTAAAGGTCAATTTACTTCTGACCTCCCATAATTCCATGACCTCGGACCTGAGTATGACAGATGGTGGATACTCCTCATTGATCGACACAAGTACCAATTGGTCTTCATTTCTGTTCTCATTTATCTTTTTGAGCAAAAGGCTATCTTCAAGGATGATCACATAGATGTTAGATGGCCTTATATCGGCTAACTTTTCCACGCTTTTGGCAAGCACCCAATCGCCATCTTCAAAATCTGGTAACATACTATCACCTTCTACCTGGAATCCACGATAGGAGGCATTCCGGAATTCCGGTATAGGCATATCAAAGGCAGGCAAGCTCTGATACCATTGATTGTCCTGTAGATTATGAGGATAACCGGCAGCGGCCTTTTGGTCTACCATCAGGATATTCTCTTCTCCAGAAGAGTTCACGGTGATGACCTTAGGATCTACATGGTGATCTTGTACATTGAGATAAATTTGGTCACTTTTTCCATATAGCCATAAGGGATTAATAGAAAAATAATCTAGCAAGTTGCTGACCACATAGCCTGGGATTTTTATTCTTCCTCTTTCCAGGTCCATGGTAGAGTTATTATAACCTAGTCTTTCTCCAAACTCCTTTTGGGTGAGTTCGAGTTGTTGTCGTGCCTTTTTGAGCCTTTTTCCAGCTAACTGATGAAAATTTTCCATTTTCAAATTTAATAAAATATGGTATAATACCAAAACTTTGTGGTATTATACCACATCATTTACATCTTTGTCAGAGGATTATGTTCATATATCACTAACATTAAAGTTATTATGTTCGTGAGTCAAAATCATGGAAAAGTCGAATGAATAAAAATGAAACTTTAACGAAATGTACACTTTAAGTGTAATAGGTCAATTGATGATTTCCCGAATTTTACCTTACATCAAAAAGGTAAAATCCTTATAAATCAATGTTTAATTTTTAAAATGTATTATTATTAACACAGTTACTAAAACATCTGGTATAAACAGGCGATAATGAAAGTAAACAAACATGAATGCCTTACTAATTCAAGGAATAGAGACATCATAAGACTTATCAGCGAAGGATTTCAATCCATGTCCATTTCAGAAAACCTGGACATCTCATTGAGCAACGTAAAAAAACGGAAGAAGACCCTAAGGTTTCAATTGGTATTGATAGAGAACAATAACGATGAGGCCATTATCCTTAAGATGAGGGAAGAAGGCTATATTTAATATCCCATTCCCAAATGATAAGGATATTATCCATTCATGACTATCTTGCATCCTATGTCTAGCTTTTTTAAAAAACCGCTACAAAAGTGGATATCGTTCTTCGGTTTGGTCATTGCAGGTGAAAGCATATATATGCTTCCCTACATGAGAAAAACCTTCCAAACCAGTATGGAAGCGGTTTATAGCATCACTGCCTCAGAGATAGGTATATTGAACAGTACGTTTGGTGTACTGGCTATTATTTGTTATTTTCCCAGTGGCTGGACGGCTGATCGATTTCCATTGAAGAACCTTTTGATAATTTCCCTGATAGCAACCGGTTTAGGAGGATTTTCAATGTTGTTCATTCGTTCTTTTGAAGCTTTACTGGTTATCCATGCTTTTTGGGGAGTTACTTCCATATTAACCTTTTGGTCTGCATTGATCAAAGCAACCCGGAATTGGGCAAATACCGATGAGCAAGGTAAAGGTTTCGGTCTTCTGGATGCCGGTAGAGGTGCCGTGGCCGCATTGATCGCCAGTACGGCCACTTATGGTTTTTCTGTGGCCGATATTTTAGAGACATCGCTTTCATATGTGATAGGGATCTACTCCATAGCTCCGATCATCGCTGCTTTTATACTTATGTTCAGTATGAAAGAACCAAAGGCTATTAAAATAAGGGAACGAAAGTCCCTGAGCGAAAAAGTTCAATTAACGACTATGCTCCAGAACAGAAAGATAATGATCATGGCAGGTATCATTTTTTGCGCTTATACGCTATATGTGGGAAGTTTTGATCTTCCAGCCTATGCGGAGAGGGCATTTGATCTGACAAGGACAGAAGCTGCGATGATAGGCACCTTACGCGATTGGCTTCGACCTATCATGGCATTGTTAGCAGGAATTCTGGCAGATAAGTTCACTGGATCCAGGACTATTTTCATATCCTTCCTTTTGCTGTTACTCTGTTATGCTTCCATTGCTTTGATAGGTGAAAAGGCCGTCCTGTTCTTTTTTTGGTTCCAGCTCATCGGTATTGCATCTGCAGTATTTGCCTTACGAGGAATCTATTTCGCACTTTTGGAAGAGTTGGAGCTATCCCTATCCCATACGGGAAAGGTCGTAGGATTGGTTTCTTTTATCGGATATATCCCTGATGCGTTCATTCATCTTATCTCAGGTCTCATTGTAGATGAAGGTTCTTCTTATCAAGGTTATTTTGACTTTTTCCTGTTACTCGCATTCGTAGCATTACTAGGCCTATTGATCAGTGCCTATTTGATCAGCCTTCAACATAATAGATCAAAGCTAGTTGATAAGTAATAAAAAAGTTGAGCAGTGCAAAGAAAGCTGCTGGCAAGGTGTCTAAAACCGGGTCTTTGATCTTAATTCTCACGCCAACGCCCATGAACATTAGTAGTGATAGACCTGCTGAAGCTAATATAGCCAGAACATGGGACCCTAAAAGACCGATAACCAAACTGATGGATCCTAAGAGCTGTAATATTCCTGTCAAGTTCCTGTGTCGGTCGGTCAATTGGAACCTGTTGAATTCTACTTTCATCTTCTTGCTGAAGAGACAGCTCGCCCCATAGAACAAAAAGCAAAACGCATTAAAGAAACTTAAGTAATATATATAGGGCATAGCATTTGATCGATCACTTAACATACAAATTACTATGCGAAATTAATTCTTTACTAATGGCAGCAGGCCCAAATAATTATTAAAAAAGCTTGAAAAACTTTGACATGGAACAGAAATCTCAAAGATGGTGTTGCAACAGTTTAAAGTTATTTTTTTCATGTTTAATTTCCAACTCAAAGTTTTATCAAGTCTACATGATGAGGTCAAAGAACATCTATATGAGCAAGGCCTAGGTAACCGAAATTTCTATTTATGAGCTTTATTAGCTTCTGTTCAATTGACTAAATATGTAAAGGTCGATCATCCGTTGAAGCTAAAGCGGCTTCCTTGACCGCTTCCGCATAAGTTGGGTGAGCATGGCTTATTCGTGCAATATCCTCAGCACTTGCCCTGAACTCCATGGCTGTAACGGCTTCCGCAATAAGGTCAGCAGCACGAGGAGCGATCATATGGACGCCAAGTACTTCATCTGTGGTCTTATCACTTAATATTTTGATCATACCATCAATATCACCACTTGCTCGTGACCTACCTAATGCGCGCATTGGAAATTGACCACTTTTGTATTCTACGCCAACTTTCTTGAGTTGCTCTTCGGACTTGCCTACTGAGGCTACTTCTGGCCAGGTATAAACGACATTGGGTATTAAATTATAATCAATATGCGGTTTTTGCCCCGCGATAACTTCGGCGACGAAAGTACCTTCTTCTTCGGCTTTATGGGCTAACATCGCACCTTCTACCACATCACCGATCGCATAGATGGAATCTGCAGTGGTTTTTAGGTTCTTACCTACTTTTACCTGTCCTTTTTCGTTAAGTTCAACACCCGCTTTCTCTGCATTTAATCCAGTAGTGTAAGGTTTTCTCCCTATGGAAACCAGACAATAATCACCGGTAAAGCTTACCTCTTTGCCTTTTTTATCTTTGGCTTTTACAGTAACTTCATCACCATCTCTTTTGATATCTGTAACTTGATGGGATAGTTTGAACTTCACCTTTTGCTTTTTCATCACTCGCATCATCTCTTTCCCCATTGATTTGTCCATACTTGGGATGATATGGTCTAAATATTCGATTACCGTCACATCAGCACCTAATCTTTTATAGACTTGGCCTAATTCTAAACCGATGACGCCACCGCCTACTAAGATCATATGTTTAGGTACTTCCTGCAAGGAAAGGGCTTCCGTGGAAGATATGATCCGCTCTTTGTCCAATGGCGCAAAAGGGAGTTCATTAGGTTTACTGCCAGTGGCAATTATGGTATTTTTGGTTTCTATTTCCTGGATTTGACCATCATCGCCTTTGATGCTAATGGTATGCTCATCAACGAATGAGGCGTGTCCCTGGAATGATTCGATCTTGTTCTTATCCATTAAGAAATCGATGCCTTTGGTGGTCTGGTCGACAACATCGGATTTACGCTTCATCATGTTCTTCATATTGACCTTGGGCTTGCCTTCTATATCGATACCATGATCGGCAAAATTCTTAGTAGCTTCTTCAAAATGATGAGAAGAGTCTAATAAAGCTTTAGATGGGATGCAACCTACGTTCAGGCAAGTACCCCCTTTTGTGGCATAACGTTCTATGATCGCTGTTTTTAAGCCTAATTGTGCACATCTTATCGCAGCTACGTATCCACCGGGACCGGAGCCTATTACCGTAACATCATATTTGCTCATGGTTTCTTTTTTGTGCAAAATTACAATTATTTGTCATTGTAATGAATCTCTTTCATTTATAACATGAATACATCATAGATAATGACCAATACGATCCTTTTTTTATTCAACTTAAAGTGAACTATTGATGCTTAAGATGAGCAGTAGAGTTGAATGACATAATAAAATTGCTCATAGAATCCTCAAGCATTATACTTTCTTTAATGGCCTTTTTCGATATTCGGCTAACATCTTCTCATTTCTTATCATATTTTTATTATCAAAATGAGAAGGTCCTTCTCTCACATTTTGTTTTTAATAGAGTAATTGTATAGTTTCATAGCATTGTTGATGGCAATTTTCCATAATTTAAAATATTACTCTTGTTTAATAGGGGTCAAAACAGTAAACTTTTTCATTTCCATTTTTTTAAAATCTTACTTATTTATATATAAATAACCTACCCGCTGCTTCCATTGACCTGAACTGTTCTTAAATCGTAAGACATAATAATAAGTGCCTGCAGGAAGCTCAGATCCCTTATTTACTGTTAGCCTTCCTTCTGATATGCCACGGAAGAAATTACCATTCTGTCCGTAAGACT
>Ga0209923_1000013_pt1 | contig 82213 bp, 84 predicted proteins | sample SalPon1_A_H2O_MG_FD_185696 | JGI IMG/M metagenome (GOLD analysis project Ga0209923, IMG submission 185696) | Salt pond water microbial communities from South San Francisco under conditions of wetland restoration - Salt Pond MetaG R1_A_H2O_MG... | ecosystem: Environmental > Aquatic > Non-marine... | reverse complement strand
TAATTAAATTTTTTAACAAAACTACGAAAAACTGTCTAATTGGACAATCCTTCAAGACACAGCTTTTCATGTATTAACCGTACCTGCTAAAAAAAGCAAGTGTCCGCTGTGATGCCTGGATTTGAAAGCTTAGGAATGTGTTAGGTGCTATTCTCCTTTTTGAAGGTTTTCATCTATATTTTAGCTCAATTCAATAAAGCCTATCTCTAACAATAATCACCTATATATAATGTTGTTCAAAAGTTGATAAATTTTAAGCATGAACCTTATTCGTTCTTCCCTTAGGTAAGGGAACAAACATCTAAGAGGTTTGAAGAGATGGCATTGAATTGTTGAACTCAAGGCCTAAAAATTCTTGGTGAATAGAAGAAAGAATGCTTATCCTAAAAAATTAGTAGCGTGGACGAGAGTTGAACTCGTGACCTCCGGGTTATGAATCCGACGCTCTAACCAACTGAGCTACCACGCCACTTTTGAGATTTGCAAATATATAATTAATAACTTTTAGGGCAAACCACTTTCTCCTCATTTCAGCAATAATTTTTTAATAATCGCTCAATTATTGTATATTGCTCAACTCAAAATTATGTTATGAGTGATAAAGTTAAATTTGAAAGAGAATTTCCGATTCAAGTATCGCCATCATTGCTTTACAAATATATCTCCACGCCATCCGGACTAAGCGAATGGTTCGCGGACAACGTTAATTCAAGAGGTGAAGTCTATACCTTTATGTGGGAAGGAAGCGAGGAGCAAGCTAAACTGGTCAACAAAAAGAACGATGAAAAGATCAAGCTTAGATGGCTTGAAGATGAAGAAGATGGGGATGATAGCTTTTTTGAAATGCGTATCCAGGTCGATGAGATCACCAAGGACGTTTCCCTCATGATCACTGATTTTGCGGAAGAGGATGAGGTCGAGGAGAGCAAGATGTTCTGGGATAACATGGTCAGCGAGCTCAAACATATATTAGGTTCTTCATAGCTATGAGCAATACGATACTATTCAATGGGCAGTTTAAATCTGCTGATACTGCTGTTCTACAACATTCAAATAGAGGGTTCAATTATGGCGATGGTGTCTTTGAGACCATCAGGGTGATTAATAATGAAGTCCTTTTCTGGGAAGACCATTATTTTAGATTGATGTCATCCATGCGTATTATGCGAATGGAAATCCCTCAAGAGTTCTCACCAGAGAAGTTAGAAAAAGACATCCGATCGCTTATCAAGGAGAATGAGCTTACGGACAAACCCACACGAGTAAAGCTCAACGTTTTTAGGAAGTCCGGTGGTTATTACACGCCAACTTCCAGAGAGATCGATCATTTGATATCCGTTACTGAGATAGAAAGTGCTTTTTATCAATTCCCGCAGCAAGACCATTATCAGGTAGAGCTCTTCAAGGACCATTACATTCTGAGCGGTTTACTTTCATCTATTAAATCAACGAACAAGGCGGTCAACGTACTTGCCGGAATCTATGCGGAAGAGAACGGTTATGATAACTGTTTATTGATCAATGAGTCAAAATCCGTGGTTGAAGCGATCAGCGGGAACATATTCCTGGTGAAGGACGGTATTGTAAAAACACCACCTTTGAGTGATGGCTGTCTGAATGGAATTTTACGTAAGCAGATCATCGATATCGTAAAGAACAACGATGACCTGGAATTACAGGAGGCATCGGTTTCTCCATTCGAGCTTCAGAAAGCGCATGAGTTCTTCATTACCAATATCATCAAAGGCATCATCCCCATTACAAAATACAGGAAGAAAGACTACGACAGTGTGACCTGTCAAAAGTTGTTAGGCCAATTGAACGCAAAGGCAAGGTTAGGTTAATTATGTTCCGGATTTTCCGGAGCGTTCTGCCAATAACTCAGACTCCCACCGATCTGATCGATACTTTCCTTCCAGATAAGCTCTTCCCTTTTAAAAAGAAGATCATCATTGTTCTTAGGGTCCTGGTCTAATATCCACACGCCATCTTCTATTTCCTGTTCCAGTTGACCTGATTCCCAACCAGAATACCCCAGAAAGAAACGTATATAGGGTTCTGGTTTTTTTGAGGTCCTTAACCAATCCTTGATCCTTTCTATATCGCCGCCCCAATACAGTCCGCTTGTTATCTCTATGCTGGTATCGGCCAATTCGTCAATGGCGTGGATGAAATATAAATTATCGTTCTCTACCGGACCGCCTTCGTGAACAGGCATGGATACATTTATTTCCGGTAGAAGCTCATTGAGGTGTAAACTTAGTTTCTTATTGACCACAAAACCCACAAAGCCGTCCTGAAAACTTGAATGGGTAAGCAATACGACCGACCTTCCAAAAGAATGATCGCCCAATATGGAAGGATGAGAAATCAGTTGATCTCCTTTACTAATGTTCATAAAGCCAATGTAATAAAAAAAGACCTTCTGAAAAGGTCTTTTTGAAAAAATTCCTTGATGAAGTTTATCCTTAGTTCACAGATTTTTGAAGCTCTGTACCCGGTTTGAACTTCACAACGTTCTTTGCTGGAATGTTGATGGTCTTCCCGGTTTGTGGATTCCTTCCTTCACGGGCCGATCTTTTAGAAACTGACCAGGAACCAAAGCCTACAAGAGAAACACGATCTCCTTTCTTTAAGGTATCACCTACGTTATCCAAAAAAGATTCTAATGCTTTCTTAGCATCTGCTTTTGAAATTCCGGCATCTTCTGCCATTCCATCAATTAAGTTTGTTTTGTTCATAATCTTTACTTTTTAAATATTAGACATTAAATAATTATTAACACCTACAAATGTATAGGGATTTCCCAATTTCACAAGGGTTTTGAGCAAATAAGCTTAAAATTGTTGATAACTAATTGAAATTGTTGATAAATTAAGTGGTTTTTCAGCCATTTTTATGTAACGATCACTTTAAAACATCATTATTTTTCAAAAGATTCCCGTTGATCGCTTCTTTAGCTGTCATTCTTTTTCTGTTCTGTAGCTGAAGTTCTTCTATTTCCAGGTTCTTATCTTGTGTGGCAACAATAACCTTGTTCTCCATTATGCTGACCTTGCCAGGCTCCTGATCAGAGGTTAAGTTAGTTTTCTTTGCTTTATGGACCTTTAAGCTCACATTCTTGTTCAGCTTTGTCCAGGAGCAAGGAAATGGAGAAAGTCCTCTGATGAAGTCATAGAGCGTTTCATGGTCTTGGTGCCAATCGATCCTTGAGTTTTCCTTATTTAATTTTGGTGCTTTCTTATCTGTTGCAGATAACTTTTGATCAGTAGTAAAAGGATTACCCTTATTTATCAATGCTAAGGTGTCGATTACCAGATCTGCGCCAAGATGCATCAATTTATTGTGCAAGCTCCCTACATTGTCATCTTCTTCGATCTTGGTTTCCTTCCACTGAATGATCTTTCCTGTATCTATCTCTTCATCAATAAAGAAGGTGGTAACGCCTGTTTTTCTCTCTCCGTTGATGATCGCCCAATGTATGGGAGCAGCGCCTCGATAATCGGGTAGGAGCGAGGCGTGTAGGTTGATGGTCCCTTTTGGAGGAAAATCCCAAACTTGCCTGGGAAGCATCCTGAATGCTACCACAAGGATGATGTCCGGTTCGATGAGCTTCAATTGGTCATAGAATTCGTCGCTTTTCAGGTTCGTAGGTTGATATACTGGTAACTGTTTTGAAGTAGCCCACTGCTTGACCGCCGATTCCTTTTTCTTCTTACCACGGCCTGCCTTCCTGTCCGGAGCAGTAACTACACCTGAAATTCTGTGATCTTGTTCATAGAGCTTCTTTAATATCCCAAGGGCGAAATCAGGGGTTCCCATGAACAGTATATTCAGTTCATTTTTCATTTAATACGATCTTATCTTGTTCGTTCATTTTTAATTTGTTCTCTGATAATAAGTTCCGGATCACTAATACGATTTTCTCTTTAGGTTGATTAAGATATTTTATCATTTCATTGATATTAAGTTGTTCATCTTTTGCGCGTGATAATATATGCATTTTGAGTTCTTCAATGCTCATAGATTCATTCACTTGGTCTCTTCTTTGCTGACAAACATCACAATTATGACAGACCTCAGGATTCTCTTCCCCAAAGTACAAAGCCATAGCTTGTTGACGACATATATTTTTGTTTGTGATGAATTCCATCATATCTTGTACTTGCTGCTTTTTGTAATTAAGATGGTGCATGATCAACTTTTTATTTCTCATCACCATAAGCTGACCTTCATGATCTTCCAGGAATTTTATGATGAGGTCCTTATCATTTATTTTCAGGTCAGCGACCTCTATCGATGCTAAGTGCCTTAAACATTTCAGGACCTTTTTCTGGTCAAAGCCGGTGTTTCTGGTCAAGCCCGTCAGATCGACTCCCAGATATTGTTCAAAGATCCCAGGATAGTTCCTAAGGATGTTGTCCAACACCTTTTTCACATCCTTTACTTCCTTGAGTTCTCTGATCCGTTTAGGAGGAACACTGATCTGCATTTCCACGTTCAGTTGATGATTCGTCTTCAACTCTATAAGTGCCACCTTTTCCAGGATTCTCAATGCGTTCAGCACTCGTTTTGCGTTCATTTCATATTTTCTGGCAAAACTTATAATGTCCAAACCGTGTTCCTGGCCCTTTCCTTCGTTTAAGGCGATCTGATAATAGTTGTGTAGCTTTTGATGAACTAATTTGATAAATTCGATATCAGGAAGTTGATCGATATGTTGTTTTTGCAATCTTATTAGCTCGCTGTCGTTGTATACCGTGATGGCCTTTGCCTGCAGACCATCTCTACCAGCCCTTCCTATTTCCTGATAATAGCTTTCTATAGACTCAGGTAGGTCAAAATGGAATACTCGCCTGATGTTCCCTTTGTTGATACCCATTCCAAATGCTGTTGTGGCTACTATGGTAGATAGTTTATTTGCCAGGAAGTCGCTTTGGGTATTAAGTCTTTGCCGTAGCGGTAGTCCTGCATTAAACGCCTCGCTCTTTATTCCGTTCCTCTTTAATAGCGCGTTAAGAGTGAGGCAAAGCTTTCGACTTCTTACATAGACCACGCTTGACTGTTTTGCCGGTCTCATATGATGAAGCAAATAATTCCTTCGATCATTTACTTTCTTGACCATTATGGAAATGTTCTTGCGTACCACTGATTCCTGTACCTTGATCGGTTGTTCAAGCTGTAACAAAGAAGCAATGTCCTTTTGAACAGGAATGGTCGCTGAGGCGGTTAAAGCCATAATGGGAACTTCTGGATAGCGTTCTCTGATCTGATGTAATTTCCTAAAGCTGGGCCTGAAGTCATTACCCCATTGTGAGATGCAATGTGCTTCATCTATGGCAAAGAAACATTTGCTGATATGCTGTAATCTATCCTGGATGAACGTACTTTGAAATCGTTCAGGTGAAAGGTAGAGCAGGTCTATCTTACCCAACTGACAATTGTCCAGGATACGTTGAACATCTGCAAAGCTCATTTTACTTTTCAGCACCTGATTCCTTATGCCTCTTTTGTTCAAATCTCTGGATTGATCTTCCATCAGCGCGATCAAAGGTGATAGGACAACACAAATTCCTGAGCTGATAATTGCAGGAAGCTGGAAGCACAAGGATTTACCACTTCCGGTAGGTAAATAGCAGCAAACGTCAAGTCCTTTCATAATGGCACTAATCGCTTGCTCTTGAGCGGGTTTCAAGCGATCGTATCCCCAATGCTCTTTTAGTGCTGATGGAATATCATTCATGGCCTAACTTGTTCATTATGAAATCTATTCTACTTACCGTATCGGTCCTTGGCATTTCTATTAGGTCATACCCAATGGACCGATAAGTTCTTATAAGATGTTCCTGTATTTCCTTTGAATGATGTAGGGTCTCATATCTTATTTCATCCTGTTCAAATATGTCTTTCCATACTGGGAAAATGAAGATCTGATCATATATGAACTGCTTGTTCGCATTACTAAAATAAGAAGGGTAGTCTGTTCGCTGATGGTCTAAATAGGCGGTGATCTCCGGGATTCCTCGATCTATGAAGACATGTTCATGTTCTGAATTTTCCGCTTTCTGGAACTGTGCCTTTCTTTTTTCCAATAATTTATCACTAAATGCCAGTGGATCAGAAATGAACAAATGTTCAACGCCTTTCTCTCTGGCTTCCCGAACTATTTCCCTGGAAACTTCCTTCATTACCTGATGACCGTGTTTTTCCAGCTCGTCTATCAGGGTGGATTTTCCGGTTCCGGGTCCACCAGCAAAGACGATTTTCTTTGCTTTCTGTTCCGTAGTTCGCTTCATCAAGGATATATTTGATCGTTCTTGTTTAGATTATCAGCATCGCTTTTACAAAATGCGAATTTCAGTACTTTTTTAGACTTTTGTTGATAAAAACCCATTTAGGTGTTCGTTTGAGCAATATCCCGAACAATAACAGTATATTTGTACGAAAAAACAATGAAAGAGAAGAAAAATTCGAAAGAATTTTACGAAAAGTTGGAAAAGAAATTAGAGGAACACAGCGAATGGCCTTCTAAGTATATGTTCAAGTTCATTGTTCCCACTTCGCAAGAAAAAGTGGACCAACTCAAGCAACATTTTTCCGATATGGATGCAAAGATAGATCTAAAACATTCTAAGAAGGGAAACTATACTAGTGTAAGCATTGTTTTAATAATGAACTCACCTCAGCGAGTCATCCAGAAGTATAAACAAGTAGGGAACAACGTAGAAGGAGTGATATCCTTGTGATAAATATCGAACGAATCATACCTATATCGCATATATTATTTATTTTGCACCCTTTAAACAAAAGATTTTGATAGATTATTTAGAATACAACTCGAACAGAGATAAGCTTAGGATACCAGAATACGGAAGACACGTACAAAAAATGGTAGAACACGCTATAAGGATAGAAGATGATGAAGAACGACAGAAGGCAGCAGAGGCCATCGTGGCAGTTATGGGAAGTAATGCGCCTCATCTTAAGGACGTTAGCGATTATCAGCATAAATTATGGGACCAGCTTTTTATTATCAGCGATTTTAAACTCAATGTGAACTCTCCATATAAGAACCCTTCTGCGGAAAAGATCTTTGAAAAACCGGACATGCTAGAGTATCCTGAGAACATACCTTCTTACAGATACTACGGCAATAATATCAAAAAAATGATAGATGCCGCCTGCAAGTTGAAAGATGGCGAAATGAAAGAAGGTCTCATCTATACAATAGCTAATCACATGAAAAAATGCTATTTGAACTGGAATAGAGATTCTGTGAAAGATTCTATCATATTCAAGCACCTCGACGAACTAAGCGGTGGAAAGATAAAGATTCAAGCAGAAGATGAAGAGCTTAGCGAGGCATCTGACCTGGTAAAAGGCCCACCAAAGAAATATAACAAGACCAACAAAAGACGTCTGAAAAAGAGCAATCGTAAAAAATATAAATAATGGCGAGTTTCCAAGTTGAAGGCGGACATTCACTTGATGGAGCTATCCAGCCACAAGGAGCTAAGAATGAAGCGCTTCAGATCTTATGTGCGGTATTACTTACAGATGAAAGGGTAACTGTTCACAATATACCATCCATAAGGGACGTCAATAAACTGATCGATATACTGGAGAATTTGGGTGTCAAAATTCAAAAGATCAATAGCAATGCCTATTCTTTTTGTAGTGATGACCTGCATCTCGATTATCTGCAAAGCGAACTTTTCAAAGAAGAAGGTTCCAATTTAAGAGGCTCGATCATGCTCATAGGGCCATTGCTTGGAAAATACGGAAAAGGTTATATCCCCAAGCCCGGAGGCGATAAGATAGGTAGAAGAAGACTTGACACGCACTTTACCGGTTTCAAAAACCTGGGTGCAGATTTTAGATATGATAAGGAAGAAAGATTCTATGGGGTAGAAGCAAACAATGGGTTGAGTGGAAGTTCTATGTTACTGGATGAAGCATCGGTCACAGGAACGGCGAACATCGTGATGGCAGCGGTACTGGCAGAAGGAAGAACGGAAATCTATAATGCAGCTTGTGAACCTTATGTACAGCAATTATGCAGAATGCTCAATAAGATGGGCGCCAAAATCTCTGGTATTGGGTCTAATCTGCTGACCATCGAAGGCGTTGATAAATTATCAGGATGTGAACATCATGTCTTACCGGACATGATAGAGATAGGTTCCTGGATAGGCCTAGCCGCCATGACAAAAAGCCAAATTACAATTAAGAACGTTGGATGGGAACACCTTGGGCTTATTCCATCTACCTTTAAAAAACTGGGCATCAGCATTGAAAGGTCTGGCGACGATATTGTAGTCCCCATGTACAAAGATGGTTATGAGGTGGAAAGTTTCTTGGATGGTTCCATTATGAGCATAAGTGATTCACCCTGGCCTGGATTTACTCCAGACCTGCTGAGCATAATACTCGTTGTGGCCACACAGGCTAGAGGAAGTGTGCTCGTCCATCAGAAAATGTTTGAAAGTCGTTTGTTCTTCGTGGATAAACTGATAGATATGGGAGCTAAGATCATTCTTTGTGATCCGCATCGCGCGACGGTCATCGGACATGATTTCAAATCTCATTTAAGGGCCACAACGCTCACATCGCCCGATATTCGTGCAGGTATCTCCCTTTTAATAGCTGCATTGTCCGCTAAAGGAACTTCCACTATTCATAATATTGAACAAATCGATAGAGGCTACGAGAACATAGATGGAAGGCTTAATGCGATAGGAGCTAAGATGACCAGACATTAGAACTAGTCCACCACCTTCTTCCAATTCTTCCAGATAAGAGAAAACCCTATAATGGAAAAGATCAGTACGATGACCCCTTTAAGGTGATTGCCATAGAGGATGAAGCCTGTACCAAATAGCACGGCATAAACACCGATAATCCCACCCAAAAAACCGATTATCTTAGCCTTGAAATATCTGAACTTAGAATCGTTGTCGAATATCAGCTTATTAAAACTGGCTAATTTTGAACTCGAAGAAGGTGATGTTAACAAGCTTACCGTAACCCAGGCAGAGGTTGTTATAATGACACCAATGACCAGTCGCCAGTGATCGGCCAGGTCTATCAAGGGTATTCTGCCCTGATCACCGAGAAAAAAGATCAATGCGATAAGGAAAGAGACGCTCATCGCAGTTATCTCACTATAAGGGTTTACCCGTTTCCAGAACCATCTTATTATGAACAATAGTCCTGTTCCCGCACCTATCTGTAGTAGAAGATTGAACGCTTCTTTTGCCTCTTCCAGAACCAAGGCCAATGAAGCGGAAGCAAACATCATGATGATGATGGATATCCTTCCAATGATAACCTGTTGCTTTTCGCTGGCTTCTGGTCTGATGAAGCGCGTATAGAAATCGTTGACGATATAACTGCTACCCCAGTTCAAATGGGTGGAGATCGTACTCATGAAAGCTGCGATAAGTGATGTGACCACTAAGCCGATCAATCCATGAGGTAACATTTTCAACATGGCCGCATAGGAAAGATCAGGTTTAATAAAGCTTTTATCAAGATCAGGGAACGCCTCAGCCAAAGAAGCAATGTCCGGATAAATGATAAGTGATGCCAGCCCCAGCAAGATCCATGGCCAGGGTCTAACCGCATAATGCATAATATTGAAAAACAAGGTAGCCTTTGTAGCATGTTGTTTATCCTTCGCAGCTAATATCCGCTGTACGATGTAACCGCCACCGCCTGGCTCCGCGCCGGGATACCAGACACTCCACCATTGCACCGCCAGTGGGATGATAAGCAAAGGAATATAGTTCTTAGGCTGTGAGAAATCTGGAAAAAAGTTTAAATTATCAGCTACATTAGGATGATTTACCAATTGTTCTAAACCGCCGATCTGTTCCATATTGATTATGTAACAGGCGGCCCAGATACTTCCGCCTAAAGCTACACCAAACTGAAGAAAATCAGTAAGTAAAACACCTTTCAATCCGCCCAATAGGGAGTAGATGGTTGTTATGCTGCACGCGATGAGCAGCGAGTTTATAGCTGAAAGGTCAAAAATGACATGACCTATCTTTATGGCTGCTAAACAGACACCGGCCATGATGACTATATTAAAGAAAAGACCCAAATATATAGCTCTAAAACCCCTTAAAAAAGCCGCGCTCTTCCCGGAATATCGTATTTCATAGAATTCAAGATCTGTTGCGATGTTGCTCTTTCTCCATAATTTGCTGTAAAAGAAAACAGTAAGCATTCCGGTCAATAAAAAGCACCACCATACCCAATTCCCGGAGACACCGTTTTTTCTAACTATTCCAGCAACTAATCCAGGTGTATCCGCTGCAAAAGTGGTGGCCACCATGGAAACACCTAACAACCACCATGGCATGTTCCTGCCAGATAAAAAGAAGTTCGTGGCATTCTTGCCACTCTGTTTAGCTACATGAATTCCTGTTATTAGATAAAGACCAAAAAAGGCAAGGATGATCGCTATGTCTAAGGCGCTTAGTTCCATAATTACTTGATGCCAGCTATGATGCTCATCTCAATATTAGCATCCTTAGGTAATCTACTTACTTCCACGGTTTCTCTTGCCGGAGCAGTATCCGTTGAAAAATAACCACCATAGCTTTCATTGACCCTTTTGAACAAGCTTAGGTCTTTTAAGAATATACTGATCTTGATAACATCCTCTAGCTTTGATCCGGCTTCCTCTAATATGGACTTGATATTCTTCATCACCTGATGTGTTTCCTCTTCTATCGATGCATTCACCATTGAAGAGCCATCAGGTCTTAAAGCGATTTGACCCGAGATGAACAATAGATCACCAAAACTTACGGCCTGGTTGTAGGGTCCGATAGGTTGAGGTGCATACTTTGTGTTTACGATATTTTTTTTCATATTATTTAATTTAATCTTCTGAGAGGTTCTCTATTCTTATCATACTTGATGTCGCTGAATATGTTAGACTTTATACCGATAAAGAAGAACCAGGATTCTCTTCTTCCAAAAGGAGTCCAGTTGAAGGTCATCCGCCAGCTTTTCAGGTCTCTCGCAAATCTTAGTTGCGTAAAAGTAAAACCCTGGTTTCTCAGGTCAAAACCTGAGGAGCCACCTATAGACCATCTGGGAGACAGCTCTACATCCGCATTGAACATGATGGAATGGGAGGATATTTCTTTCTGGCGTCGAGAATTGTTATAAGTGAAAGTATAGGAAAGGTTTAAATTCCAGGGAATCCCAAAGTTATAGTCCTGCAGGTCATTATCATTAGCATCATCCTTATCTCTTCCTCTTTGATTCAAGGGTTCTGCTGATCCGAACAGGTCATCTTTCCTGCCACCACTTCTATAACTCTCACTTCTTCTTTTTTGATTGCCTTCCTCATCCTCTTCATCTTCTTCTCCATTGAAGATCTTATCGCTAAGTTTATAGCTAAAGCTTACATTCCCTCTTGTGAACCTGAACAAGCTCCCGCCATTATTGATGTTAAGCTTATCTATCCGCCTGTCATTGTTGTCTAGTGCATACAGGTCCAGCTCTCCTCTAAAATTTACCGAAAGTTCGTCCTGTACCACAGGTAAGGTGCCGTTAAAGCCTATGGGTGAGAGCTTTAATGAATCAGCGGCAAGGTTATATCTGGTATCAAAAGAAAGATTGCTCAAAATACTCCTTTTCTTGTAGCGTTCGTCTCCTACCAGCGTTGAATCCTTTTTTCTGACCTTCGCTTCAAAATCATTATTGATGGAAAGGTTCAGACTACTTGAGAAGTTATTGTTAGGAGCTCCGAACAAAGTTCCCTGAAACCTGGAAAATTCAACTTCTTCTGGTTCATCTCTGCCAGCAACAGGTCTGTTATAAGTATCGTAGTACTGATCAAAGCCCGGATTTATACTGTAACTTATGCTGGGTTGCATCACATGACGAATAGCTTTTATCTTGCTATCCGTACCAAACTTGAACATACCATAGACAGTGGTTCCTACACTTGCGGAAGCATTATACGTACGATAAGCCTTGAAACCGTTCACCGTATCCGTGACCACTTCCTGTCTCTGCTCATCAAAGGACTTGTCGAATGTCCTAAACGCCCATGTTTCATTATAGTTTGTGCTGGTACTTACGCTAAAATGCTTAAAGACCTTGAAGTTTGTTGTCAGCGGAATGGTGTGTTGCATTCCGTTGTTGAAATCATTGAACATTTCAGGTTGGAAGAACAGGGAATCCGTGGTCTGGACCCTGTTCTCACCTCTTAGGTTGTATTGCATGTTGATGTTCTCAATAGCACCTTCTTTTATGCCGGACTTAGGTTCGAACGGATAAAAACGTCCAACGCTGAACTGTAGCGTAGGTAAGGTCATGTTTATCTCTTCAGTGTTTGAGTTTTGATTATGTGTAGCTGATAAGTTGAGGTTCATTTCAGGTTTCGTGTTGAACCTTTTACTATAAGAAACAGAAGAGTTAAAGCTATTGTTCAGTGAATTAGCCTGGTTAACCTGATTGGCCGATTGTCTAAAGAATTCACTGGAGCCCAGATTGACCGATGCGGAAAAACGGCTGTTGGGACTGGCTTTTTGAGCCTGGTTGTGTGACCATCTAAGATTATAGATGGTCCTTTCCTGAAAATCTGGTAAACCGGGCTCGCTGATAAATAACTTTTCAAATCTAAGGCTTAAATTCCCGCTGAACTTATATCTAACATTATAATTACTGTCAAATCGCAAGCCATAACTACCGTTAGAATACAGATCAAGTAAGGTGGTAAGGTCCAGGTAATCACTTATGGCAAAATAATAACCACCATTGGTAAGCGAGAAACCTCGATTTCTATTATCACCGAATGTAGGTATGATGAACCCAGATGACCTTTCCTTTGTCATTGGGAAAAAACCAAAAGGAAGTCCTAAAGGCGTAGGGACATCGGCGATGTACATATTGACGAGACCTGAGACGATCTTTTTATCAGGTACGAACTTTATCTTCCTGGCCCTGAAATAATAATCCGCATCTTCCACGCTCTCTGCTGTTGTGAACTTCACATCCTTCATATAGATCACAGAGTCGTTTTCCCGTTTTGCTATCTTTCCCTGGGTCTGTATACCATTCTTAGCCGTATTTGAATTATGGATCAGTGCTTTTTTCGTATCAAAGTTATAACGCAAGCTGTCAGGCCTTACTTCATCACCACCTTTAGTAAAAACTGGTTTCTGAACATATTTTTCTGTGGTGTCAACGATACCTTTAGCGATCACTTCTTTGTTTCCATAGTCAAGGATGATCTCACCTGCTTTGATACTGATGTTCTTATAATCTATCTGCGCCTCATTATAAAGGTACATTTTCTTGTTTTGCCTGTCTATACGTTTATAGTCAGTCGCTTTATCGTTAACGACCTCTGAAAGGAAGGAAGCTGGAATACTGTCCTTTTCCTTTTCCTGGGTCTGGTTCAGGCTGTCTTTGGCCTTACCATTCCCTTTTATCGCTGTTGTATCCTTTTGAGCACTTAAGCTTAAACAAGATAAAGTTAGCATGCTTAGAAAAAGTAAAACTTTATTTGTGCGCAATTGCAATAGTGCTATTTTTGTTATTTAGGTTAAAAAACCTCAAAATTACATATTATTATAATGTATAAATGTTCGGCATCGGATAATATTGCTTTATTGTTTCAAAAAAGCCTATTGTTCGGACTTATCATCAAAACACTAATGCTGACCATCCTATGGGTATGCGTCAATCAAGCTGCACTTGCTCAGGAAGTTGATGATGAATTCACTGTGCTGATCGATCCTGGACATGGAGGGAAGGATTCTGGTACACGAGGCGGCGGTTATTTTGAGAAGAAGGTCGTCCTTGAAGTATCGTTAGAAGTAGCAGAACAGTTGAAGTCAACTCCCGATATTAAAGGAGTACTGACCAGAGATAAGGATGTTTTCATACCATTAGACGAAAGGGCCAGGATAGGAAATAAAGTAAATGCAGACCTGTTTATATCCATTCATTGTAACGCGGCTGCCGATACAAGGGCTTATGGAGCGGAAACCTTTGTTCTGGGTTTGCATAGGAATGAAGATAATTTTGAGATCGCTAAAAAAGAGAACAAGGTCATCTTGATGGAAGATGATTACGAGGTGAAATATGATGGGTTCGACCCAAAGTCTCCAGAATCTTATATGACCTTTACAGTGATGCAAGAAGAATACTTGGATGAAAGCATCTTATTAGCGGATAAGGTCCAAAAAAGGTTTACGAACCATCTGAGCAGGCACAACAGAGGTGTGAAACAAGCCGGTTTTCTTGTGCTTAGAGAGACCAGTATGCCAAGCGTTCTAATCGAGCTAGGTTTTCTCTCTAATCCTAAAGAAGGGAAGTTCCTTAACTCAAAGCAAGGTCAAAAGAAAATGGCCAATGCTATAGTCAAGGCGATCAAAGCTTATAAAAGATCAGTTAGATCATCAAGTGTTAGTGAGATCAAGAGCCAGAGAATAGAAGTTAAGGAAAACCAAGATAATGTAAAAGAAAATCTTTACACCTTTAAGGTTCAAATTGCCGCAAGCTCAAAACAGATAGCCGCCTCTAAGGACAATTTCAATGGCCTTGAACCTATCAGTAAGGGAAAAGAAGGTAATTTCTATAAGTACTATTATGGTAAGGCATCTGACTATCAAACAGCCAAGAGACTTGTTAAAAGTGCTAAAAATAAGGGTTATCAAACTGCCTTTGTCGTCGCTTTCAAACCTAATGGTGAAAAAATTTCAGTTGCAAAGGCCATAGCATCAAATAAGGATTAGTTAATTTTACAAATTATTAAAAACAAGAGAATTGAAAATATCGAATGAGTTTAAAGTAGGGCTGTTAGCAGTAATATCCATACTGCTTTTCATATTTGGATATAATTATTTAAAAGGCAACAACCTTTTGAACAGTTCAAGAACTTTTTATGCGGTATATGACAATGTAGAAGGTCTGAGCAAATCATCCCCCGTAACAATAAATGGCTTACAGGTAGGATCTATTACTGACATTAAATTCCTGGACAGTTCTGGCAAATTAGTAGTGGTTATGAATATCAACAATGATTTTGATTTTCCTAAGAACTCTTATGCTAAAATATATGGTGGGACGCTTATAGGGAGTAAGTCCATGTCCATTGAGCCTGTACATGATGGGAATGGTACTGCAAGAACCGGGGATACCTTACCCAGCAAAGTAGACCCGGGATTGCTTGAACTGGTTAACAATCGTTTAACACCATTGCAATCAAGAGTTGAAACGGCCGTAAACGATGTTGATACTTTGATAACCTCCGTTAACCACATCCTAAGTTCGGAAACCCAATCATCGATAAAACAATCTTTCGAGAATATAAAGATCACCCTTGAATCCCTCAAGAACACATCATCTGATATTAACGATGTCGTTGTTAAGAACAAAGGGAATATTGAAAATTCTTTTGAGAACATTAATGCAACAACTGAGAACCTAAAGAACGTCACCGATTCCATCTCCCAAATGAATTTAGAAAAGATAAGTAATGATCTGGAGGAATCCATCGCTAACATAAAAACTGTAACAAAAAAGATAAATGATAAGGATGGAAGTCTGGGAAAATTGGTCAATGATGATCAGCTTTATCAAAATCTGGAAGGCGCATCAAATGAACTGGAAGAACTTTTAAATGATATTAAAACTAATCCTAAAAGATATGTTCATTTTTCTGTTTTTGGAAAAAAAAACAGACCTTACAAGAAAAAAGATGAATAATGGAAAATGTACTTGAATATTTACCGCAAGTTTTATTTATCCTTGCACTGGCTTATGCAATCTACTTTTTCACAAGGAATGTGAACCGGCTTAAAAGGAACATTTACTTAGGTAAGGAACAAAATAGAAGCGACCGCAAGAAAGAAAGGTTGAAAAAGATGATGCGTGTAGCTTTAGGTCAATCTAAAATGGTGGTTGAACCTATCGCCGGATTTCTTCATGTTATCGTTTATGTGGGTTTTGTTATCATCAATATTGAGGTCCTGGAAATCATTATAGATGGCGTGCTGGGAACACATCGGATATTTTCTTTTATAGGTCCGGTCTATGATGTTTTGATAGCAAGCTTTGAAATATTAGCATTCCTTGTATTAGCTGGTGTTATCCTATTTTGGACAAGAAGGAACATTACCAGGATCAAAAGGTTCTTTGCCCGTGAGATGACCGCATGGCCTAAGAACGATGCGAACAACATCCTATACTTTGAAGTTGTCCTGATGCTACTATTCCTTACGATGAATGCCACGGACCATCAATTGCAGATCAATGGCGCCGCACACTATGTTCAAGCAGGTGCATTTCCCATCAGTAAATTCCTTTTACCACTATTCGATAATATGACGAACGAGGCTTTGATCATTATAGAAAGAGCGGCCTGGTGGTTGCACATATTAGGTATCTTGTTCTTTTTGAACTATTTATACTACTCTAAACATTTGCATATCTTATTGGCTTTCCCTAACGTGTATTTTTCTAGATTGGACCCTAAAGGTAAGTTCAATAATAACGAAACGGTAACCCAGGAAGTGAAGACTATGATGGACCCGAATGCCGATCCTTATGCAGAACCAGAAAACGATGGTGACGTACCAGATAAATTTGGCGCGAATGATGTGACGGACTTGTCCTGGTTCCAGTTATTAAGTGCTTATACCTGTACAGAATGCGGGAGATGCACCTCTGAATGTCCAGCTAATCAAACGGGTAAGTTGCTTTCACCCCGAAAGATCATGATGGACACAAGAGATAGGCTTGAAGAGATTAGCAACCATTTGAACAAGGGAGAATCTATGGATGATGGCAAATCACTTTTAGGGGATTATATTTCTAAAGAGGAGCTTTGGGCCTGTACAACCTGCAATGCATGTGTTGAAGCTTGTCCAATAGGCATAGATCCACTTTCTATCATCATGGAAATGCGGCAATATTTGATGATGGAAAAAAGCGATGCTTCTACAGAATTGAACAACGCCATGTCGAATATAGAAAACAATGCGGCTCCATGGCCTTATAATCAACTAGACCGTCTAAAATGGGCAGAAGAAACTAACTGATCAAAATGAGCAATAGAAAAGATTTCCTGAAAGAAGCAAAAAAAGGAGAAAAGGCGATTAGTCCTTTACTACCTGATGATATCAAGAACTATCTGATAGATATAGATGGTACGATAACTGAAGATGTCCCTAACGAAGAACCCGAGCGGATGAGAACCTGTAAAGCTTATCCCGATGCTCTGAAAACCTTGAACAAATGGTATGATCAGGGTCATAGGATCTGCTTTTTCACCTCAAGGACAGAACATCACAGGGAGATCACGGAAGATTGGTTAAAGCGCAACGGCTTTAAATACCATTCTTTGCTCATGGGTAAACCGCGTGGTGGGAACTATCATTGGATAGATAATCACCTGGTTAAAGCAACCAGATATAACGGAAAATTTACAGATCTCGTAGAAAAGCAAGTGACGATAGAGGTCTTTGAAGATTAAAAAATAATAAGATCATGAGTAAATCATTACATGTACCAACGATGGCCAGTTACGCCGCGGAAGGCAAACAACCCGAAGTTCTTTTTTGGGTAGGTTGCGCCGGCAGTTTTGACGATAGGACTAAAAAGATAACCAAGGCGTTCGTTAAGATATTGAACAACATTGGAGTCAAGTTCGCCGTATTGGGTACAGAAGAGAGCTGTACTGGCGATCCAGCGAAAAGAGCTGGCAATGAGTTCTTATACCAGATGCAGGCAATGACCAATATTGAAGTGCTGAACGCCTATGAAGTGAAGAACATCGTGACAGCTTGTCCTCATTGTTTTAACACGATAAAGAACGAATATCCTGAACTGGGTGGTAACTATGAAGTCCTTCATCATACGCAGTTCCTTAAACAATTATTGGATAGCGGAAGATTAAAAGTAGAAGGTGGTCAATTTGAAGGGAAAAGGATAACTTTCCACGATCCATGCTATTTAGGTCGTGCAAATGATGAATATGAAGCTCCACGTGAGCTTCTCAGAAAGCTGGACGTTGAGCTGGTGGAGATGAAAAGTTGTAAAAAGAAAGGACTCTGTTGTGGCGCAGGTGGTGGTCAGATGTTCAAAGATGCTGAAAAAGGGGAGAAGGAAGTAAACATTCACCGGACAGAAGAAGCCATGGAGGTAAATCCAGATGTTGTAGCAGCAGGTTGCCCTTTTTGCAATACCATGATGACCGATGGTGTAAAGAACAAAGAAAAGTCCGCTGATATACAAGTGCTCGATGTTGTGGAACTTCTTGCTAATGCTAAAGACCTTTAATATATGTTTGTAAATTTTGAAGAACTACCAGATGACGCAAGGATATGGATCTATCAATCCAATAGAACTTTTACACAGGATGAACTTGATGAGCTTAAGGTTAGATTAGGTGACTTCCTTGAAGAATGGACGGCTCATGGCACTTCATTAAAAGCATCTTTTCAGCTGCCTTATGGTAGATTCCTAGTAATTGGACTGGACCAGTCGCAGGCAGAAGCAAGCGGTTGTTCCATTGACGCTTCCGTTCATTTTATACAAGAACTACAAAAACATTATGGAGTAGACCTGTTGGATAGAATGAACGTCACGTTTAAACAAGGGGAACATCTAGCTTATAAAGATCTTAAAGAGTTCAAAAAGTTAGTGAAGAACAAAGGTGTGTCCAGGAACACGATCGTTTTTAATAATCTGGTCAATACGAAATCAGAATATCAAGATCACTGGGAAGTTCCATTAGAAGATAGTTGGCACGCCAGGTTCTTATAAATCAAGGTATTTCGATGAAAAAAATACTACTGATAAGCTTGCTTATCACACAATCCATTATAGCACAAAAACAACAAAAAGCCGTTCTGGCTGACGACCTGAAAGCGCAAAAAAAATGGGTAAATAAACAGTTAAAGGCTATGGACCTTGACCAAAAGATAGGACAGCTGTTCATGGTCGCTGCTTTTACTAAACCAGATAAGGATAATACTCGAAAAATAAGCGAACACATTGAAAATTACCACATAGGTGGAGTTATATTTTCCAAAGGATCTCCTTATAAACAGGCAAAGTTTACAAATAGATTCCAGGATCGGTCCAGGACACCACTTCTTATCGGAATGGATGCTGAATGGGGTTTGGCCATGCGTTTGGACAGTACTTATGCTTTTCCCTATAACTTGACCTTAGGAGCTATTCAAGATAATGACCTGGTAAGAAAGATCGGTAAACAAATAGGAAAGCATAATAGGAGATTAGGGGTTCACATTAATTTTGCTCCGGTCTTAGATATTAATACCAACCCTAAAAATCCGATTATAGGAAATAGATCATTTGGTGAAGATAAGTTCAATGTCACGCAAAAGGCATCTGCTTTGATGAAAGGAATGCAGGATGCTGGAATACTAACCTGTGGCAAACATTTCCCAGGACATGGAGACACCGATGCGGACTCCCATAAAACATTACCTACGGTAGATTATGACAGGGATAGGGTAGAGCGCATTGAACTTTATCCTTATAAAGAATTGATCCCGAACGGATTGAATGCTGTGATGGTTGCCCATTTGAATATGCCTAAAATGACAGGTAAAAATGGACTTCCTACCTCATTATCTAAAAAAATGGTCCACAACGGATTGAAAAAAGAACTGGGTTTTAGCGGATTGATCATTTCCGATGCGATGAACATGAAAGGCGTCACTAATTTCAACAGTGATCAGCCGAGCATTGTTAAAGCTTTTCAAGCTGGAATAGACATCCTATTGATCCCGGATGATCTGCCTAAGAACTTTACACAGATCAAAACAGCCATCAAAAACGGTATAATTTCAGAGAGAAGATTAGATTATTCCGTGAGGAAGATCTTGTTCGCCAAGTATAAAGCTGGATTGAACGAAAATGTAAAGGTAGATCAGAAGAACCTCACTAAAGACCTCAATACATCTTATAATGAAGCTTTAACCTATCAGGCTTTTGCGGAAGCCGCCACCTTAGTGAAGAACGACCTGGGAAGCATACCATTCCAATCGATCAACAAGAAGACCGGTCTTTTATTACTAGGCACCACCGATACTACAGTTTTTGAAAATGAAATAGCAGAATATGAGACGGTAGAAAAGTTATCGGTTGAAAATGTCGCACAAAATATCAATAGTTTAGAAAATTATGATCGCGTTATTATTAGTTATCATCAGGACACTTCCACGCCATGGTATGACCATCGATTATCTAATTCAGCGATCGAGCTCATCGATAAAATATCAACGATTACATCAGTTGTTTTTGTGAACTTTAGCAGTCCTTACGCTTTGAGTGGTTTAAAGTCCACCTTATCGGTCAATGCGATACTTAATCTCTATCAGAATAACAGGATCGCGCAGAAGGTGGCTGCCTCTATCTTGTATGGCGGTCGCAGAAGCAAAGGTAAACTCCCGGTAAGTGTAAGTCGTGCTTTTCCAGAAGGGAGTGGCGTTAAGAGCCAGCATTTAGGTAGGTTGTATGAAGATATGCCTCAAAATGCAGGTCTCAATGTTAGAAAATTAGCCAAAGTTGATTCTTTAGTCAACTTAGCCATTGAAGAAGAACAAGCGCCTGGAGTACAGATGTTGATCGCTAAAAGTAGGAAAATAGTATATAGAAAGAACTTTGGACATTTTAGATATGACCAGAAAAAACCGGTCACTGATTCTACACTGTATGATCTAGCTTCATTAACAAAGATATTGTCGACATTACCGGTGGTCATGCATCTTTATGAGCATGATCAGCTCAATTTTGAAACTACGATAGGCGAACTGCTTACCCAATATAAAGAGAGTAACAAAGAAGACATCAATCTAAAACGGATGCTCTCCCATTATGCCAGGTTAAAGGATTGGATCCCTTTCTATCGATCTACTTTAGACGATCGGGAAAAATATTACAGGGAAGAATCCTCAGATTCCTTCTCTATAAAACTGACCGATAAGCTTTATTTAAGAAGTGATTATAAAGATTCCATCCAACAAAGGATCATCGAAAGTCCTTTAAACGATTCTCTGGTATACGATTATAGCGACCTCCCTTTTTATATGCTAAAAGATTATATAGAACAGCATTTTGATGAATCCTTAGCAGAAGTAGCTGACAGATTGTTCTATCAACCCTTAGGCAATGAACTGATGCTGTTCCATCCGCTTGAAAAGTACAATAGTTCTCTGATAGCACCTTCCTATGTAGACGATACCTGGAGAGAACAAGAGATACAGGGAATTGTTCAAGATCAGGGAGCAGCAATGCTGGGTGGCGTTGGCGGTCATGCAGGATTGTTCGCTAATGCAAGGAATGTAGCTAAAATGATGCAGCTTTATCTTAATGGAGGCCAATATGGGGGGAAACGATATTTTAACGAGTCCACGATCAATGCTTTCAATACTTGTTATTATTGCGAGGAAGATGTAAGGCGAGGCTTGGGTTTTGACAAACCACAATTAGATGATGTGGGACCTACTTGCGGATGTATTTCGATGAGCAGCTTTGGGCATAGTGGATATACAGGAGCTTATACCTGGGCTGATCCGGAGGAGGACCTGATTTATGTGTTCTTGACCAACCGCACTTATCCAGATATCGATAATGATAAACTTGTAAAAGAGAACACGCGGACAGAGATACAGCAACAGATCTACGAAGCATTGGAAGATTGATTTTATGATTTTTTAAATAAAGAAGGTCAGGATTAAGTTTAATTTTACCACAAAGTATCGACTGAATGAAAATTGCAATCGTATGTTATCCTACTTATGGCGGAAGTGGTATTATCGCTACTGAGCTTGGAATAGAGCTTGCCAATCGAGGTCATGAAATCCATTTTATCACTTATAAACAACCGGTCAGATTAGCTTATCTTTCCAGGAACATTCACTATCACCAGGTCATTATCCAGGAATATCCGCTATTCCATTATCAACCTTATGAACTGGCCTTATCGAGTAAGTTGGCAAATACTATAAAATCCTATGATATCGATGTCTTGCATGTTCATTATGCCATTCCCCATGCTTACGCGGGTCTAATGGCGCAACAGATGCTATTAGAGGATAATATTAGGATTCCCATGATCACAACTTTGCATGGTACGGATATTACCTTAGTTGGTAGCCATCCGTTCTATAAACCGGCGGTTAATTATAGTATCAATAAAAGCGATATTGTTACCGCTGTGTCCAGAGATCTGATGAAGAACACATTGGACATATTTGACATCAAGAACGAAATATACCATGTGCCAAATTTCGTAAAAGTTGATAAATTACAAAATGATTATAAGGATTGTGATCGAGAGCTTATGGCTGAGCCAGAAGAAAAGATCATTACGCACGTGAGCAATCTTAGAGAGGTAAAACGTATACCGGATGTTATCAAGGTGTTTGCAAAGATCAACCGCCAGATACGTTCCAGGTTGATCATTATAGGAGATGGTCCTGAAAGAGAAAAAGCTACCCAATTAGCATATGAGTTAGATATAAGGAAAAATATACTATTCCTTGGCAAAAGTGATGAAATCGATAAAGTATTGTGCTTCTCTGACCTGTTCTTGCTTCCATCAGAAAAAGAAAGTTTTGGTCTCTCAGCACTCGAGGCTATGGTGCATGGTGTTCCAGTTATATCAACGAATACAGGCGGATTGCCAGAAGTTAACAAACAGGGATATTCCGGCTTTATGAGTGATGTAGGCGATGTGGATGATATGGCGAATAACGCTTTGTATCTTTTGAAAAATGAAGAATTGCTGGATAAGTTCAAAGAACAGGCAAGGAACCTAGCTAAGACCTATGACCTTGATCAGATCATTCCTGATTATATCAAACTTTATGAAAAAGCATTGATCATGAATGAACAAAAACTAATTTCCTGATTCCCTCGTTCTGATATCAATTGCTTCCGAACGGAACTTGTTCTTTCCGAAGTCCAATGTTCGAATAGGGAAAGGAATATTGATACTGTTTTCGTTATAGGCTTTTTTGATTGCCAGCACGGCCCTATGTGTCCCAGAATAAACATCTTTCTGATCGTGAACATCAGACCAAAACCTAATGATGTAATCTATTGAACTATTGCCAAATCCCGTATAGAAAAACTCTAAATATTCACCTTCCTTTTGAGGGAATTCTTTCTTTATGGCGTCTAAGGTGATTTTTTCAACGAATTCCAGATCGCTCTCATAGCCAACACCACAGGAAACCGTTATCTTACCTCTAGGCGTTCTACTGTAGTTTTTAAAATCTGTATCTACGATCTTTGAGTTCGGGATGATAACGTAATTCTGGTCGGCCGTTTGTAGTATAACACTTCTTAAATTGATATCGATGACCCTACCAGCATGTTTATTTGTTTCTATCCAGTCGCCGATCTGGATCTTTGGTAGAAAGCTCAATATCAATCCTGCGAATGTATTGTGCAATGTGCCTTGTAAAGCCAGACCTATGGCTAAACTGATCACACCGGCCGCTCCAAGAGCAGTAGTTAGGACTTTATTGAGATTGAGAAGTCCTAGTGCAATGAAAAAGCCTATCAGGATAACGATCACACGAAGTACTTTCACAGAGATGATGCGGATGGATTCCTGCGCTTTCGTTCTTAATAGGATTTTATACAAAAGTTTCCCTGCCAACTTGGCCGTAAAGATGAAAAATAACAGACATAGAACGGCTATAAAAAAGTTGGGCAAATTCTCAATAATGGAATTTGCCCAATTATAAAAAACATTTTTGAATTCGTTACCTACGGATTCTATAGAATCAGGGTCTTGTACAACGAGCATTCACGTAAGATTTAGTTTTTTATCTTTTTAGTCCATACATCTAACATCCAACTTGTTTTCTCCAACTCTCTAATGTAAGCACCCACGAGGTCTATCGTACCTTCATCGCTCGCTTTATCAGCAGTTTCAATGACCGTACGCATTTGCTGTATGATCGTGCCATGATCTTCTAAAAGTGTATCTACCATTTGTCGGTCGTTCAGTCCTTTGGGTGATTCTTCTATGTTAGAAGTCTCTAAATAAGTTGCTAAATGACTATCTGGTGTAAAACGCAAGGTTAAGATTCGTTCTGCGATTTCATCTATTTTTTCCTTAGCATCATCATACATCTCTTCGAATTGTTCATGAAGGTCGAAGAAGTTAGTACCTTCTACGTTCCAGTGAAAATTTCTTAGTTTTTGGTAATATAGGTGATAATCAGCTAATAATCTGTTTAACTCTTTTACCGTGTTTTCTGTTTTCGCTTTGTCTAAATTTAAATATGCCATAATTAAAATTTATTGTTTTTTAAATTATAATACAAATATACAATAGTATAAGAACCTATTATTCTTTTTTAGGGGGTTTAGTATAAATTTAACGGCTTGATCGGTTGAGCTTTTTAGCGAGTTCCAGGGAAGTTTGACCGCCAGAGATACCATATCCGTCAACTAAAACTCCTTTCACTTTATCATCTGCAGATACGGCATAGAGAATGCAGTTATCATCAGGATTTGAAGTGCCCTCAAATCTAAACACATGATCTATGTCGAGTTGTTCTACTTCAAATATCAATGAGTTGCTGTTTTTAGTGATCTTTTCATCCTTTAAATTGAAATCTGTTGTGTAACCTTTTTTCCTGAGGTCTTCAATGCGTTCGCTTAATGTGTTGATCTGTTCCATTTTCGATTAATTTTTATTGCTATCATCTTTATTATTATTAGCATAGGTCGTTATACCTAATGGAAAAGCAAGTAAGATGAATAGATACTGACCGGTAACTATTCCAAAAAGCGTAACGAGAGCAGCAATAATGTATATCCAGTGATGCTTTTCGATGTTCATAATATAAAATTAATAAATTAAAAGCTATTGATCGTTTTTGATGTGTTTATTATTTCTTAAAATACAAGAATTGATGATGATTAGTCAAGTCCACATATGTATAAAGAAAACACAAGTTCTACCTTTGCGATCATGAAAAAAAGTTTTTTGTCACTTCTGTTATTCCTATTTGCATTGACCTCACATTCTCAGGCCATCCAGGTAAGTGATGCTAATTTTACTCCTCAAGAATTAATAGAAGATGTTTTATTTCCCGATAATACAGATTGTATTCAAAATATAAACGTAAACAATGCAGTAAGTGGAACCTTTTCAAATACATCCAGTTTTGGTTATTTTCAAAGTAGTGGTAGTGGTTTTTCATTAGAAAAAGGTATTGTTTTAACTACCGGAAGACTGACCAATGTTCCTGGACCTAATGATAATTTAAGTGATGACGATGCACCTAATTGGACTGGTGATTCTGATTTAGAAAATGTCCTGGGCATTTCTAATACAACCAATGCCACAAGTATTACTTTTCAGTTTACACCACAAGCAAACAATTTAAGCTTTAGATACTTATTTGCATCTGAAGAATATAGAGAAAATGAATCAACTACCTGCGACTTTTCTGACGTATTTGGTTTTTTAATACGACCATTAAATGGCAATTTTGAAAATATAGCAGTAGTTCCCGGTACTAATACGCCGGTTTCCGTTACAACGGTAAGACCTGATATTCTAAATGAATGCGATGCGCTTAATGAAGAATATTTTGGTCAATTCAACAACTCAAATGCACCAATCAATTTTAATGGTCAAACAGAAGTATTAACTGCTAATACTGATGTTGTAGCAGGAACGACTTACGAGATTAAATTAGTAATTGCCGATGATCAAAATTTCAGGTTTGATTCTGCTGTCTTTATTGAAGCTGATAGTTTTAATTTAGGAGTAGATCTAGGACAAGACCTCATAGGTGATCGAGCTTTATGTAATGATGAAAACATTTTGTTAGAAGTAGATGATGATTTAGCGGATGTCGATTGGTTTTTTAATGATAATCCGATAGCTCAGAATGTGAATCAATTAGATGTTAATGCTACAGATTTTGGTGCTGGAACTTATAGAGTTGAAGCTACTTTACCTTCCGGCTGTATTGCAGAAGATGAAATTGAAATCGAATTTCAACAAATAGATAACTTATCAAATTTAAGTTTACAGCAATGCGATGGTAATGGTGATAATTTAGCTAATTTTAATTTATTAACCATCGATCAAATCGTTACTCAGCAGAATCAAAGTCTGACGGTTGATGATTATTATGGAACTGAGGATGATGCGTTTCAGGAAATCAACCCCATTGATGATCCACAAAATTTTCCAACCACATCAAGTGATCAACAGATTTATATAAACATAATTAATGAAAACGGTTGTAAATTAGTTGAAAGTGTTGATCTTCAGGTAACTGATTTTGAATTTGATCAAGTTAACATCGTTGTTTGTCCTGAAAATGAAACTTCTCCTATTTCCTATGGATTCTTAGAAACCATGAATCAAGTGGCGGAATCGATCAATGAAAATCAATCAAACCTTAGTTTGCATCCTACTAAAGCTGATGCAGCTTTTAATATGAATCAAATAGTATCCAGCTTTATAGAAATTGCGGAAGAAGAATTACCTAAAACTTTGTATGTCAGAGTTCAGCCTGATTTTGATTGCGTCGGACTTGTTCCGGTTAAATTCTTCAAATTAGACCCGCCGGAACTCAATTCCTCACAAGAAGATATTTTGCTTTGCGAAAATCAACAAGACAGCGTTACACTTGATTCCGGCGTTGAAGCTGATGTTTCTGTTACTTTTACGTGGAGTAATGGAGCAACAACGCCTACTATTACAGTTTCAGAAGCCGGAACTTATTCAGTAACCGTTGATCAAATATCAGTAATAGGTGATCAAAATTTAGTTTGTTCATCATCTTCAACATTTAATGTTGTTTTATCGGGTATTGCTAATGTTTCTACAGAAATTACCGGCATTCCGGGAAATAATCAAGTGATTATCACAGCAGAAGGTATCGGTGATTATGAATTTGCATTAAATACAACGGATGATTTTCAGGATGATAATCAATTTCAATTGACTCAACCTACAAATACGATATATGTTCGGGATAAAAATGGCTGTGGTATCGTCTCTAAAGAAGTTGAAATTGTTCAATTTAAAGAGTTTTTCACGCCAAACGGTGATGGTTATAACGATATTTGGGAACCAGTAAAAAATCAAACGACTAAACAACAAATCAAAAGAATTGATATTTTTGACAGATATGGTAAATTGATTAAAAGGTTGAGCAGTAATGACTTTACTTGGAATGGCAGAATGAACGGAAAGCCGCTTTCTTCGAATGATTACTGGTATCAGGCAATCTTTGTCAATGGAGAAATTATAACCGGTAATGTGACCCTGAAAAGATAAAACTATGAAGTTTGAAGTAGTATCGGATTTTGAACCAACAGGCGACCAACCCCAAGCTATTAAGAAGTTAGCCAATGGCGTTGGGCAAGGTGATACGCATCAAACACTTCTTGGGGTTACTGGTTCTGGAAAGACCTTTACCATGGCCAAGCTCGTGGAGAAGGTTCAGCGACCAACCTTGGTCCTCGCTCATAATAAAACATTAGCTGCTCAACTCTTTTCGGAGTTTAAAGCTTTCCTACCTAATAATGCGGTAGAATACTTTGTGTCCTATTATGATTATTATCAACCGGAAGCTTATATACCTACTAGCGGTACCTACATAGAAAAAGACTTATCCATCAATGAAGAGATCGAAAAATTAAGACTTAGTACGACATCATCATTATTATCGGGTAGGAGAGACGTTCTGGTCGTCGCCTCGGTAAGTTGTTTGTACGGTATCGGGAATCCGGCGGAATTCCAAAAGAACGTGATCAGTATAGAAGAGGGGCAGGATGTTGGTAGAACGCAATTATTAAGAAGATTGGTACAAAGTCTTTACTCCAGGACAGAGACTGAATTAACGCAAGGGAAGTTCCGCATTAAAGGCGATACCCTGGATATTTTTCCTGGTTATGCCAACCATGCTTTCCGGATACACTTCTTTGGCGATGAGATAGAGACCATTGAAGCCTATGATGTTGACGATCAGCAAATACTTGAAACTTATGAAAAACTAAATATCTATCCGGCCAATATATTTGTTACTTCTCCTGATAGGTTGAATTCTGCTATTGATAATATCGCTATTGACCTGGGAAAACAAATTGAGCATTTCAAAGAAATAAGCAAACCTATAGAAGCTAAACGCATAGAAGAAAGAACTAATTTTGACCTTGAAATGATAAAAGAGCTTGGCTATTGTTCTGGCATTGAAAATTATTCCCGATATCTTGATGGTAGAAGTCCCGGCACGCGTCCTTTCTGCCTATTGGATTATTTCCCGAACGACTATCTAATGATGGTCGATGAAAGCCATGTTACGATACCACAGGTTGGGGCAATGTACGGCGGTGACCGTTCAAGAAAGGTCAATCTGGTGGATTATGGATTTCGATTACCGGCGGCATTAGATAACAGACCACTAAAATTAGAAGAATTTGAAATGCTTCAAAACCAGGTCATCTATGTAAGTGCGACTCCGGCCGATTATGAGTTGCAAAGATCAGAAGGTATTTATGTAGAACAAGTTATCCGTCCAACGGGATTGCTCGATCCGGAAATTGAAGTCAGGCCAAGTCAAAATCAGGTTGATGATCTTATTGAAGAAATTCAGCACAGAGCGCAAAAAGATCAACGCACCCTTGTAACGACCTTGACCAAAAGAATGGCAGAAGAGTTGACAAAATATTTAACGCGTGTAGATATCAGATGTCAATATATTCATAGTGACATTGATACATTAGAACGAGTAGAGATCATGTCCAACCTAAGAAAAGGACTTTTTGATGTATTAGTAGGGGTGAACCTCTTACGAGAAGGGCTGGACTTACCTGAAGTTTCACTGGTTGCTATCCTGGATGCGGATAAAGAAGGATTTCTTAGAAGTAATAGAACTTTAACTCAAACCATAGGTAGAGCAGCGCGTCATCTGGAAGGCCGCGCTATTCTATATGCGGATAACATAACGGATAGTATGCAGAAGACCATTGATGAAACCCGTTATCGCCGTCGTAAACAAATGGATTATAACAAAAAGCACAATATTACTCCGAAAGCTCTGAACAAATCCCTGGATTCTGCATTTACGCAAAAAACTGATAAAGTTGATTACGAGCTACCAGTCAGTAATAATATGCAAGCGGCTGAAGAGAAGGCAAAAGACTACTCCAGAAAAGATATTGATCAGGAGATCAAAAAATTAAGAAAGGCCATGGAAAAAGCGGCAAAAGACTTGGACTTCATGGAAGCTGCCAATTTTAGGGACCAGATCAAAATGTTAGAAAAAAAGCGGGAAACAGTTGATGCTTAATATTTACGTATCCAGGCATTATAACCGCCTTTCATCTCAAAGACCTCCGAAAACCCAAGCTTAGCCAATTTTTTAGCAGCACGTTGACTTCTCATACCAGAAGCACAATATACAAGGACGGTCTTAGCTTTGTCCAGCTCATTCAGTTTTTCCAAAAAATCTGCATCATAATAATTGATCAACTTGGCTTTTTTTAAATGACCTTTTTTATATTCCTGAGGTGTTCTTACGTCCAGGATGATCTTTTTGTTTGTGGTATTCACCTTTTCCTTAAAGTCAGCTACTACCAATCTTTCAAACCCTTTATTTTTTTGAGAAAACCCAAGTACTGATGCTAACATGAAAACACTTATTAAAATTAGTTTTTGTGACATAACTTAGAAAAATCCGTAGTTTGCAAGAATGCAAAGCTATGGAAAATTAATCTTTATTGGTATTTATTCTTTAGCAGTTTCAGGTAATAAAACAGCTACGTACTTTTCATCTGACATATATTTATTGGCCACTTTTTGAACTTGCTCAGCAGTAACCGCTTTTACTTCATCAGGATATTCCAGGATCTCTTGTGGAGATTTTTTATTCATATAAGCTGATGTCATTTGATTCAGCCAATATTTATTCTTCTTGATATTTTCATCATAATCCTTCAGGGCTGACTCTTTGAACTTTTTCATATCTTCATCCGTTGGGCCATTTTTTCTGATCTTATCTAGTTCAGCTAAAGCATCATCTACAAGACCTTCATAGTTTTCCGGTCCACATGGGAATTGAATTCTAAAGTTATAATCGCCATAAGGTTCTTTGTCCATACCGCCATTTGCACTTACGCCATAAACGCCACTTTCACTTTCCCTAAGCTTCTCTATTAATTTAATAGTTAAAACTTCTCCCAGCGCATCTAACGCCATACTTTCTTTTTCATTATATTTAGTTTCCCCGTAATACATAATGGTTACTTGACTTTTAGGATCTTCTCCTTTATAGAATTTCTTGTAGAAGTCTCCTGTTTTTGGTCTGTAACCAGTATCAGTAAGGTCTTCAGATTTATCTGGATTTGATGGAAGAGCAGCAATATATTCTTTTGAAAGTTTTTTGATTTGATCTTCGTCAACATTACCTACAAAGTATAAGTGAAAATCTGCCGCATTAGAAAATCTATCTTCATAAACACCATAGGCTTTTTTATAACTTGTGTTTTCCCATTTTTCTTCATCAGGTATGATGCCATCCCATCTCGGGTTATCATCTTGTATAAAACCATACATTTCTTTTAAATAATAAAATCGAGGATTAGCCAGCATGTTTCCCATAAAGGCCATACGTTTAGACTTGAATCCTTCAAAAGCTTCTTCATTAAAGTTTAGATCAGTAAATTTTGCCTGAATCATTTGGAACAAATATTCTAAATCTTCTGGTGATGCATTGCCGTTTAAACTTTCTGAATTACTAGACATACCTACTCTTAAACTGGCATTTTTATCGCTCATAAACTTACTGATGTCATTTTTATCCAACCCTGAAAATCCTGCTTCTCCTAAACCACTAAAAGCCCAATGGGTTTGCTTATAGGTTTCTACATCTAAAAGATTAGTACCACCATAACTTACCGCTTTCATTAATACTTCATCATCTTTAAAATCGGTTTTTTTATAAGTTACTTTTGCACCATTAGATAGCGTAAGCGTTGTTGTACCTAACTCATCATCTTTAGTTTCAGAAGTGATATTACCGGCCTTAAGTTTTTCCCTTACTAAGCTTTCAGCCAGTTTTTCATCTTGGTAAGGTTCCAGATCGCCATAGTCTTCATTAATGATGTTTAAAACTTCATCTTTAGTAGGTCTATCTTCTTCCTTCTCGTATTCAGGTCCGGTTAAAATAGCAACTCGAGCTTCTTCACGTATAAAATTATCAATCAATTGATTAACTTCATCTAATGTGATTTCCGGTATTAATTCCTGATATTTTTCGTATTTGAATTCTTCGCTATAGCTGATATTTCCACTTAAAAATTGGCTTTGTAATTCAGATACAAAGCGTCTTGATCGTGTTTTATTTCTTTCTTTAAAGGATTTTTCGGCGTTATTCAGAATTTCTTTTCTGGCTCTCTCTAATTCAGATTTTGTAAAACCATGTTTTTTTACGCGCTGATTTTCTTTTACTAATACTTCTAATGCCGCTAATTGTTTATTATCCGTCGGCGATGCAACTGATGTATAAGACATATTTTTCTTATTAGGCAAACTTCCATAATAGGAAAATCCGTAGCTAAAAGGCGGATTAGAAGAATTGGTTATTTCCTGAAACCTATTATTGATCATTGTTGTAAATAAGTTATTGACCAATGATCTTTCAAGATCATCAACAGTTTGAACCGGTGTTCTTTCGTTCGGGTTTTTGTAATATAAGCTGACCCGCTGCGATGTAGCTTCATGATCACTTGCTATGGCAACAAAGGTTTCTTCATGAAGTGGAATATCATATTCTTTTCTAGGTTCCGGATTCTTTGGGTTTTCATATTTAGAAAATCGCTTTTTGATCTTCTTCTCCATTTCTTTTACATCAACATCACCAACGGCGATAAAAGCCATTAGATCCGGTCTATACCAGGTTTTATAAAAATCTTTTAATGTCTGATAGTCAAAATTTTCTAAGACTTCTTTTTTACCTATAGGAAGGCGACCGGCATAGCGAGAATTATACAATAGTTTATCAAAATATTCCTGGCGCATTCTTTTCCCTGCACCTAATCCTAACCGATATTCTTCTAAAACAACACCGCGCTCTTTATCAATTTCTTCATGATCTAAAGTGGCATTAAAAGCCCAATCTTCCATAATATCCAATCCCTTCTTCAAGTTCTCAGGATCATCTAAGGGAATAGGCAAGAAGTAGACCGTTTCATCAAAACTCGTGTAGGCATTCAGGTCGTTTCCGAATTTTACACCTATACTTTGTAGATAGTCCACGATCTCGTTCTTCGGGAATCGTTCAGTCCCATTAAAGTTCATGTGTTCCATGAAGTGCGCCAAACCTTGCTGATCGTTTCGTTCTAAGATCGACCCGGCATTGATGACCAATCTCAGTATAACGCGGTCTTCAGGTTTTTCATTATGCCTAACGTAATAGTTCATCCCATTGGAGAGCTCACCAGCAACTACTTTTGGGTCTTGTGGAATTTTCTTTGATTCTTTTTGGGCATTGGATAAGAATGCTACAAAAAGCATCAAGGTGTAAGTAAGAATGTTTTTGAGTTTCATAATTTAATATATCAATTATCAATAATTTGCTAAGATAAAAGGTTTTTTTACAATTTCACATTAAATAATTGGCTCTTTTTTATATGTTATTAAAAATCGTTTCAATTTATAACATCATAAAAATCTATCAAAACCCTTGAACTTTTTACCTGTATTCCTTTGAATCACTTATCATTATTTAACTATCAGTCTTTTATCAAATGGGAAGTGTTGAGCACCAATGATGCTTATCAGCTCAAAAGAATTATGATGCGGGTCGATCAGATAATTGAAATCACCTTGAACAACCGCTGAAGGTACTTTCAATATTGCTTTTTTTGTATCATTTATAAACTTATAACCTATTTTTTGGGTTCTAGAATTTGGTGGAAGTTCCAATCAGTTATCTGGGAGTTTACCCGGTTTGATCGTATCAACATCCATCTCATTTGGAATATCGATCTCGACCATCATATAATCCCTGGGTAACCAGGTCAGGTTTAAATGTACAGCCAACTCTGCCATTTTTAAGGCTCTGTTCGCAGCTGTGTAAATTAATTTCGTAGCTTTAGTATTCCATCGACCCCAGAATTTTGAAGCACCAATACCGTTCAATTGATAGGCATATTTCTTTCTGGACAATCTAAAGGCTCTCATTAAGCAAAGATCCCATGTTCAATATTATTGAGCTCTCGCATCACCAGATGTTTACCGTAGGAATCCTTCAATAACTCTGCCGGTTTTAGTTCGGCCAAAGCATAACACGGCGTATTCAACCAGCTATGGAATTTTTTTTTGTATCGAATACCTGTTTGCCAAAGTTCGTTACCTCTGCCAGTTCAAATATCTTTTCTGTATGTAAGGACTTATACTTGTAATTTGGTTCTTTACTATGTCTCTGTAAGGTCTTAGTTGATACGTTCAGGTATTCTGCCCAATCTTCTTCTGAAAATGGCGTTATTTTCTTTATTTGATCAAATAAATACTGCGGAATACCAAATCTTATCGCTTTAACAAGTAAGAGCTTATTTTCAAAGAACCCAGAGGTGGTAATATCTTTTTTACTAATGGAAAAATAGGAGTGCTGGTCTATCCTCCTTGCATATTGTGCAATGGATTCATTGACGGTTGTTCTATCCTCAGGCGTATCCTGTTAATAAATATCCACAACAGTAATTTTTTCCACAGATATAAGACATATTTCTTTGGATTCAAAGTTTTTTTTCACAAGATAGCGTAATATATTTTACAATTAATTTGTTTATTAGACAGCTTTAGACTCTTGTTCTTCCTGTAATTGTTCTTTATGTTTATCTACCGGACTTCCAAAGAGGATATTCCATACTTGTTTTGGAGAGCGTGCCCTACTGAGGTCTTTGAAAACCTCGATCCATTCATGGAAGACCAGATAAACCGGGTTGAATGAATTTACCGGTTTGGTAATTCCATAGACCGGTCTTTCCTCTTCTTCTTTGAATGTGCCAAAAATTCTATCCCAGATGATCAATGTAGAGCCAAAGTTCTTATCGATATATTTCTCATTAACAGAGTGATGAACTCTATGATGAGAAGGCGTTGTGAAAAAATACTCTATAGGTTTTGGTAGCTTACCGATCAATTCCGTATGCAACCAGAACTGATACAATACGCCAAGTTGGTGAATGATCAAAAATACCAAAGGATGAAACCCTAAGAATATAACCGGCAAGAAAAATACGATCTTTAGATTTTGCGTCCAGGACAATCTAAACGAAACTGAAAAGTTATAATATTCAGATGAGTGGTGAACGACGTGTGTAGACCACCAGAATCTTTGCTCATGCGCGATACGGTGTGCCCAATATCTACAAAAGTCAAGCACAAAAAAGCAAAGAACAAAAGACCACCAGGTCATCGGAATCTTGAGTGGTGATAGATTATAGAAGAAAAGAAAAACTATAAATACACCGATCTTCATGAAGCTGTTAAGCACCATGTTGCCTAAACCTATTGATAAGGAAGCTAAGAAATCTTTACCAGAATAGGCTTTAATATTCTTTTTTCGCGTTAGAAAGTACTCTAATGCTACAAAGAAGAACATCAAAGGGGCAACGATCCAAATGATCGTAGTAAAATCGTATTGCTGGATATCCTCTAAACGCCACTTTTCTTTCATCATCTTAAAATTTGATCCAAAAATACAATTTATATATCGCTATAAAGAAGTTTAATAACAATTTAAAGCATCTGTAAGCAGGCCTTCGTATCTTTGAATATTAAAAGTTCTTTATTATGTTAGAACGTAATCAACCTCTTGAATATTTAAGACCCGAATTGCCTAATGCAAAAGTGATGAACAACACCGGCGATGAAGAGCGATTTCAAAACCAAGCCTTACGGCCGATAGCAAAGTTCCAGAATGATCTTCTATTAGCCGTTTTCAAAAAATATATTAAAAGAAGGAAAAATGCTTTTTACGATCTTGAGATAGCGAAAAAAGAAGAATATATAGAACATGCTATTAAAAAAGATCTTAAATTTAGAAACCTGATCAAAGGGATTTTCATAGGTTTATTTACTACCAAAGAATATGAAGAATATCAGGAAAATTCATCTCAACTAAACAAAAGAATAGGTAATCTTGCAATAGAACGATTAAAAAGCAATATTCAATATTTTCATAAAGTTGAACATTAATCGATTATATGCTTTTCCAATTCAATGAAATCAATTTTATTAATAAATAAGCCGGATGCCGGAGCTATAAAACTATAACCTTCAGCATTTGGTTCAGCTAAATATTTTTTAATATCATCTAAACTCAACTTACCAATTCCTAATTCATATAAAGCACCCATCATCAGCCTGACTTGTTGTCTTTTAAATCCCTTTCCTTTTACAACATAAGCGTATGATTGATTCGGGAAAATAGGAAGCTGGAAATAATCATTAATTTTAATCTTAGAATTTTCAACTCTCATTACGCTTTTTGTTTCCATATTAGGAAGATGAATAAAAGCCCTAAAATCGTGAACTCCTTCAAATAGCTGAGCTGCTTTTTTCATCAAGTCTAATTTTAGATCAAATTGAAAAGAAGTAAGAAATGGCGCGCAAAACGGATGATTTTTAACAGGGAAGCTAAACAAATAAATATATTCTTTCAATTTAGGATGCTGAATAATATTAAAATGATCATCTACCTGACAAATGTTCAAAGCACGGATATCCGGAGGTAGATTTTTATTAAAATCCGCTAAAAACAAATGCTGATCTACAGGTTCATGCTCTAAAATGATTTCGATATAAGTTGAAAAAGCAGAAACCATAGCATCTGTTCTTCCAGCCGATACCACTTTCTTCCGGCGACTGCCCAAAACATAGTTCAAGGTCTTCCTTATCATCTTTTCCAGCGTGATTATGCCGGGTTGCTGTTGCCAACCGTGATAGCGAAATCCCAAGTATTGAATTTCAATCAGATAATTGTAACGAACAATATGACTCACTTTTCCTGATGTCTTTGTTCAAGAACTTGTATCACATCTTGTAAGGAATATCCTGTTCTTGCTAACAAAACCATTTGATGAAATAACAGATCAGCGTTCTCGTTGAGATAATCTTTTTGGGTTCCGGTTTCTGCTTCCAGGATGGTTTCAACCGCTTCTTCACCTACTTTTTGCGCTACTTTTTTGACAGGTCTTTTTAGCAATCCGGCAACGTAACTCTCTTCTGTTGATTCTTTTATGCGTTGCTCGATCACATTTTCCAAATGATTGAGAAAATGGATATTTGATTTATTATTTTCTGCCCAGCAAGTATCTGTTCCTTTATGACAAACCGGACCAGAAGGATGAGCTTGTATCAAAATTGTATCCTGATCGCAATCTTCTTTAATGGATTCAACTTCTAAGAAATTACCGCTTTCTTCGCCTTTGGTCCATAAACGCTGTTTGCTTCGGCTGAAAAAACAAACGCGACCGCTATCAACCGTTTTTTTAACTGCTTCTTTGTTCATATAACCTAACATCAATACTTTTTGGGTTTTAAAGTCTTGTATGATCGCCGGTATCAATCCTTCCGTATGCTTGTTAAATAATTGTTCTATCATATCCTTACATTGATCTGTTCATCAGCTAAGTGTTTCTTCACCTCACTGATACTGGTTTCTTTAAAATGAAAAATACTGGCAGCTAAGGCAGCATCTGCTTTTCCTTCTTGAAATGTTGTTGCAAAATGTTCTTTATTGCCGGCGCCACCACTAGCGATGATCGGGATGGTCAACTGTGCTGATAATTTGGCTAAAGCCTGATTCGCAAAACCTTGTTTTGTACCATCATGGTCCATGGAAGTAAACAATATTTCCCCAGCGCCGCGATGTTCCGCTTCCTGACACCATTTGAAAAGTTCGATATCCGTAGGTTGCTTTCCACCTAACAAATGCACTTTCCAATCTTGACCGATCTGTTTTGCATCTACCGCTACAACCAGGCATTGGGAACCAAATTTATCGGCTATTCGGTTGATCAAATCAGGATCTTTTATCGCAGCTGAATTGATGGCTACTTTATCTGCGCCATTAGCTAACAGAACTGAAACATCTTCCACACTGCTGATACCGCCGCCAACGGTAAATGGTATGGAAATTTTAGCCGCCACATCATTTACAAGTTGGGCTAAGGTTTTTCTTTTTTCCTCTGTTGCTGTAATATCCAGGAAAACCAGTTCGTCAGCCATTTCTTCAGAATAAAAAGCAGCCAGTTCCACCGGATCGCCGGCATCGCGAAGATCGACGAAATTAACACCTTTTACGGTTCTTCCATCTTTGATATCTAAACATGGGATGATTCGCTTAGCTAACATTGATTTTCTATCTATTTTTCTTATTCTTTTATACTTATTATATATGTCACTTCGAGTTTTTACATTTTATACTCAAAAAGCATAAGATGTAAAAGTATCGAGAAGTTGGTACTTATTTATAAGACTTTAGGCTGTTCATAAAAAAACAATAGTTTCATTGACCAAACATTTATCCAATCTAAAACATTTAAACAATTATTTTTTCCAATTCCTTTAAACTTATTTCGTCACTTCGATTTTTTTCATTTTATGCTCAAAAAGCATAAGATGTAAAAGTATCGAGAAGTTGGTACTTATTTATAAGACTTAAGGCCTGATCATAAAAAACAATAGTTTCATTGACCAAACATTTATCCACTCTAAAACAATCAAACAATTATTTTTTCCAATTCCTTTAAACTGATCTTTTTTTCATAGATCGCCTTACCGATGATAATTCCACCGCATCCGGTTTCTTTAGCTTTTATCACATCTTTAATTGACAACACACCACCGGAAACAATGAGACTAACATTCGTGAATTTTTCTACTAATTTTTCATATTTTTCTACTGAAATACCGGTTAACATTCCATCTACAGCAATATCGGTAGCAATACAATAAGCAATTCCTTCTCGCGCAAATTTAGCAATAAATTCATCTAGATTTTCATCAGCTTCATCATGCCAGGCGTTTATCGCTATTTTGTCATTTTTAAAATCGGCTCCTAAAATGATCTTGTTCCTGCCAAAATCATTTATCCAACTAATAACTTTTTCCGGTCGATGAACAGCGATACTTCCTGCTGTAATTTGATCAGCGCCGGCATTAAAGACCCGTTTAAGATCAGCATCCGTTTTTAATCCGCCACCTACATCTATTTGGAGATCGGTCTTTCCAGCAATGTCTTCTAAAATATCAAAATGCTTGAATGCACCGGATTTCGCACCATCCAGATCAACAAGATGAAGATATTGAATGCCGTGATCGGCATATCTTTTAGCGATATCCAGTGGCGAAGCGCTATATTCGGTTTTAGATAGATAATCACCTTTTTCTAATCGAACACATTTTCCATCGATAATATCAATGGCGGGAATTATTCTGAAATTGTCTCTTTTTTTCATTTATGAAAAAGTCAATCTATAAATAGAATTTTTTAATTATTATTAGATGGCTATGAATAATTACAATACCGATAAAAAAGCTATTTTAAGCATCTCTTGCTTTTAAGGTCATTTAATTCTTTTTTTATAAAATCCTTTTCTTCTTCAAGTGTCATTCCATTTATATCATCACTTACCTGATCTCTTATTTCTCTTAGTTTTTTGATGTTACTTTTTTTTCTTTCATTCATAATCAAAAATTTCATTAGGTGTTCTAATTTCTGTCATTTGGTAACCTTCTCTAAAATTTATTGCATTATAACCTTTTATTCGTTCAAGGTTCACAATATGTTTGAAGTTCCAACTCGCAAGCACGTCAACTTTATGAACGGTAGCTACTGCTATGTGCCTACAATCCGCCCTACTCGTCTTTCCAACTACTTTTTCAAGTATATAACTATCAGCTAAATATTTTATTTCATCCGTTATTTCAACTCTTTTGATTAATTCATCAGGAATAGACTCATAGAGGTCAATAATGATATCAGGTGCTTTATATAGCTCTAGTTCTAATATTTCAGAGACTATTATTTTTATCTTATCTTTAATAAGCTTATCAAAAAAAGGTTTTGTTTCATCTTTAAATTCAGCATCAAAATATCCTCCCAAAACCGATGTGTCCAAATAGACTTTTTTAATCATATAACAAATTTAGTTTATTTAAATTCTCCTATGGATCATTTATGAATCTAATATTAAATAAAATTTTCAATTGCGTCTCAGTCTCTCTTCAAAAAAATTTTCTATCAGTTGCAAACCATTTCTATGGCTTTTCTCTGGATGGAATTGCACAGCATAAAAGTTCGCTTTCTTCATCGCCGACGCATAGCTCAATCCATAATCAGACGTTGCTATCTGGTATTTATTTTCGGGCACATAAAAGCTATGTACAAAATACATCCATTCTTGAGCGGGAATGCCTTTTAATAAAAGATCATCATCAAAATTAGCTTTGTTCCATCCTATTTGTGGCACTTTTAGGTCTTGAGGAAATCTTTTTACTTCAACATCAAATATTCCCAAGCCTTTTGTGTTTCCTTCTTCCGTTGAATGACACATCAATTGCATGCCTAAGCAGATCCCTAAGACCGGTTGTTTTAATCTTGGTATGACTTCTTCTAATTGATATTCCTTCAAAAGTTCCATAGCTGATCTGGCGTGACCTACGCCTGGAAAGATAATGCGATCAGCATTATGTAATTTATGATGATCGGTGGTCAATCCGGCTTGATAACCTAATTTTTCTAAAGCATTTTTGATGCTTTGAATATTGCCGGCACCATAATCGATGATCTGTATATCCATTACAGCATTCCTTTTGTGGAAGGTAGATTTTTATTTTCTACATCGCGGTTGATTGCCATATTTACAGCACGAGCGAAACCTTTGAATATCGCTTCTATCTTATGATGTTCATTTTTACCGCTTACTTTGATATGCAAGGTTGCTTTAGCTTGTTCTGCAAAACTTTTAAAGAAATGGTCAAATAGTTCACAAGGCATATCGCCTATCTTTTCTCTGTGGAATTCAGCTTGCCAGTCAAAGGAATATCTATTCCCAAAATCTACGGCAACTTGTGCTAAACTCTCATCCATCGGTAGTAAAAAACCATAGCGTTGTAAGCCTTTTTTATCTTGTAATAATTGATGGAATGCATCGCCCAGCGCTATTGCCGTGTCTTCTATGGTGTGATGTTCATCAACTTCCAGATCTCCTTTTACCTGAATATCGAGGTCAATTTCAGCATGTTTAGCTAATTGCGCTAATATGTGATCAAAAAAACCGATTCCTGTATCGATATGATATTTTCCATCACCATCTAAATTGACCTTGAGTGCAATATCCGTTTCATCAGTTTTTCGCATTATTGCTGTCTTCCGATCACCTGCTTGTAAGAACTCATAAATGCTTTTCCAGTTGTCCGTTATTTTAGCTGCTTTTCTTCTTAATTGATCGGTATCGGCTAATTCATCATTGCCTAAATGCGTTTGATTATCAATGAAAATGGCTTGACATCCTAAATGCTCAGCAAATTCTACATCCGTCAATCGGTCTCCTATGACAAAGCTGTTTTCCATATCGTAGTCGCCGTTCATAAAATGCTTCATCCGGCCAGTATTAGGCTTTCTATCCGGCGAGTTATCATCGGCAAAGCTGTCATCTACAATAACTTCCTTGAAATGAACACCTTCATTTTCAAATGACCTGATGATCAGGTTCTGGATCTTATCAAAAGTTTCCTGTGGATAGGCGGCAGCTCCTAAACCATCTTGATTTGTCACCATAACAAGCTCAAAATCATTTTCCTGGTAGATTTTTCTCAAGTAATAGAAAACTTCAGGATAGAATTCTAATTTCTCAAAGCGGTCTATCTGTTCATCTTTTGGTTCACGGATCAGGGTTCCGTCGCGATCTAGAAATAAGGCTTTTTTCATCATCATTGCATGTCTTGTAAAACTTTTATTAATCGTTTGTTTTGTTCTGGTGTTCCTACGCTTATACGAATGCAATTTTCGCACAGCGGTAAATTGGATCGGTCTCTTACCACGATCCTATGTCCTAATAGTTGGTGATATCTTTTTTGGGCATCATCAACCTTGACCAGGATAAAATTTGCATCTGATGGATAGCACTTTTCTATCCAGTTGATACGGGGTAATTCCGCTTCCAGCATCATCTTTTCCTTATAAATTTGATCAATTTTTTCATTGACCGTTTTCATGTCCTCTATCGTTTCAAGTGCTTTTTCTTGCGTAAAGCGATCGATGTTATAAGGTGGTTTTAATTTATTAATATATTGAACGAGTTCCTGATGGGCGATCAACATCCCTAAACGCAATCCGGCTAATCCATAAGCTTTTGAAAAGGTTTGTAGTAAAACCAAATTAGCCTGTTCATCTAGTAAATTGATCATAGAAGGCTGAATGGAGAAGTCCACATAAGCTTCGTCTAAAACCACTAATCCATCAAAGTTTTCCAGTAAGGCTAAGACCTTAGCAGGAGCTAAGCTATTGCCGGTAGGATTATTAGGTGAACATAAGAAGATCAACTTGGTATTTTTGTTTACAGCTGACAACATTTTACCTACATCAGGCTGAAAATCAGCGGTGAGTTCAATATTATTGATCTTTATCTGATTGATATCAGCAACGACCTGATACATTCCGTAAGTAGGCGAGATGCTGATGATCTCATCCTGACCGGGAACACAAGTCGTTCTTATCAAAAGGTCGATTACTTCATCACTGCCGTTTCCCAGCAGGATTTGATCGGCTGAAATAGCTTTTTGCTTACCTAATTCTTTTCTTAAAGTAACGTGATGCGGATCCGGATATCGATTAAAATCAGAAGGGAATGGATTTTCATTGGCATCTAGGAATAAATGATCTTCATCACTTGCTGTAAATTCATCTCTGGCTGATGAATAGCTTTTTAGCGACTTTACAAAAGGATTGATTAAATCTTTTATGGTATTATTTTCCATTTTTATCTAAGTAATTTAATCGGATTCTTACAGCATTCTTATGCGCAAAAAGTGCTTCTGCAGCTGCCATTTCTTCCACAGATCTACCTATATTTTGAAGTCCGTTCTTATCGATCTCCTGAAAAGTGATGCTTTTTTGAAAGCTCGATAAGTTGACACCGCTGTACTGACGAGCAAAACCATTAGTGGGTAGCGTATGATTAGTCCCCGATGCATAATCGCCAATACTTTCTGCGGCAAGATTTCCCACAAAAACAGAACCTGCATTAATAATGGCTTTTGATAATTTGTCATTGAAACGCGTTGCGATGATCAGATGCTCCGGAGCGTATTGATTGATCATTGCTATCATTTCATCTTCATCGCCTAAAACGATAAAAGCAGAGTTGTCAATAGCCTTTTCAGCGATGTCCTTTCGGGGAAGATCTTTTATCTGTTTTTGAATAGCTTGATTGACATCTTCTAAAAACGCATTAGAATTTGAAATGATTACAATTTGTGAATCAACGCCGTGTTCGGCTTGACTTAATGCATCAGCTGCTACATATTCTGCATGAGCTGAATCATCAACCGCTAACATAAGTTCAGAAGGACCAGCTGGCATATCGATAGATACATTATGCTTTGCAGCTCTTTGTTTAGCCGCTGTTACAAATCTATTGCCGGGTCCTAATATTTTATACACATGAGGAACCGTTCCTGTTCCAAAGGTCATCGCACCTATAGCTTGAATGCCACCAAGTGTAAAAATCTTATCCACTCCGCATTTCTTAGCGGCATATAGCATTGCCGGGTGAACTTTCTGGTTTTTATGAGGTGGCGTACATAAGATAATTTCCTGACACCCGGCTAATTTCGCTGGAATAGCAAGCATTAAAATACTGGAAAACAATGGCGCTGTTCCGCCGGGAATATACAACCCCACTTTTTGTATCGGTCGAAATTCCATTCTGCATTTTACGCCTGGCATCGTTTCGATTTCTACTGGACTTCTTTTTTGTGCGGCGTGAAAGGCTTTAATATTCTCGTAAGCTAAATCAATTGCTGATCTTAGCTGTTGAGATATTTTATCAGCTGAGGCTTCCATACTTTTTTTACCTACTTCAAGATCGGTAAGCGTCACGCCATCAAAAAGTTCTGTATATTTTTTTACAGCTTGATCACCGCGGTTGTTGATCTGATCAAATACATCATCAACGGTTTGTTCCAGGTCATCAACTTTTGTGTGCGGACGTTTTAAAAGTTCTTCCCACTGTTCTCTGGGCGGATTTTGTTGTATTCTCATATTAGTTCACCATTTTTTCGATGGGACATATTAGGATGCCTTCTGCCCCTTTTTTCTTCAGCTCATCGATCACTTGCCAGAAACGCTCCTGCGAAATGACCGTGTGCAATGAGCTCCAACCTTTCTTTGCCAAAGGCATTACCGTTGGACTTTTCATTCCCGGTAAAACAGAAGATATATCTTCAATTTTCTCATTCGGAGCGTTCAATAATAAATATCTAAAATCCTTGGCGTTCAGGACCGATCTTAATCTAAAGCTAAGCTTATCAAGTATGCTTTGCTTTTCAGCGGATAATTCTCTGGTAGAAACCAGTACTGCTTCACTTTTAAGGATGGTATCCACTTCTTTAAGGTTGTTCTTAAACAACGTACTTCCACTAGAAACAATATCACAAATAGCATCAGCTAAGCCGATGTTGGGTGCTATTTCTACGGAGCCATTGATCAGATGAGTTTCTGCTTCTATATCTTTTTTTTCTAAATATTTCCTTAGCGTTTCCGGATAAGAAGTGGCTATTTTTTTACCATTTAGTTCAGAAATTTCATTCAAATTTTCTGATTCAGGCACAGCGATAGAAACACGGCATTTTGAAAATCCCAACTTTTCTACGATCGGCAGATGTGGTGATTTTTCGTGCAAGAGGTTTTCACCAACAATGGCGATATCAGCTACACCATCTTCCAGATATTGTGGAATATCTGAGTTCCTTAGATAGAGGAGTTCAAGTGGAAAATTACTGGATTCTACTTTGAGTTGTTCTTTCCCGTTGTTGATCTTCAGGCCGCATTCTTTAAGTAAGGCAATGGAATGCTCATTCAATCTACCTGATTTCTGAATCGCTATTTTTAGTTTCTCGGTCATATATTTTTTAATCAAAAAACCCGCTTGAAAATTTTCAAACGGGTTGATACTATCGTGGTAATAACATCATCAATCCTCGTTTGAAGTCAAATAAGTATGATGATACAATTGGTTATATTTCATATTGCAAAAATAGATCTTAAATTGTAAATCACGGACGCTCAAAATTAATTATTTCCTAAAATTATTGGAAGTCCGTCATCGCCTGAACCTATGACCACGGTTTTAGCGTTATCAGATTCGGCTAATTTCTTAGTAGCTTCTATGCCTTTTTCTTTAAGAATTTTATCGGTTAGCGATGCATTTAGGATTCGGTTTGCTCTGACTTTACCTTCAGCTTCTATTTTTTGACGCTTAGCTTCTTTTTGGGCTTTAGTAAGCCTAAATTCATATTCTAAGGCTTCTTGCTCCTGGCTAAGCTTACGTTCTATAGCTTGCTTTATCTTCTCGGGTAAGGTTACATCCCTTACTAAAACCCTTCTTACATTAATGAATTGATCATCTAATATTTTATCAGTTTCAGATAGTATCTCTTGCTGTATAGATTCTCTTTGACTGGCATATAGCTCTTCCGGTGTATAACGACCGATAACTGCACGTGTTGCCGAACGGACGGCTGGACGTATCAATCTGTCAATATAAGCTTCACCTTTGTCCTGGTGTAAATTTCCAAGATTTTCAGTTTCAGGCACGAACCAAACGGATGCATCTAACCGGATGTCCAATCCATTAGAAGATAAAACTTTTAACTTCTCGTTGAGTGTTTGCTGCCTTACTTCATAAACAAAAACATCATTCCAGGGCATGATAATATGGAATCCTTCTTTAATTGCTGTTCCTTAAAACCTCTGTAAACGCTCTATATGAAAGTTCATCGACTTCCAGGATTTGGTTTCTTAAATTATTCATTCACAAAAAGATAATAAAAAAAACAGAAAGCTATCATTGAACCATGGCATGAATTCAGCTAGGGCTTGTATGAAAAAGAGGAACATCTTTTATCTTTCTGCTCAAAAGTGATTAAATTTTGAGTAGAACGATTGCTATTATTAATTTTCAGTTATGCGATGAGCATCATTTGGTAACTCGCACAATTGAACGTTAAGCTAAGGTGCTAACTTTTTTTTCTGCATTTTTTTGAGATAAGAACAAGCGAAGAACTCAAGGATTCAATGCTGTAGTATATAAAATCCTGTTAAATCAAAAAATTCTATCCCACGACCTTGCCCAAAAGAACCCAATTCCATATTTTAGCCGATTCATTATGAAAACGAACGTATTTTTTTGGAACGGTTTCTATTATGCTTATCCGATAGGCAAATGGGACTGTTGTTGATAGATATAAAACACTATAGAATAATAAGGTCCCGAAAATATTTCGGGACTTTTTTTTGTTAGATATGCAAAACAAGATAGCTATTCAGGGAATTGAGGGATCCAATCATTATCAGGTTGCTCAGCACTTCATCGCCGAGGATAACATGTTTGTCTGCTGTGATAGTTTTGATCAATTGGTCACAGCGATCGTAAAGGATGAGGTGGATTTTGGCATTATGGCGATCGAAAATTCCATTGCTGGGAGCCTTCTTCCCAACTACGATTTGATCAGTCATCATAAGCTGGTCATTACCGCAGAATACAATTGGGATATCAAGCATGATCTCGTCGTCTTGAAAGGTCAGGAGTTGGCAGACATCAAGAGTGTACGTTCTCATCAAATGGCCTTGTTACAATGCGGTCATTTTTTTGAGCAACATCCTGAAATTAAGCTTGTTGAATATACGGATACCGCATTTCCGGCAAAGCTTATCGCAAAAGAAAGAAAGAGACAGGTCGCCGCACTCGTTCCTGATGGCACTGCTCAACTTTTTGACCTGGCCGTTATCAAAAGCCATGTTCAAGACCATCAGCTTAACGCCACAAGGTTCGTTAAGCTTTGTAAAACAGGATTGATGCTTGAAAATGCTGATAAGGCCTCCGCTCGTTTTGAGCTACCGCATGAACCAGGAAGTTTAAACAAAGCATTAATGCTACTGGAAAAGCATCATATCAATATGACCAAAATACAATCTGTTCCGTTGAGATGGTCTAAATGGAAATATGCGTTCTTTATAGATATGCTGTTCGATAAGCACACGGATATCATTAGCATCATGGAAAGTTTAAAAGAAAAATGCCATAAATTTCAAATTCTAAGAATCTACAAACAAGCTGCCGTATGATACAGACCGCTGAAAGACTAGCGCAGACCAGAGAATATTACTTTTCCAGGAAGCTAAAGGAGGTAGGTCACCTCAAAGCGATCGGAAAGCCCATCATTAATCTTGGCATAGGTTCGCCGGATATTCAGCCACCAGCAGATGTCATCAAAAGCATGATCGCCGCAACGGCAGATGACAAGGCGCATCAGTATCAGCCATACGCCGGCATTCGTGAATTTCGTGAAGGCATTCGGTCGTTCTATGCATCTCATTATGAAGTTGCGTTAGACGTGGACAAAGAGATACTGCCGCTGATGGGAAGCAAAGAAGGTATCATGCATATTTCCATGGCATTCGTGAATCCAGGCGATGAAGTATTGGTTCCAGATCCTGGTTATCCTACATATGCGGCCGTTACCAGGCTTGTACAGGCAAAACCGGTCCATTATGACCTCAAGGCTCAGCATGATTGGCAACCGGACCTTGATCAACTGGCCTCACTGGTAACGCCAAGAACAAAGCTGATGTGGATCAATTATCCGCATATGCCTACCGGAGCCAATGCAAAAGAAGAAGTGATACGCTCGCTTATCGAGTTTGCAAAGCAACATAACATACTAATTGTCAATGATAATCCTTATAGCTTAATACTGTCAGATAAACCATTTAGCTTGTTAAGGTTTGTTGATCATGATTTTCAGTTACTGGAGTTGAATTCGCTCAGTAAATCTTTCAATATGGCAGGTTGGCGTATAGGAATGTTATGCGGTGATGAAGATTTGATAAAGAGTGTTGTTCAGGTAAAATCAAATATGGACAGCGGTATGTTCTATCCTATACAGAAAGGTGCCACCGCAGCTTTGGCCGCATCTTCATCCTGGATCAGTGAATTGGATGAAAAATATGCTCATCGCAGAAGATTGATATGGGAACTCTGTGATCAACTTGGACTTTCTTACGATCAAAATACATCGGGTTTGTTCGTCTGGGCCAGAATAAAAGCTGACATAAAGGCAGAAGAACTTTCGGATCGATTGCTACATGAGCACGACATGTTCGTAACACCAGGAACGGTCTTTGGCGATCAGGGAAAAGCTTATATGAGATTCTCCCTTTGCGTCGGGTCGAACCAGATAAGGGAATGTTTAGGAAGGACCAAAGCATTTGAAGTATGAGAATAGTAGGAATTGGACTGGGACTGATCGGCGGTTCTTTATTACTGAGTATTAGGAAGCTAATTCCCGAAGCCGACTTTCTGGGGATGGATATTGAACCTGCTCATCTGAAAACAGCCAAAAGCCTAGGTATCATTGATGACATTGCGAAGGATGCGCTAGTTTCCTCTGCCGATATTATCGTAGTGAGCATACCCGTTGATAATTCAGCAGAGACGATCCGTGAACTTTTGGACAAAGTAAGCGATAATACTTTGGTATTAGATACGGGATCTACAAAGTCCAATATTTGTAGCCAGCTAGTCGATCATCCCAAGCGGAATCAATTCTTGGCCACGCATCCTATCGCTGGTACGGAATTTTCAGGACCGCAAGCCGCATTTGAAGGACTTTTTAATAACAAAACAATGATAATCAGTGAGGTAGAAAAAACGCTTTTCAGTTTACAACAACGCGCGATCGGTCTTTTCGATCAAATGCAGATGAACATCCTTTATATGGACCCGAAGGAGCATGATCAGCATATCGCCTATGTATCACATCTATCGCACATCAGTTCCTTCATGCTCGGTAAGACCGTTATCGATAAGGAAAAGGACGAACGCGACATATTCGATCTTGCAGGAAGTGGCTTTGCATCTACGGTAAGATTAGCCAAGAGTAGTCCGCAGACCTGGACGTCCATATTCAAGGATAATAAAGTAGAAGTGAAGCAGGCATTAGCGAATTACATTGATAACTTGCAAGCTTTTCAAAAAGCCCTTGAAGCAGAAGAATTTGAAGAATTATACAAGGAAATGGACAATACGAACAGATTAAAAGCAATTTTAAAGGGGATCAATTCATAATCATCAAGTAATGGAAAATAAAGAACAATTTAGGAACTGGCTGAACGCTTTTCAATTAGAACATCCGCTGGTCATCGCAGGACCCTGTAGCGCGGAAACTGAGGATCAGGTCCTATCGATAGCGCATCAATTAAAGGAAACGGACACATCCGTGATGCGCGCTGGCATCTGGAAACCACGAACTAAACCCGGGAATTTTGAAGGAGTAGGCAAGATAGGACTGGAGTGGCTCAAAAGAGCCAAACGGGAAACTGGCCTGATGATCGCCACGGAAGTAGCAAACAAAGCCCACGTGGAACTGGCATTAGAAGCAGATATTGATATGCTGTGGATAGGAGCCAGGAGTACGGTAAGTCCGTTCATTGTTCAGGACATTGCTGATGCGCTAAAGGGAACGGATAAGACCGTTCTGGTCAAGAACCCGGTTAATCCTGATCTGGCCTTATGGTTGGGTGCAGTTGAACGCTTGCATAAAGCGGATATCAAAAACCTTGGAGTGATCCATAGAGGTTTTTCTACCTATGAAAAGACGCGCTACCGCAATAATCCGGAATGGCAATTAGCCGTTGACCTTCAGAACGAATTCCCGGACCTACCGCTTATTGTGGATCCCTCGCATATAGGTGGTAGTCGAGATATGATATTTGATATTTGTCAGACCGCCTTAGACCTGAACTATGACGGAATGATGGTAGAGACACATCGGGATCCGGATAATGCCTGGAGCGACCCTAAACAACAGATCACGCCAAAATCACTGGAGCAAATGACCGTGGACCTCAGGATTAGAAAAGAACATGGCGAAGCGGCCGAGTTCAAGAACAAACTGAACACGATGAGGACCAAGATCGATGTTATTGACCATCAAATCATCAATCAGTTAGGAAAGCGAATGAAGATCGCTGATGATATTGGTGCTTTAAAGAAAAAGAACAATGTGGCGATATTACAGAACAAAAGATGGAATGAGATATTGGCCAAGATGGTCCAGGCCGGGAAGAACAATGACTTGAGTGAAGATTTTGTCAACAAGTTCCTCAAGGCGATCCATCAGGAATCCATAGAACACCAGCATAAGATTTTAAGCAAGGACAGTAATCCAGATATGAAGCAGTAATAGTCAAAAATGAATAAAAATCATTATTTTTATTCAATGCGTGTACTGTTGATAATGATGCTCTTCTTGCTTCCCCTGTCAGTCTCAGGTCAGGAAGGTCAATATCTGATCCAGGATGATAAACGAGCTACGAAAGTCGACTTTGAGCTTTTTAACAACCTGATAATCCTACCGGTGGAAGTAAATGGCGTTGAGCTGAAGTTCCTTCTGGATTCTGGGGTTGATAAGACTATATTGTTCAGTTTTGAAGAAGTGGATTCCCTAATGCTGAAGAATTCAGCCTACATCAAGGTAAAAGGTTTGGAAGGTAAAGAAAGTTACAGCGCTTATCGGTCTAGAGGCAATCAGGTAAGGATTAAGGACGTGATCAATCCGAAGGCTGATATCTACGTGGTTTTTGACCAGGAGAACTATCTCACCAGCAGCATAGGAACGGTCATCAATGGGGTGATAGGATACGACCTGCTAAAAGACCTCATATTGAGAATCAATTACCAACAGAAGAACCTGAAGTTCTATACGCCGTCCAGGTTCAAAAGACCATTATGGTTCTTTAATGAACACGCTATAAGCCTTATCAATAACAAACCTCACATTCAGGCCTCTTATATAGATGAGGAACTTGGAATGGAACAGGGAAACTTCCTCATAGATGTGGGTTCCAGTGATGCGGTTTGGCTCTATAAAAAAGAGGATATGAAGCTTCCTTCTAACAAGTTCAGGGATAATCTGGGATTTGGTTTTCGCGGGATCATTACTGGTTATAGAAGCAAGGTTGACCGATTTGAACTTGGGGACTATATATTCGAGAAGGCTAACGTCTCCTTTCCCGATCTTGATGAACTAATGAGCTACAGGGTTGGTTCCATAGGGAATAACATACTAAGGCGTTTCCGTATTTTCCTAAACTATCCGGAAAACAGGGTCTACTTGAAGAGCAATTCTTCCCTAAACGATGATTTCAAGTATGACAAAAGCGGGCTACTACTCAGATATGACGGCCTGAGCATAATAGAAAAAAAGATTCCTGTGAAGGTTAGTGTAAGAACATCTGGTAATAAGGATTATAGTTCAGCTGATAAGCAAGAGAACTTAAAGACCATCTACGAGATTAAAAAGAAGGTCAAAGTAGCTGAAGTAAGAAAAGGTTCACCGGCTCAACAAGCAGGCATTATATCTAAAGATATCATCGTAAGATTACAGGGTAAAACCATCAATAGCTATGATCTAAAGGAGATCCGAAAAATGTTGAGCAGTGAAGAAGGAAGGTCTATCAATATGAAGATCAATCGCGAAGGTAAGCTGCTGGATGTTGAGTTCAAGCTTAAAGATAGATTGCGTTAATCCTTCTTAACGACACCTTTGATCTTAATGCTCTCAAAAGAATTTTGAGCATTAGAATAGACGGTAAGAGTTCGCCTAATGGGACCTATCTGATTAGTGTTATACGATATCTTAATATTTCCTGTTTTACTAGGTTGAATAGTGCTTTGCGGATAACTTTCTACATTGATATGTCCTGTACTGCTTATTTTTTTTATCTTTACAGGCTTTCCGCCAGTGTTCTTAAAGCTCAGTGACCGTTCTGCTTTCGCACCCTCTTTAAGCTCGCCAAAGTCAATAACCCTACTGCTGAAATCAAGCTTACCCTTTTCCTGCGTATGGCCAACAAAGCAACTTAGGAAAAATAATAAATATATTTTTTTCATAATAAATGGTAAATTAATCAAATATAAAAGGTTATCATCGATTATGAAAATATCTTATGTGAATAAATTGAAATCATTTTTGCTTAGCTGGGAATATGTCTATTTTTGCGAAAATATTAGGTATGAAATCATCTGAGGCGTATCAACCTGAGCAAATAGAAAATAAATGGTATGACTACTGGATAGAAAACAATTATTTCCATTCTGAAGTTGATGAGCGAGAGCCTTATACGATCGTTATTCCACCACCTAATGTGACAGGCGAGCTTCATATGGGCCATATGCTCAATAATACCCTACAGGATGTGCTCATAAGACGGGCAAGACTTCGTGGATATAATGCTTGCTGGGTTCCTGGTACTGATCACGCTTCTATCGCTACAGAGGCCAAGGTTGTAGAAAAGTTGAAGAACGAAGGTATAGATAAGAATAATATTTCCCGTGAAGAATTCATGCGACACGCGTGGGAATGGAAAGAGAACTATGGGAATAAGATATTGGGTCAATTAAAAAAACTGGGAGCTTCCTGTGACTGGGACCGCATTAAGTTCACTATGGACAAAGACCTCAGTGAGTCCGTTCTAAGAGTTTTCATTGATCTGCATGAAAAAGGTCTCATCTACAAAGGAACAAGGATGGTGAACTGGGACCCACAAGCCAAGACCACATTGTCCGATGAAGAGATAGATCACGAGGAACGCTCCGGTCTTTTATATTACATCAATTATCCGATCCTAGGTGAAGATGCGAACATGCAGATCGCTACGACAAGGCCTGAGACCATATTCGGAGATACGGCACTATGTGTAAATCCAAAGGATGACAGGATGATGGAATATATTGGTAAGAAGGCCATAGTTCCCATTGTAGACAGAGAGGTTCCGATCATTGCTGATGAGCATGTGGACCCGGAATTCGGTACAGGATGTCTGAAAATAACACCTGCTCATGCTGAAAACGACCATATAATAGGACAAAAGCACGATATAGAATTCCTGGACATCATGAACGATGACGGCACGCTTAATCATATCGCAGGAGAGTATGAAGGTAAGGATCGTTTCCTTGTAAGAAAAGAGTTCAGCAAAGCGCTGAAAGAAGCAGGCTACCTGTATAAGACAGAGGATTATGTGAACAAGTTAGGACTGTCAGAAAGAACCAAAGTACCGGTGGAACCTAAATTATCAAAACAATGGTTTGTAAGCATGAAACCATTGGTCGAACCTGCGATACGATCGGTCCTTGAAGATGATGCCATCAGGATCTTTCCGGAAAAGTTCAAGAAAACTTATCGGCATTGGCTGGAAAATATAAAAGATTGGAACATTTCCCGTCAACTTTGGTGGGGACATCGCCTTCCGGTGTATTATTATGATGGAGATCATTATGTAGTCGCTTTAAGCGTGGAAGAAGCCCTTGAAAAAGCCAGAAAAAAAACCGGAGATGATAATTTACAATTAAACGACCTTCAGCAAGATGAAGATGTTCTGGATACCTGGTTTTCCTCTTGGCTATGGCCGATAAGCGTATTTGATGGTATAAGAAGCCCTGATAATAAAGAGATCCAGTATTATTATCCTACCCGGGATTTAGTCACAGGTCCAGACATCCTTTTCTTCTGGGTGGCCAGAATGATCATAGCTGGATATGAATACAGGGATGAAAGGCCTTTTGAGAATGTTTATCTTACCGGATTAGTTAGGGATGCTCAACGAAGGAAGATGTCAAAATCGCTGGGAAATTCACCTAATGCGCTACAGCTAATAAATGATTATGGAGCTGACGGTGTTCGTGTAGGTTTGCTATTAAGCAGTGCAGCTGGGAACGATCTGCTTTTTGAACGGTCACTTTGTCAGCAGGGAAAGAACTTTGCCAATAAGATTTGGAACGCCACTAAACTGATAAAAGGCTGGGAAATAGTCAGCGAAAAAGAACAACCCGAATTTGCCCGAATAGCTCTTGAGTGGTTTGAACACCAGTTTAATGCTGTACTGGCTACTATTGAAGATCATTATACGAAATACAGGTTATCGGATGTCCTTATGAGCATTTACAAGCTTTTGTGGGACGACCTTTGTTCATGGTTGCTCGAGTCGCTAAAGCCAGTAGACCAGAAAATAGATAAGCTTTCTTATGACAAGGTGATCGGTCATTTAGAGAACTGTCTCATCATCCTTCACCCATTCATGCCATTTGTCACTGAAGAAATATGGCATCAACTGAAGAAAAGAAATGTAGATGAGGCTCTGGTCATAAGTAAATACCCAGAACGTAAACATCATGATGAAAAAAAATTGTCAAGGTTCGATCATGCGCGTGAGATCATCAAAGGAATCAGGAACATCAGGAAGGAAAAGAACATAGGGTTCAAGAGACAGTTGAAATTATTTTATATCGATGGAGAGGACCATCCAGTAAAATTAGATGACCTCATCCAGAAGTTAGCATTTATAGAGAAACCACAATCCGTTAGTTCTAAACCGGAGCAAGTGGTAAGTTTTAGAGTAGGCTCCATTGAATATGCCATAGAAGCGGAAGGTTTGATAGATGTGGAAGCTGAAAAAGAAAAGATAAAAGAAGAGCTAAAATACTATCAGGGATTCTTACAAGGAGTAGAGAAGAAGCTGGCCAATGAAAAGTTCGTCAACAATGCGCCTGAAAAGGTAGTGAACATAGAGAAAAAGAAAAAGCAAGACACGTTGGACAAGATCAGTACGCTACAGGATAGCTTAGCGGAATTGAACTCTTAATTGATATCATCTATCTCCTGTTTCGCAAGTTTGATATAATTTATCTTCGCCTGTCTGGGATCTATTTTCTGAACCTGGAACATGGCATTTGCTTTAAATGCATTGATGAGCTCTTCACCATTCTCAGGTAAATGCTGTACGCGCATTTGGTTTTCATTAGTGGCCAGTTTATAATAGGAATAAAATCGTAAAAGTGTATCCTGTGGGAATCGCTTTGAAGTGTTCCTTACAGCTTCGTAATATTCCTGGAATAGTTCATTAAGTTCAATATCAGAGAGTTTATCCAGCATGATCATTGTTTTGAACGGCTAAGACCGTTTTCGCCCCTTTTACCGCATCATTTAGACTAACATTTTTCCTGGCTGATAAAGGTAATAAAACATCTACACGAGAGCCAAATTTTATAAAGCCACTATCGGCTCCCTGTTGGACCTTAGCATCCATTTGAGCATAGTTTACGATCCTTCTGGCCATAGCGCCGGCAATCTGTTTGTACATCACATCGCCGAACTTCTTAGTGCGGACAACTATGCTTGTTTGTTCATTATCAGAACTTGATTTAGGATGCCAGGCCACTAAGAACTTTCCCTTGTGATATTCATTATAAACGATCTTGCCACTTATAGGATATCTGGTTACATGAACGTTCAAAGGAGACATGAAAATGGATATCTTCAGTTTTTCTTCATCGAAATATTCCTTTACATGAACTTCTTCGATCGCCACTACTTTACCATCTACTGGTGCCAGAATGTGCGATTCCGAAGCATTGACCTTCCGTTTAGGGTTCCTGAAAAATTGTGCGATGAGCAGGAAGAATACCATAGTTATACTAAAGATAATGTATTGATGATCAGATCTAACATCGATTCTATCAACCATCAAATTGATCGCAATGATAATGATAAGTGCCCAGGCTAATATTTTACTTCCTTCCTTATGAAACATGATTGATCACTAATAAATACGCAAAAACAAAACTACTAGAAAATAATGTGCTATCCATCCTATCAAATATACCACCATGGCCTGGAATAATATTACCACTGTCCTTAACTTGCGCCAATCTTTTGAAACGTGATTGAACCAGATCACCAATGGAACCTGATATGGAGATTATCAGTGCCATGAGCATCCATTCATATTCGTTAAGGTTATCTGACCAATGCGCAATGAAATAGGAGATAAGTAGCGCAAACACAAAACCTCCCACAAAACCCTCTATGGTCTTCTTTGGGGAGATTCGCTCAAATAATTTGTTCTTCCCAAGATGTTTACCTACAAGATAAGCAAATGAATCATTCACCCACAGGATCAAAAAAAATCCTATTAATAACCATGGTTCATAATCATTGAAACTTATTGGTATCAGCTGTATGAACAAGAACGATGGAATGATGTAGAACAAGGTGACCAAGTGTTTCTTTTTCCTGAAAAAAGTTGAATTCTTAGAAAAGAGAAGATCGGCCATCAAAATAAAATTCATCAATATGGTAAACAGCACTATAAAGAAAAGTAAAGTGAAATTGATAGGTACAAATGTTATGATGGAAAGCAGTACAATATAAATAAAGTAAGAAAAGATATAATTAAAATGCAGGAGCCGGTTTACTTCATAAAGACAAATACAACCCAGGACAAGGAAAAGCCCATAAAGGAAATATACATTGGTCAAAGCAGCTGACACGAAGCATCCTATATAGATAAGACCCGTTAATGCACGTTTAAGCGTTTCATTCCTAACGTTCATTTTACAAGTCTTCAAGTAAAAGCAAATAAACGTTCTTTGTAGTACTGCCGTAGCTCATGAAGTCATCATCATCCTTTTCCTTAAAGGTTTTGAGCGAGCGGATATTAGTAGGAATATCATTCTTATGCTTTATATTTATCTGTTGAAGACCTACAGAAACGGTCTCTATTAATTGACTTGTCTTAGCATAGACAATAATGTTGTAGGGAAGTTCTTCTGGTTTTTTTTCACCTATCTGATTTGAGGATACCAGTATAGCACCAGTGTTGGCAATAAGATATTCACAATCTATTAATAAAATGCTTCCGTCAACTGATCTAGAAACATCTAGCGCTTTATATTTATTGAATTTGTCGAGTAGTTCCTCGCTTTTGGAGCTTATTTTAGAACTATACCAATCATTCTCATCAAGAATGGAAATGTAGGTATCTTTTAATTCCTTTTCATTCTCACAATAGATGAACTTACCTCCGTTCTCTTTAAAATTGATCGTGAATTGTTCATCAAGCGGCAACTTCTCCTCAGGCTTGAACTTAGATTCAGATTCAGCCTGAGCATCTTTGCTCGAAACTCCCAAGGAAGCAAGTAACCTGTCAAATATATTCATCTAATTCTTTAATTCATCCCAAAAATATAAATATTTCACGATTTTGTCGTGTTTAAGTGAAAAATCAGTTAATTAGATATATGATCAATTTTAGAACTACATCAATTCCATAATCAGCATGAGAGTCTATTAATTCGTGCTATTTTTCTCGTTTTCCTGCTCTTCGGTACTATTGCTTTCTCCATCATCTTTAACGTCTTCTTCATTATCATTATCTATGGAATCAATTAGCTTACCATTTGTCTTGGTCATTGTTCCTTTTTTACCGGTAACTACTTTAGATTTCTTCCAAGGTCTTTTTCCGAATATCTGTTCCATATCGTCCTTAAAGATGACCTCTCTTTCTAATAACATATTAGCGAGTTCTTCTAACTTATCTTTGTTCTCTTCAAGAATACTTAGGGCTCGTTGATATTGCTCTTCAATGATATTGGATATTTCCTTGTCTATCAATTCAGAGGTCTTTTCACTGTACGGTTTGGTGAAACCATAATCTTGCTGCCCGGATGAGTCGTAAAAGGTCAAGTTCCCCAATTTTTCATTAAGTCCATAGACACTGACCATCGCCCTTGCCTGTTTGGTCACTTTTTCCAGGTCGCTCAAAGCGCCTGTAGATATCTTGTTAAAGGTTATCTTCTCTGCAGCTCTTCCACCAAGTGCGGCACACATCTCATCTAACATTTGCTCCTTTCTGACAATATATCTTTCTTCTGGAAGATACCAGGCCGCTCCCAAAGATTGTCCTCTAGGTACGATGGTAACTTTTACTAATGGTGCGGCATGTTCAAGTAACCAACTTACAGCCGCGTGACCAGATTCGTGAAAAGCTATTGCTTTCTTTTCCTCTTCGGTCATTATCTTACTTCGTTTTTCCAGGCCACCGATAATACGGTCCACGGCATCGAGGAAATCTTGTTTTCCAACTGCCTGTTTATTATTTCTGGCAGCAACCAGGGCCGCCTCATTACAAGCATTGGCGATATCGGCTCCAGAGAATCCCGGTGTTTGTTTCGCAAGGAATTCTATGTCTAGTTCTTTAGATACCTTTTTGAGGGGTTTTAAGTGAACTTGAAAGATTTCTTTTCTTTCATTAAGGTCTGGTAGGTCAACGGATATTTGTCTATCAAATCTTCCTGCTCTTACTAATGCCTTGTCAAGCACATCAGCTCTGTTCGTTGCCGCCATAACAATGACGTTCGTATTACTATCAAATCCGTCCATTTCCATTAAGAGTGAATTAAGCGTATTTTCACGCTCATCATTCGAACCTGACATGTTGCCCTTTCCGCGAGCTCTACCTATCGCGTCAATCTCATCTATGAAAATGATAGCGGGTGATTTATCTTTTGCTTTTTTGAACAGATCTCTTACACGTGAAGCACCAACACCTACGAACATTTCAACAAAATCTGAACCTGAGAGCGAGAAAAAGGGAACTTCCGCTTCACCAGCCACTGCTTTGGCTAACAAGGTCTTACCTGTACCTGGAGGACCTACAAGAATAGCACCTCTAGGAATTTTACCTCCTAAATTGGTATATTTATCAGGTTTTTTCAAGAAATCAACGATTTCCTGAACCTCTTCTTTTGCTCCTTCTAAGCCGGCAACATCTTTAAAGCTCACTTTAACATGTTCATTAGCATCAAAAACTTTGGCCTTAGATTTACCAATGTTGAAAAGTTGACCACCAGGACCGCCACCGCCAGAGCCACCGCTCATTCTTCGCATGATGAAGATCCATATTCCTATGATAACGATGAAGGGCAAAAGACTGATAAAAATATCACCCCAGAAATTTTGTCTGGTATCATATTTTACACCAGTGTTCAGTTCATAATCATCAATGGTATTGTTTAATTTGTTCTCAAAATTTTCCATACTACCAAACTCAAAAGTGTAATCAGGTCCAGATGAACCAGGCAGAACTTGTTCACTTCCTGAATCCTTATGAGTTGTTTTTTCCTTGGCACTTTCATTGAGGAAAACCTCTGCGACACGTTCATTCTTATAAACCACTACCTCGCGAACATCACCATTTTTGAGGAAGCTGTAGAATTCAGATGGCGTAGTCTCCTTTGCACTTCCAAAACCACTATTACCAAAGAACTGAATACCTATAAAAAGTAATATTACGCCAATATATATCCAGTAGGAATTGAACTTAGGTTTTTTAGGATTATTGTTCTGCTCTCCCTTGGTATTCTTTTTTTGTTTATTCTTGTTCTCTATCATTCTCTAACTAATTAAAATCTGATGTTATTCTTTCTATTCTCGCATCTCCCCACATATCTTCCAAATTATAATATTCACGTATGTGTTTTTGGAAAATATGAACAACTATATCGACATAATCTATCAGAATCCATTCTGAATTTTGACTATCTTCTATGTGCCAGGGCTTTTCTTTCAGTTGTTTACTTAAGGTTTTATTTATGGAATTCTTTATCGCTTCTACTTGTGTAGATGAGCTACCACTACAGATAACAAAGTAATCACAAACTGTGTTTTCCAGGTCTCTAAGGTCTAAGAGCGTGATCTGGTGACCCTTAACATCCTCTATTCCATCTATGATATGGGTTAAGAGTTCACCTTCGCTTATCTGTTTACTCAAATTAGATGTTTTAATGCAAAATTATTGTTTTACAAATATACCAATTGGCACTTAACAAAATATTATTTTTGCTTTTTATGCAAATAATCAAACGACGTGCCACGTTATCAACGAATCAGGAGATCAGGGATATGATAACGGAAACTGATATGAAAGGACCGATTTGTCTTTATGCGAACTCTCAACTGCAAGGTAGAGGTCAACTTGGGAACAAATGGACATCAGAACCTTATAAAAACCTGACTTGTAGTTTTTATTTTCCTGATATAGGCATTCAAGTAGATGAGCAGTTCAATTTATCTATTTATGTGGCTTTGGCCATATTGAGAACGTTAGATGAGCTAGGTTTGGAATTTTGTCAGATCAAATGGCCTAACGACATTTTGACAGATAATGGTAAGAAACTATGTGGAATATTGATCGAGAACACTTTGTCTGGACAAAAACTGAAAAGTGCGATCATAGGGATTGGGATCAATGTTAATCAAACTGATTTTCAGGGACTTACCAATGCAACATCCGTAGTGCTTGAAACAGGTAGCGACGTTGAGGTAGATCGGATGTTACAACTATTGATAGCTAATATGGAACAACTTGATAAACAAGAGCTATTAAAGGTCGATATCGATGAATATTATAAAAGAATGTACCTATTTCAGAAAAAAAGCATATTTCAAGACTGGAATGGTAAAAAATTCCATGGCATCATACAAGGGGTTTCAAACTACGGAAAGTTACAGGTATACGATATTAATGATAATGTGATGAATGAACACGATATTAAAGAGATCAAGTTCCTGGGTCAGGCCTGATATTTCATTTCCAGGTTCTCCACAAGCTTGTTAATGAACTTTGAGATTGGATTCTTGATCATCATCGCCATCATACTGTTGAAATTTCCTGTAAATAACAGTTGCACTTCTGACTTGCTACCATTCACATTGCCAATGTGAATGATCAAATCAAATTCGAACTTATCAGATGCTGAGGTCAATATAATTTCATCTGGTTGAGTCATAGATGCCATTTTTAATCTTATTTCAGGCATTCCGCTCAGCTGAAAATTGAACTGGTCTTTTTCCACGAGCTCGAACTTCTCTATGGAACTAGGCATAAGCTCTTCAAAGTTAGCAGGATGTTCAAGGAATTCAAAAACTCCTTTTTGTTCTTTATTAATGGTCTTTTTATCAGTTTTTAATTCCATGGTTGAATTTTTTGTTCCAGTTTTTTGGGTCTTTTCGCCACGATCGTAGGAGTTCAAGGTCGCTCTGTGCTAAATAATTGGTTTGATAGGCCTGGTCGATCAGGTTATCATAATCGCTCAGGGAATAATAGTCCATTTCCTGTTGTTCAAAACGCTTTCGGGTTTCTTCAAAACCATAGTCAAATATAGCTGCTATGGCCTTCACCTTTACATTGATGGATTTGTTGATGGTATCAACCGCTTCAAGACTACTTTTACCGGTGCTTATAAGATCTTCTATGACTACAACATTTGCATGTTCCTCTATATGTCCTTCCACCTGGTTCTCTCTTCCGTGAGACTTTGGCTTTGGTCGGACGTAAGCAAAAGGAACACCGAGTTCACTGGCTACTAGCGCTCCTATTCCTATTGCTCCTGTGGCAACGCCTATTATAGCATCTGGCAGATCTGAACTTTGTTCTATCTCCTTGCTTAGATCGTGGACCACATGATCCCTAATATCTGGATAGGAAAGAATCAATCTGTTATCACAATAGATTGGGGATCGCAAACCGCTTGCCCAGGTAAAAGGTTTATGTGTTTCCAATTTTATTGCTTTTATTTGCAATAAGAATTGCGCTATAATTTTAGCTGATTGTTCATTAAAAATCATTTGACAAATGTACAAAGTTTTCCTCAACGACAGGCTCATAATATTGTCTACTCAAAAAGATTTTGGAAAGGATTTCACTTCCCTGCCTATAAAAAAAAACAATCTTCAAAAGATCTTGAAAAAGGTGGAGAGCGGAAAACTAAAAAATCTGAACCTTTATCATAAGAAAGAGGAAAAGTTGTTGAAACACCTTAAGAAGAAGTTAAAGACCGTTATTGCCGGTGGTGGACTGGTCATTAATAGGAACGGGCAAATATTGTTTATCCATCGTAAAGGAAGATGGGACCTTCCTAAAGGAAAGACCGAAAAGAACGAGACCATAGAGGAATCGGCCGTTAGGGAGGTCATAGAAGAAACTCAGGTAAAAGACCTGGTTGTCAAAAAATTGATACAGCCTACCTATCATATCATCTCAACGAAAGACGGTTATAAGCTTAAAGAGACCTTTTGGTTTGAGATGCATACCAAATATACAGGAGCGCTAAGACCGGAAACCTCAGAAGGGATAGAACAGGCGGTTTGGAAAGATCTTGATGGAACAAAAGCAGCCATTGAGGACACTTACGAGAACATAAAGCTCCTATTTCCTTATAATTTTCAACCGATACCGGACGATAAGAAGGTCTTTTAAAGATCATTGATGGTTCTGTACATTAAAGTAAACTTTATATCAACTTGATGATCAATTTACCCTTACTGACCGATGTTGGTGTTATCATTCATCATGTTGATCTACAGATTGACTTGATAATCATATTAAGTAAAATTAAGTATCGTATAGATTATATTTGAAGAATAGCAAGTTCATCTTATCGCTCTGACGTTCATCGTCAGGGAGGAAAGTCCGAACACCATAGCACATCACAGCGGATAACATCCGTCTATCGTAAGATAAGGACAAGTGCAACAGAAAGTACGTACAGGTAGTGCTGTAGTGAAATCAGGTAAACTCTGTGAGGTGTAATACCGAATAGGACGACGAAGTAGGCTAGTGCGGCCGAATGTCGTTGGGTAGGTAGCTTGAGGCCTTTGGTAACAAAGGTCCCAGATAAATGATAAGAGCTGGTTACCAGTACAGAATTCGGCTTATGGACTTGCTATTTTTAATTGTTCACAGCTTGTTTCCTGAGCACTTTCTTCAATGGTATCAAATAGCTCAGTGTATATCCCCAACCTACACCAAAGCTCGAACTATCGCTGGTCTCAAAGAAGCCGGGAATATAAAGATGGTCAAAATTGTTGATCTCAGTAGCACTGGTCTTTGCCTTGAACTGTATGTGCGCGCCCAGGAAAATATTCTTTACCAGTTCTACTCTTATACCCAATTGCATTTCTACCCAAGTAGCAAAAAGGTCGTTGAACTCGCGATTAACAGACCTGATGTCTTCCCCGAAGAAATCATCTCTCGTGGATATCTCAAACTCCTGTATCTCATGTGAAAAACTGGAAACGCCTAACCTACCACCTACATAAATTTGGTTTTGCATACCTATCCAATTATCATAAACGTTCCAGTTCGCTCCTAACTTCAAGTACGAACCCGTAGTATTCTTAACGAGCACAGGGTTGCTGTATATCATATCATCAATACCTATCTCAGCAGCCAGGAAAACTTCATCGGTCAACCTGTAATCGCCATAGAATTGAAGGCCTTGAAAATCATCATCATAGACGGACCTTGTTGCTTTGTTAAGGTCAATACCCATACTTAGTCCATACCTTTCCTGATAAGATATGGAATCTTGCTGAGCATTAGCTGTCATAAAGAAAATGAGAAAGCTAATGGAACATAAAAAGGTGGATATTCTCATCTGATCGGATTACACTTTTTCTTACATTGGTATTCTTGATCCATCTTTCATCATTATCTATGATCTGAACTTGTAGGTCCACATATTCTATCTTAAATCCACAGGCTCTGTTCACATATTCATTTCTCCTTGAGTAATTGAACCGAACCGTATCTTCCTGGGGTTCATTAGAATTGATGTTCTTGATAAAACGAAAGGTGGTTTGATCAGCATTGGTCGCTAAGGGAATAGACGTGTCATTCCCGCCTTCAATGTCCAGAGTATCACCTATCTCATCGTTGATCAATCTTAAAGAACCATATGATTTGAGCTCTTCAGGCTCTGCAATATCATAGAATTCAATATTTAACTTAGGTGTCACCTGAAAGTTTTCTCCGCAGAGGTCATCTCGTTGACAACCTGGAATTAGTAAAAGGATGATACAAGCTAAAGCTAAGCTTTTCATGATGTTGCGATTACTATGTTTTCTGTATGATAGGTGTTCGGGAACATGTCTACTGGTTGTACGTGGTCAATGCTAAAAAGGTCCTTCAACATTTCCATATCACGCGCCTGTGTAGCAGAATTACAACTTACGTAAGCGAGTTTAGCTGGATGGATTTCTCTGATCATTTTAACCACATTTTTATGAAGACCTTCTCTCGGTGGATCCACGACAATAATGTCCGGTCTTCCGTTCCTCTTTATAAGCCTCTCATTAAGAACATCTTGAGTTTCTCCTTTTAAGAACGATGCATTATCGATATTATTAAGCTCAGCGTTCTTGTTCGCATCTTTTACAGCATCCTCTATCACTTCCACACCGATTACTTTCTTACAATCTTTTGCAAGTGAAAGCGCAATAGAACCGATACCGCTGTAAAGATCAAGAACAAGTTCATCCCCTTTTAGGTTGAGGAGTTCTTTTAATCGCGCGTACAGGATTTCTGCCTGTTTGGAATTGGTTTGATAAAAGGACTTGGGTCTAATCTGGAATTTAAGGTCCTGCATTTTTTCTATGATATGATCACACCCGTAGTAAAGACGGACTTGTTGATCATAGATCGAGTCATTCTTCTTTTGGTTGATGATATATTGCAAAGAAGTTATCTGCGGAAAAGTATCGCGGAGGAAATCCATGATCTGACGGATATTATCCCGCTCATTATTAAAGAACTGCATTACTACCATCACTTGACCTGTTCGTGAGGTTCGTATCATCACGTTCCTTAGAAGTCCTGTTTGCTCATGCGGGTCAAAGAAAGTAAAGCTTTTTTCATCGGCAAATCGCTTAAGTTGTAATCTGATATCATCACTAGGCTCTTTCTGTAAATGGCACTCCTTAAGGTCAAGTACTTTATCCCACATACCGGGAATATGCAAACCTAAGGCAGTCTTGTTATCTATCTCCTGTTCCGTGTTTATCTCATCCTGGGTTAACCATCTCTTATAGCTAAATGAGAATTCCATTTTATTGCGATAAAAATAGATCTCTTCACTCCCTAATATAGGATGAGAATCTTTTATATCCAATTTACCTATCCGTTTCAGGTTCTCCAGGACTTCCTTTTCCTTATAATAAAGTTGAGCTTCGTATTCAAAATGCTGCCATTTACATCCACCGCAAGTGCCAAAGTGAACACACCTAGGAGTAGTCCGATGGCTGGAACGATTATGGAAGTAAGTGGTTTTTGCCATATAGTAGGCTTTCCGCTTTTTATAGGTAAGTACGTCAACTTCATCTCCAGGTATCGCCTGATCGATAAAAATGATCCTTCCATCAGGAGCATTGGCAATCCCTTTTCCTTTGCTACCTACATCCTTAACCCTGATGTTCTCAAATTCCTTTCTCTTGGCTTTCCTTCTTGGCATGACGCAAAAATAATCTTTTCGATAAGATGAGATACCTATTGTATTTAAAATCAGCCTAAATTAGTCCTTTATTGCTCAGCTTTAAAAGGTTTCTCTATTTTTGCAAAAAAATACGATATGGATTTTCATAAGGTCACATCTTCTCAAGAAGCTATAGATATAGAACATAAATATGGAGCGCATAATTATCATCCTTTGCCGGTGGTGCTTAAAAAGGGAGAAGGCGTTCATGTCTGGGATGTGGAAGGCAAAAAGTATTATGATTTCTTATCAGCTTATTCTGCTGTGAATCAAGGACATTGTCATCCCAGGATACTCAACGCCATGTATGAACAGGCTAAAGAGATCTCGCTAACTTCAAGAGCTTTCCATAATGATAAGTTAGGGATATTTGAAAAATACGCTTCAGAATACTTTGATCTTGATAAGCTCTTACCGATGAACACCGGAGCAGAAGCTGTTGAAACAGCGATCAAGATCTGCAGGAAATGGGCTTATGAGAAAAAAGGAATCGAAGAAAAAGATGCGCAGCTCATAGTTTGTGATGATAATTTCCACGGACGAACCACCACGATCATCTCTTTTAGCAATGATGAAGACGCGCGTAAGAACTTTGGTCCCTACACGCCAGGATTCATCAAGATACCTTATAACGATGCTGATGCGCTGGAAAAAGCGATAAAGGAAAACAATAACATCGCCGGATTCCTGGTCGAGCCGATACAAGGCGAAGCAGGTGTAAATACCCCCGATGATGATTTCATGCAAAAAGTAAGATCGATCTGTACGAAGAACAATGTATTACTTATGGCAGATGAGATACAGACAGGGATCGCCAGAACAGGTGCTTTATTGGCCAGCTGTGGTCATTGTACATGTCAGGGACATTGTGAGCGACAATCAACTTATGCCAAACCGGACATGCTCATTTTAGGAAAGGCCATTTCAGGTGGTGCTTATCCGGTTTCAGCTGTAATGGCCGATGATGAAGTGATGAGCGTTATTAAACCAGGACAGCATGGTTCTACTTTTGGGGGAAATCCAGTAGCGGCCATGGTCGCGATGGAAGCCCTACAAGTAGTGAATGATGAGAAGTTGGCCCAGAACGCCAGAAGACTGGGACATAAGTTTAGAGAAGCGATGCAGGAGTTCATAGCAACTACGGAAATCGTTGATCAGGTCAGGGGTCGAGGACTTCTGAACGCGATTTTGATCAACGACTCAGAAGATAGTTCAACGGCATGGGATATTTGTATGGCCTTGAGGGAAAACGGTCTATTAGCCAAACCAACGCATGGTAATATCATCAGGTTCGCGCCACCTTTAGTCATGGATGAAGAACAGTTGGATGAATGTATATCTATTATCACATTAACGATCAGGGAATTTGAGGAGAAATTAGCTTCTCATTAGTATACATTCGCTGGAAATCAGGAGTGTTCATTTTGGTCTCGCCGATGATCTCATATTCAAATGGCAGATGTTGTGGAGATGTCCTTCCATTGCCTATGATGTTGAGAATGTTCGATAATAAAGGTTCAGTTGGTTCGCCCAATTGTCCAAGGTTAGTTAAATCCTCAGACTGTTCCACATCAGGGGTTAGACCGTTAGAAAAATCCGTAAGACCATTAGCGTTCACGGTTTTCAGAACTAAGGGTTGTAAAGCGTACTTATGGTTAGGGTTTGCATTTTGCCTTGTGAAATCCGGTGAATCATAAATAGTCCTTGAGCCCTGGAACTTGCCCGTAGTTGTCGTTCCTACCTGAACAACATCAATATAGGGTGATAATGCACTGATCACCAGCTCACTTGCTGAAGCGGTGGATGAAGTTGTTATAAAATAAACCCTGTTCAGGTTCAATGAATTAATGCTTGTCCCGGAACTGGTCTCATTATCGAACAATATATCGCGGTCCTCAAAATTATTATTGAACACTTGTGTAGCAAACAATTCACCATTGAATTGACCCGTGATCATACTAGAAAGGTCTTCAGCGGTACTGATGTTCCCGCCGGAATTATACCTTAGGTCAACGACCAGTTCGGTGATGTTCTCACTTGCAAATTGACCAAAAACGGAATTGAGCTGATTTACGAAATCATCAATAAATCCTGTGTACATCAAATATCCCACTTTATCGTTCGCCATATCGATTACATTGGTCCTATGAATAGGGTTCTCAGTTATTTCTACCTGCGTAAGGTCGATTGTTTGATCTAAAGCTTCCACAGAACTGCCGTTTAATTCTGCCAGCCCTATGCTAAAGTTCTGTTGACTGAACAATTCACTAAAATCCGAGTTTTCTGTCAGCACTTCACCGCTGACCTTATTGAACAACATTCCTCGTTCTACACCTTGTTGATCGGCCGGTGAATCATTCACGACGTACCTCACATAACCAAAAACTTCGCCGGAAGATTCTATCAATGCCAGCCCGAAACGCATCCCGCTGTCCAGTGAAACTCCATCTAAACTTTGCTCTAAAACCCTAAAATCTTCCACGATAATACTGAATTCATCATCATCGCGTAAGACCGAATTGAAAAGTGTTTCTGGCGAATCAAAGCTGTTCAGGTATTCTGTATATTCTTCATCAGAGTTGAAACGATCATCAGCCAGGTCTGGGACATCACTCTTATAAAGGTAGAAAACGTTCATCCCTTTCCAGATAAAATCATTTATCTCAGCGTCGCTTGCTGGATCCAGTTCGTCATCAATATCTTCATGACAGCTGTATGTAAGGAACACTACAAGGGCGATTAAAGGGAATTTCATCTTCTTAGACATTTCGTATAATTTTTGTTTAAAAGTAAGAACTAAAGCCGAATTGAACATAAAGTATCAAAGAAATTACTTTATCCATGTAACAAACATATCGATCCGGCGTCATAACTTTGAACATCCATGTATGAAGATCAAAGAATTCAATGAGCTTGTCAAAAACACCGAACCAAAAATGTTCCGTTTGGCAAAACGATTGCTGATCTCTGATGCTGAGGCCAAGGATGCGGTTCAGGAGGTTTTTTTGAAACTATGGAACATGAGAAATAGGGTAGGTCAGGTAAAGAATCTTAGCGCCTACATTTTAAGAATGACCAAGAACCATTGTTTTGACAAATTAAGATCTAAAGAAAGCAAGAACCTAAGGTTAGTCCACTCGAACATAGATAGAGAAGAAAGTTCTATTGAAGATGATATGGAACTTCAGGATGAAGTGGGTTTCTTAAAACGGGTGATCAATGAACTACCGGATCGTGAAAGAACGGTAATCCAATTAAGAGAAATTGAAGAAATGGAACTGGCAACGATCGCCGAGATAACTGAAACCCGGGAAGGAAGTGTTAGAGTTGCCCTGACGAGAGCTCGAAAAAAGATCAAGGAAGAAATGATGAACTATAGAAAATATCACAGATATGAAGCCTGAAGAACTTGAAGAACTACTAGAAAAATTCGAGCGTGCAGAGACCACGCTGGAAGAAGAACGAAGGATCAAAGCCCATTTTACTCAGAACGAATCAGTAAATGAACATGATGTCCATAAAAGTATCTTTTCGTTCTATGCTCAGGAACAGAAGCATTCCATTCCGGATCTTGAAACACCAAAAAGATCTGGTTCAAGGTCTACCTGGATGAAAATAGCCGCTGTTCTTGTCCTACTGATAGCAAGTGTGGTCTTCTATCAACAGTATCAGCATCGGCAAGAATTAAAAAGACAACAAGCGAGTGAAGCCTTTGATAAGACCAAAAAAGTAATAGAGCTCGTAGCAACAGAATTCCAAAAAGTAAAATCCAATCTGGAATTACTAAAAGATATAGATGAAACCAAGAATGAATTTATCAAATAAATAAAAATGAGAACAATAGGATTATTATTAGCAGTAGGGCTTTTTAGCCTAAGCGCAATGGCGCAAAGTTTTGAACAGTACGATGACAATCAATATGTAACTACAGTGTCTATTGATAAGAACATGTTCAAAATGATGAGCAATCTGGAACTGGAGAGCGAAAGCAAGGAAGCACAGGAATATATGAAACTGGTGGAAAGTCTGGAAGGCGTTAATTTCTACAAAACGGAAAAACCCACCGTGAAAAAAGAAATGGCAAGTGATGTAGATGATTACTTGAACTCCGGGAAGCTGAAAAACCTGATGAAGATCAAAGATGAAGGTAGAAATATCGGTTTTTACTTTATCCCTGGAAAAACCGATGAGATCATTAAACAGCTCTTCATGTACGTGGATTCCGGACTGGAAAACACTGATGAGAACGTGGTGGTCATGATCAACGGTAATATAGGCCTGAGACAAATATCAAAGATAATTAATAAATTGAACTTGCCCGGTGGCGATTCTCTTGAAGAAAAAACTAATTGATCATGAAAACTATAAAAATAAGCTTAAGCTTGCTTGTCAGTTTTTTTCTACTTGCAAGTTGCAAAGACAACATGAGCCTGGAAGCCTTCTTTGTCAAAAAAGGACAGGACAAAAGCTATACGGCTGCAAATCTCTCCAGTGATGTATTTCTTTCTGGTGCAGATCTAACGCTGGAAGAAAGAGAAAAGGTCGCTTCGATAAAGAAGATCAACTTCCTGGCCTTTCAGAAAGATACTTTTGAAACCAAGTATGAATCTGACAGGGCGCAGCTCAAACAGATACTAAAGGACAAAGAGTTTAGGAACCTAATGAACTATAGCGGCGATGAAAATGAAATGAAGCTTGTCTATACTGGCAATGAAAAGAATATTGATGAGCTTATAGTATTTGCAGAAAATAAACGATCAGGATTTATGCTGGCAAGATTACTGGGAGATAATATGAAACCCGAGGATTTTTACAATTTGGTGAAAATAATGGACAAGCTGGAACTTGAACAGATAGAAGGTTTTACAAAAGAACTGGAGCTGTCTGGAATCTAAACGATCTCAGCACTGATACCTTCATCTAAAATTTTAGAACAGCGTGGTTTCAGGTCTTTCATAGAGCCGGATTTTACCCCGCATTTTCCCTTATAATGGATCAATAAGGTACATTGCTCAGCTTGCATAGGTTCGTGGTCACAAGCCTTTATCAGCACTTCTATAACGTGATCAAAAGTATTAACATCGTCATTATATACGATGATCTCATGTTCGCTATCTACTTTTTCCAGAACTTCTTCAGCTACTTCTTCTTTAACGCTCATGCTTTTCTTATTTAAATTACAAAAATAAAAAATACTAAAATGATAAGGTTAATATTTTTTTAATTTTAATACACACCAGCTATTTATAACCCTTTCACTGTCAAAGTAAAACCCAAGTTCTTCAGCTTTTTGAAGTACGGTTTGTTTATCCTTTTCATAAAACCCGCTCGTGATGATCTCCCCATTTTGAGATAGGTGCCCTTCGTAGTCTTTTAGTTGTCCTAAGATCACATTCTTATGTATATTGGCCAGGATGATATCATAGGATTTCTTTGTTTTCAGTCGATCGGCTAACAGCAGCTTTTGTTCTTCACAGGCATTCTTTTTCAGGTTTTCCAGGGTGTTTTCGTAACACCACTTATCGTTATCGATAAAATCCACATGATCGGCTTGACACATTAACGCATAAATGCCTAAAACACCGGTTCCGCAGCCCATATCAAGGACCGTCTTATCTTTCATATCGGATTCCATCATCAATTCGATCATACCGCGTGTGGTCTCATGATGACCGGTGCCGAATGCCATTTTCGGCTGTATGATCAATTCTTGCATATCGGGTCTTGGCGCATGGAAATCTGCCCGGATATAAACCTTGTCCTTGATAAAGATCGGATCAAAGTTCGACTCCCAGTTCTCGTTCCAATTTTCGTTCTTGATAAGTTTTTCGGAAATCGATACCTTATTGGAAAGACCAAATGCCTTTAGTGATGCATTGATGTCTTCTTTGTTCAACTTATGGTCTGAAGAATAGACCAACAAATGTTCTTCTTTTTCCTCGACTCCTGAATGTTCAAGTTGCCATATTACCGCTGAAAGGAAACTGTATGATAAGGCCTTGTCTATAAGGCTAAGCTCAAAGACCCTGATCTTATTGTTCATCAAAACGAATTATGGATCGCCACAAAATCATCTGGTTTCAGGGAAGCACCACCAACCAATCCGCCATCTATATCGTTTTGAGCAAAAAGTTCTTTAGCGTTATTGGGTTTAACACTTCCGCCGTAAAGGATGGAAAGTTCATTAGCCTGAGCCTCGCTACTAAGGTCGGCTACTTCTTTTCTGATATAGGCGTGCATTTCCTGTGCCTGTTCAGGACTCGCGGTCTCTCCAGTACCAATGGCCCAAACTGGTTCATAAGCGATGATCAGATGATCGAACATTTCCTTGCCCAGCAATGCCAGACCCTTGGACAATTGTTTCTTCACTACAGCAAAATGAGCATTTTCCTTTCTATCTTCCAGCTCTTCACCTACACAGAAAATAGGGGTTATGCCTTCCTGGATACATTTTTTGACCTTTAAGGCCAGCAGGTCATCGTCTTCATTAAAAACGGCTCTTCGTTCACTGTGACCGATGATGGAAAATTCTACGTCAAAGCTTTTTAACATCGGGATGGATATTTCTCCTGTAAGTGCACCTTTTTCCTCATGATAGACATTCTGCGAAGCTAATGCTATCGGATGTTCTTTGATGATCTTTTGGGTAGCATCTAAGTGCGTAAATGGTGGAGCAATGATCACAAGGACTTCATCTCTAGTAACTAAATTTTCTGTAAGCGTTTTGGCGATCTTTTGAGCTTCAGCCTTATTGGTGTTCATTTTCCAATTTCCAGCAACGATTTTTTTTCTCATATTATTAGGTTTTGATCTTTGGGTCTAAATAAGCGTATACGATGTCAACAAATATATTGATAATGATGAACATGGTGGCTATGACGATAACAGAACCCATGATAACGGGCAGATCCAGCAATTTCAGGGCTTCCACGATCTCTTTTCCCAGGCCGTTCCAGCCAAAGATGTATTCCACGAACACCGCACCGGCAAGCATGGAAGCAAACCAGCCGGATAAAGCCGTGATCACCGGATTGAGCGCATTCTTCAGCGCATGATGCCTGATGATTCGCGTCATGCTCAATCCTTTCATCCTGGCCGTCCGGATGTAATCCTGGTCCAGAACCTCAAGCAGTGAGTTCCGCATTAATTGGTTGACAACGGCTAATGGTCTTATCCCAAGAACGATCGCCGGCAATAGCATATTCTTCAGCCTTAATCGGTAATTTTCCCCAAGATCGCCCAGCTCGTATAAACTGCCTGTCATGTTCAGGTTCGTATATTCATGTAGAACAAACCCGAAAAGCCAGGCAAAAAGGATGCTGCTAAAGAAAGAAGGAACGCTCATCCCTAAGGTGGAAATGAGTTGAAGAGCCATATCGATCCAGCGGTCTTTAAAAACTGCCGATATTACACCCATGAAGACGCCTATGAAAAATGCCAATACGATCGCCGAAAAGGCCAAAAGCAAGGTGTTAGGAAGCGTCTCACTGATAACGGCGGATACTTTCTTTCCGTTCTTTTGATAAGATCTCCTAAGGTACGGTGCTTTAAGGGCGATAGTCTTCCCGCTGATGGTAAAAAGGGAAATAGCTTTGTACTTATTCTCGCTTAGATAAGTGATCGAAGTTGGCTCCTCATCATGAACGGATAAAGGTGATAGGTCGTTCAGATATAAAACATACTGTTGATAAACGGGTAGGTCAAAACCATATTTCTCATTGATGGCTTTTATTTGTTCACTGGATTCATTCTGTCCCAGCATCATTTGTGCCGGGTCACCCGGCAACACCGTGAACAAAAGGAAGATGACCGTCACCACGCCAAATAACGTCAATAGAGCATTGCGGAATTTTCTACTTATATAATTGATCAAATTATAACTCGATTAGGTCCAGATCATTCCAGTGCACCTTTTGTTCAATGACCGCATCCTTAAGGATAAGAACACCCGGATTAGACCTTACAATGGTCTTAATAGCTGTCTCATCCGTGAAATAGAACGGAAATTCCAGGTCGTAATTTTCTTTGAGCTCATTTTGTCGCTCCGTGGAAGAAGCAGTCACCGCAGCTACTTTATAGCCTTTTTTCCTGGCACTTTTCGCCATTTTATCGATCTCGCGCCATGGCTTCTTATTGCTTAGGTCGATATTATAGGTACATATCAACATTAGTTTATCTGCGTTGAGGTATGCATCCGTGAAGTTCTTGCCTTTTTTTTCCAGACTGAAATCGTGGATCGGTGGTTGATAACCTTGTTGTAACAATTCTGTGTTCACTTCTTTGAACGCTCCGTCCACATCAGGAAATTCGCCTTTTGTGGTGAACACTTTTTCTTTTCCGTCCACTTTGAACGTCCATTTATACTCGTGGACCGCTTCCTTTGCGTCATCTGGTATCTCCATTCCTTTCTTGATGTTCGCTCCTATATGATAAGGTCTGAAATCTATCATAGGTAAGTGCGTCAAAGCATCATAGGTGATATACAAACACAATATCAAACTGACCGATAATATCCATTTATGCGAGTCTACGGAGGTAAAAGGCCTGATCCTCCCAGGATTCATGAAGATAATCAGTATCAATACCAGTAAGATGATATCTTTAGAAAAAGATTGCCATGGAGTAAGCGGAATAGCATCGCCAAAGCAGCCGCAATCCGTCACTTTATTAAAATAGGCCGAGTAAAAGGTCAGGAAGGTAAAGAAAAGGATCATCAGTAGTAATAACCAACGCGTCAAATTTATCTTAAAGCCGATGATCAACGCAATTCCAACTAATATCTCGAATATGACCACAAGTATGGCCATGATAAGCGTGTAGGGCAATAAAAAAGGCAGGTCGAACACTGCTTCGCTAAAATATTCCTTGAGCTTATAAGAAAAGCCTAAAGGATCCACGAGTTTTACGAATCCGCTGAATATGAACAATAGACCTACTGAATGTCTAACTAAATTCACTATAAACTTCATACATCATGATTTTCGTTCCTCAAAATTAAGGCAAATAAAGCATAATTGATAATATCCTGAAAATTAGCCTTAACACCTTCACTGATCAGGGTCTTTCCCTGATTGTTCTCTATAGACCTTATGCGTAATAATTTTTGAAAGATCAGATCGGTCAGCGAGCTGATACGCATATCGCGCCAAGCCTCGCCATAATCGTGGTTCTTTTGCAACATTAACGTTCTGGCGGCTTTAAGCTGATCATCGTAATAAGCCTCAGCTTCTTCAGAGCTTAGGTCAGGCTTATCGACCATACCTAATTTTAACTGGACCAGGGCCATGATCGAATAATTGACCAATCCCATGAACTCATCTTCCTGCGAATCCTTCACTTTTTGATCTTTTTGCGTCTGTATGGTCCGTAATCGTTGCGCTTTGATATATAGTTGGTCTGTAAAAGAAGCGCTACGCAACACGCGCCAGGCACATCCGTAATCTTTCAACTTCTTACTGAACAGCGACTTGCACTTGGCCGCTTCCCGGTCATAAGCTTTTTCTGTTTCCATATATCAAAAGTTCAAATATCGACTTAATTCGGGATTTGAACAAGTGAATATCATTTCCAGCCGATATTTTTCTTGTTTACCAGACCATCGATCGTAAGAACCAACTGGAAGATCACAAGGAAGAGCTCAAGGACCGGAACGTACCAATTTACCTTACGTGCAGCCAGTCTTCTGGCCGGAACGATGTAAGCAAGCTGTAATAAGATAAAGTAGATCAGCAAACCGATGAATGCTTGTACGGGATGACTGCCGAATATCATCAGGGCGAGAAAGCCTGATAATGTTCCAAACCTGGCAATATGGAACAAAGCTAACAAGAATTGATGTTCCTTTTAATAGCTGCCGGCGGTGGAAATATGCCTCCTTTTTTGTTTGAAAAGGTTCTGTAATCCATTAGTAGGTTCTGATATTACGAAGGAACGCGGTGATAAGCAAACCTTTGTATTGTTCCTCGTGCCCATTTGCTGGATAAAAAGATCATCATCGCCAGATAAGAGGTTAAGATGAGATCCAAATTGGTCAGATGCCATGAACAACGATCGTCTGTAAGCTAAATTCCTGCCTACTGCCATATAAGGGCTAAAAAAACGAGCGGCTGTAATATACAGACAAGCCGTGAGCAGGGTTTCATATTGTTGTAAGATGTTTTCTGGTCGTTTTTTGAACTTGTGAGGCGAATAGTCCAGCACGATGGAAGTGTTTTGATCAAAACATCGGGTCATTTCCCATATCCAATGATGAGAAACTGGTTGACAATCGGCATCGGTAAAAAGTAAAAGTTCGTTTTTCGCTTGATGGATACCGGTCTTGATCGCCAATTTCTTTCCATTTCAATCATTTTCCAATACTCGTAAATGGTCATGCGATCTCTCAAACTCCTTTGCGATAGCTAAAGTATCATCTGTAGAATGATCATTGATAATAATGACCTCATAGTTCGGATAGTTTTGATCGATAACGCGTTGTAAAACTTTGCTTAGATGTTCGGCCTCGTTCTTAACAGCTATTATTACTGAAACCGGCGGTTGCTCAGATGTAATGCAGCGAGATCTGCTTACGCCAAATTGAAAAATAGATAAGAACAATAGTGTCACGCCAAGGAACAGACCTGTTAAAATGGCGATGAACAGCAAAGTGTATGATTTTAGGGATTAAGCTTTTTCGGATTTGCAATCCTGTTCGTCCGGCATCTTACCGCAAAAATTACAGGCTTCACCGCTCTTATTAAGATGTGGACTTTGACTAGCACAGGTTCCGGCGAACTTGCCGTCCTTCTTTCCCCATATCTTAATAGCGATTCCCGCAAATCCTAATGCTAATAATACGAAAGTTATAATAAATAATTCCATATTACAAATATAAGAACATAACCACTAACAGTCAAACGATAAACTGACAACTTCCTTATATTTGTAATTTACTTGCTATAAATGATCGAACAATCCGCTTTAAATGCTGATCTGGGCGAAGGTAGTCCAAACGATAAAGCGCTCTTGCCTTACCTGACAAGATGTAGCATTGCCTGTGGCGGACATTATGGCGACCGGCAAAGTATCGATAGGACGATAAGTTCAGCCTTACGTCATCAGGTAAAGATAGGTGCGCATCCTTCCTATCCGGACAGAGAGAACTTTGGCCGGTCCGCACTTCAGGTTTCCCAAGAGAAACTAATGGGATCGCTCGCCGCACAGATCCAGTTGATGATCGATCGATGTCAGCAAAATGAGGCGTTGCTGGAACACATCAAACCACACGGGAAGTTCTATAACGACCTTTTCCATGATCGTGAATTAGCTAATGCCTGGTTGAACCTACTGGAACAGATATTCACTGACCCCAGGAAGATCCTGGTCGCTGGTGGTTCTGCTGTTCATTTAGAAGCTAAGAACCGGAACTTTCCCTATCTTATTGAAGCTTTTGCCGATAGGAATTACAATGATGATGGTTCTTTAGTCAGTAGAGACCGGCCGAATGCAATGCTTACTGATAAGTATGCCTTTAAAGATAGATTGCTCCGATCAGCAAAGGGTGAACCGATTAAAAGTGTGAACGGTAAGCCCATTGATATCCGATCCGATACTTTGTGCGTTCATAGTGATTCCGATCATGTAGTGGAAAATTTGAAATTCGTATTTGATCATGAACAAGGAAAATAAGTTCGATATTCAGATCCGGAAGCTGGATGAAAAGGTACTGCTGGTCCAATTTCCACAGATCATCGATGAAGCGTTGCTGAACTTCATCATCGGTCTAAAAGCAGCGATAGATGAACAGCTTAAAGATATACCACATCAGGTTTTTAATACTTATGCGGAAATTTGTGTTCATTACTTGAACAAACCCCGTTCATTTAATGAAGAATTAGACCTTCTAAAAAGGACCATAGAACGATACCAAGCAGAACAAAGCGATCAGGGCCATCTGGCCAGAACCTCAAAATATTGTATTCCTGTTTGTTACGAACAGGAATTTGCCAGGGACATCCAATTTGTCGCTTCGCATAATGTAATATCCAAAGAGGAAGTAGTCCGCGTCCATCAGCAGCCGATCTATCGGGTCTATTTTATCGGTTTTCTTCCTGGTTTTCCATATTTGGGCGGAATGAGCAAAAAGATCAGCACACCTCGTAAAAAGCAGGCGCGCAAGCGGATCCAAAAAGGTGATGTAGGAATCGCTGGGGGTCAAACGGGTCTTTATCCTGTACGATCGCCAGGTGGTTGGCAGATCATCGGGAATTCGCCCATCGACCTGATCGACTTCAGGCAAAATGACGATGTTTTACTGAAAGCAGGCGACCTGGTGGAATTCTACCCCATATCCCGGGAAGAACATCGTGCCATCTTGTATCAGGAAAAGAAGATCAACCTAAAAGAGAACGTATGAGCTTTAGCGTTATCAGATCTGGCACTTATGATACTTTACAAGATAAAGGCAGACAGCTAATGGCCGGAGCCGGTATTCCGCAAAGCGGCGCGATGGACACCTACCTGATGGGAATTGCCAATCTACTTCTGGGCAATACGCCTGACGACACATGTTTGGAAGTTTTTTGTTTCGGGCCTCGACTACGTTTCTATCAGCCAATGCGGATCGCTATAACTGCTCTGGATGCAAATGTATATTTGAATCGTGAGAAGGTAGCTATCAATAAGGTGATAAGGCTGGATGAGGAAGATGAACTGCACATTGAACAGGTCGTTCAGGGGAATTTTGCCTATGTTGCCTTTCTGGGTGATATCAATACAGCGCTGATCGCTGGCAGTCGCGCTTTCCATTCATCGATCACGCATCATCAACGACTTGAAAAAGGCATGCACTTTCTGATCGATCAGAGCGCTATCACTACTCTTGATAGATCGCATTCCAATATCAGTATCCATACGAACGGTTATACAAGTAACTATATCAGCGTGTTCAAAGGACCTGAGTTTAATAAGCTGTCCGCCGATGCACAATACCAACTACTCCATAACGAATGGCAGTTGTCCGGTAATATGACCCGTATGGGATTCCAATTAAAAGACCGCATTCACCATGAACTGGACGATATGTTGACCGCTCCGGTATTTCCGGGAACGGTCCAGTTAAATCACGCCGGCGACCTTATGGTCTTGATGAAGGACGCTCAAACCACAGGCGGCTATCCCAGGGTTTTACAGATAATGGAAGAAGACCTGAACCGATTTGCGCAAAAGCAAGCCGGTAGCCCGATCCGATTTGAGCTAGTAACCTAGCGAAGTAATCATCAGGCTATTTACTGGAACTTTTTTAAGTCAGCCTTAGCTCATGGATGATCCAAGCCTTAGTTCTTCTTTGTGACCGGTTTCGTTCTGGGGTCGATCTTAAATGTTTTGGAGAAGATCATAGGTGTTCATCATGACAAGCGCTATTAACATTTATCCGTTACATCACTTGACCTATGAACAGCTTGCTCGTTGTTTTAATAAGTTCATCTTAAGCTGAATTGAAAAACAAGAACATTTCGTCATTCATTTGAATTAACACCTCTAAAAATTAAAAATACTTTGTTTTAAAAAATCCTGACTTATACTCAGGACTTTTTTATTTCAACTATTTTTTTGGAATTAAAAAAAATGGACAACTAAGGTCAATTGTTTTTCTAGCTGAAAATTTATTGACTTCTTTGTTTAATATTATTAATTGTGGCAAATCAAAATAAGTTATATCGTCTATTGAAGTTAATAGCTCTTCTAAAGCAAGAGCCCTCAAAATCAGCAGCTTATATCGCTAAATACCTAGATTCATCTCACAGAACAGTTTACAGATATATAGAATTGCTTCAGAGTGTTGGTTTCAATGTTGAAGTTGATAAATTTAAAAAGTATAGTATTCAAAACAACCAACTACTTACTCCATCTCATTTTAATATAGAAGAATTAGATTTTCTTAAAGAGCTTTTATTAACTTCTGCAAGTGCGAATAAACTATCGCAAAGTATTATTCATAAATTAAGTCTAAATTCTGATATTGAACTTGTAAATCACGATATCTACAATGCTCAACTATCTAGATTTATTAGCGTTATCAATAAAGCTATACATACAGATAAGCAAATCCTTATCAAGCAATATCAATCAATCAATTCGCAAAAAGTTTCTGACCGTGTTTTAGAACCTATCAAGTTTACATCCAATTACCAATCCCTGTGTGCCTTTGAAATTAAGCAACAGCAAAACAAATTTTTTAACATAGAGCGTATGGGCGATGTGGTTATCAAAGACATTGCTCAATCTCATCAACATTTGCATCAGTTTTCTAAACCAGATGTCTTTGGGTTTTCAAGAAATGATAAAACCTACCAAATAAACTTACTACTAAATTTGAAAGCTAAATTACTTCTAACAGAAGAATATCCACTAACCCATTCATTTATCGATGTAAAAGGTAAAAACAAGTATTTGTTTTCAACCATTATTAATAATCCAAAGCCAATACAAAGATTTTATAAAGGTCTTAAGGGTGACATTGAAGTTTTAGCGGGAACGGAAGTGGACTTAAAAAACAGTAACTAAACTCTAATTATAATAAATAACAATGGACAACAATAAATTAATGCTTTATGAAACTAGAAAGGCTAAGCCATCCACAATTTGGCTATTGTTCTTATTATTAGGATGGTCTTATGGCTCACTCGATAAGATAGGTTTACAAATATTGTACTATGTTACAATAGGTGGCTTTGGCGTATGGGCACTAATAAGACTATTCACCCTCAATGGAGCTATAAAAGAATACAACAGAAAAATAGCTGCTCAAATAGGACTAAATAATCAAGAAATGAGCTCTTTAGGCTTGTTTTAAATTAACATTATAAATTAAAAAAAATGAAAAAAATAATTTACATCAGCTTTATCGTATTTTTTACAAACATTATTTACTCTCAAACAAAGTTAACTTATGATCAAGTTACGAGTTCAGAGAAAAGAATTAAATCCAAAGATTTGAAGGAGTATGTCTCTAAAAACGGACAGGTATTTAGAGTTGGAGAGACCTTAAAGCTTGGCAGTGCCTCTGGTGATAATAACACGTATGCTCATATCACAGATATGAATGCATTTGGAAGTACAACTCCAGTAAGACTTGATGTTAGAGATTGGGATTCCGAAATTATTAAATTTAGAGTAATCGGCTCAAAAAGGCGAGGCTATGAAGTAATGGCTATATCAAAAACCGAAACAGGACTTACAAGATATTACATTGAACTTGAGCAAGCTATAAAGTACGGGGAAGTTCAAACTTCTATAATGAGTCGAGAAGATGCTATTAAGAAATTAAAAGAGTCCAAAGATTTATTGGATTTAGAATTAATGACAAAAAAAGAATACGATTCCATAAAGCAAAAATTAACACCTTTGATCATAAAAAATTGACTCCAAACACTTTTTTTTGTAAATTATAAAGGATCATCATCTGGTTTTTAATAACTTTGACTTAATTAAAAAAAGAACAATGGGATTTCTTGAAAGTGCAATCAATCAAGTAGGAAGAGATTTAGGGCGTGTAGCCAGTAACGCAGTCTTTAAAGATAGTCATGCCATTCCCATCAGAAGGGCTAAGTCTTACAATTCTTCATCATCAAATCAACGTCCTGTCCAACCCAAAGCGCAGCCTATTAAGCAAGTTAGAAATGACTTTGAAAAGGCTATTAATTTTAACACAGGTTATAAACCGGGTATGTTGATCTCTAAACTTGGTGGAGCTTTTGTTGTTATAAAAAATGAAGCCAGAGGCTTTGTAGAAGATGGCTATCTTGATAAGGAAGAAAGTGAACAGCTTTTTGATATGATCAAAGATTTCAATGAAAAATGTCGTGATATAAGAGAAGTCATAAGCTTTACGGAAGAAGAAAATGCAAAGGAATATAAGCAGCTTGAAAGCATTATAATCTCTTTGAAGGAAGTGTTTGCAGAGGTGCTAGATGTGTCTGCCAAGGCTTGTAAAAAACAAGCCGTAGAATATGAAAAAGAGGGTGAGGCCCTAAAACCTACTAATTTTTTTCGCTACATAGGGCTCCACCTGATATGGATGCCGAGGTATGCTAAAGGCGGTGAAATGAAGATAGGAAAAACCATACTGGCAAATGTGCTAGATTTTCTCGGATCCTTTATTGTCTATGGTATATTTCAGGTAGGGGTTTCCTACTTTTTTATAAGAGGCATTTTGTTACTCATAGGTCTAGGGAACTATTACTTTACCGAATTAAAGAACACTAAAGAAGCCAAAGAAGATTTTAAAATCCTTGCAGAACAGGACAGAAAAAGAGCCAAAGCCTACCAAGAATTGATAAAAAGTAACACTTAGCCTTATAAACCTCAATCCGACAGTAAAGATTTTTTGGAATGGGTATTGATCGCTCTTTGATTTAATTACACCCCTTTATTCACAAAATATATTGTTATTTTTAAAAATAATATCCTAATCATTAGATTAACTTCAGTAGTAAATGACAATAGAAAGCTACATTAGTAATTTAGATCAACGCTATAGACTCGGAAACGCCACCGAGCATACCTTTCGTGGTGACTTACAACAACTTTTAGAAAGTATAGTGCCAACCATTAGTGCGACCAACGAACCGAAAAGACAAAGTTGCGGTGCACCTGACTACATCTTGACTAAAAAAGATAACTTGTCCCGCTCAGATAGCGGGATTCCTGTTGGATTTATTGAAGCTAAGGATTTAGGCGATAGTGATTTAGACGGACTTAAAAAGTCAGGCAATAAAGAACAATTTGACCGCTATAAAGCTTCATTAGATAATTTAATTTTTACTGATTACATTAACTTTCATTTATACCGAGAAGGCGAATTTATTACCAAAATTTCTATTGCTGAAATTACAGAAAAAGGCATCAAGGCACTGCCTGAAAACTTTACTATCTTTGATAACCTCATCAAAGACTTTTGCGTTCATATTGGGCAAACCATTAAAAGCCCTAAGCGTTTAGCCGAGATGATGGCTGGTAAGGCTCGCTTGCTTTCTGATATTATAGAAAAATCATTAACCAGTGATGAAGAAAACCAAGAAAACAGTACGCTGAAAGAACAAATGTTAGCTTTCAAGCAAATTCTGATTCACGACATTACGCCACAAGGTTTCGCAGACGTTTACGCTCAGACCATTGCTTACGGAATGTTTGCAGCTCGTTTGCACGACCCTACTTTGGATAACTTTAGCAGACAAGAAGCGGCTGAACTGATTCCAAAATCAAACCCGTTTTTACGAAAGCTGTTTGGCTACATTGCAGGACCAGACATTGACGACCGCATTAAATGGGTAGTAGAAAACCTTTCAGAAATCTTTTTGGCGTGTAATGTAGAGGAAATTTTAAAGAACTACGGGAAATCCACCAAAATGGAAGACCCTATTATCCATTTTTACGAAACTTTCCTAAGCGAATACGACCCAAAATTGCGTAAATCTCGTGGCGTTTGGTACACACCACAACCCGTTGTGAATTTTATAGTTCGTGCAGTGGACGACATTCTAAAAACGGAATTTGATTTACCGCAAGGTTTAGCGGACACATCTAAGACTAAAATCAAGGTAAAAACAGATATTGCCGATAAAAAATTTAAAGACGGCTACCGTACTACTGACCAAGATGTACACAAAGTGCAAATTCTTGACCCAGCCACAGGAACAGGAACTTTTTTGGCAGAAGTGGCAAAACA
>Ga0209923_1000012_pt1 | contig 84606 bp, 85 predicted proteins | sample SalPon1_A_H2O_MG_FD_185696 | JGI IMG/M metagenome (GOLD analysis project Ga0209923, IMG submission 185696) | Salt pond water microbial communities from South San Francisco under conditions of wetland restoration - Salt Pond MetaG R1_A_H2O_MG... | ecosystem: Environmental > Aquatic > Non-marine... | reverse complement strand
GGACGATCGGGGGCAGCGAGGATGCCACCTACCTCATGCGGGCGGTGCAGGAGGCCGGTGGTGATGCCACCTACGTCGGTATCGGCACCGATCACCCCGGTGGCCACCACACGGCAACCTTCGACGTTGATGAGGAGTCGCTGATGATCGGGGTCGAGACCATCACGCGGAGCATCCTTGCTCTGGATGCTCGGTCGACGTCATGATGCCCCACTCAGGAACCCGGTTGCAGCCTCTGTGTGGTCGGATGTCGATTGGGTGACGATCACAGCACCACCTCGAGAGACGTAGAACCTGCTGGAATGGCAGAACGGGTGGATTCGTCGCCAAGCCGGTGGAGGGATTTGAACCCCCGACCTATTCCTTACGAAGGAATCGCTCTGCCAGCTGAGCTACACCGGCCGTACCGCAGCTAGCCCGAATCGGCAAAAAACGGTTGCGATTGGTCAGCTCTCGATCTGCACGTCCACGCAGATGTTCACCGTCTCCGGTGCGTACGAGCGGACCTCGCGCGTCTCGAGGACACGCAGTGCCGCACCCGCAGGCAGCGCGGCATGGATGGTCTCCAACGCAGGGGCGAACGGATCGCTGCGGGGCTGGAAATCGTAGTAGTGCAGGATCGCGCCGTCGGCTGCGAGCTGCAGTGCCGTCGGGAGGAACTCCCCCGCTGTGTGCGGGAGGTTCATGATGATGCGGTCGGCCCATCCCGCGAGGCGGTCCGCGAGCGTCCGCACGTCGGCGGTGTGCACCACGAGGTCGACGTCGTTCCGCTCGGCGTTCTCCACGAGCAGCGCGGTCGCCGCGGGGTTGATGTCCACCCCTACGACCTCCGCACCCCGGTCGGCCGCGGGGATCGCGTAGGGGCCGACGCCGGCGAACATGTCGACGACGCGCTCACCGGCGGTGACCTGTGTGGTCACCCGCCGGCGCTCGGTCGCCAGCCGGGGGCTGAAGTAGGCGGTCGCCAGGTCGACCGTGTATGCGTACCCGTACTCCCGGTGGGTCGTCACCGTCGACTCCCCGGCGAGGCGGTCCCACTGCCGGACACGATGGGTCCCCTCGATCGGAGAGCGGCGATTCAGCACTCCGGTCACCGGGAGGTCCGCCGCCATGATCGCGTCGGCGATGACCGCGGCGGTCTCGGGGTCATCCTCGTCGATCACAGCGATCTCGCCGATCCGCTCGAACGATGGATGATAGCCCAGCAGCTCTGCCGCTGTCGTCTGCTGGTCGCGTGGCTCGACGCTGTGTGTGCGCACATCCAGATCCGGGGGGACCGCGGCCGCATCGGTCACCGGGAGGTACACCGATGCGTCGTCAGCGTCGATGTCGTAGCCCCGGTCGAGCAGCCCCGCTGCGGCGAGGCGACGGCGTGTCCGCTCGCCCGCCGTGCGTTCGACGATCACGCAGGGGACGTCCATACCCCACAGAAGATGGTCTGCCTGAAACCGATTCTGCTCGGTGACGGTGTTCAGGCCTCGGCGGCCGCATCACCATCGGCACCGCCGCGGTCGCGGTCGTACGCCGCCAACAGCTCCTGGTAGCGGTTCCGGATGGTGACCTCCGACATGTCCGTGACCGCACTCACATCTGCCTGCGTCACCGGCTGGTTGGTGAGCTTCGCCGCAGCGTACAGCGCGGCGGCGGCGAGTCCCACGGGCGACTTGCCCGAGTGGACGTTGTGCCGCTTGCCGGTCTCGATGAGGTCGCGGGCCACCCGCTCGGTCTCCGAGGGGATCGCCAGGTCCGAGGCGAAGCGGGGGATGTACTCCGCGGGGTCCGCCGGGCGGATCTCCAGGGAGAGCTCCCGGACGATGTAGCGGTACGCCCGCTCGAACTCCTCGGGGGAGACCCGCGAGACGCGGGCGACCTCATCGATCGACCGGGGGACCTGGGCCATACGCGCCGCAGCGTGCAGCGCGGCTGTGGAGATCCCCTCGATCGACCGCCCCGGCAGGAGGTCCTCCTCCAGCGCCCGGCGGTAGATCACCGAGGCGGTCTCCCGCACGGTCTCCGGCAGCCCCAGCGCGGAGGCCATCCGGTCGATCTCGCCCAGCGCCTGCTTGAGGTTGCGCTCCTTCGAGTCCCGTGTCCGGAACCGCTCGTTCCACGTGCGCAGCCGGTGCATGGTCTGCCGCTGGTTCGCAGACAGCGTCCGGCCGTACGCATCCTTGTTCTGCCAGCCGATGTTCGTGGACAGGCCCTTGTCGTGCATCAGGTTCGTCGTGGGCGCACCCACGCGGGCCTTGCGGTCCCGCTCGGCGCTGTCGAACGCGCGCCACTCGGGGCCGCGGTCGATCGCGTCCTCATCCACGACGAGCCCGCAGTCGTCGCAGACGACCTCACCGCGCTCGCTGTCGGTGATCAGCCGCTCGGAGGCGCACTCCGGGCAGCTGTACCGGTCGGTCTCCTCCTCGCTGGTGGTCGTCTCCTCGGCACGGGCATCGCGCCAGCGGGTGGAGGGGGGCTGTTCGTCTTCTGGTCGGGTTGGGCGGATACGGCTCATGATGATGGAGGTCGACAGAACGCCGACGTTATTGATATAAAAGCATCGGACCGGCTTAAATCTGTCGTGGATATGAGGTCACAATGAGCGATCGCGGGTGACCGTCTCCACGGCGCCGATCAGCCCAGGCGGATCCGCGCGGATGATGCGGTCGCTGAGGCCCTCCCACACCCGCGCAGCCGGCGCACCGGCGAAGTTCCGCTCGGTGAACGGGCGCTCGGCCGTCGAGATGACCGCTGGCGCGGCCTCCAGGATCTGCAGGTTGGGGAGGTTGCCGCTGCCCACCTCGATGTCCCCGATGATACACACGTCGGCCGCCTCGACCGCCGAGCGGGCCCGGCGGGCTGCCGCGGCACCGATGGGGGTGTAGGGGTCGACGGTGATCGGCTCGATCCCCAGCTGGCGGGCGACCGCCGTGTCGGTGTCCCCCTCGTGCAGCACGCCCGTGGTGACCTCATAGCCCGCCGCATCCAGCAGATGGAGGATCCCGGCGGTGGTGCCACCGCCACCGACGACATGGACCCGCGCGAGGGGATCGTCGCTCGCGGTGTCGGCCACCGCCGTGACGTACGTCGCCCCGGTGACGGGGTGCTGGCTCACCACCGTGTTCGCCCCATAGACCGCTCGGAGCGTCTCACGGGTGAGCACCGTCGCCGGGGGGCCGTCGGCGATGAGCCGGCCGCCGTCGAGCAGCCACAGCCGGTCGCAGTACTGCGCGGCGAGGTTCAGGTCGTGGATCGCGGCGACCGCGAGGCGCCCCTCCGCGACGAGCCCACCGACCAGATTCAGCGTGTCGACCTGGTAGGCGATGTCGAGGTTCGCCGTGGGCTCATCCAGCAGGATGATGGGGGTCTGCTGGGCGAGTGCACGGGCGATGATCACCCGCTGCTGCTGGCCGCCAGAGAGCGAGCGGATGGGGCGCTCGGCCAGTGCCTGCAGGTCCGCCCGCTCGAGCGCCGCGTCGACCGCCGCCGCGTCGCTGCGATGGCCGCGCCAGGGACGCAGTGGCCGGCGGTAGGGTGTGCGGCCCATCTCGACGACCGACCGCACCGGGAAGGAGAACTCCATGGCCGGCGCCTGGGGCACCGTGGCGACCTGCTGTGCGATCGCCCGCGTCGACCTCGCGCCCAGCGGCACCGCATCGATCTGCACCGACCCCGCGGTGGGGGCGAGGGTGCCCTGGATCGTGCGCAGCAGCGTGGTCTTGCCCGCCCCGTTCGGGCCGATGAGCCCGATGAACTCACCCGCAGACGCGGTGGCGCTGACCCCCTGCAGGGCGGTGGTCTCACCACGGAGGACCGACAGCCCATCGAGCGCGAGCGTGGTCACAGCTCGACCGCCCCCTCCCGGCGCAGCAGGTACAGGAAGAACGGTGCACCCACCGCGGCGGTGACGATGCCCACCGGTAGCTCTGCGGCCGCCGACCGGGCGATCGCATCAGCGATGATGAGGAAGCTCGCCCCTGCGAGCGCACTCGTCGGCAGCAGGACGCGGTGGTCCGCGCCCACGACCAGCCGCATCCCGTGCGGGACGATCAGCCCGACGAAGCCGATGACGCCCGTCACCGCCACGGCCACCGCGGTGAGCACGCTGGCGAGGACCAGCAGCCGCTGCTTGGTCCGCTCGACGGCGATGCCCACCGCCTGCGCCGACGGCTCGCCCAGCGTGAGCACGTTCAGCGCGTGCGCATGGAGGTACGTCGCAGTCACCAGCACCGGCACCACCACCGCGATCGCGGAGAGGTCCCCCCACCCCGTCCCGCCCAGGTGACCCATCAGCCAGTACAGCACCCGCCGCATGTCCCACCCGCTCAGCAGCGTCATGAACGAGATCACCGCGCCGAGGAAGGCCTGGATGGCCACCCCTGCCAGCAGCAGGGTCGCCACCGGGGTCCTGCCCCCACGGCGAGCGATCAGGTAGACGGTGAAGCCGGTCGCCACCGCGGCGGTGAACGCCGCCGCCTGCAGCCCCAACCCCCACGGCAGCGAGACCCCCACCACGATCACCGCGACGGCACCGACGGCCGCACCGCTGGAGACGCCGATGATCGAAGGGTCCGCCAGCGGGTTGCGGAAGAACCCCTGCATCACCGCCCCGGCGGTCGCCAGCGCGATGCCCACCAGCCCTGCCAGCAGCACACGTGGCAGGCGGATCTCCGCGATGATGAGCCGCTCACTCGGGGCCAGTGTGGCGGGGTCGACGACCCCCACGAGCGAGCCGAGGATGGCCACGGTCGTCGCGGGTGCGATCGGCACGGGGCCGACGCCGACCGCCGCGACGACCACCACCCCCAGCAGCGCCGACAGTGCCACGGACCACCGGAGGGCGGCGAGTGAGCGCACGGTCACGAAGTCCACTCCAGTTGTATTAGCTAAATATTTATTGTGTTCTCCGATGTGTCCGCCATGCGACGGCTCCTCTGCGTCTGGCTGTGTGTACTGCTGGTGGGGGTCGCAGGCGTCGGCTCCGCGGGCGCGACCCACGGATGTGCGTTCCCCTACGAGACGACCGATGCGACCGGGACGGTGGTGCAGATCCCCGAGGACCCCGACCGCATCGTGACGCTCACACCCTCCGCAGCACAGACGATGTGGGAGATCGATGCGTTCGATGAGGTGGTCGCGACGTCGACGTACGCGGGGTACCTGCCCGGTGCGGAGCAGAAGCGGGTCATCTCCGCGGAGACCGACCAGGCGATGGTGGAGCGGATCGTCGCGGTGGAGCCGACGCTCATCCTCGTGCCCAACGCGAGCCACGACCCCGCGGTGGTCGGGCAGCTGCGCGGACTCGGGATCCCGACCGTGGTCTTCGGTGAGCGCAGCACCCTCGAGGAGATCGCCGACCAGACGGAGCAGATCGGCAGACTGACCGGCAACTGTGCCGCGGGCGAGCTCCGGGCGACGCAGCTGCGGACGACGATCGCGGCGATGGAGTCGGTGGTGGCCGACGTCGAGCAGCCCGGGGGGCTGAACAGCTTCTACGGCTACTCATCGGGAGCTGACACGTTCACCGACGACATCATGGCGACCGCCGGGGTGCGCAACATCGCCGCCGCTCGCTTCGCGGGGTGGCAGCAGCTGAACGCGGAGGTGGTCGTGACGGGCGACCCCGAGTGGATCATCGCCCCCGAGGGCAGTCCCATCCCCGACTCCCCGGCGTACGCCAGCACGACCGCGGTCGAGGACGGCCAGATCGTCTACCTGGACACGGACGAGCTCCAGCAGCCCGCCCCGCGCGCGGTGAACGCCACCGCCACGGTGCTCGCACGGGTCCACCCCACCGCTCACCGCGCGCTCATGGCGCAGGGGCCGTGGTACCCCCTCCAGGACCCGCCTCGCTTCGAGACCACCACGGTCGCGCTCGACGATGCGGGGACCACGGCCACGGTGACGGTGCGGCCCACGAGGCCGGTGTCGGAGGTGCGGATCACCCCGTCGTGGGGCACACCCGTCACCGCCGACCAGCCCGATGACACCGGCAGCTACGTGCTGGCGCTGCCCGTCACCGCCGCGGCAGTCGGTGGGCATCTGGAGGTCGCGTTGCAGGGGCCAGATGGGCTCGAGAGCGTGCGCACGCTCGGGGTGGAGCCGACTGAGGCGGCGGCGCCATCGGCGGTCGAGCCCGCCGCGCAGCTGTGGCTGCTACCGGTCCTCGTCGCCGTGATCGCCGCACCGTTGGTCTGGCTGTACGTGCGGCGCGACCTGTAGCCGGCGGCTTCATACCCCCTGAGCATGAATCCTCGCCGATGGTCCCCCCGAGCGAGCACCGATCGGATGTGGACATCGGCACGGTCGTCGCCGCGCTGGATGACGAGGATGCCCGCGCGATGATCGAGGCGCTCACCGACCCCTTGTCCGCCAGCGAGCTGGCCGAGCGGTGTGAGGTCCCGCTGTCGACCACGTACCGGAAGCTCGACCGGCTGACGGATGCGCAGCTGCTGATCGAGGGCACCGCCATCCGCCGGGATGGGCATCACGTGACGCGGTACGATGTGGGGTTCGACCGCGTGGAGATCCGGTACGATGCGACGACGGGGCTGCGGTGCCGGATCGAGCCGCGGCCCACCGGCGCACCGGAGCGGCTGGCGACGATGTGGTCGCAGATCCAAGAGGAGACGTAGATGGTCCACGAGACGGTCTCGACAGAGCTCGCGACGACGATCGCGCTGGTGAAGTCGGGGGTCCTCCTGCTCGGCGGCGCGATCACCTACTTCGCGTTCAGGGCCTACCGCACCCAGCGCAGTCGCTCGCTGTGGCTGCTGACGGTGGGGTTCGCACTCGTGGTCGTCGGGGGCGTCCTCGGTGGGGTCACCGACCTGCTCCTCCCGGTCTCGCTGGCGATGGGGATCGTGATCGACGGGGTGCTGACGCTGGCCGGCTTCGCCGTGATCACCTACTCACTGTACAGCCGATGAGGATGGTATTGTTCGCTGAGTGCAAACCTATTTGATACCCGGGGCCGTGGTGTGAGGTATGAGTGAGTCGAACACCGACGAGATCGAGGCGATCAGGCAGAAGAAGATCGCGGCCCTCCAAGAGCAGATGGAGGGGGCAACAGCGGGGTCAGCAGCTGCGGAGACACCGACAGAGCCGGTGCACATCCACGGGGGAACGGAGCTGCAGGCGGCGGTGGAGTCCCACGGCGTCGCGCTCGTGGACTTCCATGCAGAATGGTGTGGCCCCTGCAAGATGCTCGAGCCGATCGTCGCCACGCTCGCCGCGGAGACCCCTGCGGCCGTCCTGAAGGTCGACATCGATGAGAACCAGCAGCTGGCTCAGCAGTACCAGGTCCGGGGGGTCCCCACGCTGCTGCTGTTCGCAGACGGCCAGCCGGTCGAGCAGGTCGTCGGCGTCCGTGATGAGCACACCCTCCGGTCGCTCATCCAGCAGTACACCTAGTCGGGCGGCACCTCCGGCACCGCTGCGCGCTCGCGGACCACCCCGGCGACCTCGCCGAAGGGGCCGAGCTCCTCGTCGGTCTGCAGGAGCACCTGCTCGGCGGCCCCGATCAGCCAGACCCCGCGCTCGATCAGTGACTCCAGGTCACCCGGGCTGAGCTGGAAGCGCTCGAGCAGCGTCTCCTGGTCGGCACCTGCGACCCAGGCGCTGAGACAGTACGCCTGCTTCACCCCCGCGAGCCACCCCTCGTAGTCCGTGGCCTCGGCCGGGTCCGTGACCAGCTCCGCGGCGTGCCGCTCGGCGAAGCTGGTCAGCATCGCCCGGTCACGGTTGCCCACCCACCCCCGGGAGAGGTCGGGGGTCTGTGCCAGCACGTCCAGCGCGCCCAGGACACTCCGGTCCGCCGCCGCTAGAGCGCTGATGCGACGGGCCCCCGTGATGATCTGCTCCGCAGAGCGGGGGCGGAGGTACTGGCGGGCGACCGTCGTCCCCAGTGGGGTCGCCACCAGCGGCGGACCCCGCGCGAGCAGGCCCGCCTCGCTGAGCCGTTCGACCGCCGCGGCGACCGCCGCTCGCACCGCAGCCCGCTCGCTCGTCATCCCGTACAGGCTGGCGGCGAAGACGTCCACCACCGCCGACGGTGTGGTGGCGAGCCCGGCGGCGACCACCGCGAGCACGTACGTCTCGATCGTGATCGGTGTCGCGACATGCGAGCGCACCGGCTCGGGTGAGGCGCCCAGATAGCGGCTGCGGACCGCCTCCCGGGGCTGGTCGAGGCCGACGAGGACCGCCTCCCCCTCCGGATCCAGGTGGGGTCGGCCCGCGCGACCCGCCATCTGGTGCACCTCGAGCACCGGGAGCCACTGCATCGTGCGGCCGTCGAAGCGCTGCAGGTCGCGGACGATGACCTGCCGGGCGGGCACGTTGATCCCCGCCGCGAGCGTGGGCGTCGCACAGAGGACGCGCAGCCGCCGGTCGCGGAAGGCGGTCTCGATCAGCCGCCGGTGATCGCGCCGCAGACCCGCATGATGGAAGCCCACGTCGTGTGCGACCGCCCGGGCGAGGCGCTCGCCCAGGCGGGAGCGCCCCTCGGCGGTGATCGCCTCGGCGAGCGCCGGGCGCTCACCCAGCTGCAGCCCCGCGAGCCGGAGGGCCAGCGTCTCTGCGGCCTCCCGCGAGCGGACGAACACGAGCGACTGCGTCCCATCGGCCACCGTCCGTCTGACCAGCTGGGTCACCACCGCATCGTCATCCCCGGCGAGCGCCTCTGGCGAGCTGAGCTGCCGCCGGGAGCCATCATCGTAGCCGATGGTCCCCGCCTCGACGTCGACCACCCCCGTCCGCAGATGGACGGGCCGCCAGCTGGACGCGATCAGCGTCGCATCCAGCCATGCCGCGACCGTCTCCGCGTTCGCGACCGTCGCCGACAGCGCGACCACCTGCAGCCGCGGCGCCCCGTGCCGCAGCGCGGTGATCGTCATCTCCAGGCTCGCACCCCGCTGGGGGTCCCCCAGCAGGTGTGCCTCATCCACGACCACACAGCCGAGCTGGCTGACCCACGCCTCGGCGTTGCGGATCGCCGAGTCCACCTTCTCTGCGGTCGCGACGATGATGTCACACGACTGCAGGTCCTGCTCGACCGCCGGCTGCTCGCCGGTCGCCATCCCCACGGTGACGCCCGGGTACGCCGCGAAGGTCTCGGACTTCTCAGCCGCCAGCGCGCGCAGGGGGACGATGTACACCGCCGGTGCGGGGGCGCTCAGCATGGCCATCGCGGCGATGAGGGTCTTGCCCGAGGCGGTCGGGATCGCCGCGACGATGTTGGCGCCACGCAGCAGGCCCGCCTCGACCGCCCGCTCCTGGGGTGGGTACAGCTCGGTGATGCCAGCCGACCGCAGATGCGCCAGCACCCGCGGCGGCAGCGGCAGCTCCGCGAGGGCGGTCACCGGCGGCCACGCTCACAGCAGGTCGGCATCGACGAGGCGGTCCAGCCCCTCCCGCAGCCGCTCTGCGCTCGCGGCGTACGACAGCCGCGCGTACCCGGGGGCGCCGAAGGCGGACCCCGGCACCATCGCCACGTGTGCCTCCTCGATCGCCGTGGTGCACCATGCGGCGTCGTCGGGCGCGACAGGGACCATCATGTAGAACGCGCCGTCGCCGATCGGCACATCCACACCCAGCTCATCGAACCATCCTGCCAGCAGGTCGCGGCGGTGCTCGAACGCCGCACGCATCTCCTCGACCGCCGCATCCGTCTCCGTCAGCGCGGTCACGCCCGCATGCTGGACGAAGTTCACCGCACAGCTGACCGAGTGCGAGTGGACCTTCTTCGCCGCATCGATGATCCCCGTCGGTGCATGGACGTACCCCAGCCGCCACCCCGTCATCGCATACGCCTTCGAGAAGCCGTTGAGGGTGATCGTCCGGTCGGCCATCCCCGACACCGCCCCCATCGAGGTGACCTCCGCGCCGTAGGTGATGCGGTCGTAGATCTCATCGGACAGCACCATGAAGTCGTGATCGACGGCGAGGTCCCGCACCCCCGCGAGCGCCTCCGCCGAGTACACCGCACCCGTGGGGTTCGACGGCGAGTTGAGCACCAGCAGCTTCGTCGCATCGGAGACGGCCGCTGCGAGGTCATCCAGCGCCGGGGCCAGCTGGAAGGCGTACGGTGCGGTGTCCACGCGGGTGAGGTCGGCACCGGCGAGCTTGGCCATCGCCTCGTACGACACCCAGGCCGGGTCGAGCAGCACCACCTCGTCGCCGTCGTCGATGTACGCCTGGAAGATCTCATACAGCGCCTGCTTCCCGCCAGGGGTGACGATGATCTCCTCGGGGGTCGCCTCGATGCCGTCTGTGGCGAGCTTGTCGACGATCGCCGCCCGCAGGGGCATGATCCCCGCGGAGGTGGTGTAGCCGGTGTGGCCCGCATCGAGTGCGGCCTTCGCCGCATCGACGATCGGCTGGGGGGTGGGGAAGTCGGGCTCGCCCACCGACAGGTCGACGACGTCGACGCCCTCCGCACGCAGGGCGTTCGCCGCATTGCCCAGCGCGAGTGTCGCACTCGGTTCCACGCGGTCGACCCGCGCGGCCAGCTCGTGGCTCATGCGCCCGCTCCCACCATCGCCACCGCGGCGGTCACCGCATCCGCCCCCCGGTCCACCCGGGCCCGGGCCTGGTCGGCGGTCATGCCGGGGCCGCTGACCCCGAACGTCACCGGTGTGTCGGTCTCGAGGCTCACCTGCGAGAGCGCCGTCGCCGCTGCGGTCGCGATCACCTGGTCGTGGTCGGTCTCACCGGTGATCACCGTCCCGATGACGGCGATCGCATCCACCTCGCCGCCGCGGGCGACCCGCTGTGCGGCGAGGGGCGTGTCGTACACCCCCGGGACGCTCACACGGGTGGCGATCTCGGCGTCAGCCGCCGCCGCTGCCGCCTCTGCGGCCGCCTCCATGGCGCTCGTGATGGGCCGGTTGAACTGGGCCACGATGAGACCGAGTCTGGTCATGCCGGCTGTGCCCATGCGACCGGCAAAGCATTACCGACGTCCCGTGCCACAGGCTTACGTCATCCTCCGGCGAGGTGCCGGCATGGACCCACAGCAGCCCGGTCCGGCCAGCTGGCGGTGGCGGCTGGCGCTGACGGCGGTGATCCTCGGTGGGCTGCTGGTGCGGGTGGTGGACCTCGGCGGCCGGGTGCTCCACTGGGATGAGGCCCGGGTGGGCTACTGGACACTGCGGTACCTGGAGACGGGGAGCTTCAGCTACCGGCCGGTGATCCACGGGCCGTTCCTCCCGCTGGTCAACGGCTGGGTGTTCGAGCTGGTGGGCGCGACGGATGCGAGCGCCCGCATCATCGTCGCCCTCGGCGGGGCGGCGATCCCGCTGGTGGTGCTGGGGCTGCGGCGGTGGCTCCCGCCCGCTGCGGTGGTGGGGGTGGCACTCCTGATCGCGACCGACCCCACCCTCGTGTACTACAGCCGCTTCATGCGCAACGACATGCTCGTCGGCGGCGCCACCCTCGCCGCGGTGGTGCTGGCCGCACGCGCGGTCGACAGCGACCGGGCCGTGCTGCTGGTGCCCGCGGGTGGCCTCCTGGGGGCCGCACTGCTGATGAAGGGGACCGTGCTGCTGTACGTGCTCGCGGCGGTCGGGGCGGGGGTGCTGCTGGCGGACGACCTGCTGCTGCGGGCGCCGGGCTATGGGGGGCGACGGGTCCGGCTCACAGCGGCACGGACCGCGGTGAGGGGGTGGCTGCGTGAGCGGGGTGGACGGTACCTCATCGCCGCGGTGGCCGCGGTGGTCGTGCTGCTCGCGGTCACCGCGTGGGGGTACGCCCCACGGCCGGCGGTGCACACCGGTCCGTGGCCCCAGCGCGTGGGTGTCGCGGTGGGGGGGCTGGGGGATGCCGTGGGGCAGTTCGTCGACTTCTGGCTGCTGGGCGCCCGCCAGGAGCACGGCTACCTCCCCTATCTGGCGCATCTGGTGCGCACGCTGGTGGTGGGCTCGCCGGTGCTCGTCTCCCTGGGGGTCGTGGGGATCGCGCTCGACCGGTACCGCACCCGCCAGCGACCGCTCGTCGCCTTCGCCGGCTGGTGGGCGCTGCTCGCGGTCGTGGGCTACCCGCTGGCGACGGACATCAAGGCACCGTGGAACGCGGTGCACGTGCTGCTGCCGCTGTCGATCCCCGCGGGCGTGGCGCTGGCGGAGCTGGGGCGCATGGCGTACGCAGGACGCCGACAGGTCGCCGCGGGGGCGATCATCGGCTGCGTCGTCCTCACGGGCGTGACCGGCGTGGGGCTGATGATGCAGCACAACAGCGCATCGGTCGCAGGCGCACCCGTGGTCCAGTGGGCCCAGCCGGGCGAGGAGCTGCGGGATGCACTGGCGGCGATCGAGGTGGCCACCAGGGGACACGATGGGGTGGACCTGCTGTACGTGGGCGGTGAAGACGGGGCGTACCACGTCGCCGACCAGAGCACCGTCGGGACACCCCCGCCGGGGGGGCCGGGCTGGCACGAGCGGTTGCCCCTGCCGTGGTACACCGAGCGGCTGGACCTCCACGTCGCGAGCGTCCCCGCCGACGGTGACCTCACATCGCAGCTGCAGGACCCCCCACCGGTGGTGATCGCCCCGGCGGCGCGGGCCGCGGAGCTGCAGTCGGTGCTGCCATCGCACAGGGCCCAGACCGTCCCACTGCGGCTGTGGGACCGCGAGGTGGTGGTGCTCACTGCGGTCGATGGACCACAGCAGTGATGCCCGCGCCGCACGGGCGTCCCGACATGCAGGCGTCGGAGGCGCACGTGGGGATCATCGGTGGTGGACAGCTGGGGCGGATGGCGACGCTCGCGGCGCACCGGCTCGGGGTGCGGGTGACCGTGCTGGACCCCACCCCGGGGTGTCCCGCCGCGGCCGTCGGCGCCGACCAGGTCACCGCGGCGTTCGACGATGCGGAGGCGGTCGCGGAGCTCGCCGCCGCGGTCGATGTGCTCACCTACGAGATCGAGCTGGCCGACCCGAGGCTGCTGGAGACGGTGACGGACACGCCGGTGCACCCCGACCCGGCGACCCTGCGGATCATCCAGGACAAGCACACACAGAACAGCCACCTCGAGGCGGCGGGGATCGCGACCCCACGGTGGGCGCCCGTCGAGACGCCTGCGGAGCTCGCGGCCGCCCGCGAGCGGTTCGATGGATGCGTGCTCAAGGCACGCCGGGGGGGCTACGATGGCCGGGGTGTGATCCTGCTGGATGACACGTGGGATGATGCGCCGGCGATGGCGGCCATCGGTGGGGCGGCGATCGCCGAGGAGGCGGTGCCCTTCGTGCGGGAGCTGTCGGTCATCGGTGTGCGCGGGGCAGACGGCATCCAGACGTACCACCCGAGTGAGAACATCCACCGCGACGGTGTGCTGCACGGGGTGGTCGTGCCACCACGGACGGACCACGCGGTCATCGAGTCGGCGATCGCGACCGCCAGCGCGGTGATCGAGAGCCTCGAGGGCCGTGGCGTCTTCGGGGTCGAGTTGTTCGAGACCCGCACGGGCGAGATCGTGGTGAACGAGGTCGCACCCCGGCCACACAACAGCGGGCACTGGACGATCGAGGCGGCGACCTGCTCGCAGTTCGCGAACTGCATCCGGGCGGTGCTGGGATGGCCGACGGGTGCGACGACCCTCACCCACCCGGTGGTGATGGCGAACCTGCTGGCGGACGTCCCCGCGCCGACACCGGCGACGCTCGGGGGGGTCACCCCCATCCTGCAGACACCCGGGGCCCGGCTGCACTGGTACGGCAAGCAGCAGGCCCGACCGGGCCGGAAGATGGGTCACATCACCCTCCCCGCGCTGGCTGCGCACCCCGATGAGGGCGTCGATGAGCTGCTGCTCGATCGGGTCCGCTCGCTCGCAGGAGGGGTCACATTCAATGGGGCTGACAGCGGAGATTCCGCATGAGCGAGACACCCAGACAGACGCTCCGTGAGCGGTTGGAGGCAGAGGCACGGGCCGATGTCGACCCGGCGGTGACCCCGGATGTGGGGATCGTGATGGGCTCGTCGTCGGACCTGCCCGTGATGCGGGAGGCCCATCGGGCACTCGAGGAGGTGGGCTTCTTCGAGCAGTCGACGATCGATGAGCCACCCGCGGCGGACCGTCGCACCTACGAGACGTTCGTCATCTCCGCACACCGGACACCCGAGCTCATGATGACCTACGGCCAGACCGCCGCGCGGCGGGGGCTGGCGCTCATCATCGCGGGCGCGGGGGGGAAGTCGGCCGACCTCCCCACGATGCTCGCCTCGGTGGCCTTCCCGCTGCCGGTCATCGGCGTCCCGGTCGATGAGGCCGCGTTGGGGTCGGTCATCGGGAACCCGACGGGCGCGCCCATCGTGGCGGTCGATGCGGGCAAGGCGTACAACGCGGGGTTGGCCGCCGCGCAGGTCATCGGCGCATCCGACCCGGAGATCCGCGCGCGACTCACGGAGTTCCACGCCGCACAGGCGGCGACGGTGGCCGCAGAGTCCCTCCAGCTGCACGAGGGCGGGGTCGACCTCTCCGGGCTGTGAGCCGCCGCGGGGGGTGCCATGAATCAACGCTTATACCGGACGGATTCTAAGCGCTGTTGACCGAAATGAGTGAATGGATCGCGGTGGGCGCATTGGCCGTCGTCGCACTGGGCATCCCGCTCGGGATGATGGCTGCCTCATGGATCCTCCGGCCCTCGGTGCCGGAGGGGGGCAAACGGGCGACGTACGAGAGTGGGGAGGTCCCGACGGGCAGCGCCAGGGTGCAGTTCAACATCCAGTACTACATGGTGGCCCTGCTGTTCGTGGTGTTCGACGTGGAGACGGTGCTGATCCTGCCGTGGACGCTGGTGTTCCGTGATGCGCTGGCGCAGGGGGTCAGCCTCACCGCCGTCTTCGCACCGATGCTGGTGTTCATCGGGATCTTGGTGATCGGCCTCGTCTGGGCGTGGCGCAACGGGGCGGTCCAGTGGATCGCGAGCCCCCAGACGACCGCACGGAAGACGGAACGATCGACATGAGCTCCGAGATACAGCAGCCCTTCGTGGGCGATGACGGTGAGGTAGAGACCGCCACCCGTGATGCGCGGATGACGGGCACCGATGACCGGTACAACTCGCGCCTGCGGGAGGCGTTCGGGTCGACCCCGTTCATCCTGACGAAGTTCGACCAGTTCATGCAGTGGGTGCGCGGCTCCTCGATGTTCATGCTGCAGTTCGGCATCGCCTGCTGCAGCATCGAGATGATGCACACGTACGCCGTCAAGCACGACCTCGACCGCTTCGGTGCCGGGGTGCCGCGGGCGTCGCCCCGGCAGGCGGACGTGATCATCGTCCCGGGGACGATCGTCTCGAAGTTCGCCCCCCGGATGAAGCGGGTGTACGACCAGATGCCGGAGCCGAAGTTCGTCGTCGGCATGGGGTCGTGCACCGTCTCAGGGGGGCCCTTCCAGGAGGGGTACAACGTGATCAAGGGTGCAGAGGAGGTCATCCCCGTCGACATCCACATCCCCGGGTGTCCGCCGCGACCGGAGGCGCTGGTCTACGGCATCGCCAAGCTGCAGGAGCGGATCGCCACGGGGGAGTCATCGCCGGTGACCGTCAAGCCGTACGAGCTCGAGCAGTTCGGCGACCTCCCCCAGGATGAGCTGGTGGCGCACCTGGCCGACCAGATCGATGAGCAGGACCTGGTGATGCGGTACGACTGGAGCGCCGCGCCATGAGCATCCAGACCGTCACCGAGGAGCCGGAGCTGGCGACACGCGAGGAGCTCACCGCCGCCGTCGAGGCGGTGCTGGGCGAGCGGGTGATCGCCACCGAGGAGCACATCAATGCCCCGGCGGTCGTCATCGCACCCGATACCGTCGCGGAGGTGCTGGGCCTGCTGCGGGCGGAGCTCGGGTTCGACCACCTCTCGTGTGTCACCGCAGAGGAGCACCCGGACCGCTTCGAGACGATCTACCATCTGACGAGCTACGAGGCGCGGACCCGGGAGCTGTCGGTGGTCGTCCCGACCGCGAGCGACCACCCCCACAGCCAGTCGGCCGCGGGCGTCTTCCGCACCGCCGACTGGCACGAGCGAGAGGCGTACGACCTCATCGGCATCAGGTACGATGACCATCCCGACCTCCGGCGGATCCTGCTGCCGGATACGTGGGTCGGCCATCCGCTCTCGCGGAACTACGACCAGCAGCAGCCCCAGATCGTGACGCTGAAGGAGTGGGAGAACCCCCTGGCGCAGGACCACCGCGACGCCGAGGGTGATACGATGTACATCAACATCGGCCCGCACCACCCGGCGACCCACGGCGTGCTGCACGTGAAGACGGTGCTGGATGGCGAGCAGGTGGCGGACATCGACCCCGACATCGGCTACCTCCATCGGTGCGAGGAGCAGATGTGCCAGACGAAGACCTACCGGCACCAGATCATGCCCTACCCCGACCGCTGGGACTACGCCTCCTCGGGGCTGTTGAACGAGTGGGCGTACGCACGCGCGGCGGAGGAGCTCAACGACATCGAGGTGCCCGAGTACGCACAGGTGATCCGGACGCTGGGGGCGGAGGTGTGCCGGATCGCCTCGCACATGCTCGCGGTGGGGACGTTCGCGCTGGACGTCTACGGGGACTTCACGGCCATCTTCATGTACGCGATGCGGGACCGCGAGAAGGCCCAGAAGATCCTCGAGGAGCTGACCGGCCAGCGGATGATGTTCAACTACTTCCGCCTGGGCGGGGTGGTGTGGGACCTGCCCGAGCCCCGGGCGGAGTTCTTCGCGCTGATCCGGGAGTTCCTCGATGAGCTCCCACAGGCGCTCGAGGAGTACCACGACCTCATCACCGGCAACGAGATCCTGCAGCTGCGCACGGTCGACACGGGGGTGCTGCCGGCGGATGTGGCGCGGTCGTACGGGGCGACGGGGCCGGTCGCCCGGGGGTCAGGGATCGACTACGACCTCCGGCGGGACGACCCCTACGGCTACTACCCACAGCTGGACTGGGAGGTCGTCACCGAGGCCGAGGGGGACAACTACAGCCGGCTGCTCGTGCGCATGGGGGAGGTCGAGCAGTCTGCCAGGATCATCGACCAGTGCGTGACGCTGCTGGAGGAGTGGCCGGAGGATGACCGCGAGATCCAGTCGAACGTGCCGCGCACGCTGCGACCGGATGACGGCGCGGAGATCTACCGGGCCGTCGAGGGGGCGAAGGGGGAGCTCGGCATCTACATCCGCGCCGACGGGACCGACACGCCGGGGCGGTTCAAGATCCGCAGCCCCTGCTTCTCGAACCTCCAGACGCTCCCGGAGATGTCACGCGGGGAGTACATCCCCGACATGATCGCATCACTGGGCTCGCTGGACATCGTCCTCGGTGAGGTCGACCGATGATCGCCGCGCAGGCGCTGCTGCCGGAGACGATCGCAGGCCTGCTCGGCATCGGGGGGACCGCGGGGGTCGTCATCGGCTCGCTGCTGGGGGCGTTCCTGATCGCGAACCTGCTGCTGGTCAACACGGCGATCGCGGGGCCCTGGGCCAAGCGGAAGATCACCGCGGCGTTCACCGACCGCATCGCGGTCAACCGGATCGGCCCCTTCGGCCTGCTCGTGATCGTCGCTGATGCGGTGCGGCTGCTGTCGAAGGAGCTGATCGTCCCCGAGAACGTGGACCGCCCGGCGTGGGACATCGCCCCGCTGGTCATCCCCTTCAGTGCGCTGTTGGGCTTCGCGGTCATCCCCATGGGCAGTGGGATCCATCTCGCCGACCCGGAGACGGGGCTCATCTTCGCCTTCGCCGCAGCATCGATCGCCTCGGTGGGGCTGCTGATGCTGGGGTACGCCTCCAACAACAAGTTCTCGCTGCTGGGGGGGCTGCGGGCGGTGGCGGCGAACATCGCCTATGAGATCCCACTCATCATCGTCGCCGCCTCCGTGGTGCTGTTCACGGGGTCGCTGCAGATGTCGGAGATCGTCGCCCAGCAGGCCGCACCGCTGCTGACGGTCGCGGGGATCACGGTCCCACAGTGGTTCATCTTCGTGAACCCCTTCGCCTTCGTGCTCTTCGTCGTCGCCAACATCGCGGAGGTGGGGCGCAACCCCTTCGACATCCCGGAGGCGCCCACGGAGATCGTCGCGGGGTACCAGACGGAGTACTCCTCGGTGTACTTCGTGCTGATCTACCTCGGGGAGTTCATCCACATCTTCCTGGGCGGGGCGATCATCGCCACACTGTTCCTCGGTGGACCCGCCGGTCCGGTGCTGCCGGGCATCGTGTGGTTCCTCATCAAGATCTGGGCGTTCTTCCTGTTCACCCAGTGGGCCCGCTCGGCGATCCCCCGGCTCCGCGTCGATCAGTTCTTGGACATCGGGTGGAAAGGGCTACTCGTGTTGGCATTCGCGAACCTCGTGTTGACCGCGGCGATCGTCGGGGTGATCGCATGATCGGCCTGCTGAAGTCGATGGCCACGACGATGCAGCACGCGCTCAACGGTGAGACGTTCACCGTGGAGTACCCCGATGTGGCCCCGGAGGTCTCCCCACGGTTCCGGGGGGTGCACAAGTTCAGCCAGGAGCGCTGCATCTGGTGCCGGCAGTGCGAGAACGTCTGCCCCAACGACACCATCCAGATCGTGATGGACGACCAGCGCAACGGCGAGCAGTACAATCTGCACATCGGGCAGTGCATCTACTGCCGGCTGTGCGAGGAGGTGTGCCCGGTGGATGCGATCTTGCTGACGCAGAACTTCGAGTTCACCGCGGACACCAAGGACGACTTCGTGTACAACATGGAGCAGCTGAAGAACGTCCCCTGGTACAAGGACATCGACCCGCTCGCCTCCCGCGAGCCCGACCGCGGCGCGTGGATCGGGGAGGGGGCGGGTGCGGTGGACTACCAGTAACGCGAGCCTGGATTTCACCCGACGCAGCGGCCGTTCTCGAAATGTTCAAAGGGGTTCCTCAAGGAGTCGGTGGTAATGGTTTATGAGACGATCGCGTTCGTGCTGTTCGCACTGGTGACGGTGGGCAGCAGCCTGGGCGTCGTCCTCGTCCGTGACATCTGGCACTCCGCGCTGCTGTTGGGGGTGGCGCTGCTGAGTGTCGCGGTCCACTACATCATGCTGCAGGCGGAGTTCCTCGCGGCGATCCAGATCCTGGTGTACGTCGGTGGGATCCTGATCCTGATCACCTTCGCGGTGATGCTCACCCGCGACACGCGCGGGCCGGAGGTCGAGCTGCGGTGACGACCCGGCCACAGCTGTCCGTGGGACGGCACCTGCTGGGGGGGCTCGCGGCGGTGGGGCTGTTGGTGATGCTGCTGTTGGCCGTGGCGACCAGTGCGTTCGGCGAGCCGGTGGGGTTCCCCGCTGACGCCTCGATCACCGCCAACATCGGCTATGCGCTGTTCGCACTCCCGATCCAGACCATCCCCGCGGAGTCGTTCCTGGTCGCACTGATCGTGATCGCGGTGGCGCTGGATGTGGCGATCGACGGTGCGGTGTACCTCGCCCGGCGCGAGCCGGCTGAGGAGGAGTCCGGGGGCGAGCGCTGATGGTCCCCGTCAGCTGGTATCTCGCGGTCGCAGCAGCGGTGTTCGCGATCGGCCTGTTCGGCATCCTGACCCGGCGGAACGCGCTGCTGTTCCTCATGGCGGTCGAGCTCATGCTGAACGCCGCGAACATCAATCTCGTCGCCTTCTCTGTGTACTGGGGCAACCTCACCGGCCAGACGTTCGCGCTGTTCGTGCTCGCGCTCGCCGCCGCGGAGGTGGCGATCGGCATCGGCATCATCCTCGTGATGTACCGCAACTTCGATACGACCGACGTCTCCGCCGCCGCGGAGATGAGGTGGTGAGATGGTCGCCGCATACAGCCCCCTGGTCGTCGCACTCCCGTTCGCGGCGTTCGTGATCGCGGTCGCGATGGGGGACCGACTCCCCCGGAAGGGCGCGGTCGTCGGGTCGCTCGCTGCGGCGGGCGCGCTCGTGCTGTCGGTGCTGCTCGCGGTGACGGTCGCCGCATCGGGGACCTACACCGCGACGGTCTGGCGGTGGGCCGCCGGCGCCGACGGCATCACGCTGAGCTTCGGCGTGCTCGTCGACCCGCTGTCGACGATGATGCTCATCATCGTGAGCCTCATCGCCCTGCTGGTCCACGTGTTCTCGCTGGGGTACATGAACGATGAGGGCGAGCGGGACCTGCCCCGCTACTACGCGGGCCTGGGGCTGTTCACCGCGTCGATGCTGGGGTTCGTCATCGCGGACAACCTGCTGATGGCGTTCATCTTCTTCGAGCTCGTGGGGCTGTGCTCGTACCTGCTGATCGGCTTCTGGTACCGTGAGGAGGCGCCCCCATCGGCCGCGAAGAAGGCGTTCCTCGTCACCCGGTTCGGGGACTACTTCTTCCTCATCGGTGTCGTGGCGGTGTTCGCCACCTTCGGCACCGCCCGCTTCGTGGGGCCGATGGCGTTTCCCACCCTCGCGGAGGCGGCGATCGCCGGCGAGGTGACGGTCCGGACCTTCGGGCTCAGCCCGCAGACGTGGATCACCGTCGTGGGGCTGTTGATCCTCGGGGGTGTCCTCGGCAAGTCCGCACAGTTCCCCCTGCACACCTGGCTGCCGGATGCGATGGAGGGGCCGACCCCGGTGTCGGCGCTGATCCACGCCGCGACGATGGTGGCCGCGGGCGTCTACCTCGTCGCACGCATCTACGGCTTCTACGCGGTGAGTCCCGATGCGCTCGCGATCATCGCGCTCGTGGGGGGGTTCACCGCGCTGTTCGCGGCGACCATGGGGGTCGTCAAGCGTGAGATCAAGCAGGTGCTGGCGTACTCGACGATCTCCCAGTACGGCTACATGCTGCTGGGGCTCGGCGCGGGTGGCTATGTGGCCGCGACGTTCCACCTGCTGACGCATGCGTTCTTCAAGGCGCTGCTGTTCCTCGGCGCGGGTGCGGTGATCATCGCGATGCATCACCACGAGGACATGTGGGAGATGGGCGGGCTGCGCCGTCGGATGCCGGTGACGTATGTGACGTTCCTCGCCGGCTCGCTGGCGCTGGCGGGCATCGTCCCCTTCGCCGGGTTCTGGTCGAAGGATGAGATCCTGTACGAGACGCTCATCCACGCACTGGGTGGCTCGAGTGTGCTCGTGGTGGCGTTCGCGATGGGGCTGCTCGCGGTGGTGTTCACGGGGTTCTACACCTTCCGGATGGTGATGCTCACCTTCCACGGTAGTCCCCGCAGCACTCACGCCGCAGAGCCACAGCCGGTGGGGATGAGCATGCGTGTCCCACTGGTCGTCCTGGGGCTGCTCGCGGTCACCGCAGGGGCGGTGAATGCGGTGCCGCTGCAGAAGCTGACGGGCCTGACGGAGATCGACTTCCTGCACCAGTGGCTCGACGGCGGCACGGCCACACTCACCGCGCACCACTACGCCGAGCTGCTCCCGTACACCTCGGCGTATCTCGGTGGGGGGCCGGCGACGACGGTGCTCATCGGCGCAGGCGCCTCCCTGGCGCTCGCCGGCGGGGGGGCGCTCGCCGCGGTGCTGCTGTACCGCGGGCCCGAGCCGACGGCGCACACCGACCGGCTGGGGGCGGTGGGGCGGCTGTGGTACAACAACTACCACCTCGATGAGTTCCAGGTGTACCTCGCACGGGGCGTCACCGCACCGCTTGCGGGGCGGCTCAACGGCTTCGACCAGCGGGGCATCGACGGGGTCGTCAACGGGGTCGCGCGCGTCGCGATCGCCGCGGGCGAGCGCATCAGACGCCTGCAGACGGGGGTGGTCGGCTCGTACGCGCGGGTGATCACCATCGGGGTCACCACCCTGCTGGTGGTCATCGCGGTCATCGGGGGGTGGGTGTGATGCTGATCGAGCTGCTGCTGGCGGTCACCTTCGTCGCCGCGCTCGTCACGTTCGTGGTGCCCGATGCGGTGGCCGCACGCGTCGCCGCCGTGCTGAGCCTGCTGCCGATCGGTGTCAGCCTGCTGTTGTGGGGGGGGTTCACCGGTGCGGGCAACGCCCTCCTCGGCGGGCAGATCGCACACGTCACTGACCTGCGGTGGCTGACGCTCAACGGGTACGAGCTGTACTGGTTCGTCGGGGTCGACGGGATCAGCCTGCCGCTGGTGGTGCTCACGACGGTGCTCAGCACGCTCGCGATCGTGAGCGCATGGACCCCCATCGACACCCGGCAGTCGGAGTTCTACGGGCTCATGCTGTTCATGGAGGCAGCGCTGATCGGTGTCTTCACCGCGTTGGACTTCTTCGTGTGGTTCGTCTTCTGGGAGGCGGTGCTCGTGCCGATGTACCTCCTCATCGGCATCTGGGGCGGCCCCGAGCGGCGGTACGCCGCGATCAAGTTCTTCGTGTACACCAACGTGGCATCGCTGGTCATGTTCATCGCGTTCATCGCGATGGTGTTCTCGATGGGCGATGCGGTGAGCACGTTCCGCCTCCCGGCGGTCGCCGCAGCGGTCCGGGAGGGGGCGATCGGCCCGATCGGGGCGCTCGCACCCGGGGCGGTGGAGCTGGTGGTGTTCGTGGCGATCTTCATCGGGTTCGCGGTGAAGGTGCCGGTCGCACCACTGCACACGTGGCTGCCGGATGCACACGTGCAGGCGCCGACGCCGGTGTCGGTGATGCTCGCGGGGGTGCTGCTGAAGATGGGGACGTACGCACTGCTGCGCTTCAACTTCACCATGTTCCCCGATGCGGCGGTGACGCTCGCGGTGCCGATCGCCGCGGTCGCGGTGATCAGCGTGATCTACGGGGCGCTGCTGGCGCTCGCGCAGACCGACCTCAAGCGGGTGGTCGCGTACTCCTCGGTCTCCTCGATGGGGTACGTCATCCTGGGGCTGGTGGCGTACACGAGCTTCGGGGTCGGTGGTGCGACGTTCCAGATGGTCGCACACGGGCTCATCAGCGGGCTGATGTTCATGGCGGTGGGGGTGATCTACAACGTGACGCACACGCGGCAGATCGCGGAGATGTCCGGGGTGACCGACCGGCTACCCGTCGCCGCGTGGATCTTCGTCGCCGGTGCGTTCGGGTACATGGGGCTGCCGCTGATGGCGGGCTTCGCCGCGGAGTTCTTCATCTTCAAGGGGGCGTTCGCCTCGACGGTGACCCCACTCATGCCCATCTTCACCGCACTGGCGATGTTCGGCATCGTGATCGTGGCGGGCTACCTGCTGTTCGCGATGCAGCGGGCGCTGTTCGGCCCCTTCAGCGTGAGCGGGATGGACGACCTCCCGCGGGCGGCCAGGCATGACGTGGCGCCGATGGTGGTGTTGCTCGCGCTGATCATCATCCTCGGGGTCGCCCCCGAGATCATCTTCGGGATGATCCAGGATGCGGTCCAGCCCCTGCTGCCCGGGGGGGTCTCATGATCGCGCCACTGCAGGCGGAGGCGGTCGGCTGGGTGGGGATCGCCCCCGCGCTGATGCTCGCGGCGACGGCGCTGGCGATCTTCGGCTACGACATGGTCCGCCCCGATGCGACACGGCAGGGGGTGATGGTCATCATGGGCCTGATCGGGAGCGTGAGTGCGGCGGTGCTCGCAGGGGCGCTGCTGGCGTCCGGCGCCGGACCCGAGACGCTGTTCGGGGGCGCGCTGATCGTCGACGGCTTCGCGCTGTTCTTCGCGCTGATCGTCGCGCTGGTGACGACGCTGGTGCTCCTGGGGGCGGCTGAGTACCTCGGCGGGGGCCCCCACCGTGCGGAGTTCTACACGCTCGTGCTGTTCGCCGCCACCGGGATGACGCTGATGGCGTCGGCGCACTCGCTGGCGACGGTGTTCGTCGCACTCGAACTGGCCTCGCTGCCATCGTACGCCCTGGTGGCGTACCTCAAGCAGGACCGCGGCTCGGTGGAGGCAGGGCTGAAGTACTTCCTCGTGGGGGCGGTCGCCTCGGCGGTCTTCGCGTTCGGTATCAGCCTGGTCTACGCGGGGACGGGGGTGCTGCGGCTGGACGCGGTCGCCGCGGCCCTCGCGGGGTCGTCGGTCGAGCCGATCGTCGGCGTGGGCGTGGTGTTCCTGCTGGCGGGCTTCGCGTTCAAGACCGCGGCGGTCCCGGTGCATCTGTGGGCACCGGCCGCCTACGAGGGGGCCCCCTCCCCGGTGTCGGCGCTGCTGTCGTCGGCGTCGAAGGCGGCGGGCTTCGCCATCGCGATCCGGGTGCTGATGACGGCCTTCCCGATCGGGACGGTCGGTGCGGCCATCGACTGGGTGCTGTTGGTGCAGATCATCGCGGTGGCGACGATGCTGGTGGGCAACTTCGCGGCGGCGGTGCAGACGACCGTCAAGCGGATGCTGGCGTACTCATCGATCGGCCATGCGGGCTACGGGCTGATCGGCCTCGCGGCGGTGACCGCAGGCGGCCCCGCCGGCGACGTCCTCGGGGCGACGATGGCACATCTGTTCGTCTACGGCTTCATGAACACGGGGGCGTTCCTGTTCATCGGCCTGACCGAGCACTGGAAGATCGGCCGGTCGATCCGTGACTTCGACGGGCTCGCCGCCGATGCCCCGATCGCCGCGGTGGCGATGACCGTCTTCCTGTTCTCACTGGCGGGGCTGCCGTTCTTCGGGGGGTTCATCTCGAAGTACGCGCTGTTCACCGCGGCGATCGGGGCGGGGTTCTGGTGGCTCGCCGCGGTGGGTGCGCTCACCAGTGCGCTGTCGGTGTTCTACTACAGCAAGGTGGTGCGGGCGATGTGGATCGAGGATGCGGCGGCACCGCGGCAGCTCGATCGGCCCGTGGGGCTGTACACCGCGATCGTGGTGGCGGCGGTGGTGACGGTGCTGCTGTTGCCGGGGTTCGGCCCGGTGATCGAGACCGCCCAGGCGGTCGCAGCGGCGTTCTGATCGCAACCCACAGCGCTATTGAACTCCACGTCCTTCCGCCTGCATGCACCGGCGGCTGATCGTGGGATGCGCTCGGTCGTCGCTCGACGCCGTCGCACAGATCGCCCAGCTGCCCGGGGAGACGACGATCATCAGTCGCCGGCGGGAGGTGACAGAGCGGTGTGCCGACCTGGACGTGCGATGCCTGCGCCGGGACCCCAGCGACGCCGATGAGTACCCCGAGGCGGCCGACACGGTGATCTGTGCGGCCCGGGACACCGAGCGGAACCACACGCTCATCCGGGCACTCGAGGGCCGCTACCCCGAGGCGCCCCGCATCGTGATCGGCGGTGAGGACGATGGGTCCGCGGCGGCCGCCGCGATCGGGGCCACCGCAGACCGCTGGGTCCGCAGCGGGCAGGCGACCGCAGGGGCCCTCAGCGCGGTGCTGGGCGGGGCTGAGCCGAGCAGGGCCGTGCGGCTGCTGCGGCTGCTGCGGGCCACACCGGGGCCGCTTGCGGTGCTGATGCACGCGACCCCGGACCCCGATGCGATCGCGAGTGCGCTCACGCTCATCGCGCTCGCCGACCGGGTGGGCCTCACCGCGGAGGCGTGCCACTTCGGGGAGCTGTCCCACCAGGAGAACCGCGCGCTGGTCAACCTGCTGGAGATCGACCTGCACCCCATCGCCGAGGTCGACGAACTCACCGCGTACCCGGCGGTGGCGCTCGTCGACCACACCCGGGTCCCCCAGGCCGTGGCGGACGAGGTGATCGCCGTCATCGACCATCATGCGGTGCGCGAACCGATCAGCGCCCCCTTCATCCACATCGACCCGGCGGTGGGCGCGACCAGCACCCTCATGGCGGGCTACCTGCGCGCGCTGGCGATCGCTCCGGCGCCGGACCTCGCCAGCGCACTGACCGTCGGCATCCGCACCGACACCGGGGACTTCTCCCGGGAGGTCGATGCGCGCGACCTGGAGATGGCCGGGTGGCTCTCGCGGTGGGATGATGCGGATCTGCTCGAGCGCGTCGAGACGCCCACGATGCAAGCGGAGATGCTGGAGGTGTTGGCGCGCGCGGCCACACATCGCGAGACCGTCGGCCCCGTGCTGCTGGCGGCCGTCGGTGAGGTCCACGAGCGCGATGCACTCGCACAGACCGCCGACCACCTGCTGATGCTCGAGGGGACGGATGTGGTGATCGTCTACGGCTACACCGATGAGGCCGTGGTGGTCTCCGCACGGGCACAGGGGGCCATCGACGTCGGCCACCTGCTGCAGGACGCGCTCGGCCAGATCGGGAGTGCGGGAGGGCACGAGGACATGGCGGGCGCGCAGGTGCGGTGGGGGATCATGCAGGACGGGCTCGACCGGGATGCGGACGACCGGTGGGAGATCGCCGAGAACATCGTCGCCGGGCGGATCGCCGAGACGCTCGAGCATGCCGACCGGGTGGCGGTCACCGACCCCGCCGAGCTGGCGTTCGAACGGGGGCGCCCACGATGACACAGCCGCCGACGGTGGGCGAGTACATGACCGCAGACGTGCAGACGGTCGACCCCATGGAGACGGTGCGGGCGGTGGCGACGAAGATCAAGCACTCGGACGGACACACGGGCTTCCCGGTGGCGGAGGGGCGCCGGGTGATGGGGTTCGTCAGCGCGAGCGACCTGCTGCTGGCCGATGACGATGCGGCGGTGTTCACCGTGATGACCGAGGACATCATCGTCGCCCACCCGGAGATGCGGGTGACCGATGCGGCGCGGGTGGTGCTGCGGTCGGGGATCCAGAAGCTGCCGGTCGTCGACGATGCGGACAACCTCGTCGGCATCATCTCGAACACGGATGTGGTGCGCTCGCAGATCGAGCGGGCGACCCCCCAGAAGGTGGGCAAGCTCATGGAGACGCTCGAGCAGATCCACGACATCTCGGTGAGCCAGGAGCGCCGCTCGGTGTCGATCGGGGCGGTGATCCCCACACAGGCGCGGGTGTACGCGGACGAGCTGGAGGGGCGCCGGTACGAGCTCGAACGGGGGCTCGCAGAGCCGCTCGTGGCGATCGACAGCATGGATGGCCTGCTGTTGGCCGATGGGCATCACCGGGTGCTCGCCGCAGAGCGGCTGGGGATCGACCGGATGGACGCGTACGTGATCGTCGTCGAGGACCCCGTCGAACTGGGGATGTACCGCACCGCTCAGGCGGAGGGGCTCAGGGGGATCGCCGACATCGAGGTGGTGGATTACGCCCGGCATCCACTGATCGAGCGCACGCACCGCATCTCCGAGGGGCGCTCATGAGGGGGGCGTCGCCTGGGTGCGCATCGCCGCTGCCGCGGCCACGGCTGCAGACCGGTCATCGAGCACCTGATGCTCGTACGCCGGCCCGTCGGGGGCCTGCATGAGCAGGTCCAGCCGGACCACCCATCGGCCATCCGGTCGCCGTCGCATGCGGACACTGCCGTACCCGTCCTGCCGGGTCCACTCGGTCAGCTCTGCATCATCGCGGGTGCGGTCCCACATCCCGACTGGCACACACGCAGGTGCAGGCCTCAACGTGTCGGTCGGCTCCCCAATACGAGGCGTTTTGCCCGTCTGCACGGAAGGTGCCTCAAGATGAGTGCCGACGACCCACCCAGCGAGGAGTCCCTCCGGGAGTCGGTCGAGCGGTCCCGCAGCGGAGCACCAGCCGCAGGTGCGGTGGTCCGCGACCGGTTCTCCGCCGATGAGATCTTCCAGCGGATCATCGCCGCGGCCGACGAGGAGATCACCTCTGGGAGCCGGGAACTGTTCTTCAGCGGGCTGGCCGCGGGCTTCGCGATCACCCTGACGTTCCTGCTGTACGCGTCGATGATGGAGGCGACGGACAGCTCGGTGGTGGGTGCGATCTTGTACCCCCTGGGCTTCATCTACATCATCATCGGGGGGTACCAGCTGTACACCGAGAACACGCTGCCACCGGTGGCACTGGTGCTCGAGGGGCTGGTCTCGTTCCCGCTGCTGCTGCGCAACTGGCTGGTGGTGCTGGCGGGGAACTTCTCGGGGGGGCTCGTCGGTGCGGCGGTGCTCGCGTTCACCGGGGTGTTCTCCCCAGACACATCCGCCATGGCGGTCGAGATCGCCCAGAAGGGGATCGAGACCGGCTGGTGGGACCTCTTCTTCAAGGCGGCGATCGCGGGGCTGATCGTCGCGGGCGTCGTCTGGGTCGAGTACGCCGCACGTGATACGATCTCGCGGGTGCTCGTGGTGTACCTCGCGTTCCTCACCATCCCCCTGGGGCAGCTGTTCCACGTCGTCGTCTCCTTCACCGAGACGATGTTCCTCGTCTTCCTCGGCCACACGGGCATCCTCGCCGGGCTGGGGGGGTTCGTCGTGCCGGTGCTGATCGGCAACACCGTGGGTGGGGTGGCGTTGGTGACGGTCGTGAACTACTTCCAGACGACAGAGAACCGCCTGCAGACGGCCCGCTTCGAGGGCGCCAAACGACAGCTGACCCCGCGTGAGCGGGTCATCGGCGGGATCGCAGGCCGTGCGTACGTCCCCGTGGTCGACACCGCGGAGGTGGGGCCACACCTGGACGCGGCGACGTACGAGGTGATGGTGCCGATCTCGAACCCGCGCACGGACTCGCAGATCGTCGAGTTCGCCTGCACCCTGGCGCGTGAGCACGAGAACGGACTCGTCCACATCGTCCACATCGTGCAGACCCCCGAGAAGATGGACTTCCGGTATGGGGCACAGAACGACCGTATCATCGAATCCTCGGAGGTGCACCTCGAGCGGCTCCGGGAGGTGACCACCGCCTACGACATCAGCTGTGAGACCTCCACGGTGGTCTCGCACAAGCCGTACGACCAGATCATCCGGAGCGCCGAGCGCATCGGCCCCGATGTGGTGGTGATCGGCTGGGAGACCGACACCCCCTGGGTCGCAGGGCGTCCGCAGTCCTCCCTCGAGGAGCTGACGAGTGAGCTGCCCTGCGACTTCGTCGTCCTCCGTGCACGCGACCTGGACGGTGCACGCATCCTCGTGACGACCGCGGGCGGGCCGGACTCGGAGCTGAGTGCGGAGATCGCCGCCACCCTCCGGGATGCGATCGGGTCGGCGGTGACGATCCTGCAGGTCGTCGACAAGCCCGCCCACGCCGAGCAGACCGAGCGGGTGCTGCGCGCATGGGCCACGGACCACGACCTCGAGGATGCGCGGATCGTCGTCGACACCAGTGGGGACGTCGAGGCGGCGATCTACGAGGAGGCGAAGGACCACACCCTCGTGATGATCGGGGCGACCGAGCGGGGGCTGCTCAGCCGGCTGGTGACCGACTCGCTGCACATGAGCGTGGTGAACGAGGTGGATGCATCGGTGCTGTTGGCCGAGCGCCCCGCAGGCAGGAGTCTCTCCCGCCGCCTCTTCGGGCTGCAGTGATCCGCCGCTGATGGTCGAGCTCGCTGCGGTGGGCTTCGTGTTCATCGCCGGACTCGTGACGGCGATCGCCACCGGCATCGGAGCGGTCCCGTTCTTCCTCGTCGAGGAGGTCTCGGACCGCTCCAACGTCATCCTGTGGGGCTTCGCATCGGGCATCATGGTCGCCGCGAGCGTCTTCGGGCTGCTGTTCGAGGCGATCACTCCGCACCTGCCCGGTCCCGTGCCCACCCGCGTGGTGGGGCTGCTCCTCATCGGGGCGGGCCTGGGGGCGCTGCTCGTGTGGGTGGCACATCGGGTGATCGCCGGGGCCGAGGTGGACCCCGGGAGCTTCACCGAGGCGGACTACCGCAAGCTGCTTCTGATCCTGGGGATCCTCACCGTCCACTCCTTCCCGGAGGGCGTCGCGGTGGGGGTCGCATTCGCGGACCTGGGGGTCGCCGGTGGGACACCGATTCTGGGGCTCACCGTGCCGGTGCTGGCGATCTTCATGACGGTCGCGATCTCGATCCACAACATCCCCGAGGGGGTGGCGATCTCGATCCCCCTGCGTTCGATGGGGGTCTCACCGTGGGGGATGGTGTGGTGGTCGATCTTCAGCAGCCTGCCGCAGCCGATCGGGGCGGTACTCGCATTCGGCTTCGTGCGGATCGCACGGGACCTCCTGCCGGCGGGCTTCGGCTTCGCTGCGGGGGCGATGGTGTTCCTCGTCGCGACGGAGTTCATCCCCGAGGCCCGCGCGGTGGGCGCAGACCTCCCGATGGGGGGCCAGCGGGAGCTCGTGGGCGGCTTCCTCCTCGGTGCGCTCACGATGCTGCCGCTGGTGGTCGTCTGACTCAGTGGGCGTGACCCATCGCTTCCTCGATGCTGATGCCGAATCGCTCCTCGAAGAGCGTCTCCATCTCCGCGTTCATCTCGGGGAACGCCTCGGGGGTCTCGCCCGCGTTGTGATGCATGATCGCATGCGCCTGCTGGGTGAACATCTGGATGACGAAGTCCGCGATCACATCGGTGTCGTCCTCGCCGTCCTCCGTGAACAGCGCCGCCAGCCCCGCCGGCAGCTCGAAGGCGGTCTCGGTGGCGTCCGGTCCGTGCACGGTGTAGCTGGTTCGGGTCTCCATGCCCGCACTGTGGCCCCCGGTGGTTTACATGTGTGGGCTCAGTCGTCCGCGGGTGCGGTCGCCGGCTCGGTCTCACCCTCGATCTCCTGAAGGTACGCATCGACGTCCAGCGCCGCCTTCACGCCCATGCCACCGGCGGTCGCCGCCTGCTGGTAGTGGTGGTCGACCACATCACCGGCACCGAAGAGCCCGGCGACCCCCGTGGCGGTCTGTCCGCCCCCACGGCCCTCCTCGGTGACCAGGTACCCCTCTGCGTCGGTGCGCACCCCCGTGCCGGTGAGGTAGTCCGTGTTGGGGATGTGACCGATGGCGTAGAACACCGCACCCACGTCGAACCGATCGGTCTCCGTGGCGGGGTCATCCAGCTTCGCGGTGGGGTGCCCCTCCGGATGGGTGACCAGCGTCACGGCCTCGAGGCCACCCTCGGGGCTGCCATGCAGCTCAGTCACCTCCGAGTTCAGGATGAGCTCGATCTCACCGGCATCGACCCGATCGTGCACACGGTCGATCCAGATCTGCTCCGCCCGGAACTCCTCGCGCCGATGGACCAGATGGACCGTCGAGGCGAACTTGGTGAGGAACACCGCCTCCTCCATCGCCGCATCCCCGCCGCCGACGACCATGATCTCCTCATCACGGAAGAACGCACCATCACAGGTCGCACACGTCGAGAGCCCGTAGCCCATCAGCTCCTCCTCGCCGGGGACCCCAAGGGTGCGGGCAGACGCCCCCGAAGCGGCGATCACCGCGTCTGCGGTGATCCGCTCGCCGCTGCTGAGGCCGATGGTGAACGGGCGCTCATCCGCATCGAGCTGCTCGACGACCCCATGGCTCAGCTCCGCGCCGAATCGCGCCGCCTGGTCCTTCATGTTCTGGATCAGCTCGGGGCCCGAGATCCCCTCCGGGAACCCCGGATAGTTCTCCACATCGGTCGTCAGGGTGAGCTGGCCGCCCGGCTCACCACCTTCGATCACGAGTGGCGCATGGTCGCCACGTGCGGCGTACACCGCCGCGGACAGCCCGGCGATCCCCGACCCGATGATGACCACAGGATAGTGCGCATGCTCTGGCATACCCTCCATTGGGGGTCCTGCGGATTTAATCCCCCGCGGTCGTGTCCGTCCCATGCCATACTGTATTGTGGATATCCCACAAGACTGACGCCGACAGCTTCAGACCCACACGGCGGGCATGCCCCGCATGAACGCCGTCCTCGAAGAGAAGACGCACCGCTACGGCAAGCTGCTGACGGAGGCGCTCACGGTGGCCCGCACGGGCGCCGATCCGCGGGGGCAGGAGGTCATGGAGATGGCCACCGCCTACCGGGCTGATGGCGACCACTTCGTCGAGGAGGGCGACCTGGTCAACGCGCTCGCCGCGTACTCCTACGCCTACGGCTGGCTCGATGCGGGGGTGCGCATGCGGGTGCTCGATGCGGACGATGACAGCCCGCTGTTCACTCAGTGAGAGGGGTGGTGGATGATCGTCCCGTCGTCGGTGTCCTCCAGCTCGACGCCGACGGCGGTGAGCGCATCCCGCAACACATCGGCGGCCTCGTACTCCCCGGCGGCCCGGTAGTCCTCCCGGAGCGCGACCAGCGTCTCGATGAGCTGCGGGCTGTCCGCAGCACCCTCGAGGGGGAGGCCGAAGACCTCCACCCCGATCTGCCGCATCTCCGCGTGGGCTCGCACCAACCCCGCGTGGTCGTACCGCGTGTGGGCATCCAGGTACGCACCCAGCGCGCTGACGAACTCCATGTACGCCGCGAGTGCTGCCCGGACGTTGAGGTCGTCATCCATCGCCGCACCCACCGCTGTGAGCATCGTATCCGTCAGCTCCCCCAGGTCGGGGTGCTCCACGTCGGCGTACGCGTCGACCCCGTCACAGGCCGCGCGCACGCGGCTGTAGCTCCGCCGTAGCTGGGTGAACTTCGCCGCCGCCTCCTCCATCGCAGCCGCGGAGTACTGCTGGTCGGTCCGGTACGTCGCGCCGAGGAAGAACATCCGCAGTGGCCCCACCCCGTGGGCCTCGACGGCCGCCTCGACCGTCTCGAAGTTCCCCAGGCTCGAGGACATCTTCTCTGCGGACCGCTGAAGCAGTCCGACATGCAGCCAGTGCCGGGCGAAGGGCGCATCCGTCGCCGCCTCGCTCTGTGCGATCTCATTCTCGTGATGCGGGAAGCGGAGGTCCCGGCCACCCATGTGGATATCCAGCGTCTCACCCAGATGATGCATCGCCATCGCACTGCACTCGATGTGCCAGCCCGGCCGGCCCTGCCCCCAGGGGGCGTCCCAGACCGTCACCGCCGCGGCATCGACCGGCTCCAGTCCCGCCTCACGACGCTCGGCGATGCTCTCGGGGTCCACGCCGTCGGCCTTCCAGAGGGCGAAGTCCGCGGCATGTCGCTTCTCCGCGAGCGTGTCGGTCGCCTGGTCGACGCTCGCCTCCTCGGGGTCCATGCCGCTGAGTGCACCGTAGCGGTCGAAAGCGGTCACATCGAAGTAGACCGAGCCCTCGACCTCGTAGGCCGCCCCCACGGTGAGCAACCGCTCGATGAGCGCGACGATCTGGGGACGATGCTCGGAGACCCGGGGGTACGACCGTGCGCGCCGGAGCCCCAGCAGACGCATCGCCGCGAAGACCGAGGCGGTGAACTGCGCGGCGACGGTGGGCTCATCCGCACCCACCGAGGGCTCGCCGATCCGCGCGACGATCTTCTCGTTCACATCCGTGATGTTCTCGATGTGGTCGACCTGGTAGCCCCGGTACTCGAGCCATCGGTGCAGCAGGTCCGCCTGCACCCACAGCCGGGCATGACCGAGATGCGGTGCATCCGAGACCGTGAGCCCGCACACGTACATGCGCACCCGGCCGGGCTCGACCGGCTCGAGGGGCTCGCTGTCACCCGACAGCGAGTTCGTCAGGACCAGCGTCATGCGAACCACCTTCGCAGATGCGGCTGATGAGCATATCGCCTGGTCATCGCCACACCGTCGCGAGTGTGGCCTCGATCATGCGCAGCGCGGCGGGTCCATCGCGGGTGGGCACCGCGATGACCGCGGTCTCGTCGACGACACCCGCCGCGTCCACGACGACCGACCCCGCGGTGAGCCGATCGATGCAGACCGCGAGCATCTGAGGGTCGACCTCCCCCGTGCACACGAGCGCGGTGAGCCCCCCACCGGAGCCGCCGATCGGTGTCCCCAGCACCTCCAACAGCCGCTCATCGGCGCCGTCACCGTGGGTGAGGCCAGCCCGCATCCGGACGGTCACCGCTGGGGTCTCCGCCGTGAGCGGGTCGAGGTCCGCACCGTACCGGCGCAGCGCTGCCGCGACCGCCTCGGTGTCCGCAGGCATCTCCAGCCACTCCGCCACCGCCGCCGCGTTGAGCAGTCCCGCCCGGAGGCCACGACGGAGCCAGGGGAGACGGTCGACCGCCGCCCGGGTCGCTGCTGCGGTGTTCATACCCGGCGATGACAGTCAGGGTGCGTAAGTGCCTCGTCCCGAAGTCACTTTATCCGCGCAGGCCGCCGGTACGGGCATGCAAGCGCTGGTCATCGTCGCACATGGCTCCCACCTGAATCCGGACTCTGCTGCACCGACGTACGCCCACGCAGACACCATCCGCGAGACCGGGGTGTTCGATGTGGTCCAGACGGGGTTCTGGAAGGAGGAGCCCTCGCTGCGGGAGGTGCTGCGGACCGTCGGGACTGAGGAGGTCTACGTGGTCCCCCTGTTCATCAGCGAGGGGTACTTCACCGAGCAGGTGATTCCCCGCGAGCTGCGGCTCGAGGGGTGGGATGTGTCCGCCTGGGACAGCGATGGGCTGAGCGCGACGACCGCCACACTGCCTGCGGCGGACACCGGCCAGACGATCCACTACTGCGGACCGGTGGGCACCCACCCCGCGATGACGGATGTGATCATCCAGCGTGCGGAGACGGTGACGGGCGATCCCGAGATCGGTCCGGGGATGGGCCTGGCGGTCGTGGGCCATGGCACCGAGCGGAATGCGAACTCCGCGAAGGCGATCGAGTACCACGCACAGCGGATCCGCGACCGCGATCGGTTCGATGAGGTGCAGGCGCTGTACATGGACGAGGAGCCCGAGGTGGACGACGTGACGGAGTTCTTCGAGTCCGAGGAGGTCGTCGTCGTCCCCCTGTTCATCGCCGATGGCTTCCACACCCAGGAGGACATCCCCGAGGACATGGGACTGACCGATGATTACCGGGAGGGGTACCCCGTGCCGGCGAGCGTCGACGGGCATCGGATCTACTACTCCGGGGCGGTGGGCACCGAACCGCTGATGGCCGAGGTGATCCTCGAGCGGGCGGCGGATGCCGGGGCGGATGTGGGCACCGCGCGGGCGGAGGTGACCGCCGCGGCGGGGGCGGCCGCCCGCGGGGACTAGATGTCCACAGCGGCGTTCGAGGCACTCGAGATCGCACTCGAGGAGAGGGCCGTTGAGTTCGATGGGTTGCGCGCACGGGCGGAGGAGCAGGGGTTCATGCTGGAGACCCCGGAGACGGAGGTGGTGACCGACCACCTGGACGCTGCAGCGCTGACGGAGGTCGCCCCATGGGTACAGAACTGGTGGTACTGGCAGACGGAGTGTGGGGTGCACGCCCCTGCCGGTCGGCGGTATCTGCGCATGCTCGAGCGCGCGGAGACGATGACGGTTCCCGAGCGCATGGAGGCGCTGCGGTCGGGCATCGCGACCGCCTGGGGGCAGCTCACGGTGACCGCCTCGGCCAACGGGGAGGGGCGACGGCGCTACACGGTGCGACACACGGACGACGCGGACGCGAGCGGGTTGGAGCCACTTGCGACCCCCGAGGATGCGCGGGCGCTGGCGACGTTCGATGCACAGGGGCGCTACCGCCCGCTGAAGTCCGCGCCCTCGCTGCGGCGGGGGTGGACGTTCACGGAGATCACCGCCCGCCGGTTGGTGGGGGTGATCGGCTATCTGTACCCCGCATCGATCCCGAACTGGGACCGCGAACAGGCCGATGCGCTGGATGTCACCCACTGGCGGCCCACCGCCGAGCGGCAGACGGGGATCTACGGGATCATCGAGGAGCTGGATGCGACGGCGGTCGAGCAGGTCGCAGCGACGTGCTGTGTGGATGAGGAGTGTCTGAAGCGTCGGGAGTGGGAGTACGATGCGGAGACCCCGCTCGCGGTCGACGGCGGCACGGGGGCGTTCCCCTGTCGGGAACCGTGTTCGCTGGTCGTCGCTGCCGGTCGCAAGTGGACCACCCTCGAGCGGGAGGCCACGGAGACGTACGAGATCGAGCTCACCCCCGCGGAGGCAGCGCAGCTGTCGGCGGTCATCGATGCGGTGGCGGATGGGACCGCAGCGGACATCCGCGAGGCGGATGTGGGGGAGGGGGCCAACCGGTACCGGGTCCGGTACCTGCGAGAGAAGCGGTTCGATGCGGACGATCAGCTGCAGATGCGGCCCAAGCGCGGCCTGGTGCGGCGGCTCGTCCGGCGGTTCACCTGAGCGCAGGGGGGCGGAACACGATCATCCCCGCGATGATCGCCACGACGATGAAGATCAGCGCGATCGCAGCGGAGATGAACAGGCGGTCGACGGTGCGACCCACGGCCACCGCGGCGACGAACGCGAGGCCGACCAGCACGAGGTAGACCACCGTCGAACGGGTGTCGGACCGCCGGAACTGCTGGAGGAGCCCCCCTGCGCGGGGTCCGCGCCGTGTGGGCTTCGGCGGGGGCGAGACGGACGCTGCGCCCAGCCAGCTGTACTCCGCCGCCAGACGGTCATCGGAGACCGGGCGCACCTGCGGCCCCCCGGAGCGCTGGGTGCTTGGTGCGTCGAGATCGAGCCTCACGAAGGCCTGGTTCGAGCCGTGCCCCACCGCGATCCGGAGTCGCCCACTCGCGGGCGTGTTCGGTCCCCGCACCGTCACCTCCAGCTCCGCGCGGTCATCCCGGTCGAGGTAGACCTGGTCCTCCCGCAGGCGTGCTGCCCCCTCGAGGGACTCCTCCAGGGTGATGTGCACGTGCGTGGCTGCCCCTGCGTTCGCGAGGGCGATGGAGAACGAGCCCGCTGCTTCGTGGAAGGACGGGGCATCGATCGTGTTCGGACCATCACGGTTCACCGTGACGCGCAGCGGCTCTGTCACGGCTGGAGCGACTGGTGCAGACTTAAAAAGTGTTGAGGTGTCCGTGGTCGCTCACTCGTCGCGCATATCCGGCGGCAGCAGGTTGGGGATGCCATCCTCGATGGGGTAGACCTCACCCGTCTCCGTCCCGATCAGGCGACCACTGATGATCTCCTCCCCCTCACGCTCGTCCACCTCGAGGTCGAGTGGTGCCTTATCAACAGGGTCGACGAGGATGTCCATCAGGTCTTCCTTCATTGGTCATCATAGCCGACTCACGGGCAAAAAACGTGCTGTTCAGAGATGGAACGGATGCTCGAGCATGATCGTCTGTGAGCGCTTCGGGCCCACACCCACCGCGTAGACGGGCACCGACAGCGTGTCGCAGATGAAGTCGACGTAGGCTGCGGCGGCCGCCGGCAGAGCCCCGTACCCCTGGCGGGCCACAGCGTCCCAATCAGCCGCCGGCCAGGGGTCGAACTCACGGAACACCGGGTCACAGCGGGCCCACTGCTCGGTCGTCGGGGGGACCGTCTCGATCCGCTCGCCATCGAGCTGGTAGGCCGTCGCGAGCTTGACTGACTCCAGCTCGGCGAGCACGTCCAGGTGGTTGATCGCGATGCCGGTGAAGCTGCTCGAGCGTGCCGCATGCCGCAGCATGGGCAGGTCCAGCCACCCGATGCGTCGTGGCCGGCCGGTCACCGTGCCGAACTCCCCGCCGACCTCGCGGATCACATCGGCCACCGCGGTCGCCTCACCCGTCATCTCTGTGGGCAGGGGTCCGGTGCCCACCCGCGAGAGGTACGCCTTCACGATGCCGACGATCTGCCCCGCACCGACCACCCCCGGACCCACACCGGTGCCGGTGACCGCACCCCCAGCGGTGGGGTTCGAGGAGGTCACGTAGGGGTAGATGCCGTGGTCGATGTCGATCGAGGTGCCCTGCGCGCCCTCGAAGAGCACCTGCTCACCACGGTCGATCGCATCCTGGATGAACGAGCCCGCATCGACGGGCATCCCCTCCTCACGGAGCCGCTCCCCGTAGCCCGAGAGGAGCTCGAAGAGATGGTCCTCATCGAACGCCTCCGTCAGCTCCAGACCGAACACATCGCGGGCGATCGCCCGCTTGTAGCCGACGACGTACTCCAACCGGTCCGCGAGGATCGCCGGGTCGAGCAGGTCCCCGATGCGGATGCCGCGACGACCCGCCTTGTCCTCATACGCGGGGCCGATCCCCCGGCCGGTGGTCCCCGCATGCAGCGCCGTGTCGGCCTTGCGATCCTCCTCGAGACCGTCGAGCACGCGGTGATACGGGAGGATCACGTGGGCGCGCTCGGCGACACGGACCTGCGGGTCGATGCCCTGCGCCCGCAGCGCATCGATCTCGTCGAACAGCGTCATCGGATTGATGACACACCCGTTGCCCAGCACACCCACCTTCCCGCGCACGGCCCCGCTCGGCACCAACGAGAGCTTGTACGTCGTGTCACCATCGACCACGGTGTGGCCCGCGTTGTCCCCGCCCTGGTACCGGACGACGATCTCTGCGGCGCCGCCCCACAGGTCGACGAGCGCCCCCTTCCCCTCATCACCGAGCTGGGCACCCACGATGGTGACTGTCATGCCTCGCGCTTTCGGACAGCATCACTAACCCATTGCGGTCGGCATGCCGATAGTGGGAAGATTTAAACAGTGATATGACGAGTTAGCATATAACATGATAGACCGGTTGGAGAAGGAGGTGGACATGCTCGAGCGGCATCTCGAGGTTCTCCGGATGGTGATCGACAGTGAACCCATCGGCATCGTGAAGATGTCGAATGAGACCGGATACCCCCACCACAAGGTCCGCTACTCCCTCCGGGTGCTCGAGGAGGAGGACCTGATCGAGCCCTCATCGCAGGGGGCGATCACCACGCAGACCACCCATCAGTTCGTCGACGACCTGGATGCGAAGATCAGCGATATCGTCGGCAAGCTCGACCAGATGAAGATCGACAAGAGCGTCACGCCCTGAGCGTCACAGGTCGGGGACGTTCAGGTAGAACTGCTCGCCACGACGTTCGGTCAGACACAGGTGGAACCCCCGCCCACGGCCCATCCGGACGTACGATCGCTTGCTCGTGCGGGGGATGATCCCACCGGAGATCTGGTCGGCGATCACCTGCAAAGCTCCCGGGTCGTAGAACGACTCGGTCACGTAGAATCCGGCGGCGATATCGGCGATCGCCGGGGCCAGGTCGGCCAGCTTCTCGGTCATCGACTCGGTCATCGCACGGGTCGTCGCCGCCGGCGTGGTGTTCACGTCCGCGACCAGCAGTGGGTCGCCCACCTGGTTGCGTGCGATGATGTCGAAGGGGCGGCTGATGGGCTCATCCTCGGTCGCGACCGAGGCGCTGACCTCCCCGTACAGCTCCACGCGGTCGATGGCCGTCACCGCCTCGAACAGCGGTCCCATCGCCCCCCGGTTGCCCGTCTCCTCGATCAACGCCAGGAGATCCCCCGTCACCCACTGGATGAACCGGTACTCCGTCGCCTCGTGGAGATACGCCTCGAAGGACTCCCCCTCGATCGTCGTGCGGGCGGCATCGAAGTGGGTGTGGTACTCCACGGCCAGGTTCTCGCGGACCTTGCCGATCGCGGCGTTCTGCATGCGGAAGTCACGCAGCGACGGGCCCGCCTTGTCGCGGTAGCGGATGAACAGGTTCGTCTGCTCGAAGGCCGCACGCGGCGGCAGCTCCTCGGTCTCGATGACCGCCTCCCCCTCGAGCTCCGCCTGCTGGTGGGCGACCGTCTGCTCGAGGCTCGCGACCTGTCCCTGCAGCTGCTCGATCTGCCGCTGCTGTGCGTCGATCGTGTCGGCCTGCTCGCCGATCGTCCCCTCGTACTCGGCCGTCAGCCTGGTGATCCGGTCATCGCGCTCCTCGACGGTGGTCTCGACCCGTGCCACCTCGCGCATCAGCTCATCGCGCTCACGCTCGAGCTCCCGACGGCGCTCCTCGAGCGCCATCAGCCGCCCCTGCAGATGGCTCGTGACCGCCTCGTTCGCCGGGCGCTGGACGGATGTGCTCTGGCTCGGGGCCGACTCCTCGGAGGGGGGCTCGGGCTCGACCGGTGCCGTGTCCGACACGGGTGTGGAGCCGTCGACCGCAGCCGGTGCCTCAGATGGGGTCGGGTCGGATGTCGACGCGGGGGTGGGCTCCTCGACCTCCGCAGGCGCCTGCTCGGTGGCCGCCATCGCATCGGAGGCACCGGCGTACGCATCCGTCGACGTGCCGGTCATATCGAGCTGTAGGTCGATCGGTGGGGTCTCGGGCGTCGTGTCTGTGGGCGGGGGGGTCGCCACCTCCTCGGGGTCCGGATCGATCGTGCGGATCTCGATCTGGGTCGGGAACACCTCGTAGATGCCCACCTCATCGGCTGCGATGTCGAACGCATCCTGCCCCGTCACGACCCGGCGTGCGGCGCCCACGTACGCCACGGGCATCCGCTTCCCGTTGTGATACACCAGAAAGTACGCACCGGAGACGACCTGCTCGGCCAGACAGACGTACCCGGTGAACCCCCCAGACCGCAGCGTCTCATCCACCGCCTCGAGGGCGGTCTTGTGGGTGTAGTACCGCGCGCGCGCCTCCGGGGCCAGCGTGCGCATCGCCGCAAGCATCGCGACCCCCGCATCGTCCGCCTGGTGAGCGGTGAGCGCGTCATCGGCCAGCTCATCCACCGCCCCACCGGCGACATGGACGATCCGCCCCCGGACGAAGAACGCCCGCAGGTTGCGGTCGCCCTCGACCAGCCCATCGAACTCATCGGTCTGCAGCTGCACTAGCCCGGCCCGCCCGGTCTCCACCGGTCGGTCCTCCCACATACCGATGGTTTCCTCGACCGGGACCTCCATGGACTACGCTCCGAGGATGGCCAAAAATAGCTTCCGACGCCGCGCACCTCGCAGATGTGGGCTCATCCGAACAGATGCGGCGCCGAAACGGCCACCGATCCGGCGATCATCGCGACCGCGAACCCCACCGCTGCGATGAGCTGTCCCCCAACCGCGCCGTAGTACCCCATGACCACCACACCGAGCATCGCGACGATCATGAACGCGATGGTCAGGCCCAACTGGGTGTCCGATGCTGCTGTGGTCGTCTCCATGACCCCACCACCGGTGCGGTGGCGTTTAGTTCATTCGTCCGCGCGCCTCAGTCGAGCGTGACGTAGGCAGACGGCACACTCAGGGCGAGGTTCGACGCGATCTCCACGTTCCGCATGGCGTACTGCGCGGTGTGTGCGAGGCTGACGAGCACCTCACGCACCTGCAACAGGGGGCGGTTCTCCATGGGGGGGAGGTCGGTCAGGATCTCGTCCTCCCGGTCGATGATCCGCTGGTACAGACTCCGACACTCGATCGTGAGATCATAGTCACGCTCGACGACCGACCGCACCGCGGTCGCCGTGAGCTCATCGACCGCAGCCGAGAACTCCTCGATGGCCCCGATCGTCTCCGCATCCATCGTGAGTGGCTCCTCCGCATCATCCAGCACGATGGTGGCGATGTCCTCTGCGTTGTCGGCGGTGAGCTCGAGGTTCTTCGCGACCGACCGGTAGCCGATCAGGGGGAAGGTGGACTCCAGGCCGATCTCCTCGGCGAGGCTGGGGTTGCGGACCGAGGTGAAGATCAGCCGCAGCAGCAGGACGAAGATCTTGTTCGCCTGTCGCTCACGGTTGATCGCGCGGTGAGCGAGGTCGACATCCCCCGCAGCGAGCGCCTCGATCGCCTCCGTGCGCATCGTGCTGCCGGTGCTCTCGAGGCGCTCGAGCAGGTTGTCGAGGGTGAAATCCTCGGGGTCGACCGAACACCGGATCGCGATCTGTTCGGGCGTCTCCTCGATCACACCGAGGCCCATCAGCTGCGTCTCCGCCTCGTACACCGCGTTGATCTGCGCCGACCGCAGCGTCCCCTCCTTGCGCCCGACGGTGATCACCCGACGCCCCAGCACGTACTGTGCAACGATCGCCCGTTCGAGCCCCTCATCATTGAGATGGTCCGCCCAGATGGTCGCCGCGGTGTCCTCCTCCTTGGCGGACTCCGGCAGCACTGTCAGTGGCCCCTTCCCACCCGTCCGGAGGGTGACCTCATCGCCCTTCTCGACCCCATGGGCCTTGACCCACTCCGCCGGCAGTGTCATCGCGAGCGTCGAGGGGCCTAGGCGCTGGACCTTCCGGGTCTCCATGCCGATGACCTCCCTGCTACGGGCTTAAACAGTCGGGAGGTGACGCAGGGTGTTTACAGATGCCTCAGTGGACCGCGAGCAGCTCATGGGTGACCCGGCCGGTCCGCACGCGCATCCATCCACGGAGCGAGGCGTCCATCGTGGGGTCATCGGTGTCGACCCGCAGCACCCTGATCGTCTCGAGCTTCTGTGGCGAGGCGATGACAGAGAGCTCCGCAGCCGCGATCACCGGTGGGGTCAGCTGGAGGTTCCCCCGTCCGAAAATGAAGCCCTGACCCCCGATCGGGGAGATGATCAGCCGGGGGCGGACCCGCTCAACGAGCGTCTCGAGGGCGTTCGCATCGGCATCGGCGAGCGTGAGCTGGTCCCCCTCGACCACATCCACCCCCAGTGGGGTCCCATCGATCCCCAAGGCGGCCTTCACCTGCCCGAGGGTCCCGCCCGGACCCAGGATCACCGGTCGCTGCGACGTCGTGATCTCCGCGACCACCGCCTCGATGAGCCCATCGACCGAGCCACCGACGGACCGCTTCGCCCCCTGGACCGCCCGTGCCACCGGCGTCCGTGCCGTCGCCTGCAGTTCGATCGGCGCGGGGGCACGGCCCGCCCCCTGCGGCCGGTCGAGCACCTCCGCCTCGACGGTGTCGAAGCCCGCCTCGAGGATCTGTGCTGCGGCCTCGGGGGTCGCTGCGAACACACCGGAGTAGATCTTCACCCCCGCGGGGACCCCCAACAGCGGCACCTCGGTCCCCCGGATGCCCGAGGCGACATCCACCGCGGTGCCGTCACCGCCGACGAAGACGATCAGATCCACACCCAGGTCCGCGAACCGGCGGACCGCTGCGGTGGTGTCCGACGCATCCGTGGTGGACGGGGGCGTCGCACACACGGTCACCTCTGCACCCCCCGGCAGGTAGTCCGCCCCCATCGCCCCGCCCACCGTGGTGATCTGGAGCGCATCCAGCAGGGGTGCGGCCGCATCGATGAAGCGCACCGCCCGTGGGGGGGCCCGTGGTGTGCCCCCGCGTGTGCGGGCCGCCTCGACGACCCCGTCGGACCCCTTCAGGCCCACGGTGCCACCGATCCCGGCGATGGGGTTGACCACGAACCCGATGTGCATGGTCTTCGTAGGGGACGGGTGCGTTTAGGTCGATGGCATGCTCACGCGTCGTTCATCCGCTGCGCACGCTCTGTCTCACACCGCTGGCAGACCGTGACCCGGTAGGGCTCCCGCGAGTATGCACGGTTCTCGGGCTTCGTCGATTCGGTCCGGATCTCGATGCGCACCGTGTGCGGGGTCTCTCGTCCACAGGCCGGGCACTCCTCGGTTACCTCCGTCAATACCGCGGGCGGTGTGGGCATCTTGCGGGAGGTTTGGGTGCGTGTATAAGAACCTCCCTCTGCTGTGGCTACGCATGCCATGCCGGCTGCGCATCGGCGATGAACCGGCGGACGGCGGGGACATCGACCGTGCCGCTGGCGGTGCGTGGCAGCGCGTCCGTGACGTAGATGCTCCGCGGGCGATGTGCGGGATCGAGCGCGGTGTCGACTCGGGTGATGAGCTCGGGCAGCTGGGGGGGTGCGTCGGTCGTCACCACCGCGACGACCCGCTCGCCCCACTCCTCATCGGGCAGCCCGCCGACCCACACCGTCCGGACCCATGAGACCGCCGCGAGCACATCCTCCGTCACCCTGGGGTCGACGGTCTCGCCACCCGAGACGATCCGGCGGTCGGACCGACCGACGATCGTGAGCCAGCCGCGCGCGTCCATCACCGCCAGATCGCCCGTCTGGAACCCCCCATCGGTGAAGCCACTGCGGTCGCCGTCGAGGTACCCCGGTGAGAGCACCGCGCCCCGGACGACCAGCGGGCGGGGCGCTGCGTCCGCACGCGCGAAGGGCTCCACCGTCACCCCGGCGACCGGCGGCCCCACCGTGGTGGGGTCCTCAGCGAGCATCGCGGGCGTGGCGGTGGCGATCTGGGAGGTGGTCTCCGTCATGCCGTAGGTCACGTAGAGGGGCACACCGCGCGCGCGGGCACGCCGGATGAGGTCCGGGGGGGTGGCCGCACCACCGACGAGCACCACATCGAGCGAGGTGGGCACCGAGTCGGTCGCCGCCAGCCACCGCCGGAGCATCGTCGGGACCAGCGAGACTGCCGTGGCGCCGCTGCGCTGCAGTCGGCCGGAGAGCGCATCGGCGTCGAACCCCGCATCGAGGACGGTCGTCATGCCGTACAGCGGTGCACGGATGATGGGGAGCAACCCCCCCATGTGCTCGAGAGGCAGCGGATCGAACCACACCGTGTCCGCGGTGCCCGTGACACGCTCGGCGTTCGCCGCTGCGGCGGCCCGGAGGTTGCGGTGGGTGATCTGCACCGGCTTGGGGACACCGGTGCTCCCGGAGGTGAACATGATGAGCGGCACCTCCGGATCGAGCCTATGGGGGATGTGTGACCGCTCACGGGCGTCGAGGACCGTGATGGGCGAGCGCGCTGCGATGTCGATGACCGCACCCACCGGCACCCGCCCGAACCGCTGCTGCCGCTGCTGCCGTCCCAGCCGAGGTCCCAGGGGCACCGCCGTCGCGTGCCGGTGCCAGACCGCGTACAGCCACTGCACCGTCTCGATCGATCGGTGCATCACCACCCCGACCCGGTCGCCCGGGCCGACCATCGTCAGCTCCTCCGCACGGCGTGCTGCGGCCTCCGCCAGCTGCGAGAAGGTGAGCCTCCCCCGTGCGTCGGTGGAGGTCACCGCCAGCGACTCAGGCTGCGCGGTGGCGGTGCTGCGGAGCCACGCGGAGATGGATGGTCGGACCCAGGCGGACTCAGCCATCCGTCTCGACCAGCTCGATCAGGGTCCCCCCCACGGCCGCCGGTGGCAGAAAGCAGATCCGGCGGCCCTCGACACCTCTGTCGGGCGTGTCCGCGAGCGGCTCGACCCCAAGCGCCGAGAGCGTCTCGACCGTCGCATCCAGGTCCGCACAGGCCAGCGCGAGGTGGTGCAGCCCGGGGCCATCGCGGGCGAGGAACCGCTCGAGGCTCGGGTGGTCCAGCGGCTCGAGCAGCTCCAGACGCACCGCATCCACCTGGACGAACCGGATCGCGATGCCCCCATGCTCCGTGCGGGGGCCGCTCCCACAGTCGAACAGCGCCGCGAGCCGGAGTGCGAGGGCATCCACATCATCTGTGGCGACGCCGATGTGGTCGACGGCGTCGATCATCGCCCTACGCGGTACTCCCCGAAGACCTCCCGGAGCACGTTGCTGATCTCCCCCACCGTCGCCCGGGCCTTCACCGCGGCGATCATCGGTGGCATCAGGTTGTCGTCCGACGCGGCGGTGCTCGCGACCGCCTCCAGCGCCGCATCGACCGCCTCCGCATCGCGCTCCGCGCGGATCTGCTCGAGGCGTGCGACCTGCGCGGCCTCCATCTGTGGGTCAGCCTCTGCGATGTCCATGTGGGCCTCGTCGCCGTCGGTGTAAGCGTTGACCCCCACGATCGTCCGGTCGCCCGCATCGATCGCCGCCTGGCGTGCGAAGGCCACATCCTGGATCTGACGCTGGACCCACCCGGCCTCGATGGATGCCAGCATCCCACCACGGGTCTCGATCTGCGCGAGCAGCTCACGGGCCGCCTCATCGATCTGGGCGGTCAGCGACTCGATGTAGTAGCTGCCACCGAGCGGGTCGACGGTGTCGGCCACCCCGGTCTCCTCGGCGAGGATCTGCTGTGTACGCAGGGCGGTGTGGACCGCCTGTTCGGTCGGGAGTGCGAGCGCCTCATCCTTCCCGTTGGTGTGGAGGCTCTGCGTGCCGCCGAGCACCGCTGCCAGCGCCTGATACGCCACGCGGACGATGTTGTTGTCCACCTGCTGGGCGGTCAGCGTCGAGCCCGCCGTCTGGGTGTGGAAGCGCAGACGACGTGCTGCCGGATCGGTCACCCCGTAGCGGTCAGCGACCAGCGACGCCCACAGCTGCCGGGCTGCGCGGAACTTCGCGACCTCCTCGAGGAGGTTCGAGTCGGCGCTGAAGAAGAACGAGATGCGCGGGGCGATGCGCGCGATGTCCAGCCCCGCATCCTCCGCCGCATCCAGGTACGTGATCGCGTTCGCGAAGGTGAACCCCACCTCCTGGACCGCGGTGGAGCCGGCCTCGCGGATGTGGTAGCCCGAGATGGAGATCGGATTGAAGCGTGGCACCTCCGCGGCACAGAAGCCGATCGTGTCCGAGATCAGTCGGAGGGAGTCCGCCGGCGGGTAGATGTAGAGGTTGCGCGCGATGTACTCCTTGAGGATGTCGTTCTGGATGGTCCCCCGCAGCTCCGAGCGGTCGACCCCCTGCGCATCACCGAGGGCGACGTACATCGCCAGGAGCACCCCAGCCGGCGCGTTGATCGTCATCGACGTCGAGACCGCACCCAGGTCGATGCCGTCGAAGACGCGCGCCATGTCATCGATCGTGTCGATGGCGACCCCGGAGCGTCCGACCTCACCGGCGGCGATCGCCGCGTCGGAGTCATACCCCCGCTGGGTCGGCAGATCGAACGCGAGCGAGAGGCCCGTCGACCCGCTGTCGATCAGATACCGGAACCGTTCATTGGTCTCAGCGGCCGTGCCCATCCCCGCGTACTGGCGCATCGTCCAGAGCCTGCTGCGGTACATCGAGGGGTAGATGCCGCGCGTGAACGGTGGCTCCCCGGGGAGGTTGGACACCGCCTCACCGACCGTGTCTGCGGCGGTGTACAGCGGCTTGACATCGAACCCCTCCACGTCCGTGGTGAACTGCTCGCGGCGCTCGCCCACCCGGCCGATCACCGGCCCCAACGTCTCGGCATGCCACCGTGCGAGTGCATCATCCTCCTGTGGGTCGTTTGTTTGGCCACTCATGCCCACAGGTTGAGGCTGACCCGTCAAGAAGCTGTGTGGGATCCTGTCGCCATGCTTTTTGACCCGACCCCCCAACTCCGGTCATGTTCGGAGGCGCTGGGCTCGACCCACGAAAGATGCAGAAGATGATGAAGCAGATGGGGATCGAGATGACCGAGCTGGATGCGACCTCGGTCGTGATCGAGACGCCCGAGGAGACCCTCCGGTTCGATGATGCGCAGGTCACCCGGATGGATGCGCAGGGCCAGCAGACCTACCAGGTGATCGGCGAGCCGACGACCGAGGCGGTCGAGGTGGTCGACGCGGCTCTACCGGCGGATGACATCGCCCTGGTGGCCACGCGGGCTGGGGTGGATGAAGAGGTCGCGGCGGCGGCGCTGGAGGCGGCCGATGGCGACCTCGCGGCGGCCATCGCCTCGTTCGAGTGACGCTGCTGCTCGTCGCCGAGGGGCGGCGGTATCTCTGTGAGCCCGGGGCGGAGCTGCAGACCGACCTCGGGGTGCTGCAGCTGCCGGAGACGGTCGAGCCCGGCGATATCGTCGAGACCCATCTGGGGACGCGGTTCCGGGTGTTGCGCCTGCGTGGGCCCGACCTCTTCGATGAGCTGGAGCGGACCGGCGCCCCGATGCTGCCGCGGGATATCGGGTTGGTGATCGGGCTCACCGGCGCAGGTGTCGGCGATCGGGTCCTGGATGCGGGGACCGGCTCGGGGATCCTGTCGGTGTACCTCGCAGGCGTCGGTGCGACGGTGACCACGTATGAGCGGGAGCCGTCGTTCGCCGCGGTGGCACGGGCGAACATGCGCACCGCAGGGGTGGGCGACCGGGTGGAGGTGCGGGAGGCCGACATCCTGGACGCGCTCGAGGAGCTGCGTGCGGCCGAGCCCTTCGACGTGGTGACGCTCGATACGGGCGATGCCGATGCGGTCGTGCCTGCGGTCCCTGAGCTCCTCCGTCCCGGTGGGTACCTCGTGGTGTACTCCCCGTTCGTCGAGCAGACGCGCGCGGTCGTGACCGCCGCCCGTGAGGCGGGGCTCGCGGGCGTCGAGGCCATCGAGACCATCCAGCGGGAGCTGCAGGTCGACCCCCGTGGCAGCCGGCCGACCCCCAGCGGTGTGGGACACAGCGGCTACTTGACGCTGGCCCGTGCCCTGCCAGCTACCGACTGACGCTCGCGATCCCGCGGGTCAGCACCGCGGGCACCGCTGTGGGGTCGACCGGGTCCTCGGGGTGATCGAGCACGGATGCACCCGCGGCGGTGACCCATCCGTCACCGGCCGCGAAGACGGCAATCATCACGACGGCGGGATGCTCTGTGCCCGCGATGCGGACCCGTGCGCGCAGGCGTCGGAGGGGGGTGGCGCCATCGGGCGTGGCGATCGACGTCGTCCCCTCCGGATGAAGCGACGTGAAGCCGCGGTCGGCGAGCATCCCACGGAAGCGGGCGACCGCAGCGCGGCGGACCACCGGTGTCAGGCCGCGGGGCGCAGACAGCCCGGCAGGAGGGCTGATGGTCGCACCCAGGATGAAGCGCCATGGGGGGCGCTCGGGGGCGCTCGAGCAGACGCGCAGGTCGCGATGGACCTGCATCTGGATCTCGACGGTCCCACCGGGGACGCTGATCCGGTCGTGCTCTGGGGGGTCGATCGCGGCCCAATCGTCCGAGAGTGCGAGCGTGGGCGGGTCCATCCCGGTGGGGTCAGTGATCGTCCTCGCGCCACTTGTGGCCGCACCCGACACACGTGAAAAAGCGGGTCTCCGATTCGTCCGCTGAGCGGATCTGCTTCATCTGGTACTGTGCCCGATCGTGACCACAGGCGGGGCAGAGCGTCTCGGTCGTCGGTCCGATCTCCCCGGGGTCGATCTCCGAGACGTCGACCACGCCTGCATCCTCCCGCGCGGTCGTCGTCGTCATCGCCGCCTCGGCCGACCGGTCCCGATCGACCTCTCCGCCACATGCACTGCAGACCCACACCTCGTCTTCGACCCGCATGAGGGACCCACAGTCCGGACAGAAGCGCATATCCGCAGACACGGAGGGTCACCGACTTAAGGGCGACTATGGCGGGAGCACGTCGAACGCATCAAGACCCACCGCGGTGTAGCACCGTGCAATGACCCTCTCGGAGGAGGCACGAGGCAGACTGGCTGACATCGTCGAGCTGCAGCCCACCAAGAACGGGGTGCTGCAGGAGCGGTGGGAGCTCGAGTCGGGCAGCGAGGTGCACCGGTACCTCGAGTCGGCGCTGGGGGAGTACTACTACCGCGACGACAACAGTCTGATCCGTGCGACCGAGGAGGCTGCCGCACTGGTGGGGGTCGCCCCGGGGGTCGAAGCTGGCGATGGCGAGGGGGAGCTGATCGTCCGCATCAGCGCACTCGAGGCCGCCTGCTTCGATGTGCTCGCGGACCCCGAGGGGGCACCACAGAGCGTCGTGGGGGTGATGAATGCCGTCGAGGAGAGCGGCGTGTCCGTCCCGTCACCAGAGGCGGTGGAGGAGGCGCTGCAGTCGCTCCGACGCAAGGAGGTCGTCGAGGTGGTCTACCGGACCGTCCCGAACTTCCGACGGGCGCTGGCCGCCGATGCGGTGCGTGTCGAGATCCGTCAGGACTGACGGGTCCGGCGCCGCCGGGCCTCGAGGATCCGCTGGAGGCTCCGGCCGGGACCCCCATCGAGCGGCCATCCCCGCATCCGCCACTGGGGTGGCTCGGGCTCGCGCTTGGGGCATGCATGCCGACAGCCCCGGGGGGTCGGGACCGTCTGCTTCGCCGCACACCAGGGGAGGATCGCCCGTCCCACCAGCCGGGGCTCCAGATGCCGGCAGTCCGTCCGGAGGGAGCTGGCGTAGGACCGCCACCCCTGGCCGTAGACGGCCTCGGCGATGCGGTAGCGGATGGGCGCATCATCGGGCGCAGGGTGGAGGCGCCGGGGACGCCACAGCACGGACCCGGTGACCGCGGTGGACGGATGCGCGTCGATCCCGATGATCCCCACCCCCTCGGGCATCGGCTCGATCAGTGCGGCGGGGACGGCGGCATCGGCAGCGAGCGTCGTCGCCACCCACACCTCATCCGCCAGCGACCGCTCGACGTCGTGGGTGAGCTGCGCCCCCAGCCGACGGGCCGCGGACGCATCGAGGTCCGGCTTGTTCTCGATGGCGATGAGCCGCCGGACCCACGGTGGGTACGCGGCGATCTGCCGCATGAACACCCGGCGACCCCGGCGTTCGACCTCGAGCACGCCGCGGGCCGCAGCCCGGTGGATCGCCGGCAGCAGCCGCCGACGGGGGAAGCCGGGATCGGGCAGACAGTCACGGTACCAGGTGAACTCCGTGGGGGCGTTCTGGACCAGGAAGAGGAGGTCGCGATCGAGCGCTGCATCGCCGAACTGCGCGCGGGCACGCAGCCCCGCCGGATCGCACTCGAGGACGATCGTGTCCCACCGACGCGCCTGCTCTCCCAGCTGCCGCCCCACGATGACCGGCCCCCTCGCAGCGCGATGTGGGGGCCAGCTCCGCTCGGCCCACCGGCACACCAGCAGCTCGAAGCCGAACTCGTGTGTCGGGAGCTGACCGCGCAGAGCGGTCGTCACTCAGGCGACGTAGCTCCGCTGCCCATCGGGGCCGGCCTCGTCGGCCACCTCATCCAGATACGCATGCGCCCGCTTGAAGATGTCCCGGGGGCCATCCTGGGTGATCGTGTTCACCGCCTGCGCGTAATCACGCCACTGCAGGTCGCGGTGCTCGTTGGACAGCTCTGCGCTCGCCTCGAACGAGTGTGCGATGAACAGATGCACCGTCTTGTGGATCGTGTTCCCGCTCGCCTCGAAGATGTAGTCGTACTCCTCGCGGAACCCATCGACGAGGCGGAACTGCTCGATGCCCGCCTCCTCCTGGACCTCCCGGATCGCCGTCTGCTGGAGCTCCTCGCCTCCCTCGACACCACCTTTGGGGAACTCCCAGTCCCCCGGCCGGCTCTTCAGGAGCAGATACTCCCGTTCACCACGTGTGTCGCGGAAGAGGATCGCACCGGCGCTGACCGCTTCCACCGTCATTGTAACAAGGTAGCTGAGCGGTTCTAATGAGACTGTCGGAGACTCCGCCGCCTTCATACGGGGCTGGCGACATGGTACCGGTATGACCTACGTGACGAAGCTCCGGTTGGAGTCGGGCCAGCGGGAGGCGCTGGATGAGGTGGTCACGGGGCTCAAGGAGACGGTCGAGCGGAAGGGCGGAGAGTGCAAGGGCCCACACGCGTCACCGTCGGCATCGGTCCGGGTGTCACTGTATGACCGGGTCGATGCGAGCGAGCCCTACGATGCGTGGGAGCAGCCGGTGTATGAGCGGCGCCTGGAGATCTACGGGAACGAGCGGATCGTCGGTGAGCTCACCAACCGCAGCTTCCCCGACGGCATCCACGTGGAGATCGAGATCGACCAGCACCAGCCCGCGGGCCACCGCCGATAGTCAGTACTTGGGGGTCGCACCCGTCAGCGCGTACAGCCGGTCCATCAGGCGATCGCGGTCCGTCTGCCACGCGCCCAGGTCGCCTGGCGTGGCCGGGTACCGGTCGTACTGTCCGAGCAGCTCATCTGCGATGCGCTTCGTGCGGTAGAAGCCCAGGATCTGACGCCAGTAGCCGAAGGAGTCGACCGCGGTCTTCACCAGCAGTCGCGGGCCGAACGAGGTCGTCCCGGAGTACAGCGCCTCCGCGAGCTTCTCGCCCGGCAGCGACGCCAGCAGCCCCATGAGGTCATCCACATCCACCGCGGTCGCGAGGATGTTGTACACGTCGAGCCCCGCATAGCGTGCCCCGAAGTGGTCCATCACCCGCTGATTGTACGGCCACAGCATCTCCTCGCTCACATCCCCTGCATCGAGGGCCTCGACCGCCTGCTCGCCCGCGTACTGCCCCGCATAGGCCGCACCGGCGATCCCACCACCGGTCGTGGGGTTCACATGGCCCGCGGCGTCGCCCGCTGCGATGTAGCCCGCGGCGACCGCCGAGTCGTACGGGCGGCGCGTCGGCAGCGCCGCCCCCAGCTTGTCGATGACCTGCCCACCGGCGAACTCCCCCCGCGTCTGCAGATCCCGCCGGAGATCATCGACGAGCGTCATGGGCTCCTCGGTCATCTGGAAGCCCAACCCGGCGTTGATCGTCGTCTCCGTCCGGGGGAAGTACCACAGGTAGCCCGCCGCCCGCTCGGTCGGCTTGAACACCAGCGCATCGGACCACTCCACCGGATCGGGCACCTCGATGATCTCCCGGTAGGCGCTGCAGAAGTGGCGGAAGGTCACGTTGGTGTCGAACTGGCTGTCACCGAAGTCAGCGGTGTCCTGGAGGATCGACATCGCACCGGCGGCGTCGATGACCACCTCCGCACTGAACGTGTGGGGCGCTCCCCCCTGGGTGGCCTGCACCCCGGTGGTCCGTCCCGACTCGTCCTGGATGACCGACTGGACCACCGTGTCGTACGCGAACCGCGCACCCGCCCGCTCTGCACCCTCGATCAGCAGTCGACCGAACGCATCACGGTCGATCACCGCGAGCTCACCGGGGACGGGGATCTCCAGCACCGTATCCTCCTTGGGGATCTCGAAGCGACCGTGGTCCACATCCGTGTTCGTGAACGCGTCGGCGATCTGCGGCTTCGGGATCGCATCCGGGAACTTGTCTGCCCCCTTCAGCGCGTCACCACAGGCGATGTGACCCGCATCCTCGGCCGACTTGCGCTCGAGGACCACCACCGACGCACCCGCCGCCGCGACCGTCGCCGCAGCGTAGCACCCGGCCGTCCCCGCACCGACGACCACGACATCTGTCGCTGTGGTCCCACTCATTGTCCCGACTCCGGCAGCGTGGAGCAAAAGGGCTCGGTTCCGGCTAGATCAGTCGCTCGAGGGTCTCGGTGAGCGGCTCGACGACCGCCTCGACCGTCGCCGACTCCGCGTAGATGCGGAGCTTGGGCTCGGTCCCCGATGGGCGCACCAGTGCCCACCCATCATCGGCGAACTCCACGCGGAGCCCGTGCTCTGTGCTGATGGTCGCCGCGGGGAACAGCTCCGGGAGCTCGGCGGCGAGCGCCGCCATCACCGGGCGCTTGCGCGCATCCGGGCAGTCGATGCTCAGCTTGCGGTACGGCAGCTCATCGATCGGCGCGAGGAGTGCATCCAGCCCCCGCTCAGCGATCAGGCGGGTGACCAGCACCGCGGAGGCCGTCCCGTCGATCCATCCACCCAGTCCGGGATGGAGGTGCTTCCACGGCTCGGCGGCGAAGACCACCGCGTCGCCATGGGTGGCGAGCCCACCCTGGAGGTCGCCCAGGGCGACGCGGACGGTGCGGCCTCCCGCCGCATCGACCGCGGTGTCGATGCGTCTCGATGCGTTGGGGGTCGTGACCACCACCGGGTCGGGGATCTCGGTGGTCTCGAGCAGCGCTGAGGCCACCACAGCCAGCACGGTGTCCTCATGGATCACCTCCCCGTCGGGGGCCAGGAACACCACCCGGTCGGCATCGCCATCGTGGGCGATCCCCAGGTCGAACGAGCCCGCACGGAGCATCGCAGCCAGCGTCTGTAGCGTCGCTGCGGTGGGCTTCGATGCGCGTGCCGGGAAGTGACCGTCCACCTGGCCGTTCAGCACCACCACCTCCGCCCCCGCCGCCCGCAGCGCGGGCGCCGACGTCATCGCACCGGTGCCGGTGCCCGCATCGAGGCACACCGACAGCCCCCTCGCGTCCGCACCCACGGGGGTGGTGTACCGGTCGATCGCCCGGAGGTACGACCGCCGCACGGTGGCCGCAGAGCTGCTCCCCCACCGGTCCCATCGCACCGGCGCCGGCGCCTCCGCCACCGCCGCGGCGACGGCGGCCTCCGCCGACCCCGATGCCTCCCGCCCCGCGATGAACAGCTTGAGGCCGTTGTCCCCCGGGGGGTTGTGCGAGGCGGTCACCATCACCCCGACCCCGTCCCGTGCGCTGTACGCCAGCAGCGGCGTGGTCACGACCCCCAGCTCGCAGACGCTCGCCCCACCCGCGAGCAGCCCCGCCGTGACCGCCCGGAGCAGTGCAGCCCCGGAGGTGCGACCATCCCTGCCCACCGCGACCACCAGCTCCGGGGAGGCCAGCTCCGCGGCGACCGCGTGACCAACGCGCACCGCCAGGTCGGGGGTCAGCCGCGAGCGGACCGGACCGCGCACACCGGCGGTCCCGAACAGTCCCATATCCGCGCTTCAGGAGCCCCTCGCTTATGCGTTGTCACCCGGGTCGGCCACCGGAGGCTGCGGCGATACACCCGACAGCTCCTCGAGCGACCACAGGACCATCCGCGCCTGGACCTGCGCACGCGTGTCGGCTGGAGCCGCGGGGTCGGCGATCGCCGCCTCCGCGGTGGCACGCATCTCCGCCTCCAGTGGCAGCTGGTCGGGCACCTCCCGGGTGGTCGACAGATAGGTCTCGAAGTCCTCGCGGATCGTCATCGATGCACGGGCGACGCTGCAGCGACCGATCGGGTTCTGCCCGAGCTCGAGGACCAGATCGCTGACGAGCGCCCAGTCACTCTCACAGAAGTACAGCGAGAGCGTGCCCACGATGTCCTGCCACGCGACGGAGCCCGCATGCCGCATGAGCTGCACACAGCGGGGGGGCAGCTCCACCTGCTGGACCGTCCGTGCATCATCGCACAGACAGCAGGGCTCCACCGTCTGACCGGTGTACATGGACCCGCTTGCATCCGTGCAGACAAGAGGGGACTGGTCAGCTCACCACTCCGAGAGCACATGACCGATCCGCCGGCGCACACCACCACCGAACTGTCGCAGCGAGATCCGCCAGGGGGTGCGTGACCCCTCCACGCGGGTCGCGCCGGCGGCGACCGCGGTGAGGATGCTGGCAGCATCCCCCGCGGGTGCGTCCACGACCGTCACCGCCTGGCCCACCATCTCCGCGATGTGCGCATCGCTCCCGGCGGTCTGGGCGAGCCCCGCGCGACGGGCGAAGCGGGCGGCCCGCCGGTTCGACCGGCCGGTCAACAGCCGGGAGTTGTACACCTCCACCGCATCCGCCGCGGCCATCGATGCGGGCCCGACCTGCGCGGCGACACCGTGTCGCGAGCGCTGGAAGGGGTGGGGGATCACCGAGATGCCCCCCGCAGCGGCGATCGCCTCCAGCGTCGCCGCGAACGACTGCCCCGCCGCGATGGGTGCATCGATGCCGAGGGCGAGCACGTGGCCCGCAGCGGAGGTCACCTCCATGCCCGCGATCGGGACGATGCCTGCCGGGGGGGCCAGCCGCTGCAGCTCCGCGGCCGCCCGGAAGTCATCATGGTCGGTGATCGCCAGCGCATCGATGCCCACCGCTGCGGCCTGCGCGACGATCAGCTCGACCGGATCGCGACCGTCGTAGGAGTACTCCGAGTGGACATGCAGTTCGGCGACCGGCACGGCCCCCCAGAGCAGTGGTGGCGGTAAAAATGGCCCGGCATCCCCAGGGGACCCGAACGGCTATTGCTCCCAGCGATGAGCCGAGATGTACATGCCGCTGTCCGCCTCGGATGTCGAGCTGATCACCGAGCAGCTGGGACGGGCGCCGACGGGGACAGAACGCCTGCTCTTCGAGAACCTCTGGAGCGAGCACTGTGCGTATCGCTCCTCCCGACGGCTGCTGCGCGGATTCGACACAGCGGGGCCACAGGTCATCATCGGCCCCGGTGACGATGCGGCGGTGGTCGACCCCGCAGGAGGGCACTGGTACCTCACGCTGGGGATCGAGAGCCACAACCATCCGTCGTTCGTCGACCCGATCGACGGGGCGGCGACCGGTGTCGGGGGGATCGTGCGTGACACCCTCTCGATGGGCGCATTCCCCATCGCGCTCGTGGATGACCTGTTCGTCGGACCGCTGGATGACCCCCAGAACCGCTACCTGCTCGAGGGGATCGTCACCGGGATCGCCGGGTACGGGAACGCGATCGGGGTCCCCACCGTCGAGGGCAGCGTGGAGCTGCACCCGGGGTACACGGGGAACCCGCTGGTCAACGTGGGATGTCTGGGCCTCGTGCACCGGGATGCGATGGTGACGGCGGCGGCCGAGGCCGAGGGCGATACGCTCGTGCTCGTCGGCAGTGCGACCGGTCGGGATGGGCTGGGTGGAGCGGCCTTCGCGAGCGCGGACCTCGGTGCGGATGCGGCGGTCGAGGACCGCCCTGCAGTGCAGGTGGGCGACCCCTACACCGAGAAGCTGCTGATCGAGTGCAACACGGCGCTCATGGAGACGGGCGTGGTCCACGCCGCGCGCGACCTGGGCGCTGCGGGCCTGGGTGGGGCGACCGCGGAGATGGTCGCGAAGGCGGACAGGGGTGCGGTGATCGACCTCGAGGCGGTCCCCCAACGCGAGCCGGGGATGCAGCCTGCGGAGATCCTCCTGGCAGAGTCCCAGGAGCGCATGTGCTATGCGGTCGCCCCAGCAGACGTCCCGGAGGTGCTGGCACTGGCCGAGCGCTTCGAGCTGTCCGCGGCGGCGATCGGCACGGTCACCGATGGGCGCTACCGATGTACCTTCGCGGGCGAGACCGTGGTCGATGTGCCCGCCGCACTGCTGGCAGACGGTGCGCCGGCGGAGCAGCACCCGCAGGCCCCGGTGGTGCGGACGGGCGAGCCCGTCGAGCAGGCACCGTTGCGGGAGGCGGTGACGCGGCTGCTGGCGGATGCACGGGTGGGCAGCCGGGCGTGGGTCTACCGGCAGTACGACCATGAGGTGGGGCTGCGCACGCGGGTGGGGCCGGGTGCGGACGCGGCGGTCATCGGGGTGCCCGAGCTCCGCACACAGGTGGCGCTCGCCAGCGGCGCGAACCCGCGATGGACCGACGCGGATCCGCGACGTGGGGCGATGGCGAGCACGCTGGAGGTCGCGACGAACCTGGCGGTGGTGGGGGCGCGGCCCCTCGCGGCCGTGGACTGTCTCAACGCGGGCAACCCCACCGACCCGGCGGTGTACGCGGCGACCGCCGAGATGACCGCCGGGGTCGCCGCCATGTGCCGCGACCTGGAGGTCCCGGTCGTCGGTGGCAACGTGTCGCTGTACAACCAGTCCGAGGAGGGGCCGGTCCCGGCGACGCCCACGATGCTGCTGCTGGGCACCGATGCGATGGCGGATCCCCCGGGGATGCAGGCGGAGGGAGGTGCGACACTCGCGGTGGTGGGCGGGCTCGATGGAGGGTTGGGAGGGTCGCTGCACGCGGCGGTCTCCGGTGGTGGCGGCAGCTTCCCCGCGGTCCCAAGTGCCCCCAGACGGCGGCTGCAGGCGATCGCGGACGTCGCCCGTAGCGCGCACATCACGGCGATCCATGACATCAGCGACGGTGGAGTCATGCTCGCGCTGCTCGAGCTGCTCGGGCCGGACCTGGGCGCGCGTGTGGAGCTGCCCGACCAGGCGGCACTGTTCACCGAGGCGCCCGCGCGGGTGCTCGTCGAGACGACGGATGCGACCGCGCTGCGCGAGGAGCTCGCCGGTCGTCTGCGGATGGATGTGGTCGGCGAGAGCACCGCTGACCCGGTGGTCACGGTGACCGCAGGGGCAGAGCAGGTCGACATCGACGCGGCCGAGCGGGCCGCTGTCGCGCGTCGGTTGGCCGACCGCTTCGTGTAGCCCTACAGCAGCAGCGCCAGTGCGGCGATCGCGACGGTGCCGATGGCCGTCACGAGGAAGCCGACGATGATCTGGTGGCGGTCGGCCGCCTGCATCGGAGCGGTCTCACGGCCGGCGAGGGGCTGCGTCATACCACCGCTGTGGCGGCCGTGCACATAGCACCGACGATGACGAAACCACTATGCGAGCCCTGCATCTGCCTCCGGTAGATCATGCTCACCAAGCGGGTCATCCCCTGCATCGACGTCGACCTGGATGCGGATGGGAACCCGGCGGTGTACACCGGCGTCCACTTCGAGGACCTCGCGTACACCGGAGACCCCGTCGAGATGGCCAAGCTGTACAATGCAGCCGGTGCGGACGAGTTCGTGTTCCTCGACATCACCGCATCCGCCGAGGGGCGTGCGACGATGCTGGAGGCGGTCGCAGCCGTGGCCGATGAGGTGTTCATCCCGCTGACCGTCGGCGGGGGGATCCGCACCACCGAGGACATCAAGCAGACGCTGCGTGCGGGGGCGGACAAGGTCTCGATCACCACCGGCGCCATCGAGCAGCCGGCGCTCATCGAGCAGGGGGCGGCCGCATTCGGGAGTCAGTGCATCGTCATCTCCGTCGATGCCCGCCGCCGGCTCGATGAGGAGGGTGAGCACTACGTGCAGATGGACGGGGAGTCGGGCTGGTTCGAGGCGACGAAGCGCGGGGGCAGGGAGGGGACGGGGATCGACGTCCTGAGCTGGGTCCAGGAGGCGGAGCGACGAGGCGCAGGCGAGCTGTTCATCAACTCGATCGACCGGGATGGGACCCAGGAGGGCTATGACATCCCACTGACCGCTGCGGTGACAGAGCTCACGTCCACGCCGGTGATCGCATCATCCGGATGTGGTGGTCCCGAGGACATGCTGGAGGTGTTCACGGCGGCCGACGCCGACGCGGCGCTCGCCGCATCGATCTTCCACTTCGGTCGCTACAGCATCCCCGAGACCAAGCGGTTCCTCGCGGAGGCGGGCCTGCCGATCCGTCCGCCCTGACTCACTGCGCCGCGGCGAAGGCCTCGGCGAACGCCTCGCTCATCGACTCCACACTGTCAGCGGCGGTCGCCAGCGCCTCGAGCGGGTCGACCGCCCCCTCGGTCTTCAGCGTCAAGATGGGGTCCACCTGACCCCCGGACTGCTCGGGGTTCATATCGTAGGTCGCCGCACCGACCCCCTCGGTCTCCAGCAACGCCCCCTTCAGCACATTCATGAACGTGTGATCCTCGCCGGCGAGTTCGATCCGCAGCAGCTCATCGGTCTTCTCGAGGACGGTCAGCTCCATGCCACCATCCAGTCTCGCGGGTGAATCAATATGTCGATGCGGCCGGCAGTCGGTGGAGAAGGCGGGGCAGGTCCCCGCGTGCGAGGCGTGTCCTCGCGGGCCGACACGGCTTCGACCAGCACCGACCAAGCCATCACGGTCGCACCGTGGCAGCATCATGACCTCCATGTGGGGGGACCCATGGGGCGTGACCACCCGGATCATCTTCGTGCACCGGGATGCTCTGTCACAGCGTGGCGGTACACGGTGCCATGATGATTCTGCACGGTCGGTCAGTGTGTGAGCTGCCGGTGGACATTCGTCAGACGACGCCTCACCGGACGAAGTAGGAGCCGCCCTCGGCGAGGAACCGACCGAGATCCGCCTCCCGCCGGTAGTCGGTCTCCTGCAACCGCACGAGTGCATCGGTGAGCGCATGCGCCTCAGCAGGAGACCAGTGTGCGGGCTCAGCGATGGGCATGATGAGGAACCCACTGCCCACGATCTCCTGCGCGTGCAGGCGATGCATGCCAGCTGCGAGTCGCCTCCCCTGTGCCGAGTAGGTGCGGAGCACATGGGCGGTGGCCGCCCGACCGACCGGCAGCAGCACGTGCGCGGCGATCGCACGCACCTCCGCGTCCAGGAAGGGCTCACATGCCAGATGGGACCGGCGGTCCGGGGCCCCACCCTCGGGGACACACAGGTGCAGATACGACAGGTACGTGGCGTTCACGACCGGGGGCAGCTGGGGTGATGCGAGGAGGTCCGCCCGCGCGAGTGCGCGCAGCAGCCGGCCACCGGCGCCGTTGCTGAATGGGATCTGCGTCTCGGCCCCCCCGTGGACACCGGGGTGGTGACCGATCACGTGGAACGCAGCGTTGACGTCACCGTACCCGGGGACGAACCGTGCGCAGTCGGGCTGGAACCCGAACGGGTTCGAGACGCGATCGGTGACCGTGTACACACAGACCGCTGCGGTGAGTGGGTAATAAGCCCAGCGTGACGGCCTACTGCTCGGCCCGTCCTGCGAGCTCGGTGACGACCTCAGGGTTCCGCAGTGTGGTGGTGTCGCCGATCTCCTCGGCGTTCGCGATCTGCTCGAGCAGCCGACGCATGATCTTGCCCGAGCGTGTCTTGGGCAGCTCAGGGGTGAAGATGATGTCCCGTGGCCGGGCGAACGGCCCGATCGCATCCTCGACGCCGGTGATGATCCGGTCGTGCATGACCTCCTGTGCGTCCGCGGCATCCTCGGTGATCACGTACGCGACGACGGCCTCCCCCTTGAGGGGGTCCTCGCCGCCGACGACCGCCGCCTCGGCGACGCCCTCGACGCCCACGATCGCCGATTCGATCTCCATGGTGCCCAGGCGGTGCCCCGAGACGTTGATGACGTCATCGACCCGCCCGAGGATGGTGAGGTACCCGTCGTCATCCAGCTTCGCACCGTCCTCTGGGAAGTAGACCCACTCGTCCGCGTCGGGGTCGGAGTACGTCTCCCAGTAGGCGGTGTGGAAGCGTTCGGGGTTGCGATACAGCGTGCGCAGCATCCCCGGCCAGGGCCGTTGGACGGTGAGATAGCCCGCTCCACCCGGCTCGATCGGCTCGCCCGCGGCGTCGACCACCACCGCATCGATCCCCGGCAGCGGCGGCCCCGCCGCCCCCGGACGCATCTCGGAGATGCCGGGGAGCGTGGAGATCATCATCCCCCCCGTCTCCGTCTGCCACCACGTGTCGACGACCGGACAGCGGCCGCCACCGATGTGCTCGTGGTACCAGCGCCACGCGCGGGGGTTGATCGGCTCACCCACGGTCCCGAGCAGCCGGAGGCTCGAGAGGTCATACGGTGAGACGTGCTCGGACCCCCACTTCATGAACGCCCGGATCGCGGTGGGGGCGGTGTAGAACACATCCACGCCGTATGACTCGACCATCTGCCAGAGGCGGTCACGGTCCGGGTGGTCCGGGGCACCCTCGTACATCACCGTGGTGACACCGAGTGCCAGGGGACCGTAGACGATGTAGGAGTGTCCGGTGATCCACCCGATGTCCGCGGCGCACCAGTAGGTGTCCTCCGGCTTGAGATCCAGCACCGCGTGTGAGGTCCACGCCGCATACGAGAGGTACCCGCCGGTGGTGTGCTTGACCCCCTTCGGCTCCCCGGTCGTCCCCGAGGTGTACATGAGGAACAGCATGTCCTCCGCACCACGCTCGACCGGGTCGACCGCCTCCCCACGATGACGATCGATGCGGTCGCCCCACCAGTGCTGACCCGCATCCGCATCGAGGGACTGGTCGGCGCCCGCAGCACCCAGGCGGTCGACGACGATGGTCGTCGGTGGGGTCTCGAGCGCACCGACGCCATCGAGCGCCTTCGAGAGGTGGTCGAGGGGGTCCCCCCGGCGGTAGTAGCCATCGCAGGTGATGAGGTACGACGAGTCGGCCGCGGTCATCCGGGTCGCCAGCGCATCGGCCGAGAAGCCCGCGAACACCACCGAGTGCGGGGCACCGATGCGGGCACAGGCGAGCATGGCGATGGGCAGCTCAGGGATCATCGGCATGTAGAGCGTGACCACATCGTCCTCCTGGACACCGAGGTCACGCAGCATCGCCGCCGCGGCGTTCACCTCCGCCAGCAGCTCCGTGTAGCTGAACGTCCGTGTGCTCCCCTCCTCCCCCTCCCACCGGATGGCGGCCCGGTCGCCACCGCCGGCGTCGATGTGCCGATCGAGGCAGTTGGCCGCCGCGTTGAGCGTGCCATCAGCGAACCAGCGATAGTGCGGTGCATCGGCGGTGTCGAGCACCTCCTCGTAGGGGCTCATCCACTCGAGGAGATCCGCAGCACGGCGCCAGCACTCCGGCCAGTTCTCCTCGAACTCGGTGTAGATGTCGGGATCGGTGATGTTGGCCTGTTCGATGAAGGACGCCGAGGGCGCGAACGCCTCCTCGGCGGCAAGTCGTGCCTCCAGGTCGCCATCGTCTGACATGTCAGTTGATGTCATGGAACCCTCATCATAAATATGCACCTTCGTGCCGACGGTGCGGGCTTTTTGTCCGTGCTGGTCAACCTCCTGTATGGAGGACAGGTACAGCCTCACCCGGCGGCACGCGCTCGCCATGGCCGGTGTGGCCATCGGCCTCGCGGGGTGTCAGGCACCTGCAGATGTCACACCGGTGGCGATCCCACCAGAGGCCCGATGCGACCGGTGTGGGATGCAGATCCATGCCCATCCCGGCCCGACCGCACAGGTGTTCTTCCCGGCGGGGGCCCCGCACGGTCGGGAGGGGCCCGCATGGTTCGACAGCACCTGGGAGGCGTACCAGTACGTCTTCGAGCAGGAGCAGGAGCCCATGGCGTGGTTCGTCACCGACTACAGCGCCGTCGAGCCGGCGGTGACCGTGGATGACGGGGTCCACACGATCGCTCGGGAGGTGCACGCCCAGAGCTTCGGGGCGGCCGAGGCGGTCAGCCTCGTCGCGGACTCGCGCGTCATCGGGGCGATGGGCAGGGACCTGATCGGCTTCGGCGAGCGCGATGATGCGGTGGCGTTCCAGCGGGCACATGGTGGGGCGGTCACGACGCACGAGGCGGTCACACCAGCGCTGATCGGGCTGCTGGGGCGGTGAGGGCCCGCATCGGCCCGCGGGCGACGCTGGGGCTCATCGCGCTCGTGGGGCTGCTGCTCGTGGGCGCGCCAGCGGTGGCCCTGCTGCAGCCCGCGACGGCAGCCGACCTCGATGCACTGGAGATCTCCGAGACGATCGTCTACGGGGGGACCGACGTCGACCTGCGACGGGCGGACGCCGAGGCGTTCGAGCTGCCCGCGGTGATGGTCGCGTACACCCAGTACCCGTACGTGGTGAGCTATCTGGGCCCCGCTGAGGCGGCCCGACAGCTGGCGTCCCCCGCCACCCGCCGGCAGTTCGGGCGCCCCGCCACGATGCAGACCACCGACTTCAGCTCGGTCGCGGTGTCCGCCGATGCGTCGGGGTACCTGCGCACGCCGGCGGGTCGGTCACCGGGGTGGACCCCCGCGGAGACCGCCACCTACGTGGTCGACAGTCGTGCGCGGATCGCCTCAGGGCCCGTCGCGGTGGGCTTCTCGGAGGCCGCCGACGCCCGTGACTTCGCCGAGATGCACGGTGGGCGGACGGTGGGGTTCGACACGCTGGCCGACGCGAGGACCCCCCCGGACCGCGAGGCGGCGTTCACCGCGGCGCTCACCGCGCGCACCGGCTGGGCGGATGCGCTGACCGCTGCCGCACCGGAGAGCACCGAGACGGTCATCGTCGGCGTGGATGCGCCGACGGTGGCCGCCGCGGTCGCCGAGGCACCGACGGGGGCGACGGTCAGCGTGCCCGCGGGGCACCACGCGGTCGGGACGGTGGTCGTCGAGCGACCCCTCACCATCCAGGGGGCGGGACCCGCGACGGTGCTCAGCGGTGATGGGGGTGGCTCGCCGATCATCGTGCGGGCGCCCGAGGTGACGATCCGCGACCTGCAGATCGAGGGGGTCGGGTCGGTGGGGGCACGCGACCCCGGTGAGGGCGCGTGGGATACGAGCATCCAGCTGGCATACGGTGGCGGAGATGCGGGGATCGTCGTGGACGGCGCGCCACAGGCCCGCATCGAGGGGGTGCGGATCGACACCCCGGCGAGCGGGATCATCGGGCGGGACGCGACGGCGATGGTCGTCCGTGATGTCACGATCACCGGGGCGAGCAGCGCCGCGGAGGGGTTCATGGGTGTCATCGTCATCGGTGCACCGGCTGTCATCGAGGCGGTGAGCGTCCGCGGTGGTCGCGATGGGGTGTACACCCATCGGGCCGATGGCACGGTGATCCGGGGATCGACGCTGGCGGCGCACCGCTACGGGACCCACCTCATGTACACCTCGGGTGCGGTCGTCAGCGACACCACCATCCGCGGCGGCGAGGCCGGTGTGATGATCATGACGCGTCCGGAGGGGAACCTCGTGGTGGGCAACCGGATCACCGATGCCCGCTACGGCATCGTCCCGGCGGGAGGTGACTCGTACATCGCGCACAACACGGTCTCGGGGGCGGCGTTCGGCATCCAGGTCGCGGGGGACCGACACCTGATCACCCGCAACCGGGTGGAGGCGAACGCGGTGGGGCTGCGGGCGAATGAGATCCTCCCGACGAACACCGTCATCCGGAATGACATCGTCGACAACGGCAAGCCGGCGGTCGCGACCCTCGGACCGCAGCGCATCTGGACACGGGCGGGCGTGGGCAACTACTGGGGCCAGCTGCCCGGACTCGACCGGGATGCGGATGGGAGCTACGACCGCCCGTTCCGCCCCACCGCAGCGCAGGACCGCCGTCTGCTCACCGCGCCCGGGGAGGTGGTCATCACGGAGGCGCCGGCGATGCGGCTCAGGCGGGCGGCGGAGACGGCCATCGGTGGGCTGCGCGAGCCCGGGGTGGTCGACACCGCACCCGCGACGGAGCCGTTCACCACGGCGGGGTCGCCATGACGGTGACGGCGATCTCCGCGGTGGGGCTCACCCTCACGCGGGGGGGACGACAGCTGTGCGTGGACTGTGACCTGGAGCTCCCCGTGGGTGAGCTGACGGTGGTCGTGGGGCCCAACGGCAGCGGCAAGACCACGCTGCTGCAGACGCTCGCGGGGCTGCGGACGCCCACCGCCGGTCGGGTGGTACACCACGTGGACCCGCCCCTGGGGTACCTGCCGCAGCGACCGGCCTTCCGGGCGGGCTTCACCGTCGCGGAGACGCTGGAGTACTACCGCCAGCTGGCTCCGGCCGGGGGACGCGCATCGGTTCCCGCCCTGCTCGAGCGGGTGGGCCTCGGGGGGCGGGCAGATGACCCCGTCGACGGGCTCTCCGGAGGGATGATGCGCCTGTTCGCGGTGGGCGTGGCGCTGATCGGCGACCCGCCGGTGCTGCTGTTGGATGAGCCCACCGGCGGACTCGACCCGCAGATGCGCGATGCGATCGTCGCGATCGTCAGCGAGGAGCGTGAGGGGGGTCGGGCGGTGGTCCTGGTGACGCACGGGCTGGGGGCCATCGATCCGCTCGTGGACCGGGTGGTGGTGATGGGTGAGCCGGCGTCGGTGACCGTGGGGGCGAAGGACACACTGTGCGAGCAGACCGGCACCGGGACGCTCGAGGGCCTGTACCGGCAGCTCACCGAGGTGGGGCCGTGAGTCGCAGGGGCAGGGCACAGCTCGCGATCGTGCGGCGCGAGATCCGCTCGCTGGTGGGCAGCCCCACAGGTTGGGTCGTGATGGGGGGTGCGGTCGCGGCGGTGCTCGGGATCGCCACACTGAGCGCACCGGGGGGCTACCAGGCGACGGCGGTCGACCTCCTGGTGGTGCTGGAGGTGCTCGTGCCCGCGGTGGGGGTCGCCCTGGGCTATCGGGCGGTGCTGCACGACCGTCTCAGCGGGGAGTGGGCGGTCCATCGCGCGATGGGGGTGCGGCCACGCACGTATCTGCAGGGGGTGTTCATCGGGCAGGTGACCGTGGTGGGGCTGGTCATCGGCGGCAGCCTGACGGTGGCGACGGCGATCGTCGCGGCCGGGCGGGCCCGGCCGGTCGCCTTCCTCGCGAGCAGCCCGGCGGTCGCAGACCCCACCGCGATGCTGTGGCTGGTGGGACTCTCGATCGGCTACGTGGTCCCGATCGTCGCGCTCGTCATGCTGCTGTCCGTCTGGGCACAGCGGCGACGCGATGCCATCGTCGGGGCGGTCGTGGTGGTGGGGCTCGTGGTGATCGGGCTGGATGCGGCCGCGATCGTGACGGCGGTCCCGCTGCCGGTGATGGTGGTCCTGAGTCCGGGGGCGGGGTACCGCACACTGGTGCTGACGGTGGGGGTGGGTCTGAGTGCCCAGGGGCCGGTGACCGCGGCGCTGCTGGGGTGGGCGACATGGACGCTGGTCGCAGTCGGTGTGACCCTGCGGCGCCTCGGGGCGAGACCCTAACCGAAGTTCTCGATCTTGGCGGTGCTGGGGTCGATCATGTCCACCGCGGTGGCCTCTGCGACCAGGTCTGCGAACCCGAAGACGAACACCTGCGCGGTGCCCGGCGACGGCGAGACCGTCGCGATGCCCTCAGACAGTGGGGCGGCATCGATCCAGACCGCCGCCCCAGCCTCGGCGAGGGCATCGAGGCGGTCGCGGTGGGCAGGATCGGCGGTCTGGTACACCACCCCGACATCGGCACCCCCCGCGAGCGCCACCTCAGCGATCGCGACGGCGGGGCCCACCCCCGGCCCCCCAGCGAGGATGAGCACCTCTGAGGCACCCTCGTAGGTGCTGTTGCCGAACGGCCCCTCGAAGGTGAGCGGTGCCCCCTCATCGAGCGCCTGCAGGCGCTCGGTGACCGCACCCCCGGCCTCCGGGTCGAACCCGATCGTGAGCTCGAACCGCTCGGTGATCACCGACGAGGAGATCGTGTAGAACCGCCCGACGGTCTCGCCGTCGATCTCGAAGAGCAGCTTGACGAACTGGCCGGGGGAGGCGTCGAAGCCTGCGGGGGTCGCAAGCTCCACCGCGACCGTGTCGGGACCCACGGAGGTGATGCTGTGGACGGTAGTCTCCATACCCGTGTGAGCGGGTGCGGTCGCTTAGGGGCTGGGTTTCCATGGGAGGCCATACCAGGCTTGACATCCTCACAGTTCAGGGGCGGTTGACGCCGAAGGAACTGTACATTTGTCGTGATTGCATCGATGTGGCAGACGAACGTCCAAAACGACAGGGCCACACCCGGGGCGCGGGACCCCCTCTTTCAGAAGGCTTTTGCAGCGGTGTTCGCAAGCTCTGCTGACATGCCTGCGGACTTCAACTGGGCGGTCGGTGGGGAGGCCGGAGATGGCATCGACTCCACCGGGAAAATCTTCGCGCAGGCGCTCTCACGCGCCGGGCGTCACGTCTTCACCTCGAAGGACTTCGCCTCCCGGATCCGCGGTGGCTACACCGCGTACAAGATCCGGACGGCGCTCGAGCCAGTCGAGAGCGTCGTCGACAGGCTCGACGTGTTGATCGCGTTGACACCCCGGACGATCGAGGAGAACCTCGAGGAGCTGCACGCGGGGTCGATCATCATCTATGACGGCGAACGGACGACCATGGAGAACGTCGCCGTGCCTGCGGAGATGCACGCCGTGGACGTCCCCCTCAAGCGGCTGGCAGAGGAGGCAGGTGGGGCGATCATGCGCAACGTCGTGGCGCTGGGGGCAGCCTGTGCGGTGTCCGCCTTCCCGATCGAGAACCTCGACAGCGCCCTCGAGAAGCGGTTCAGGAGCAAGGGGACGGCGCTCGTGGAGAACAACCAGGCAGCCGCACGGGCCGGTGAGTCGTACGTGCAGGCGGAGTACGACATCGATGTGCCGGAGTACCGTCTGGAGACCACCGATGCGGATTACGTGCTGCTGAACGGCGACCAGGCGATCGGGATGGGGGCGATCGCCGCCGGCTGTCGGTTCTACGCCGGCTACCCCATCACACCAGCGACTGCGGTGATGGAGTACCTCACCGGACGGATCGAGCGCTTCGGCGGTCATGTGCTGCAGGCGGAGGATGAGCTGTCTGCGATCAACATGGCCCTTGGTGCAGCACGAGCTGGTGCACGGGCGATGACGGCCACCTCGGGACCGGGCATCGACCTGATGACCGAGACGTTCGGTCTCATCGCCACCTCGGAGACACCGCTAGTGATCGTCGATGTGATGCGATCGGGCCCCTCGACGGGGATGCCGACGAAGCAGGAGCAGGGCGATCTGAACACCCTGCTGTACGGCGGGCACGGGGAGCTCCCCCGGTTCGTCGTGGCGCCGACGACGATCGCAGAGGCGTTCTGGAAGACCGTCGAGGCGTTCAATCTGGCAGAGCGCTACCAGACCCCGGTCTACCTCGTCGCCGACCTCGCCATGGCGGTGACCGAGCAGACGTTCCCGCATGAGGTGTTCGACATGGATGCGGTGGAGGTCGACCGTGGGCGCCTCGTCGATGCGACGGGGCTCGACGAGTGGACCACAGACGGCAAGTTCACCCCGCACGCGGTGACGGATGATGGGGTGTCCCCACGCGTGCTCCCAGGCACCCCCGGTGGGGTGCATATGTCCACGGGGCTCGAGCACGATGCGTTCGGTCGGCGGACCGAGGACACGAACGTCCGCATCGAGCAGGTCGACAAGCGACAGCGGAAGTTCGACGTCGCGCGCGAGCGTGAGGCGTTGGAGGTCCGCAGCTTCGGTGCGAGCGATGCGGAGACGCTCGTGCTCAGCTGGGGGTCGAACGAGGGGGCGATCGTGGAGGCGCTCGGGCTCCTCGAGGAGCCCGTCCACTTCCTGTCGGTCCCCTATCTGAGCCCGCGTCCCGACCTCACCGAGGCGGTGGAGGCCGCAGCGCAGGTGATCGTGGTCGAGTGCAACGCGACCGGGCAGTTCGCCAACCTCATCGAACACGACACCCTGCAGCGGGTCGAACGGATCACGAAGTACGACGGCGTGCGCTTCAAGGCGGATGAGCTCGCCGCGGCGATCGCCGAGCGGACGCAGATGGAGGTGCCAGCATGAGCACCGAGATCAGGTTCACCGACTTCAAGGCGGACACGCAGCCCACGTGGTGTCCTGGATGTGGCGACTTCGGGACGATGAACGGGATGATGAAGGCGCTCGCGGAGACGGGCAACCACCCCGATGAGACGTTCATCGTCGCGGGGATCGGCTGCTCGGGCAAGATCGGCTCGTACATGCATGCGTACGCGCTGCATGGGGTCCACGGGCGAGCGCTGCCGGTGGGGACGGGCGTGAAGCTCGCGAACCCCGACCTGGAGGTGATGGTCGCCGGGGGGGATGGCGATGGCTTCTCCATCGGTGCGGGGCACTTCGTCCACGCGGTCCGCCGCAACCTGGACATGACGTACATCGTCATGGACAACCGGATCTACGGGTTGACGAAGGGGCAGGCCTCACCCACCTCCCGTGCGGACTTCGAGACGGCGACGACCCCAGAGGGGCCGCAGCAGCCCCCGGTGAACCCACTGGCGCTCGCGCTCGCGGCGGGTGGGACGTTCATCGCGCAGACGTTCGCGACGGATGCGAAGCGCCATGCGGAGATCGTCCAGGCCGCCATCGAGCACGATGGCTTCGGCTTCGTGAACGTCTTCAGCCCCTGTGTGACGTTCAACGACGTGGACACCTACGAGTACTTCCGGGGGAACCTGGTCGATGTGGCCGATGCGGACCACGACCCGACCGACTACGACGCCGCGACGTCGGTGATCATGGACCGTGAGCAGGAGTACCAGGGGATCCTCTGGCAGGATGAGCAGTCGGTGTCCTACCACACCCAACACGGGGTGACCGACCCCATGATCGACGTCGGGGCGGGGGCACCGGAGGGTGCGATGGACCTGGTCCGCGAGTTCTACTAGCCCGCCCGGCCCGCGATCCGGGACCGCGCGAGGCGGGTGAGCATGGGCAGGTCAGAGAGGTGCAGCAGCCGCAGCATCGCCCGCCAGTCCCCCTGGTTCGCCCGGGCCAGCACGTCACCTGCAGCCTCATGCAGGTCCCGCATGAAGCGGTCATACCGCGCATCGTCCGCGAGGTACAGCAGCTCCGTCAGCAGGAGCCGACGCTGCATGTTCGGTGCCGCCTCACGGTGCCACAGCGTGTCGTACACCGACAGCCGTGCTGCGGAGGTGTCACGGTCACTGCGGGTGAGACAGTGGTCTGCAGCGGCCGCCGCCGCACGCGCCGAGCGCATCCCGGTGTGGATCCCCTCCCCCCACAGGGGGTCGATCGTGGGGACGGTGTCTCCGATCGCCATGAAGTTGTCCGTCGACAGCCCGGTGGGGGGTTGGATGTGCGCCGAACCACGGTGCTGCTTGGTCTCGATGCGGGTGGCGTCCGCGAAGCGAGGGTCGCGTGCCATCCAGTGGTCCAGATAATCATCGATCGTCATGCCGTCGACCGCCCGGCGGCGGTGGCTCGCGTTCTGGATGTAGCACACGCCCACCTTCGCGGTGTCGCCGCCGGTGTGGAAGATCCAGGAGTACCCCCCAGGGGCGATGCTGTGATCCAAGCGCAGCATCATCGCGCGATGGAGGTCCGCATACCCCGGATGCTCCAGCGCGACCCCCTCGCACTCGAACTCGATGCCGATCGCCTGACGGTCGCGGTGCAGCTCCGTCACCCCGAGCGCCCGTGCGAGGGGTGCGGCCGGCCCCGTCGCGTCGACGATGATCTCACCGTAGACCTCCGCATCCCCATCGTAGCGGACCCCCACGACCTGCCCATCATCCATGATGGGCGCAGACACCCGTGCATCCCAGCGGTACTCTGCGCCACGGCGCTGCCCGTCCTCGACGAGGAACCGCTTGAACTCCGCGAACTCCAAGACGGCGCCGGGCTGGTCCGAGACGTAGTGGCGCGAGGGGGACTCGAGCACGACCGAGTCGGTGAACTGCATGACGACCCGGTCAGGGATCCCGAACGCGGTCAGCATCGACGGGAAGGTGCCACCGGTCGACTTGTTGGACTGCTTGGGGAACGACCCCTCCGACTCCGTCTCCAGGACCACGACGTCGTACCCCCGCCCGGCGAGGTCGCGGGCACACTGTGCACCGGCGGGGCCCGCCCCCGCGATCACGACGTCATGCGACTCCATACCGAGCGTTGGGCCTGCCTGACATGAGCATTACCTTCCACACCGCCACCGTGCGGACCAACAAGCCCTTGCTGCAGGATGGGCCAGTGGCGGTATGCAGTTCACACCGGTGGTCACCGTCGGGGCAGGGGTCGCAGTCATCGCCGTCGGCCTCGCGGGGATGATCGGCAGTGGCGTGATGGCGACCACGACGGTGGTGCAGATGGTGCTGCCGGCGATGGTGGTCTACGGCCTCATCATGGGGTACATCGGCATGCGCTTCGGTGCAGACCAGCGGCGGTGAGCCTCACCGGGTGGGCGTCTGTGTGCCCGCGGTGACGGTGTTCGCCACCCGCACACCCACCAGCGAGACGACGATCGCGGCGATGATGAACACCGCCAGCCGCGCGGGGGCGGAGACCTGCCACCGTAACACGGTGAGCACCGCGAGCGCCCCCTCCCGCTGGAGGAACCACCCGGCGAATCCGCGGACGACCAGCCCCAGTGCGACGATCCCGAACGGGAGGTTCAGATACGGCCGCGCGAGCGCGTCCGTGGTGATCAGCTCATCGAGCAGCCGGCCCGCGCTCACGGTGAGCGCCGCGAGCGCCAGCCACGGGACGGCGTTGTAGACGAACTGCAGCGTGCGCACGAGGACGAACTCCGGGCCCATCTGCGCGGGGACCGACAGCGCGCCCAGGAAGATCCCGACGAGCGCCAGCCCCGCTCCGACGGCGTAGGTGACGACCGACACCTGCCCGGAGTACAGGGCGATCTGCACCCGCTCGGGCACCTCCTCGAGATACTCATCGATCGCCAGCCCCTTGTACAGCAGTGCTGCGCCGAGCAGCGCCGCAAGGCCCGCACCGGCGATCGCGGGGGAGAACTGGATCAGCAGGATCGGCAGGAAGATCAGGATCGCCCCGAGCGGGACCAGGACCGTCGATCGCAGCTCCTCATCACCCAGGAACTGCTTGAGCAGGTAGTACGTCGACTGCAGGTCATGCGCCTGCCGGACGACCACCCGGTCGACCGCATCCACGCGGAGCCGGCTCTCGATCACGGGGATCACCCGCTCGTCGTCTGCGGAGTCGACCACCACGATCACCGACTCGATCGCGTACCGGCGGATCAGCCCGTCGAGCTGGGCCGCCAGTGAGCGGTCCACCCCGATGGGGCTGTCACTCCCACCGGCGATCACGGCGATGAGCCGGTCGGCCCCCTCCGCTCCGAGCGAGTCGTACACCCGCAGCGCCTCGAGCAGCGTGTTGACGCGGGAGTCCTCGGGGTCTGCCCGACCCGCGACCATCGCCAGCTCGGCCACCTCGGCCTCGCCGACGACCGGGAAGCTGCGGCCCGTGCTGCGGCCCAGGTCGCTCGAGCGGTCGACACAGAGGACCAGCTGGTTCACGCAGCCTCCTTCGGGAGTTTCCGTTAAAGCCGAATCGGTCCCGCGACTACAGCAGCCCCGTCTTCTGCAGCTTCATGAGGTCCTCGGTGTCCAACGTCTCCCCCTCCTTGAAGCGCTGGTAGATCGCCTCCGCCTCCTCCCGGGCGGCCTCGCGCTCCTCCGCGCGCGAGTCCTTCCGCTCGCGCTCCTCGCGCTTGTCCAGGGTGCGCAGCCGCTTCTGGACGCGCACGAAGTCCTCGTGGTGGCGGTCTGCGAGCTCCTGCGCCTCGACGAACAGCGCATGCATCGCATCGGCCTCATCACGCACATCGTCCGCCGCGCGGTAGGCCTCGATCATGCGGTTGTGGTGCTCCTGGGCCTCATCCGCGAGCTCGGTCACCTGCTGGTGGTGCTCAGAGGCCTCCGCACGGACGGTCTCCGCCTCCTCGATCAGCCCCTCCAGCTCGCCGCTGTCCTGGACCTTCTCGCGCTGGTCACGCAGCTGCTCGCGGCGCGACTCGATCTTCTCGATCAGCGCGCGCTCATCGGCCGTCGACAGCACCTCGGTCTGCTGGCGGAACTCGAGCTGCTCGATCTCCTCGGCGAGCTGGTCGATGTCCTTGCCGTCGCCGAGCTCCAGCTCCTCCTTGAGCTGGTCGACCTGCTCGAACAGCGCGTTCGCCTCCGCGTTCAGCTCGTTGCGCTGCTCCTTGTGCTGTTGGACCTTATCGTTCAGTGCGTCGCGCCGCTCACGGTGCTCCTGGGCCGCATCCACCTGTTCGCGGGTCTTCGCGTTGAGCTCATCGCGCTTGCTCGCCCGCTCGGATGCCATCTGGTTCAGCTCGTTCCTGCGGTCGCGGAGCTGGCCCGCGAGCTTGATCAGCCGGCCCTTCGAGTCGCTCTCGAGCACCGGCTCAGGGAGCTCGACATTGCGGGAGGTGTCCATCTGCTGTACATCGTACTCTTCGATCACGTCGTCTTGCGTCACCATGCTGTAGCTGTCTTCGATACCGTCGGGTCGCTCACGGACCTTCCACTCACCGAGTGCAACCATCCAGTGCGAGGAGTTCCGGTCATTTCACCCACGATACCGCCGAGGATGTCTGTGACACCCTGGTTACCGGCAGATAGCCGGGGTCGGATATAAAAACGCTCCGAACCGGCGGGGCGATGGCATCATACCCACGGGGGGGTGAGCGGTCGGATGGAGTGTGCGATCGCCGCCTCGGGCCACGAGAACATCCGTGCCACGCACGCGACGACGCTCGAGCTCACGACAGAGGGGGGGCTCACACCCGCAGGGGACTGCATCATCGGGGTGGGCGCCTCGCATGCGTGTGCGACGCTCCCCACGCAGATGCGGTCGCTGGCGCGGTCTGCGACCGCCCAGATCGGGCTCGAGCTCAGCGTCGCATCGGTCGACACCGTCACCGTCACCGGCCGGGGTGACCCCGATCTGCGGTGGAGCGATCGCACCTCGATGGTCGTCCGGACGAGCACGTTCATCGATGACCGGACGCTGATGGTCGGCGCCGATCACGCCGCGGCCGACCTGCCGCGTGAGCTCACCGATGTGCTGGCCACCGGTGCCCCGCTGTCGGCGCGGCTGTGGGTGCGTCCGTGATCACTTGAACCGGAACGTCTCGAGGTTCTGCGGGGCGAACGTCCGCATCTTGTACTTGTGGTACAAAGCCGAGGAGAGGTCCTGCACGCTGCGTTCGTCCCCGTGTACGCACAGCACCTTCTCTGGACGGGGGTTCATCGTCTCCACGAACGACTCCAGCCCGCCCCGGTCGGCGTGCCCGGAGAAGCCATCGACGGTGGCGACGTCGAACTGCAGCGTCAGCGAGTCACGGCGCCCACCGCGGTCGCCACCCACCGGCACCTCCGTCCACCCCGACTGGATCCGGCGCCCGAAGGTCCCCTGCGCCTGATAGCCCACGAACACCAGCTGCGAGTCCGGGTCGGGGCCCAGATGGCGCAGCCAGGACATGATGGGCCCACCCGTGATCATCCCCGACGTCGAGAGGATGATCGCCGGGTCGCCCTCGGCGATCGCCGCGCGCTCCTCATCCCCCTCATCGATGTGATTGAACTCCTCGGCGAGGAAGGGGTTCGCATCCTCATGGAAGATGCGGTCACGCAGCTCATCCCGGAGGTACTCGGGGTACGCCGTGTGGATCGCCGTCGCCTCCCAGATCATCCCATCCAGATGGATCGGCATCGAGGGGATCGCGCCCGAGCGCATCGCCTCCTCGAGCACGAGCATGATCTCCTGTGACCGCCCGACGGCGAACGCCGGGATGAGCACCTTGCCACCGCGGTCGTACGTGTCGTTGATCAGGTCGATGAGCTTCCGCTCGGAGTCCTCCTGGTCGGTCTGATAGTCGTTGCGACCGCCGTAGGTCGACTCGAGCACCAGCGTCTCCACGCGGGGGAAGTCGTTGACCGCCCCGTTGAACAGCCGGGTGGGCGTGTAGTGGATGTCGCCGCTGAAGGCGATGTTGTAGAAGCCGTCCCCGACGTGGAAGTGCGTCACCGACGAGCCCAGGATGTGGCCCGCGTTGTGGAAGGTGAGCTTCAAATCCGGGGCGATGTCGGTGACGTCCCCGTACTCGACGGTGATGGTGTGCTTGATCGCCTCACGGACCATCTCGGAGCTGTACGGCGGGGTCCGGCCCTCCTTGACGGCCACATCCAGATAGTCCAGCTGCAGCAGGCCCATCAGGTCACGGGTGGGCTCGGTGGTGTAGATCGGCCCGTCGTAGCCGTACTTGAACAGCAGCGGGATCAGCGCTGAGTGGTCCAGGTGTGCGTGCGTGAGCACCACCGCATCGAGCGAGTTCGCGCCCGCTCCGAGCGCCTCCGGCACCTGCAGATAGGGCGCATCATCGGAGCCGGGCTTGTCCCCGCAGTCGATCAGCACCCGCGTCTCGGGCGTCGACAGCACGTACGCGGCACGGCCGACCTCCCGGCAGCAGCCCAGGGTCGTCAGGCGCACCCACTCATCGTCCGACAGCTGCATGCGGTGGATCTGCCGGCCGACACGCTCGAGGATCTCCCGTCGCTCCCCACGCTCCTGCTTGAGGTAGCTCCGGATGTTCGAGACCGTCGATGAGCGGATCGGGGGGGTGCGCACCACCTCTGGGGTCCAGCCGACCGCCTGGGTGATCTCCCGGAGCGTCGAGCCCCCCCGGCCGATCACCAACCCGGGCTTGGCCGCCTCGATCATCACCTCACCCGTGTCGGGGTGGAAGTCCACCGCGGTGACGCCCGCATCCTCGGGGATGACCTCACGCAGCTGCGCCTCTGCGTCCTCTGCGGGGACCAACGCCTCGGGGTCCGGCCGGATGGTGATGCGCTTGCGCAGGCGGCTGGCCAGCTGTCTGATGAGCCCACCATCATCCGCGAACCGCCGCGGATCCTCGGTGTAGATCACCAGCTCGGGCCCCTCGAACGCCACACCGGTGATGGTGATGTCGTCGGGCAGCTGGCGGTCGATGGTGGCAGACAGGTCCTCAAGTTGTTGATCTACTGAGCTCATGCGAGTGTAGGGCCGACGCGAACATCGGCGATATCAGGTCACGTCACTGCAAGTGATGCGGTCTGCGCTCACCCAGTGAGACCGACGACAAGAGTCGACAGCCCGTCTCCACGGAGGGATGACAGTCGTGCCCGCTTGGTTCGTGCTGTGGGTGTCACATATAAAACCCTTCGCAAATCGCAAGCCCCCGGCGGGTGTGGCTGCGCCATGGAGATCACCGATGCACGCGTCGAGACGACCCGTGAGTGGGTCAGTGCGCAGGTCCCGGAGCTGACCACAGCGATCAACGAGGTGCGGGCGGACCTCGGGCGGTCCTTCGATGTCACCGTGGGGCAGGTCGACGAGCCGATGGTCGCCACCGCCGTCGACCGCATCTTCGCCGACCGGCCGACGGCGGTCAACGTGACCGGCTACATCCTCATCCTGCGTGCGATCGACATCCCCGGGGACTACCCCGGCTTCGTGGTCGATGAGGTGCTGGGCCGCCGGCTGGCCGCGACGATCGCGGGGGGTGACCCGCTCGGGCTGCTCGCGGAGGCGACGTTCCACATCGTCGACCGGCGGACCCACACCGCGGGGACCGCCGGGCTCGACGACCTGCGGGCGGGGCTGATCGCCGGGCTGCAGACCCGCCTGCCGGGGTGGCCCTGGCGGGAGCGGTGAGCGGCTTCCTGCAGGTTTATACGGGCCTCGTCGGACCGTGATGGTATGACAGGCGACCAGGAGCTGGGCATCACCGCCTCGAAGGAGCACGCCACGGGGGAGTGGTACGCGGAGGTGGTCCAGAAGGCCGAGCTGGCGAGCTACGCACCGGAGGGGATGAGCGGCTTCATCATCACGCGCCCGCGGGGGTACGCCCTGTGGGAGCAGATCCAGGCGGACCTCGACCGGCGCTTCAAGCGGACCGGCGTGCAGAACACCTACTTCCCGCTGCTGATCCCCGAGTCGTACCTGGAGCGAGAGAAGGAGATCGTCGAGGGGTTCGACCCCGAGGTGGCGTGGGTCGAGACGGCGGGGACGCAGACGCTCGAGGAGCGCCTGGCGGTGCGGCCGACCTCCGAGTCGATCATCGCCCCGTACCTCGCGCGGTGGGTCCGGAGTCATCGTGACCTGCCGATCCGTATCAACCAGTGGGCCTCCGTGGTGCGATGGGAGGCGACGGAGACGAAGCCGTTCTTCCGCACCAAGGAGTTCCTCTGGCAGGAGGGGCACACCGCACACGCCGATGCGGCGGAGGCGTGGGCGGAGACGCTGCAGCGGCTCGACCAGTACGAGGCGGTGTATGAGGAGGTGCTGGCGATCCCCACCCTGCGGGGGGCGAAGCCGGAGCATGACAAGTTCCCCGGCGCGGAGACGACCACCACCGTCGAGGCGCTGATGCCCGATGGCAAGTCGGTCCAGGGCGCGACCTCACACGACCTGGGCACCGGCTTCGCCGAGGCGTTCGGGATCGACTACACCGATGCCGAGGAGGACGAGCAGGTCGCACACACCACCTCCTGGGGGCTGTCGTGGCGGGCCGTCGGCGCGGTGATCATGACGCACTCGGACGACCAAGGGCTCGTCGTGCCCCCGGCGGTCGCCCCCGAACAGGTGGTGATCGTCCCCATCTACAACGATGAGACCCGGGCGGCGGTGAGCGAGGCGGCGGAGACGGTCGCGACACGGCTGCAGGCGGCGGGTGTGCGGGTGCATCTGGATGACCGCGATGAGCGGAACCCGGGGTTCAAGTTCAACGAGTGGGAGCTGAAGGGGGTGCCGCTGCGCCTGGAGCTGGGACCCCAGGAGGTCGATGCGGGGACGGTCACCGCGGTGCACCGCCCGGACGGGCACCGCGAGGAGCTCGCGATCGCGTCGATCGAGACCGACGTCTCCGCGGCGCTGGAGGGGGTCCATGAGACGCTCCTGGCCGCCGCGGAGGCCCGGCTCGAGGAGAACATCCGGGAGGCCGACGACCGCGAGACGATCCTGGGGACCATCGGCCGCCACGGGGGGTACGTGCGGACACCGTGGTGTGGGGCGGTGGCGTGTGAGACGGCGATCAAAGACGAGATCGCCGCGTCGATCGTCGCGGTGCCCCTCGAGGATGACCCCGTCACGGACGGGGACCGCTGCGGGGTGTGCGGGGCGGCGGCAGCACAGACGGCGTACTTCGCGCGCACCTACTGAGTGGAATATTAATATTTGGCAGCAATATTAATATGATATTCATGTACCCTTATGTATCGAGAGTAAGTGGTATATCAACCCGGCCGAACCGTCATGCATGACCGAGTCAGCCGAGAAGCCCACTGAAGAGTTCGTCGGGCTCGCCGACCCGACGGACGAGCGGTCGAGCTGTGGTGTCGGCGCCGTGGTCGACCTCAGCGGCGAGCGCACGCATGAGACCGTCGCGGATGCCGTCACCCTGCTGGAGAATCTGGAGCACCGCGGCACCACCGGAGCGGAGGAGGACACCGGGGATGGGGCGGGGATCCTCATCCAGCGGCCGGACGCGTTCTTCGAGTCGGTCCTCGACGTGTCCCTGCCACCGGAGTACGCGGTGGGGGTGGTGTTCATGCCGGTCGATGGGGCCGCCCGGGCGGGCCTGCAGGCGATCGTCGAGAGGGGGTTGGCCGACCACGGGCTCGATGCGATCTGCTGGCGGGAGGTGCCCACGGACAACAGCGCCCTCGGTGCGACCGCGCTGGGGTCCGAACCCGCCATCTACCAGCTGTTCGTCGCCCCCGAGGCATCGATGGATGATGCGGAGTTCGACCGCACGCTGTACGTGGCGCGGCGGGACATCGAGACGCGGGTCACAGAGCTCGGCTCCGCGGGGGCGGCGCGGTTCTACATCTGCTCGCTGTCGCGGTCGACGGTGGTCTACAAGGGGCTGCTGAAGGGCGACCAGCTGGCGGGGTACTACGCCGACCTCTCGCATCCCGAGCTGCGGTCGACGCTGGCGCTCGTGCATGCGCGCTTCTCGACGAACACGCTGGGCGCGTGGCACCTGGCGCACCCGTACCGGCACATCGTGCACAACGGGGAGATCAACACGATCCGGGGGAACATCAACTGGATGCGCTCGCGGGAGACCGATCTCGCGCACCCGGACTTCGGTGGGGACATCGAGACGATCAAGCCCGTCATCGCCGACCCCGACCAGTCGGACACCGCCTCGTTGGACAACGCGGTCGAGCTGCTGCTGCGCGGTGGCAGGTCGCTGCCGCATGTGCTGCGCATGCTCGTCCCGGAGGCGTACCAGAAGGACCCACAGATGGACGCACAGCGTCGCGCATGGTACGACTTCCACGCCTCGCTGGTCGAGCCGTGGGATGGACCCGCGCTCGTGTGCGCGACCGACGGCGAGCGCATCGCGGCGGTGCTCGACCGCAACGGCCTGCGCCCCTGTCGGTACGACATCACCACGGACGAGCGGCTGATCGTCTCCTCGGAGGTGGGCGCACTCGAGACGGACGTCGCAGAGATCGCCGAGCGTGGGCGGCTGCGACCGGGGCAGCTGCTCGTCGCAGACCCCACCGAGGGGCGGGTGGTCCCCGATGCGGAGGTGTTCGATGAGCTGACCGATCCCCACTACGCCGAGTGGCTCGGCGAGCAGCAGCAGCGGTTGGACGCGGTCGTCGAGCCGGAGCTGGGCCCGGGTGAGCTATCCCAGCCGCTGCGGGTCGCGCAGGTCGCCTTCGGCTACACGCAGGATGAGCTCGACCACATGATCGCACCGATGGCGCAGAAGGGCAAGGATCCGGTGGGGTCGATGGGTGATGACACGCCGCTGTCGGTGCTGAGCGACTTCAACCGGCCGCTGTTCAGCTACTTCAAGCAGCTGTTCGCGCAGGTGACGAACCCGCCCCTCGACTACATCCGCGAGGAGCTGGTGACCTCCCTGGAGACGCGGGTGGGCAGCCAGCCCAACCTGCTGGAGGAGGGCCCCGCGCACGCCCGCCAGCTGGTGATCGACTCCCCGGTGCTGACGGATGCGGCCACCGCGACGATCGCCGAGGGGGAGACCGGCTTCGCCGTCGAGACGATCGACACCACGTTCGGCCTCTCGGAGTCGATGGGCGAGGCGATCGAGCGGGTCCGTGCCGAGGCGGTCGCGGCGATCGAGGCGGGTGCGGAGATCCTCGTGCTGTCGGACCGTCGACTCGCCGCCGAGCGCATCGCGATCCCCAGCCTGCTCGCGACGGGGGCCGTGCACCACCACCTGGTGCGCTGCGGCCTGCGCAACCACGCTGGTATGATCATCCGCTCGGGGGAGCCGCGGGAGGTGCACCACCTCGCGACGCTGATCGGCTACGGGGCGGATGCGGTCAATCCGTACCTGGCGTACCAGTCGATCGCCGACATCACGGCTGGGCCAGATGGTGCGGAGACCGAGGAGGCCATCGCGGCGTACATCGGGGCGCTCGAGGATGGGCTGCTGAAGACGATGTCCAAGATGGGCATCTCCACCGTCGAGTCGTACCAGGGTGCGCAGATCTTCGAGGCGGTGGGGCTCGACTCCATGTTCATCGCGGAGTACTTCGAGGGGACGGAGATCCGCACCGAGGGGATCGACCTCACGATCATCGAGGAGGATGTCCGCACCGCCCACATGGTGGCGTACGGTGAGGACCCACAGCTCGAGCGGGTCGGCGAGTACGAGCACCGCTCCAGCGGCATCCGCCACGAGTGGAACCCGCAGACGGTGGGCACGCTCCAGCAGGCGGTCCGCGCGGGTGACTACGGGAAGTACAAGGAGTTCGCCGCGCTGGTGAACGACCACGCCGAGTCGCTGCAGAGCCTGCGGAGTCTGCTCACCTTCGCCTCGGACCGAGAGCCGATCGAGCTCGCGGAGGTCGAGCCGGTCACCGACATCGTCACCCGGTTCTCGACCGCAGCGATGTCGCTGGGGAGCCTCTCACCAGAGGCGCATGAGAACAACGCCATGGCGATGAACCGCCTGGGTGGGAAGGCCAACTCCGGGGAGGGGGGCGAACCCCCCGAGCGGTTCCACACCGAGAAGGAGTGCCGGGTGAAGCAGGTCGCCTCGGGCCGCTTCGGCGTGACCTCCGCGTACCTCGCCGCGGCCGATGAGCTGCAGATCAAGATGGCGCAGGGGTCGAAGCCGGGCGAGGGGGGCCATCTGCCGGGTCGCAAGGTCAACGAGATGATCGCACACGTGCGGTTCGCCACCCCCGGTGTGGGGCTGATCTCCCCCCCACCGCTGCACGACATCTACTCGATCGAGGACCTCAAGCAGCTGATCCACGACCTGAAGGTGGCGAACCCCGCGGCTGACATCAACGTCAAGCTGGTCTCTGAGGCGGGCATCGGCACGATCGCCGCGGGGGTCGCGAAGGCCAACGCGGACGTCGTGCACATCTCGGGGCACTCGGGGGGGACCGGGGCCTCGCCGAAGACCTCGATCAAGAACGCGGGGCTGCCCTGGGAGCTGGGGCTCGCAGAGGCGAACCAGATGCTGCGCGCGACCGGCCTGCGCTCGCGCATCCGTGTCTCGACCGATGGGGGCCTGAAGACGGGGCGGGATGTGGCGATCGCCGCACTGCTGGGTGCGGAGGAGTTCATCTTCGGCACCGCTTCGCTGGTGACCTCCGGGTGCGTGATGGCGCGACAGTGCCACGCAAACACCTGTCCGGTGGGGGTCGCGACCCAGCGGGAGAAGCTCCGCGAGCGGTTCCCCGGACAGCCCGAGCATGTGATCAACTACATGACGTTCATCGCCGAGGAGCTCCGGGAGATCATGGCGGAGCTTGGCTTCCGCTCGCTCGAGGAGATGATCGGCCGTCCGAGCCTGCTCCGCCAGCGCAGCACCGACCACCCGAAGGCGGCCGCGATCGACCTCTCGGCGATGCTCGCAGAGCCGGAGACGGGCGCGCGGACGAAGACCACCGAGCAGGCCCACCCGGATGTGGCGACGCAGCTGGATCACGAGATCATCGACGCAGCCAGCGAGGCCATCGACCGGGGTGCACCGGTGGCGCTGTCGTACCCGATCTCCAACGTCGACCGGGCGGTGGGGGCGATGGTCTCACATGAGATCTCCGTGCGCCACGGGGCGGATGGGTTGGCGGATGACACGATCCAGCTGACCTTCGATGGCATCGCGGGGCAGTCCTTCGGGGCGTTCCTCGCACCGGGGGTGACGATGCAGCTGCGGGGGGCCTCGAACGACTACATCGGCAAGGGGCTCTCCGGCGGCCGACTCGTGGTGCAGACACCGCCGAATGCCGGCTACGATGCGGCCGCGAACGTCGTCATCGGCAACGTCGCGTTCTACGGGGCGACGAGTGGGGAGGCGTACATCAACGGCATCGCCGGCGAGCGCTTCTGCGTGCGCAACTCCGGGGTGAAGGCGGTCGTCGAGGGGGTCGGCGACCACGGCTGCGAGTACATGACCGGTGGTGTCACCGTTATCCTCGGCGCTGTCGGGCGGAACTTCGCCGCGGGGATGTCCGGGGGTGTCGCGTACGTGTACGATGAGGAGGGGACACTCGCACAGCACCTGAACGGCGAGTTCGTGAAGATGAGCGCCGAGCTCAACGCGGATGATGAGGCGATGATCCGGCGGCTCCTGGAGAACCACGTCGCGTACACCGACAGCGTGCGGGCGACGACGTTGCTTGCGGAGTGGGAGACGACCCGTGGGCACTTCCGACGGGTGCTGCCGGATGCGTACGCCGAGGTGCTCGCAGAGGCCCCAGAGATGGACGTGCGCACCGCACTGCCACCGGCGGCGGGGGTCACCCCGCTGACGGGGGGCGGGGACTCGCTCGCGCAGACCAGCGACGACTAGTCGCCCGCCGGGACCACCGCGACCTCGTCGGCCAGCCACTCACGCAGCGACCGCACCCGCCGGAGGCGCTCCGCCGCGAGCGTCTGGGCGGTCGGCGAGACCACGCGGTCGGCGGCCTGCTCGCCACGCTCGATCACGAGGTCGACCATCTCGGCCGCCTCGGTGTGTGTGCGCGCCTCATACCCCATCCGCAGCAGCATGAGCGCCGTCCCGTTCGCCCCGATCTTATCGAGGATGTCCGCCTCGACGAGCGTCCGCAGCTCCGGGTCGACCGCCTCGAGTGGCCCCTCGTACGAGTGCTGCTCGATCCGGTCGGTGACCGCCTCGACGAACCCGGGGTCGAAGCCCTCGCGCGTGCCGAGGAACTTCCGGGCGACCCGTGCGCCCGCAGCAGCATGCCGGTCCTGTTCGACCTCCAGCTTGGCGATGTCGTGGAACAGGGCGGCGACGTGGACGACCGCGCTGTCGGCGCCCTCCGTCTCGGCGATCGCCGTCGCGAGCTCCACGACGTTCTGGATGTGTGCGAAGCGATACTCTGCGCTGTGCCATGGGTACCACCGCATGCGTCCCCCGTCGTCCTCCCCCCGGATCGACGCGGAGAGGTACTGGTAGACGAACTGCTCGATCTCGTTGGTCGTCTCCGCAGTCAGCGGTGGATGGCCGATCTCAACGCCCACACCACCACCCCCGGGCCGTCCGGGGTGGCGACGCAGACATGGTCGTCGTCTCACGGATGCTCATTGACAGAGGGTGTCCGCAGGTGCGTTTAGGCGTTACGTTGCCGTCGGAGTCGGTGTCCGGCCCAGACGATCACCAGGATGATCCCCACCGCGAGGAGGTACCGCACCGCCTGGGAGGCCGTCATCGCCGCGGGCATCGTCGGGAGCGCCGCACCCCCCAGCAGCCGCGCCTGCACCGTCTCGACGAGCGCGCCCCCCTCGGAGCTGGGCGGGGCGGGGGTGGCCGACGGCACCGACAGCCGGATCGGGGTGTCGGGGACGCTCACACGCTGGGGCGTGTCCTCGGGCGGGACCGCGATCGACCCATCGGTGGCGACCGCCGTCCGGTGGGTCCCGGTGTCGGTGTGGACGACGACGGGGGTCTGAGGGGCGAGCGTCGTGACCAGAGGGTCCACCTGCAGGATGGACGGCTCGACCACCTGGATGGTCCGTGAGACCGACGGGAGGGAGATGTTGAGCGTACTCGCCGACAGCGGCACCTCGATGGACATCATGAGGCTCTCCTCACCCCACCGGGGCCTCACCGGGAGGTCGCTCACCTCCTGACCGGGTCGCACCCGCACACGCGGGGAGTATGCGGGCGGGAGCGATGCATCGGGGGGCGCACCGCCGTGTGCACGGCGCAGCCCATCGAGTCCGGGGTCCTCGACACGCAGACGCAGCCGTTCACCCGCGACCACCGTGGTCGTCTCGGAGAAGGGCGTGTCCGCCTGTGCAGGGGCCCGCTCGACGACGAGGGTGGGAGCGGGGGCGACGAGCGAGGTCCGTCTCGCCTTCTGGGTGCCGATCGCGCGGACCTCCAGCGACGAGGGTGCTGCAGCGACTCCGAGCCGCTCGACCTGGATGGTGTCCGCATCTCCGGTCTCGACGATCGACTCAGACATCCCAGGAGCATCTGCCTGCAGGGCATGGGTGTTGATCTGTGCGGAGACCACCCCGTCAGCGTCGGTGTCGGTGAGCGTCAGCCGGGCGAGGGGGGCGTCTGTAGCCTGAACCATCACGCCCACCGTCGCTCCATCGTCGACCCGCACCTCCACCGGCAGCAGCGCACCCCGTGTGAGCGTGTCGGGGAGCGTGATCGACCGGATCGCCCGTCCATCTGCGGGCAGGTCCACCACCGTCTCCACCCGCGAGTCAGCCTGCTGAGGGTCGGCCACGGTGAGGGTGATCGGTCCCTCGGTGGGGTCATCGATGGGGAGGCTGAGTACCGTCCGACCACCGGGGGCCGACCAGCGGGTGGACTGGTGGAGCGTCCGCCCTGATGCAGCCAGCAGCTCCACCTGGATCGGCCGCACCGCGGGAGGGCCCTCGATGACCGCGAAGATCGGCCCGCGCGGCGACTCCGCATGGGACTCGGTGATCGAAAGCGCTGGGGAGACCGGGTCTGCCTCCAGCTCGGTGTGCCCATCGGTGGTCTCGACGGCGAGGGTCACCGGTGCATCCGTGGGCCACCGGTCGGTCTGGAGGATGGTGCCGGGTCCATCGATGATGCTGTCGGCGAGCGGCCAGCCGGTCTCCGTGGTGGCGGTGATACGACGGAGTTCTCCACTCCCGGTGATGATCGCAAGGGGCTCACCCGGAACGTATCCGACCGTCTCATCGCTGGCCCACCCGATGGTCGTCGCGATCTGCACCGGTCGGCGCACGGGCCTGAGGCGATTACCGCTGCGATCGATGACCCCCTCGACCACGAGCTCGGGAGACCCCGACGGGTCGTGGTCCGTCCTCAGATGGATGCGGTCGCCCGTGGAGCCGTCATCGACCAGCTGCACCTCAAGGGGTGTACCATCACTCAGCAGCTGTGCCGTCGCGTCTTCGGCCGGGCCATCGCCGAGACCGCGCACCGGTTCGGAGACGCCCACCATGACCTCGAGGATGGGGTCACCGCTGTCTGCCATGCGTCGTGAAAACCCGATGACTGAGGTGATCTCTGGTGGGGTCGTGTCACCACGGTCCTCATCGACCCTGCTGGGTGAGGGGGTGGGCTCGGGTGTTGGAGTTG